>CXWL01000938.1_pt1 | contig 175003 bp, 158 predicted proteins | sample 590931 | NCBI WGS metagenome assembly CXWL01 (sample SAMEA3498368, study PRJEB10139) | groundwater metagenome | biome: water well; material: biofilm material | place: Germany | collected 2015-04-27
GATATGAATTTCCCTACTTCCACAGCACTGCTATAATTAAACCCGGCGCTTGCATGGCCACTGGCATATTCAAACATTACACCAACCGGGCCGGGTGGAAAGCCGGATGAATTGATCGTCCATGTACGGTTGACTGCGATACCGGGAAAAGCAATAGAAGGATTGATACCCACTTCCACTCTTGCTGAATAATCAATACCGGATCCGTTAGTAAATGTGAGGGGATTATAAGAAGCGGCCTCCGGCCCAATGGGAAAAAGTACAGGCCCTGCACCTATTGCCGGGATGGTTAACATTCCTGTTCCATCCGTTATAATATGAGAGGTAATGCTTCCGCCGGTAACAGCAACTGCCATTAATTGATTGTTCCCAATGGAGAGGTCCCCATTTGTCATGGTCAATACACTGTTTATAGTGGTGCTGGCAGAAAGTTGTTTTAACCCATTACCATTTACCTGCAGGTTATAAAAATTTAATGGAGATGTTGATGAATAGATTGTTTGGGCAGCAGCTCCTTTTAATATTACATCACCACCGGTATGAGTATAAGTTCCATTATTAATGAAATTCCCATAGACTTCAAGTGTGCCGCCGGTTTCAATAGTCATTGCTGCGCCGGCATTAATATCAAGATTGTTTGCCAATGAAGTGATGCAGGATGCAGCAGTATTTAATAAAGGCTGATTAAGCAGACCAGATGGTATGGTAATATTGTCTGTTGCAACTGGCACTGCCCCTTTATCCCAATTACAAGGGCTGCACCATTTTGAATCAATGGCGCCGGTCCAGGTAGCAGTATTAGGGGCAGGCGAATATGATATTTCATCTGCACCCATATCATAGCAGCTTATTCTTGGCTCCCCATCCACATCATCTGTCAATGGTGGTGTGGTAGCAGAAAGATTTGCGCCTCCGTTTACCACATTAGCATCGGCGGTATGCAAATCAGTTGAAGATGCAAAACTGACAGCTGCAGTTTTGCCGGCTGTTTCTGCATTAGGGGCCGCCGTATTTAGTGTAAAAGAAAAAACCGGGAGGTTCGCATAATTCGTCGAAGATATAGCTGCCATATTAGGGCCGGGTGAATAGTACAGGTTATTGGAACCAGTATAGGGAAGCACTGCGCTAATGGCACTAACAAATTTAACTGCATACTGGCTGTTAGGCGTGCCTGCTCTTTCGTTGTAATAAATATTGTTACGGGCCTCAAGAGAATTCACAGATGACCGCAACAGGGCAGCTCCTTCCCCGATTGCAGACGAACCTGTAATACGAAAGCTATTGTTATACATTTTGACTGTACTGCCGCTGATATCAAATGCATAGGCTTTGCCCGGCGAATTTTCACCGACACAAACCATATTATTGGTAACATAACTGGTGCCGCCGGCCAGGCTGATTAATCCTGCCACTTTGCTGTTAATGTTGGTAGCATTAGGTATTGACAATGCATACACTTTATTTTTTGAAATAACAGCCGGAACTGCCCCGGCACCTGTTGGTGATATAAACCGGATGCCTGTTACTTCAAGGGCTGATGCTGTTACGGCGGTATTGGATAAATTGATAAACGTATTTTTCTCTATCACCAGTTTATTATTGGAGCTGGCAATAGATTGAAAACCGGTTACTGATGCATTGGCAGCCGTACCGGTATTAACACCGGTATGCCGTATGTTTTGCACAATATTACTTTTCACTTCATAATTGCCACCGGTTAAGCTGCTGCCAAGCCTTATTCCAAACAGTTGCCCCCCGGCGCCTGTATAATTACTGGTAATACTGTTCGGCACATCAGCGTTCCCGATTGTATTATTTCTTATGGGGATTATTGTTGCAGTAGAGGAAGGGTCTGACTGGATGCCCGCAAAACCGGTTGTTCTTGCACCCGAGGTTGAAATCATGGTGATAGCACCCACTATATTACTGTCAATTGTATTGCCACGGGTGGATGAGTTATAAATGCCGATGCAGGGAAGATTGGCAGTAGTGGCAAGTGCAGTAATTTTTATACTGTCATTACCTGAAATGCCACCAATGATATTATTGCTGCAGCGGATGGAATCGGTGTTAGTACCGTTAGCCAGTTCTATACCTGAAAAAATAAAGGAGTTACCAGTAGTTGCAGTTTTGGTGGATGTAATGTCAATACCGGAAATCCTGTTGCCGGTAATTTCTGTCCGTGATGGAAAAGCAGCAGGAGTAAATCCAACATGGCTAATCCTGATGCCTTTAAAGGCCGGGGCTGTGGTGGTGCTGCCAAATACCGAATAACCTGTTCCGCTTGCATTGCTGCCCCCGATAATATTATTGCGGATAATAAATCCATCACCTTCGGTAAAACCGACAGCGATGCCGGTGAATGTTGGAGTACCCGAAAGCGGTATCCGGGGCACAGACTGATAGATGCGGTTATTCTCAATCGTAGTTCTGCCTGCGCCAAAGGCAATATATATTCCGTAGGAGTCGCCGGTGCTGTTATAGATGTCATGTATGTTGCAATTCCGGATGGTATTATCATTGTTATAAGAACCGGAGATACTGGCAATTCCATACGAGGGGGTGCCGGCTAAAGAACCTGAGATATCACAATTTTCAATAAGAATATTATGGTTGCCGGTGAAAGCATTAGTGATATATACAACTGCATCACCCACACCACTTCCCCGGCAGGTAACATTGCGCAGCGTATCAAATGAAGAGTTGTTGGAGAACATTACAGTACTGCCGAGACTGCCGGTGGAATTATTTATCAGCGTAAGGCTGTTGCCACCGGTATTCAATCCGTCTATGACAATGTTGTTGGCAAATGCCAGTCCGATGATCCAGCCTGAAATGGTGCTGGTAATGGTTCGGGAACCGGAAGGGATGATCCGCAGAATATTCCAGTTTCGTCCAAACAGCAACGATCCACCCGGTTCATCCGGGATATCATTGGTGATGGTGACGGTTATGTTGTTTCCTGTTTGATCGGAGCCCAGTTCAATGGCCTCAAAAAGCCCCCCAACACCGCCAAGGCATGGGTAGTTTCCATCAAGGCCTGTGCTGCCGGTAACCAGCACCTGTGATATTACCAGCTGGTAAGGGCAAGATATAAGAAGGCCAAGCAATAGAATTGCGGGGTAAATTTTTCTCATGAACCAGTTTTAATAAGCTCTTGCGCATAAGTAAATACGGAAAACGGTTTTGTAACCTGACAAAAAATTTTCAGTGATCCGCAGGAACATTTGTTGAAAAAAGAAATCAACCTCCGTTAATCTTTAAGGTTTAATGCTTGTCCATGGCTTTTGCTCTCCGGGTAGCGGAGTTACTGCTTTTTCCTTCCACTTATGGAGAGCAGGATGAGGCAAAAAATGAGGATAAAAAAAGAAGTAACAGCTTCCTCATAATTTTTTAATACCATAGATTCGCTTTTCGCATTACTTTTATTTAATCCTTCCGCAACCCTCCGAAATTTATTTTTTTCAGTATCCTGCTGACCGGACTATTTATTTTTTTATCCTAAAATGGGAACTATGCGGAAGGTTTGTGTTTTGTTATTGATGTTTTTTGCGGCAACTAATATTATTGCTCAAACAATATATACATGGAATGTTTCAAGCGGTAGTTGGACAACTGCTGACAATTGGACACCAGCAAGGGCTTTACCTCTTTTAGATGATATTTTAGTGTTGGATGGTTCTACTCAGGCAACACCGACCATAACTGATATACCAACAGAAACAATAGGAGCATTGCGGTTCCTTAATAACGTATCAGCAAATTTAAGTGCAGCGGCAGCCAATACTTTAACTATCGGTAATCTATTTGTATCTGCACCTCATTTTTCTGTTGCTTCAGGTTCTACGTTAAGTGTATCCGGGGTTAATGTTGTTACTTTTAGTATAGCAACCATTTTCTCGGGGGAAGTGTATGGAAATATAGTTTTTGGAGGTACAGCACATGAATTATTTAGTGCCGACGCAAATTCATTAAGATTTAAAAACGGTTCAATTTTTACAGCCACTACTGGATTTACAAGTTTTGCTTTTGGATCTACGAATTTAAATTCTGTAATATTCGAAAGCGGATCGACATATATTAACGCAGCGGGTAGTAATCCATTTGGGGCAAGTGCACCTAATGCTGTAACAATTTTTCAAGCGGGTAGTTTATATTCTCATAGACAAACTTTAGCGCCTGCTTTAAGTGGAAGAACCTATGCAAATTTTGAAATAAATGCTGCAGGGTTTACTCAAGCTAATATGACCGGAATTAATCCGTTCCGATGTGATACATTTACAGTTACAAATGCTACTACAGCTAATTTTAATCTGACAGGCGGAATAATAGTAAGCGGAGACTTGAAAATATTAGCCGGAGCTGTAAGTTTTTCTCCAGCATCTTCCAATACAATACTCTTTGATGGGAATGGTATAAAACAAAATGTAACCGGCACTTTTGCATTAAATTCAAATACACAATTTATAGTTGCGAAAACTGCTTATGTAGATATTCAAACTAATATCAGTCTTCCTGATTCAGTAAGTGTTTATGGAAAATTATTTACTAATACACAAACGGTATCCGGAACTTTTTTTGGCCTTCATCCATCTGCCGGTGCTGCGGCAACAACAGGAAATGTAACATTAAACTCAAACACTATTTCTAATGTAGCAGCCGGGGCTTCTAATTTTTTGCCCGGAACAGAGATTACAGGAACAGGGATACCTGCAAATACCTATGTTTTAAATGGCTACGGGACAACTTTAAAAATCAGCAGATTTGCTACTGCTACAAATGCCGGAGTAGCCATAACTCCTCTTTCTTCTATAGGCACTCTCGGCATTGGTTCAGTTAATGGAATTACTGCTGCACCAGCTGTATCAGGAAATATTCAAACTACTACCAGGTCGTTTGAAACTGATGGCACTTATGAGTATAACGGCACCGTCGCACAACTAACTGGTGATGGCTTGCCTGCTTCCATTTCCGGCTCGTTGAAAATTAATAACACTTCTACAGCACCTTCATCAGGAGTTACCTTATCACAAAACGCAACTGTAACGGGTTCATTTGAAATAATTCAGGGGAATACTACATTGGGAATAAATGACCTTGTTGTAAATGCAATAATACAAACCAATGCGACTACTTTAATTGACAACCATATTGTAACAGACAATGCCGGGTCATTAACTATTAAATCAGTAGGAGCAGGGCCTGTTAATTTTCCTGTGGGTCCATCTGCCGATTCCCTGAATACATTGAAAATTACCAATGGGGGAAGTAGTGACTATTCTTTAAAAATTAATAAAGATATTATTCCATCTATTGCATTCCCTACGTATGGTATTAACAGAACATGGAACCTTAAGGCTTCAGTTTTAACAGCCGGTGTTACTGTTGGGTTTCAATATGAGACTACCGATGCAAATACTAATGTGCCTCAGCCTCAGAATATGGAGATACTGATGAATACAAACCCCGGCCCGGTATGGAACATTATGGCGGGAAATGGTTCAATAGCTCCTTCAGGGCCGGCTCCAACCTGGTTAGTAACTTCTGCAACTGCTTTGTCTATTAATAACATTTTTACTCCTTATGCCATTGGCAAAGCAGGTGGTTATATTCTTCCACTCGACTGCATCATCTCCTGCCGGTCAAGAAAAATAAATAATAATGGCATCATCAGTTGGGATATAAACAGTTGCTCCGCGGTAAACAGTTTTGAAGTACAGCGTTCCGTTAATGGCGGGGCTTATCAAACTGTAAGTACGGTAACTCCCGGTACACAATTAGAATATAGTTACACCGATGCATCGCTGGCAAAAGGAACTAACCTTTACCGCATCAAAGTAAACCGCAGCAGCGGGGCTATCAAATATTCGAACACGGTGGCTGTTATTAATGACACTAAAGGCATATTGATTACATCACTGATGCCCAATCCGGTTAATGATAAGGCTATGCTTATTATTAACGCAGCTAAAACCGGCTCCGTCAACTTCACCATTTATGATATAACCGGGAGGCCGGTGAAGCAATGGCAAACAAGCATCGCCGAAGGCAGTAATAATATTACTGTGAATGCCAACGGGCTTTCCAATGGTGTTTATCATCTTGCAGCAATTGCTGATGATTCAAAAACGGTGATACGTTTTGTAAAGCAATAGCGGTTCCCTCTGGATAATTTGATGTTTCCCTGCAAGAAGCTAGGGCTTTTTTAAAAAGCACTAAATATCGGATAGAAAGAATTATTAACTATCCGATGCCTTACGGACAGGAATATATCAGCCTGCTGGCAAGGCAGGGAAAGATAGATGCCCATAAGGAAGGCCGCAACTGGCTTACTACTAAGAAAGCGGTTATTGATTATATGGCTAAGCGGCAGCGGGAACGGAAAATGGTATAACCCTTTTTCCCAACGATAATAAGTGATATAGTTGCCAGAGGCTGTCTCAAAAGTATTTTTAACACTGAGATACTGAGCAACAGAGAAACACAGAGTATTGATTTTCAAAATAACTTTCTCTGTGTAGCTCAAGTCCTCAGTTACTCTGTGTTGAAATTCTTCCCTTTTGAAACAGCCTCTCCTTCGTAAGTGAAATAATTAACTGTAATCAAGAGTTTTCCACAATCTTCTTAATCATTTGGAAATTAGGTGGAACTCCTTATTTTTAAAGCTTATAACCTCCCTGAACATTCTAATCCTTCTGTCCCCTGTTGAAATTGTGTTGAACGGTGCCACTTGCTGGCATGGATGAAACAGGGGAAAACCTCAAACAAAATAACCAACAAAAACCTGCAGCTAATGCCCTGGCATTGCTATAGGTATATTATTATAAACGACGATAACGAAAAACCAAACCGAATAAATTTTTTACCAAACCAAAAAAATGTTTATGAGGAAGATTTACTTACTAATGCTGGCGATTTGCTTTGCGGCAATGGCGAATGCGCAGGTGACGGTTACTAACCCAGGTAATACGACACCCGGACTTGCAGCAACATATGCTTCACTGGCTGCTGCAATTACGGATTTGAATTTGCAAACCGCCATATCAGGGCCGGTTACCATTACACTAACGGAAGTACCCAATTCTTGCCACAAACAGTAAGTAGCAAACTTTCCCTCTTTGTTAAAAGCTATTTCCAATATATCCCCCCAGTTCCATCAACCATGCAATACCCAGGTGGACAATTAATCCGCCGAAGATCGACCTTGTATGGTAAACAACAATCCCAAGGATTATTCCGCCGAAGTATGAACTTATACATTCCCCCAATGGTTTACCAAAGTGTATGGCGCAATAAAAACAGGCCATTGGCAGTATAGCATCTTTGCCCGCCCATTTAATAAATGCTAGAACGAGAAAGCCCCTGAAAAAAAGCTCAATGCCAATGAAGTCACTTCCATACGAAAGCTCAAATAACAATTTATGCCAGAAGCTGATACCCGTTTCATCATGAACATCAGCAACAGTCTTTATTTTTGGATAAACAGCCAGGAAATCTGGTTGTGCAGATGCTGCAGCAATTAATGGCAGCATTAGCAGCAGCATCAGCAGGTATGGCTTCCAGTTCATACCAATGGTTTTTACACCGTAGAATGGCTGGTTGCTATCATAAATTTTCCAAATAAAAAATAAAATACCTGTGACAATAAGTAATAATATAGGCCAGTAAATAATATGGTTCCAGTAGTTATTCCGGTTCAGGTTATCAGAAAGCGGCAGGGAAATATCAAGGCTAAGTTTTAATGCAAATATGAACGGGGCTATTAATAAAAGAATAAAGAAACCTTTTTTTTCAGAAAAGGCGAAATGCCTGCACAACATGGTAAGCAGATAGGGGAAGGTGAAAGCAGCCAGGAAGACCGCATACCAGTAAATAAGTTTAATGGCAAAAGAATTATTTTTTCTGATACAGGCATCAAGCCCGAAATGATAATTAATAAATATAAGGATCGCAGTAAAAACAGATACAGAAGCAAAAACTCTTTTATCAGTTTCGGAGAAATAGCGACGTATGTATTGGATAATACTTTTCATTTAAAAGGGAAAGTAAAATATTTTAACGGACTTTAAACTTTCTTCCTCCACGCAGTTCAAAAGTTGCGTTAATAATTTATAAACCCTAAAAGTATAGCCATGAAAACTTTCTCAATTAACCGGATCACACTTGCTGCTCTGGCAGTATTATTTTCCACATTTATTTTTACTTCCTGTCAAAAAGAAAACAGTTTGAGTAATTCGCCTGTTGTAACAGAAGAAGAAGCCGCTAATCTGTCTGATGAAAGCTCACAAGCCGAAGCTGGTTTTGATGATGCCGATGATATTGGCTTCACCGCTGCAGAGGAAGAAGGAAATGCAGGCGGTTTTGGCGTAGAAGGACGTACTGCCACACAAGGCCGTGTATTTCTGCCCAATTTTTTTGAACTGCGTGAAAGAATTGGTGATTGCGCCACTATCACTGTTACCCCCAACGACAGCACTTATCCTAAAACAGTTACTATAGATTTTGGTGACAGTTGCCGTGGCCGTGATGGCAAAGTAAGAAGCGGTAAATTAGTGCTTCATTTTACAGGCCCTCTCCGCAGGCCAGGTTCTGTTGTTACACTCACTTTTGTACGGTATTATGTAAACCGTGTGCATATCGAGGGTACAAAAATATTCAAAAATCTTTCTGAACCACCAGTACACAAATGGAGCATCGAAGTGGTTGATGGCCGGGTAACATTCCCTAACGGAAGAGGCTACAGTTATGAAGGCAAAAAAACAGTAACACAAATTGCAGGAATGCTGACATGTATTGTCAGGGATGATGTTTACAAGATCACCGGACGTTCAAAAACAACATTCAATAACGGTACAACTGTGAACCTTAATACAGAAACCCCGTTGATTAAAAAAGTAAACTGCCATTGGATAAGTGAGGGCACATTGAAAATAAAAATTAATGAGAGGGTGCTTTTCCTGGATTTCGGGTTCCCCAATAACGGTAACTGCGACAACAAAGCATTACTGACCTGGAACAACGGAAACAACCAGAGAGTGATATTGTTACCATAAAAATTTCGGTAATATTTATACTGAAGCAAAGCCCTTCCGGTAATTCCGGAAGGGCTTTTTATTTTATTTATTTCCTTTTAGCAAAATTCTTTTTGATCCGGGCAACTGCTTTCTTCGCATAGTATTCATCATCATTCTCAAGGTTCTTTACTAATTTTTTAATTTCGGGATGCAGTGCTTTTACTCATGTGTACCCTTCCACTAAAACCAGTGATAACCTCCGTTGTCAGAAATCTTTTGAACAGTTGTATTTCCATGCCAGTGCAAATATTTCCTGCTTATGAGTTTTGAGGGTGGGTTTTAATCCCTGCATTCCCATTGCATCGCATACTGCCCGGTTGCCAATATCCTTTACAAAGAGTTGGTAAATCAGTTTTGTTAACAGGAGGGAAGTAGCTTACTCGATATGTACCGCAATAAGGGTAGATACTTGCTGAAGCTTTATTGCCCGTTCTCCCATTGGTGCTTTTTCCTGTATGTATTTTACTACACCAAGTCCCGGCTTAAAGAACACCTGGTCTTTGCGGTAGTTACGGGCATTTTTTTCAAAATAAACACAGTCATTAAAACTACCTGCCGGGGTTTTGATGGCAGTTTGCAGTTTTAAAGATCGGCCACTGGCAGCAGCATCTTCAAAACTGGTAAGATATTTCAATGAATCGCCTGCGGGAATGCTGTAATCTTTTTTGGCATCCTTTACTTCAGGTGTAAACAGCCTGTCGCCCATAGCAAAGAAGGCAGAGTCATTTGCATATAAAGTCTCAGGTAAGCCAACAGAGATATTGCCTTCCCACCAGATAAGGCCGTCGGTCAATGATTTTTTGTTAGACGAATAGCGAAGCGTATCAAATTGTACCCTTATAAAAGTCCCATCATTGTAAACAGAATCTTCATACACCCAGTAATTTTTGTTGCTGAGGGGCATGATACCACAATGTTTTTCAGTACAATTGAAATCAATGATTGATTCAGCAGTGTAAGAACGGCCAGCGGGGTTTTCGGTTTGAAGCCGGCATGGAATAGCAGGCTCAGGCGCCGGGTCGAAGCTGTCTTTCCTGCACGCAGAAAAAAGAATGCTTCCAATAAACAGGGATAAAAGTAGTTTGCTCAAGGTTTTTGTCCATTGTCCAAATGGGCTGACAAAATAGAAACTACTTTTTACAATTCATAACTTTACTAAGTAATTTTTCGTTTTCCCTGCACCGTATTTTGTGCAAGTTGTTTATAATCAGCCTGATTATAAAAGACAATTAAAATAAAAAAAATAAAATAGTATCCCCGGGGCTGCAATTAGTAACGCAGTATCATTGAAATATTTGATTAAAAAAGTCTTTCATGTCTTTCCACGAGGCACTATCAGCTGCCGCATTATATTTGATGGGCAGGTTGAATTTTTCACCCATCGCCGTAGCATTGGGATTGGTGAAAGCATGGGTGGCGCCATCATAAGCTTTGAAAGTATATTTAGCCCCGATGGAATCCATCTGTTTTTTAAACTGGTCAACTTCTGCCTGTGGTACAAATGGATCAGCAGCTCCGTGACAAACCAATACCTGTGCTTTCAGCAGATCTTTATTAGCCGGAACTACATTTAAATTGCCATGAAAACTTACAACTCCTTTAAGGTCTTCACCCATTTTCGCCAGGTTAAGTACCAGTGCACCGCCAAAGCAATAACCAATGGCTGCTACTTTCGTCATATCTGTTTGGCTGAATCCTTTTAGTTTTTCCAATGCAGCGTCAAATATTGGTTTAGCTGTTTCAGGCTTCATATAAAAGGGGGTGGCTAATTTTTCAGCAGCAGCAGGGTCTTCGCCCATCTTTCCATCGCCATACATATCAACCGCCATGGCGATGTAGCCAAGTTTGGCTAATTCCCTTGCCCTCATTCTGGCATAATCGTTCAGCCCCCACCATTCATGAATGACAAGAACAACAGGCCGTTTGCCTTCTATATTTTCATCATACACTACAAAATTGCTCCTGTCAGAACTGTCAAGTTTATAATTGACAATTTCCTCTTTCAGTTTGGGTTCTTTCATTTCAGTCCTCTTTTTTTTATTACCGTTGCAGGATATTATTAAAAAAATAACGGCTGGCAGTATAGCTACCAGGAATAATTTTTGTTTCATAGAAAAATTTTTATTTATACCCGGATAATAAAGTTCAGGAAAATTTACGGATTCTAAAAGAAAGGCTGAAAGATACCCCGGCAAAGTTTGAGGCTGTCTCAAATGTATTTTCAACAGGAGGTACGGAGAAAAAGAGGTACACAGAGCATTGATTTCCAATTTTATTTTCGCTGTGAAGCTCAAACACTCTGTTACTCTGTGTTTAAATTTTTCACTTTTGAGACAGCCTCATTCTACTGTGCTTAGGTGGTAAAAGATTAACTTAGAACTTTACTTCTATTTTGAACTAAAACAAAAAACATGAAAACATATTTTGTCAGCCGTTTTATCCTTGTAATATGTATGTCTGCCGGAAGTTTAATAACCATGGCACAGGCTACCCGCACATGGGTTTCCGGTGTAGGTGATGATGCCAATCCCTGCAGCCGTACTGCTCCTTGTAAAACATTGGCAGGCGCCATCAGTAAAACTGCAACCGGTGGTGAAATAAATGTTCTTGACCCCGGAGGATTTGGCGCAGTCACCATTACTAAATCAATAACCATTGATGGCGGCGGTGTTATCGGATCAATTCTTTCAAGTGCTACAAACGGAATTATCGTTAATGCCCCGACTGGATTGGTGACGATCCGCAATTTCTCTATTAATGGAACGGGCACAACATTAGGAATAAACGGTATCCGGGTGATCGCCGTTAAAAAACTGGCTGTTGAAAATTGTATCCTGACAAATTTCTCAGCCAATGGAATTGATGTCAATACAACTACGGCGGCTGATGTAGCGATCAGCAATACAACTATTCATAATGCAAGTGGTGGGATCAGCATTGCAGGTCCTTCAAGTTCTACAGGCTCTGCAGGGTTTACAGTGATTGATGGATGTCATATCCAGGGGATACTGAATTCAGGTATTAGTATTAATGGCGGAACGGCTACCGTCGGCAATTCTGTTATTTCAGGTTGTGGTACCGGAGTGGAGTCGAAAACAGGAACAACGGCTCATCTATCAGGAAATATTATAACGAATAATGCTACGGCATTGAAGGGACCTGGTACTATCACTTCGGTTAAAAATAATTCCGTGACTGGTAATGTTGCGCAGGGAGTGACGCCGACGGTGGTGAATCATCAGTAAGACTCGGCCTGGGAAATAAAGCAGATTACCAATAAATCAGTTTTGATGAAATAAACTCACAAATAATCAATTCAGTTGCTGATTCAATAAATACAATAGTGTACTTCTTCTTGTAAGGAATACATTTATATCCTATAGCAGCACGGACTGGTTCCCTGCAAACAGGATATGACTTTCTTGTATCACCCATTCTGATGAAAAAATCATACGCATCATCTGTAAACTTATCTGCGGTGGCAAGTAAACCTTTGGATTCGATAAACCAGGCGATGGCGGCAATATTATCTGCTGCGGATTGCTTTACAATTACTTTGCGGTAGCCCATTTCCTGATGAGTTTTTTACTGTATGCCCGGGCTTCTTCAACAGTAAATGCCTTGTCAGGCGTTGTTTTCAATGCAGCTTTCTTCTGTAAAGCCTGGTATTCTTTTTCAGGTACCAGCACATATTTCTTTTTATCTATAACAATCTGCGTCATAAAATTTATTTGTTCTTTCAAATTTACAAAAATTATCTGGTGGGGCAAATTCTTACTTAATAAGGCATGGTCAGGGTTTTACGCCGCAGTTGGTGTTGTGGCAAGCCATTGTGCGCAGGCTTCACCAACTGCAGTACTTTGGGATTGCTTCTGTTCATTTGTTGGTGATTTGCATTGCTGCAAGGCCATCACACAACACCAATCAATGGCGTGTTATTTTTTTGGAACACCAACAGGGGCAAAAATATATTTGATGGGAGAGGGTAAGCTTTGTAACAGATGGAATTAGAAATTACTCAGATGTGCAAGCAATTAAAACCGAATAAGATATTCAAGGGATGTTACAAATTTTCTGGTAAGTCCGTCAGGTCTTTTTTCCCGTACCACAAAAGGAGAAGCTGCTGAAAATTCAAAGCTGCATTTTTTATTAACCTGGTATCGTATGAAAAGAATACCGTTTAATGTGAGGCCCCTTGAGTTGATAATCTCCACTTTGCTGGTACTGTTAGCATAACTGTCATTGGCTATATGATAAATGCCCAATAGCCCCGGTATGATTGATAGCTGTTTTCCCGTTTTTACGTTGTAGGAAAACCTTGCAACTACATCTGCTTTTCTTGAAAAATTATTCGTCGATAAATACTTGCTTGCCGCAGAAGCTGGCGGGTAATCTGTCTGAAGAAACTTGTTTTTATTATTACTGTTCAGTGGTTGCTGATAGGCAAGGGTTGCGCCAAAAGAATTGCGCCGGGCAGAAACACCAAGCAACAGGTCGGTAGTACCCAGGCTTGTTTGGTAGGGCATTGGAAGCGGAATGCCATTATTGCTTTTATTGGCACTGTTTAATGGGAGCTTCATTCCGCCAAGTACAGATAGCTGCCAATTTCTTTTTTTGCTGAATGCGTGGGAAAATGAGAGGAATAAATCACCCAAACCATTTGTTTTGGCCAGCTCTCCGCTGGAGTTGATAAAATTGATCTTTGCGCTTACTTCAAAAGAATTGCTAAGCTGCCGTGTATATTCAAACTGCCATGTCAAAATATCAATACCCCTTTCCCCTCTGGCATATCCCGGGCCTGTTTTTATTGTATTACTGCCTGCTTCGGGTTCATCAGCAGATATTGTATTGTCTTTTACAGCATGAATGCTGCATACTCCTGCATCACTGCAACCCTGTGCATGCATTTTTTGAACAGTCAGCAACAATAAGACAGGCCAGATAATGCCGGTTAGCTTCATTTAGTTGTTTACATACATATACAACATTTTGGAGCAAATGGTTTTCTGCGATTTTTTTTATTTGAAAAGGAAAGAAAGGCAGTGGTAGCTTAAATCCCGCCTTTTAGATATGTTTCATCAACCGTAGGTATGTGGTTGCCGCCGGCTTTTTCAAGAGTAACGGTAAAAGCAATGGCCCCGAACGGCACATTGGGCACTTCGATAAATCGTCCTCTTATTTCGTCATTGATGATGCCAACACTTACGGGTTTACCATCTACTTCGGCCCAAAGCTGGTAATCTTTTGAGGAAGATGATTTGGGTAAATGATGGATCATGATGTAGGCCTTGCCTGTTTTTTTATCCCAAAACATTGTACAACGGCAAATGGCATGCGAACCAACGCCGTACATGCCTACGGGTGTGATGGACGGATTGGTTATTACTTCATAATCAGAAAGCGGCAATGAAATATTTTTGCTGCCTTTAATAATTTCCGCCTGTAATTTGTTCTTCTTAGACAAACGGTAATTAAAAAAAACACTTATTCCCAGCAGCAATAGCACAGCTGCAGCAAAGGGCTTTAACCAATATATTTTTTTTACCTGTATATTGGATGTTTTTATGTGCAATACCGGGGTATTCAAGGCTTCGAGTCGTTGTAAAATTTTTTCATCTACGTCAGCTGCAGGCAGGGTTCCTTTTTGCAGCATATTACTTTCCATTTCTGATTCATATTGGATAATGGCTTCATGCAGTTCAGGGTGTTGTTTGCGCAACTGTTCCAGCTCCCTTTCTTCTTCGGAAGAGCAAAGTCCCATCACATACAATTCAATAATGCCGGACGATATGTAATTTTTAATATCCATTTATGTCAAATCTCTTCTTAATTCAATAATAGCATTTCTCAACCGGGTCTTTACGGTACCCAGCGGTATTTTCAGAGCTGCGGCAACTTCCTCCTGCCGGAACCCCTGGAAATAGGAGAGTTCCAGAACATCTTTGTACTCGGGTCTGAGTTTATGAACCTGTTGCCTCAGGCCAATATGGTTAAAATTATCCGCCACTGAATTTTTTTCTTCTATTACAGAAACGTAATTATTGATGTCTTCGTTTTTACTGTGCACCTTAAAATTTTTTACCCGGGTCTGGTTGATAGCCATATTGCGGGTCAGTTTCAGCATCCAGGTAAATAGCCTGCCTTTTGTTTCATCATATTTATCTATGTTTTTCCAGATGCCGACAAATACCTCCTGCAATACATCGGCTGCCGGTTCTGTTTCAGGAATTACCTGCAATATATTATTATACAAAGCGGCACGGTAATGCATATACAGATACCTGTAGGCCTCGTTGCTGCGCTGTCTCAGCGCAGTCACTAATTCTGCTTCTGTATATGGTTTTTGTTCCAGGCTTTTTATTTGGAGTTGTAAATATCAAACAAATAAACGCTACAGGAAGTTAAAAAAAATATTTTTTCAGAAAACCTTTCTTTTTCTTTTTGTGTAACTGATAAGGAAGGCCTTCAATAAAACCCTGTATCCGGAAATATAACCAGCCAATCATCCTTTGAAATTGTATTGCGATTTTTTACCGCCCTGAGATAGCCGTATGAAGGGCAAAACCCTAACTATATGAAACAGGAAACAATTAAAACAAAGGTTTTGATAATGGGTGTATGTGCTTTTGCAGCCACTGTTATTGCCGGAATGTTTGCAGCAGCCGGATATTTATGATCTGAGCCGGTCAGATAAATCCATACTAATGACACCCAATTTTTTATCGTCACCCTTTTATATAAACCAGATTTAAAAAAAAGATTGTTAGCCGCGGCCTGCAATCACCTAAAACTTTTGCTATGTATATTAACCTAAAATCATTCGCATCTGTTGTTATCGCTGCATTGCTCTTTTCTTCCTGTAAAAAAGAAAATACTATTACAACCGCAGACCTTTCTATCGCCATTTCCGGACTGGAGGATCTGGGCCCTAATGCCCGTTATGAAGGCTGGATTGTCACAAGCGGCACTCCTGTTTCCACCGGAACTTTTACTGTGAATGCTGCGGGCCAGCTTTCTCAAACATCGTTTAAAGTCGATAAGGCACAATTGCAGAGTGCGACAGCATTTGTACTAACTGTTGAACCCTTTCCAGATGCGAATGCTTCTCCCAGTGATCAACATCTGGTCGCCGGAGATTTTTCCCCCAACAATGCTGCGCTGCTTACCATTGGTCACCCGGCGGCTTTAAATACAAGCTTCTCATCTGCCATGGGGAAGTATGTATTGGCAACTCCAACTACTGTATCCGTAGCAGATGAACTGAGTGGATTATGGTTTTTAAGCCTTGCAAGCGGAAGTCCGGCTGCTGGTCTTACCCTTCCAGCATTGCCTGCCGGTTGGAAATATGAAGGCTGGGCGCTGATTGGGGGCAAGCCTGTTACTACCGGCACCTTTTCTTCAGCTACCGGCGCAGATGCCGCATCCCCGTATTCGGGCACATCGGCTGCACCGCCATTTCCGGGAGAAGATTTTATTATGAATGCACCTGCAGGAACTACTTTCCCCACTAATCTTTCTGGGGGGCTGGCAGTAATTTCAGTTGAACCTTTTCCTGACAACAGCCCTGCTCCGTTTCTCTTAAAACCGCTGGTCGGAAATATTCCCAGCCCGGCCGCTGATCACCTGACCTATAATATGTCAGTAAATTTTGCAAGTTTTCCAACAGGTACGGCAACAAGGAATTAATTCTTCACTAATAAATATTTATTACGGAAATAGTAAACCAGTGTTTAAATTGCTGTATTGATAAAATCCCGGGGGTATCCGCTCCTGGGATTTTTAATAATGGAATGCCGCAATTCTTTGTTTAGAATAAGTACATCGTTCTGTTTTTGGGTAATCGTTTTTTGTGCGGGTCATCCATGTCTCTAAGATAATGGCTTTGCTGCATATGGGTTCGGTCCAGGCCATGAATGCCCTGGTAAACTTGTACCCATTTGCAGATAGTAGTGCGACTGATGCCGTACTTGGCGGCGAGCTTTCGGTACCCACAACCCTGTTGAAGATACTCCTGAATGATCTGTTCTTTTAAGTCCATAAAATGGTTGTTTTTTAGTCAACCTATTTTAGGACGAGACATCACCAGCAGCCCGAATTAAAGTTACTTCAAAAGAAGAAAGAAAACTTCCACAATGCTGAGTAGTGAACAGAACGTACAAGTGTGCGACAACAGACGATGATAGTAGCAATAAGCTGGGCAAATATTCCATACCTTCGCCGCATGACAATCGAAAAATTATCTGATATGCGGTCCCGCATTGCCGGGGTAAGGAGGTTTCTTTGACGTCGAAAACCGACGATATAAAATTGAAGAAGATAAGCAGCTTTCGTTAAGTCCCGGTTTCTGGGATGACAACAAAAGGGCTACCGAAATTCTCAAGAATGCTAAAGTAAATGAGTATTGGGTGAAACTCTATGAGACGGCTGAATCGTCTGTAGAGGATTTTGCTGTGCTCTTTGAATTCTGGAAAAGCGGCGATGCCACCGAAGAAGAAACCAAAGAAGCGTATGATAAAGCCATTGCTTTGTTGGATGAAGCAGAGTTTAAAGCGACATTGAATGAACCGGAAGATGAATTGCCTGCTGTGTTGCAGATAAACAGTGGCGCAGGTGGTACAGAGAGCCAGGACTGGGCGGAAATGCTGGCCCGCATGTATCGCATGTACGGCGAAAAGCAAGGCTGGAAAGTAACGGAGATGGACTGGCAATGGGGCGATGGGGCAGGTATCAAAACCTGTACGTTGCAATTTGATGGTCCCTTTGCTTATGGTTTTCTAAAAGCAGAGAGTGGTGTACACCGGTTGGTTCGCATTTCGCCTTTTGACAGTAATGCAAGACGGCATACTTCTTTTGTGTCGGTGTTTGTATATCCGTTGGTGGATGATACCATCAACATTGAAGTAAACCCGGCGGATGTAAAAATGGAAACGTCAAGAAGCGGAGGCGCCGGCGGGCAAAATGTAAACAAAGTGGAAACCAAAGTACAGTTGACGCATATTCCAACAGGCATTGTTGTAGTTTGTCAGCAGGACAGAAGTCAGCTTGGCAACCGAGAACTTGCGATGCAAATGCTGAAGAGCCGTTTGTATGAAGAAGAGCTTCGCAAACGGCAGGCGATAAAAGATGCTACGAACTCCACCAAGAAAAAAATAGAATGGGGCAGCCAGATAAGGAGTTATGTTTTTCATCCGTATAAAATGATCAAGGATCACCGCACTGATTATGAAGTGGGGAATATAGGGCCGGTAATGGATGGGGAACTGGATGGGTTTATTAAGGCGTATTTGATGTCGGAAAAAGAATCACAAAGTTAGGTTTCACGCAGTTGTCGCAGCGGTGCAGCGAACGCAATGAGAGAACTTCGCAGCGACGTTGTATTAATTTTGCATACGCTGCCAGGAAAAAACTCACATCCCTCAAACAATCATTCAGTAATTCTATCTGAAAGTTAATGCGAAAAACCCCGCAAGTGAATCCCCCATTAAAATCGAGTATTAGTAAGTACAATATTTTTATTTATTGATTTACTTTCGTATCCCCACCTATTATATTTCCACCGCCCAAAAATGTAACTCCATGAAAACCCAAAACGCTGGTGGCAAACCTGTTAATCTTACTGCCTTATCAGGGCCTAACTTGTTTAAGTTATACTTAAGTCTTTTCTTATTATTTCTTTTATGCCCGGGTTCGTATGGACAACTGCCTGTTGGAAAAAACAGGATAGCTGCATCATCCGTAGCAGATGCTGAATTGGAACAGAGGGTCAGGAATACACTGAAACAAAACAGCCAAAAGCTTCAATTAGTAGAAAATAAAGGGCAGTCCGGGCTTCCTCAGCATGTAGTTGCTTATTTTACTTCTTATAACGAAACTGTATTTATAGAAAAAGACAGGCTACGGATTGTTGTTGTTGAACCTGGCGGTAATAATAAGTCTGAAAAAAGAACCGATGATAATAGCAGGATATCAGAGCTTTCCAGCATAAATAATTGCCGTTATAATACATTCTCCATAGGGTTTAAAGGGTCTATGGGGTTTACTGAGCTAAAGAGTGAAAAACCGTTTGCAACAAAAAGAAATTTTATAAATGCACAATCAATACACAATAATAATATCACAGCTGATTGCTTTGCTGAAATAACTTTAAAAAATATTTATCCCGGGATTGACTTAAGGTTGTATAGCCAGGAAGATGGCCACCTGGAATTTGACTGGATAGTATGGCCGGGATATAACGCCGCCAGAATAAAAATGGAATTTACCGGGCAGGAAAATCTGGAAATATCTGCAAATGGTAATTTACGGGTGAAGCTTGCATTGGGCACTTTTACTATGCGGTTGCCCGAAAGCTATTATATAACCCCTGCCGGCAAACAGCAGGTACATGCGAAATTTTGGATGACCGGAAAAAATGAAGTTCGTTTCAGGGGATTTGATAAGAGGGCTAAAAAATATCCGTTGGTGATAGACCCTGATCTGCTCTGGGGTACTTTTTTCGATGGTGCCAGCGCCACTTTTGATGAGTATTTATATGGGATTGAATATAATTATTCCAATCAAAAAATTTATTGCGCAGGTGTAAGCAACCAGCAGGTTTCAACAACTTATGCTGCCGCACTTTCCAGCGGATACAATGGGACTTTTGAAGCTTTACAGGATGTACTAGTTTATGCATTGAGCAATAACGGGGCAACGATAGACTATATCACTTATCTCGGAGGTGTTAATAATGATGTGGCTACTGGAATTTCAATAAGTGGCTCCAGCATTTTTGTGTGCGGGCATACAACATCTACTGATTTTCCTGTTACGGATGGAAGCGGGGGCACTACAGCAGCTTTTGATAATAGTTATGGAGGTGCCAAAGATGGTTTTGTAGCAGTATTAAACAGCACCCTTAATCAATTATCTTATTGTACTTATCTCGGAGGAGGCGGAGATGATGAAGCACTTACGATAAGGGCTACCGGGGCAAGTTCATTTGATGTTTCACTTCATCTCTATGCGATTCTTCCGACTGCATCACCGAATTACCTGGTCGCTTTTGCCGACAACTCTTTTGGGGGAGCCGAAGAGGCCTGGATTGCCGGGTTTTCATCATTTAATTCTATAGGATTTGGCACTTATATCGGCGGCTCTGATGTTGATGTAGTCAATGATTTCCAGGTATTGGGCGATGGGGATATAGTATTTACAGGTACTACCCGGCAAATTACAGAAGTCAATGGCACTGTATCCTCAAATGCCACAGGAAGTGATGTCCTCTTTGGACGAATTAACGTCCCAGTTTCAGGTTCCGTTTCGTTTTCAGTAGTAGAAAAGCTGGGAGGGAATGGAACCGATAACGGCTATGGAATATATTCTATTGGCGATACGATTTCTATATTAGTAGGTCAAACAAAGAGTGCTAATTTGCCACTGGGAACCGGAAGCATTTTTCAGGGTACTTTGGGTGGAGGGGTTGATGGTTTTATAGCCAGGATAAAAAATGATGGCACCGGGGGGTACAAAGCTAGTTTTACGGGCGGAACAGGTTCAGACATTCTTGTATCTGTCAGGCCAATTACAGTAAACAACCAGGCAGTGCTGCTCAGTTTTGGAACCACCACTTCTACTAATCTTCCTGTGTTAAATTATAATTCAGGCACTTTTTACAGCAGCGCTAATTCGGGGGGACAGGATATGATGTTCCTGATAACAGACCTGGACATTACCAGCAAATACTATCTTTCTTATGTTGGTGGTACAGAAAATGATTACCTGGGAAAAACCGGGGCACCTATTGGCTCCAATCACTTATTTTATAACGCAGTTGATTCGGTTTTGTACCTCGGAACCACTACCCATAGTTCCCAAACCACCCATGCGCCATTATTTGTAGGGAGGGGGGCAGCAGATATAGCTAATTCCGGCATTCCTGTTTTTGATGAATTAAAAGATAATGGCATTAATGATACTCATGTTATCATTGCTATTTCAACCCGGAGCCTGTATGTGCTTTTAGGCGTAAAATGGCTGAACTTCAGAACGAAAATTCTTTCAGATTGCAGCGTTCAGTTATCCTGGGCAACTGCAAACGAAGAAAATGTACTCCGTTATATAATCGAAAGAAGTATCGATGGAAGGAATTTTGAGATCATTGACTCTTTACCATCCGGCAGCAATGCCTATTCTTATAATGACAATAATGCAGATGCTGCAAATGGTAAAGTACATTATAGAATAATGGCTAAGGAAATGGATGGCAGTTTAAGTTACAGCACTGTTCAATTTATCCGCCTGTGCGGGCATCAACAAAATGTAATCAATATCTATCCCACAGTTGTTCAAAATTCGTTTACTGTTTCGGGGCTGAATTCAGGGCAAATCCGGGATATAACGGTTGAAGTAGCTGATGCGGCGGGTAAAATAATTTTTATTGAACAAGTGCCCGGCTTTTTTAATTCTCAAACAGTATTTTTAAAAAGCAAACCTCCTTGTGGTACTTATTTTGTTATTTTAAAAAATAATAAAACAGGAGCCATTTTATTGACCAGGAAAATTATCATTGGCTATTAATAATGACCAATATTTATTTTGTAAAAGGTTGCTGTAAAGCAGCCTTTTTTGTTTTAGGGCTGCAGGTGTATTTTCACCTGTAAAGCAACATTAGCTATCTTTGGCTTTGTATAACATCTGCAATTGATTATTTCAACAAGCTAGTTTATGAATACAGGTTATTTCAATTACCCAATGCCCGTTAATGAACCAATACTTCATTATGCCCCTGATTCCCCTGAAAAGAAAAGATTAAAAGAAGTATTGGCTGAATTAAAGAAGCAGGAGACAGATGTACCCATGTACATCGGAAATAAAGAAGTGAGAACGGGTAAAAAAGTGGTGATGCATCCCCCGCATGAAACTAAACATGTTCTCGGTTATTTCCATGCAGGAGAAGAGAAGCATGTAACACAAGCGATAGAAGCAGCATTGGCCGCCAAAGAAAGCTGGGCCAATACAAGTTGGGAAAACAGGGCGAATATTTTTTTAAAAGCAGCTGATTTATTGGCCACGAAGTACCGTGCATATATTAACGGCACGACAATGCTGGGGCAAAGTAAGAATGCTTTCCAGGCAGAGATTGACGCAGCCTGTGAATTGATTGACTTCTTACGTTTCAATGTTCATTTTCTTTCTGAGATCTATAAACAACAACCCATCAGCAGTCCGGGTGTGCACAACAGGATGGAGTACCGTCCGCTCGAAGGATTTGTTTTAGCTGTAACACCGTTCAACTTTACAGCAATCGGCGGTAATCTTCCAACATCAGCAGCTATGTGTGGTAATGTAGTTGTATGGAAATGCGCTAACACACAGGTTTATTCAGCTCAAATGACCATGAGGATATTAAAAGAAGCTGGTTTACCGGATGGAGTTATCAACCTGATTTATGTGGACGGGCCAACCATTGGCAGAGTATGTTTCAATCACCGTGATTTTGCCGGGGTACATTTTACCGGTTCCACAGGTGTATTTAATAATATGTGGGAGACGATCGGGAAGAACATGGCTAATTATAAATCATACCCAAGAATAGTAGGAGAGACTGGTGGTAAGGATTTTGTGCTGGCGCATAAAAGTGCCGACCCTGATGTGGTGGTTACTGCATTATTGCGTGGAGCATTTGAATACCAGGGACAAAAATGTTCTGCTGCTTCAAGAGCATATATCCCTTCTAACATCGCCGAAGAAGTAAAAAAGAAACTGATTGCCGGGGTGAAAAATTTTAAAATGGGTACAGTTGAAGATTTTACCAATTTTGTGAATGCAGTGATTGATGAAAAGAGTTTCAATAATATTAAACGGTATATTGACGCTGCGAAAAAAGACCCCAAAGCTGAAATTTGGGTAGGTGGTAAATGTGATAGCAAAGATGGTTGGTTTGTACAACCAACAGTGATAGAAGCGAAGAATCCGAAATATATAACCATGTGTGAGGAAATTTTTGGCCCGGTACTCACTGTTTATATTTACCCGGCTAATAGTTTTGAAAAAGTGCTGGAACTGGTTGACACTACTTCCCCTTATGCATTAACAGGTGCAGTTATTTCCAAAGACAGGGCAGCGGTTGAACTCGCAACAAACAAACTAAGAAATGCAGCGGGTAATTTTTATATCAACGATAAACCTACCGGGGCAGTGGTAGGACAGCAGCCATTTGGTGGTGCAAGGGGAAGCGGGACGAACGATAAGGCCGGTTCTATTTTAAATTTATATCGCTGGTTGAGTGCAAGAACGATTAAGGAGACATTTAACCCGCCGGTGGATTATGAATATCCATTTTTGCGGGAAAAGTAGAATCATGAAATTCTATTTTTTTATTTTGCTGCTGACAATTGCCTTGCAGGGAATAACTCAAACTGGCTATAAGGTTATTTATAAGAGGAGTGATAGCTACTTCCCGATTACTTTCAATGGAGAAAAAAGAACACTCCCTGCAATGGAAAATAGAGTAGTCTTTAACGATTCGCTATGCTTTTCTTATTACACACATGGCAGGGATCCTTTGAAAAAAGCAAATTTGTATGGTGGTAAACTTATGCATCATGCAATGCTTTACAACAAAAACAACGATTTGGTATACAGCGAAGTCAATTGGCCCTCAAAAAAGGACAAATACTTGATTGTTGATACTTCAAAGAAATTTAATTGGATATTCTGGGATGATATAAAACTAGTCCTCGGATATAAGTGTAAGCCAGCCCTTATGGTAAATGAAAAAAATGACTCTACATTGGTATGGTTTACACCGGAGATACCAGAACCATATGGTCCTGTGGGTTTTTACGGCTTGCCCGGGCTGGTTCTGGAAGTATATGACCAACGCTGGAATTCAAATTACTATGCGGATAGTATAGAAAAAGGCCCTTTTTCAGTAGTCTTTCCAAACGAAGGGAAAATAATTTCATCAAAGGATTATCTTGCATTAAGAAAAGGGCAAGTTCATTAGAAGCATATCTTCACGTCAAATTCCGGTTATGCAGGTTCTCCTTTCATCACAGCAACTTTCAGAAACACTACATCAGCTGTCTGATCAGTTAAGTAAAAGCCATGCAAATATGAATGATGTCGTCTTTGTAGGTATTCAGCAAGGTGGTGTGGTGGTGGGCAATGATATTGTAGCGGCTATTCAGCAAATTAACCCGGCTCAAAAGATACATTACGGTCAATTGGATATTACATTTTACCGGGATGATATCCGCAAAGAAATCCTTGCCCCTGACACAATGAACATTCCCTTTGCCATAGAAAATAAAACCGTTGTGCTGATAGATGATGTACTCTTCACCGGCCGCACTATTAAAGCGGCGCTGGATACGCTGCTTGACTATGGCCGCCCCGACAAAGTGGAATTATGTGTATTAATTGACAGGAAAGAACACCGGCAGTTTCCCATACAGGCTGATTATGTGGGAGTAACAATAAAGACAAATAAGACCGATAAAGTAAAGCTGGTCAACAAAGAAGTAGTGCTGATTAACCAATAACGATTTTTTATATTTAATCTGCGTAAATCTGTGTAATCTGTGGCTAAACCTTTAATTTCGCTTTTTAATGCAACTATCCACTCGACACCTGCTGGGCATTAAAAACCTTACTAAAGAAGACATTTCCCTTATTCTTTCCACTGCAGAGCAATTCAAAGAAGTTTTACAGCGTCCGGTTAAGAAAGTCCCATCGCTTCGTGATGTAACGATTGCGAACCTTTTTTATGAAAATTCTACCCGCACAAGATTCTCTTTTGAACTGGCAGAAAAAAGGCTCAGCGCTGACACTATCAACTTTGTAGCTTCCGGTTCTTCTGCTGCTAAAGGTGAAACTTTACTTGATACGGTTAATAATATCTTGTCCATGAAGGTGGACATGGTCGTAATGCGGCATAGTGCAAGTGGTGCCCCGCATTTTTTGGCAAAGCATATTCCTGCTGCTATCATTAATGCTGGGGATGGTATCAATGAGCACCCGACACAGGGGTTGCTTGATGCTTTTTCCATCAAAGAAAAAACAGGGGGATTGGAAGGTAGAAAAGTTGCTATCATTGGCGACATAATGCACAGCCGTGTAGCACAGAGTAATATTTACCTGTTGAAAAAAATGGGGGCTGAAGTAACTGTTTGCGGCCCGCCCACCTTAATCCCCAAATATATCAGTGAAGCACTGGGCGTAAATGTGAATTATAACCTGAAAGAAACTTTGGAATGGTGTGATGTTGCTAATGTACTTCGGATACAATTAGAAAGACAAAACCAGGTTTTGTTCTCTTCGCTCCGGGAATACAGCCTTGCATATGGCATCAACAGAAACCTGCTGGATAGCCTGCATAAGGAAATCATCATTATGCACCCGGGCCCGATAAACAGGGGCGTAGAAATAGACAGCGATGTGGCTGACTCTAAACAATCCATTATCTTGCAGCAGGTAGAAAATGGTGTAGCAGTAAGAATGGCGGTGTTATATTTATTAGCCAATAGAAGTCAATAAATCATTTTGGATTTTAGGGTTTAGATTGCAGATTCAATACAATCCAAAATCCAAAATCGGCAATCAAAAATATTTTACATGCGGATTTGTTTATTCCCCGGAACTTTTGATCCACTCACACTCGGTCATGTTGACATTATCAACAGGGCATTGCCATTATTTGATAAAATAGTGGTGGGTATTGGTTTAAATACCGCCAAAGCCCCAATGTTTTCTGACGAAAAGCGATTAAGCTGGATTAAAGAAATTTATAAAGATGAAGATAGGGTAGAAGGGGCTGTGTATGAAGGGCTGACTATTGACTTTTGTAAAAAAATAGGTGCTCATTTTATCCTGCGGGGTATCCGTTATGTCAGCGACTTTGAATATGAAAAAACAATTGCTGATGCCAACCGGACTTTGGACAGGAGTATTGAAACAGTCTTTCTTACCGGGGAACCAAAATATACATCAGTGGCTTCTACAATTGTAAGAGATATAATCAGGAATCATGGCGATGCCAGCCACTTCCTTCCTGAAGTTGTTTTTAAATCACTTTCTAAATAACACCAATGGCTATATGGTTTAAGAAAGATTTATCCATCGCCGATTTCGGGCCATATGGCAAAGACAGTATGGGTGAATACCTCGGTATTGAATGGACTGAACTTGGCGACAATTACCTGAAAGCAAAAATGCCGGTTGACCATCGCACCAAACAACCTTACGGATTATTGCATGGTGGCGCATCCTGTGTACTCGCAGAGACGATTGGTAGTGTGGCATCTGCCATGGTGGTGGATCATTGCCAGTTTCAATGTGTGGGGTTGGAAATAAATGCCAATCACATACATAGTGCTACAACTGGGTTTGTAACGGGTGTGGCCACTCCTTTGCACCTCGGAAAATCTACCCATGTATGGGATATTAAAATATATAATGAAAACGACAAGATGGTTTGTGTAAGCCGGTTAACAGTAGCCATTATAGAAAAAAGAGATTTTACAACCCCCCGTTCGCTGTAATCCATCAATTACCGGCGGCTTTGCTGATAACATCAATCACCGAGGGGAAACATTCAGGAAAAAGCTTTTCAGCTGCTTTATAGGTTACCCATTTTATTTCATGAATATCTTCTTCTGTCTGCGGCACTAATTTTTGGTAACCACTTACTTTCATAGTGTACCAGTGTGATTCTTTTAAAATAAACCTGGCTCCCTCATGATAGGTGTGATAGGTAATAATAAGTGGGGACAATAGTTTTACTTTCTGTAATCCTGTTTCTTCTTCCACTTCCCTTACGGCACAGTTTTCCAGTTTTTCCCCATTGTCCAGTTTTCCTTTTGGTAAATCCCATTTTCCCCGGCGGTAGATGATGAGTATTTCTTTTTTTTCATTCATCACCAGGCCACCTGCTGCCTGAATGAATGTGAATTTTTTAAAAAATGCTTTTTTTAACTCTTCCAGGTTTGGATGATAGAAAACCCCGGCGTGTATCCCGGCCTGCCCCATTTCATGTATCATTGACTTTACAGTATGGCTGTTCAATTCATCAATGAAGATTGCATCATCCTGATGAACATAAGGTTGCACAGTTTCATCCACCGCATCACAGAGAAAGAGGGGCTTGTTATCGAAATAAATCTTCAGATACATAATAAAAATAGCTTTAAGTTACGGGTTAGTAAAGAAAGTTACGAATTAATGCCTAGCAATCCGTGGCGCATAGTTCGCCGCTTTCTTACCTTCGCATTATGACAGACGCCAAAGCAGTCGCTGAAAAACTTCTTCAAGTTAACGCCATAAAATTAAACCCCGAACATCCCTTTACCTGGGCCAGCGGATGGAAGAGCCCAATCTATTGCGACAACCGCAAAGTGCTGTCATTTCCCTTCATCCGGGATTTCATTAAATCAGAAATGTGCAATGTGATTTTTGAAAAATTTCCTGACGCAGAATTGCTTGCAGGTGTAGCTACGGCAGGCATTGCCTGGGGGGCTATGGCAGCTGACCAGTTAAAATTACCTTACATCTATGTCCGCCCAAAGCCAAAGGAGCATGGGCTGGGTAACCAGGTAGAAGGATTTTGTGAAAGCGGACAGAAAGTAGTAGTAATTGAAGACCTCGTTTCCACGGGTAAAAGCAGCCTGCAGGTGGTGGATGTATTGAAGGAACAAGGATTGGAGGTGATTGGAATGGTTTCCATTTTTACCTACGGTTTTGCAGTTGCAACCGAAGCGTTCAGTGCTGCATCATTGAAATATTATTCCCTTACAGATTATCCAATGCTTATCGAATTGGCAGTACAAAAAGGAATTGTCTCTGCAGGTCAGCAGGATATTTTGTTAAAGTGGCGGGATGACCCTGCAAACTGGAACAGGGCTTCGTAATTTTAATTCAATTAATTATACTATATGAAAAAAATCCTTTTTGCGGCAATTGCAACAGTATGCTTGTCAGTTGCAGGGGTTTCACAAATAAAACCCGTTCGTACTGACACCATTAAGACCCCTAATGCCCTCTGCGAAAATTGTAAGAAAAGAATAGAGTCATATATTAAATCGTATGACGGTATATTGGAAATTATCGTCAATTACCGCAAAGCCTCAACAAAAGTTAAATACCTCACTGACCGGATAAATATCGAAGAAATCAAAGCATACATTGCCAACTGCGGCTACGATGCAGGTGATGTGCCTGCTGCCGAAGATGCTTATAACGGGCTGCCGAAGACCTGCAAGAAATTTGAGGACGGGGGAGGGCATCCAAAGCCGAAGGTTCCGCCACCACCTGCACAATAATTTTTTTGCCACTGAAACACAGCGGCACAGGTTTTTTTCTCAGTGTCAGTGTCTTTGAGGCAATTATTTCATTAATTTTTCCAGGTTCTGCTTTCCTTCATAGTGGATTGGGTAATTAATAAATACAAACCCTTTTCCCACCCGGGCATTTCCTTCCACTTTTATAGTTACCTCGTTGGCGAAAAATGCTGTTACTGAGTTTTTAAGAATTTTACTCATGTCAACTTTCAATTTTACAGGTAGCCGGAAATCCCCTTCCGCCGGGATATTGATTAATGTATCAATATTAAAATGCCCCAAAAAATTATTTTCTATCCAGGCATCGCCTTCGGCATTTTTCAGTTTTAGTCGCGACTTATTGGGATTAAAAGAATGAAGGTCGAGGGTGAGGGTGGACTCATTCATCCCAAACTTGCTGACACGAACATTTTCAATACCCTTAAAACTGGGCTTTTTCATCTGCCCGCAGGACAGTATAAAAAGAGCCGGTAAGAAATAAAAAGGGGAGGGGCGAAAGCGGATTTTCATTGGCGCATCATATTGCCTGCAAAATAGGGATTAGACCGTTTGTTTAAGCGTTAAAAAATATCGGAAGTTGATTTTAGTGCTAAACCTGTTAGTTTTAGCCAAATTATGCTTCTCGTAAATTTAGCGAAAATTAAGGGCTGTTTAAATTGAAGTAATTAATTTCTAAATCAGTTACTTATATTGTTTATTGAAATATAAATATTCAAATTTTTGGAGCAAAAAAATGATTAAACAGCACATATATTAAAATAAAAAATAGAAATTAATTAGTCATGATTACCCATTGAAAATCATTTGATAAATGCCTATGATTTCATTTTTGCCTTAAGTAAAATGATACATAACCAATTTTTGTAAATGGAATGGCTGATAAAATCGGATACCCGGATAATTTAATTTTCAAATTCCTGTATTTATTCGCCTATCTCCGGCTGAAAAAACCGTGTAACTCTTTCAGAATCGTAGATATACGAGAATGATCGCTTGTCAACATTTTTTCAGATTAATGGCAAATCCTTAGAATTTGCAAAATGTTATTACTAAATTCGTCACCTCATTTCTTCATATTTCTGGACTTTGGACTCAATGAGAAAAATTTACTTAGTAAGTACCCTATTACTTGCCATACTTTATGGTAGTACATCTATTGCCCAGGACTTGAGTAATAAGGGGAAGGAATTTTGGCTTACTTATCCTGCGCATAGTGCCAATACTGTTTCCCGAATGGCATTGTATCTTACCTCCGATAAAAGTACTACGGGGACTGTACAGTTTAACGGCAATACAATACCTTTCACGATAACTGCCAACCAAACTACTGTTGTAAGAATTGGGAATGCCACTCTACCGTCTAACGCATCTTGTTATATTTCAAGCAACAATGTTATAGAGGTTAATAAGGGTATCCATATCACTGCTTTAAAGCCAATTGTAGCTTATGCACATATTCTGAATTCTGCCGTATCCGGTACATCACTGCTCCTTCCAAAGAGTGTTTTGGGCAAAGAATATGTTGTCTCTACTCATGTGCCTCAGGGGGGAACAGCAAATATTGAGAAATGCCAGTTTGTAATTGTTGGGGTAGAAAATAATACAACAATCTCCATTACTCCCACCAATGCAGATATATCCGGTGCACATGCAGCTGGTGTTCCTTTTCAGATTACATTAAATCAGGGTGATGTTTATCAATACCAATCTTTTAATGAATTATCAGGAACAAAAGTAAAATCTATTGCAGGTGGATCCGGATCCTGTCAAAAGATTGTTGTTTTCGGCTCTACAACCAGAAGTGCAATAGGGTGTCCTGGTGCAGCATCGGGAGATAATTTATACCAACAGCTCATACCAATTGCTGCGTGGGGGAAAAGTTATTTTACTGTACCCTTTATTTTAAAAAATCATGATATAATAAGGGTCTATGTGTCTGACCCTTTAGCCCCAGTAGTTGTAAACGGAACGGCTCTTAGCCTTGCCAGTTTAATTAATAATTCATATTATGAGTTTAATGCGAACAGTCCACAGGAAATAAGCTCCACACAGCCAGTTGCAGTATATCAATACATCATAACACAAAACTGCGATGCCGTGGCTTCAGACCCTGAAATGGTACTCATCAATTCCACAGAGCAAACACTAAAGGATATTACTTTGGTTTCTGCACACCAGTCATTGACTCCCCCAAACACTAATATAACAAGTCACTATGTAAATATTACAATTAAAAATACAGGAACAGCTTTAAGCAGCCTGCAAATTGATGGTGCGTTTCCCCCCTTCGCCACTTTTAACCCCATTGGAGCTACAGGCTATGTTTATGCACAGATAAATCTTACCTCAACTACAACGGCGACTAATCCTTCGCACAGAATAACCTCTGATTCCGGCTTTGTTGCAATTGCTTACGGGTACGGAAATGTTGAGTCTTACGGTTATAATGCAGGTACAAATGTAAAAGACCTTTATCAGCAGATTGGTGTATCGACACAATATGGAATAGAACCAACCCCATCCGTTTGCAATGGCTCACCCTTCAGGTTTAAAGTGTCGCTCCCCTATTGTGCTGATTCGATTACATGGGATTTAAATAATCTGCCAGGGCCGCCTGCAGTACCCCCGACAATAATTTATACTACATGTATCCCTGGGTCAGGCGGGCCTGATTCAACAACTGTTGTAAATGGCAGGACATTATACTGGTACTCACTTCCCACTTTATATACTTTTAATACTAGCGGCACATTTCCGGTTACTATTACTACCTATTCACCCAATGTTGATGGTTGCGGTACTGAACAGGATATTGATTTCGATTTAAATGTTTTTGACCCGCCCGTTGCCGATTTTAATTGGACGGGTAGCGGTTGTGTAGCCGAGCCGGTTCAGTTTACAGATAATACAACTACCCCAAGACCAAGTTATATCTGGAACTGGAATTTTGGCGATCCGGCAAGTGGGGCTTTAAATGTATCTGGTCTGCAAAATCCTTCACACACATTCACTTCACCGGGAACATACAATGTAAAATTTTCAACTATTACAACACCGGGCTGCATTAGTGCAGAAATAGTAAAACAGGTTATTGTAAAACCAATACCATCAGGAAGTATCAGCGGTACAATAACAGTCTGTATTAACAATCCTTCCCCGGATATTACATTTACAGGAACTGATGGAACGCCACCATATACATTTACTTATAATATTAATGGCGGTGCAAGTCAAACTATTGCCACTACTGGCATTAATACTTCAGTAACATTACCTGCTCCCACAAATGTAGCAGGCACTTTCAGGTATAATCTTGTTGAAGTAAAAAATACTGGTTCCACTCTTTGTGTAAGAAATTATACTAATACTTTCGTTGATGTTATTGTAAATGCAAATACAGGGTTGGTACTTACATCCGGTTCAAATACCCAATCGGTTTGCGAGAATGTTGCAATAGCAGATATAATTTATACAATTAGTGGCGGCGGAAATGATGCTACTGCATCTGGTTTACCCCCAGGTGTGAATGGCCTGTATAACTCTGGGATTTTTACAATCAGCGGTGTTCCAACCACTACCGGAACATATAACTATACTGTAACGGCAACAGGACTGTGTTTACCCAATTCATTAACAGGCTCAATAACGGTAAACCCCGATGCCACACTTTCACTTAGTTCTGGTTCAAACAACCAATCAGTCTGCGAAAGCACACCAATTACAAATATTATCTACACAATAGGAGGCGGGGGTACTGGAGCTACAATAACAGGATTGCCTGCAGGAGTTACCGGAACTTACAGCGGTGGAGTATTTACCATCAGCGGATCGCCAACTGTAACCGGAACATTTAATTATACTGTAACAACTACAGGTACATGCTTGCAAACAAATGCTACTGGAACCATCACTGTTAATCCTGACGCAAGTTTAATACTCACATCGGCTGCACCAACAACAAGCCAGGTTGTTTGTGAAAATATATCTATTACTAATATTACCTATAACATAAGTGGTGGAGGCACCGGCGGTATCGTGACTGGCCTGCCACCCGGAGTGGTCGGTGTTTATGCCGGAGGAGTATTTACAATCAGCGGAGCCCCAACTGTTGTTGGCACTTATAATTATACGGTAACAACTACAGGGACTTGTGTTCAAAGAAATGCAACGGGGACAATTACAGTAAATCCCGATGCATCACTTACATTAACCTCTGCAGTATCCACTACATCTCAAGAATTGTGTTTTAATAGCACTATCACAAATATTACTTATGCGATTGCAGGAGGTGGAACTGGTGCAATAGTAACAGGTCTGCCATCAGGAATTTCAGGTGTCTATAATGCAGGAGTATTTACCATAAGTGGAACTACCACAGCATCCGGTACTTTCAATTTTACAGTAACCACTACCGGTACTTGTTTGCAGAAAACGGCTTCAGGAACAATTTTAGTTAACCCTTTGCCTACACCTAACTTCAGCGTTACCACACCCACTTGCGAAACAAAAGTACTGACCTTTACAGATCTTTCGAATCCAAACGTCGGTTCTACAATTGCTTGGTCCTGGGATTTTGGTGATGGTATTGGCACCTCGTCAGTATCAAACCCAACTTACACATACACTGCTGCAGGTATTTATACAGTTACCCTTTCAGTTACCAACAGTAAGGGTTGTGTGAGTGCTGTATTTACAAGACAGGTAGTGGTGAGTCCGCAGCCTGTGCCCGGTTATATTGTACCAGAAGTTTGCCTGAGTGATACTTATGCCCAGTTTACCGATACATCAAATGTTGCTACCGGCAACATTGCATCATGGCTCTGGAATTTTGGAGACCCCCCAAGCGGTGCTTTAAACACATCCACGTTACAAAACCCGCAACATGCTTATGCTGCTATCGGCCTCTATACGGTAACACTTACTGTAACAACCAACAACGGATGTGTGTCAACCGTCTCACATACATTTACTGTTAACGGTGATATTCCGGTTTCTAATTTCAATGCATTGAACCCGGCNNTATAACCAAAGTGGAGATATACTGGGATAATGTAAACTTCCCCGGGGTATTCCAAACAGATGATTTCCCAACACCGGGTGAAATCTACAGGCATTTGTATCCAAACTTCCAGGCACCACTTACAAGAACATTTACAATCCGTTACAGGGCTTATTCAGGTGGAACCTGTGTAAATGACCGGCTGAAAACCATTACTGTAAATGCGGCTCCTAAAGTGCAGTTTAATAATATTCCGAATATATGTTTAGATGCAGCGCCATACCAGATAACACAGGCCAGTGAGATAGGAGCTGTGCCGGGTACATTTGTATTTACCGGGCCGGGTGTTTCCGCCACAGGCCTGTTTACCCCTTCTGTTGCAGGACCAGGTACACATACTATCAAATACACTTACACCTCAACAACGGGAGGTTGTGTGGACACTTTGTCGCAAACAATTACTGTGTATGCGCCGCCGGTGGCTGACTTCAGTTTTGTAGCGCCTTTTTGCGAAACAAAAACCATCACCTTCAATGATAATTCCACTACGCCAGTTGGCACATTAACCACATGGACATGGGATTTTGCAGATGGCTCGCCGATAGTGGTAAATGCAAGTGGTGCACCGTTCACTCATATATTTGCTGCATGGGGAACCTATGCTGTAAAATTGCGGGTAACAACCAGCAATGGTTGTATAAGTGTACAGAAGATAATTAACGTGACGGTGAACCCGCAGCCAAAACCAAATTTTACTATTCCTGTCAGTGCATGTCTTCCTAATGCAAGTGTGACGTTTAATAACACATCATCCATTGCTGATGGTTCGCAGGCATCATTTACTTACCTGTGGAATTTTGGTGACCCGGGCAGTGGACTTAATAATACATCAACACAATTTAGTCCATCTCATATCTATACTTCAACCGGGCCATTTACTGTCAACCTGCAGGTTACCAGTGGCAATGGTTGTGTACAGGATACCAATATTATTCTCAATACGGTTCATCCGCAACCACTGGCTTCTTTTACAGTTGACAAAGTGGATGTGTGCATTGGGGGCAGCTTTAATTTCAACAGCACCAGCAATCCACTTGATGGTGTTACCACGCAATGGAATTGGGTGATGGATGATGGCAATGTAAGAAACACCTCAGCCTTTAATTATATTTACGGAACTGTGGGAACGTATAATGTGAGCCACTTTATTTTCAACAATCATGGTTGCCGCAGCACTACTGCCACCAGCATTGTTTTTGTTAACCCGTATCCACCGGTAAATGCCGGACCGGATAAAGTGGTGCTGCAGGGTGGGCAGGTAACTTTAACTCCTGCAGTGAATGCAAGTATGCCTGTAACGTACCTATGGACACCTCCGGATTATCTTAATAACCCGACGATTGCCATGGCCATTGCATCACCGCCTGATGATATGACTTATACACTGACTGTGACAACTAATAAAGGGTGCAGCGCCTCAGACATGGTGTTTATTAAAGTATTAAAAGGGCCGGAGATACCGAATATCTTTAGCCCAAATGGTGATGGCGTACATGACACATGGGTAATTAAATACCTGGAAACCTATCCGGGGTGTACAGTGGATATATTCAACCGCTATGGTCAGTTGATTTATCGTTCTACTGGCTACAGTAATCCATGGGATGGAACGGTGAACGGTAATCCTGTTCCCATTGGAACATATTATTATATCGTTAATCCGAAAAACGGAAGGAAACAAATGTCAGGTTATGTGGATGTAATCCGTTAACTAATGAATAAAAAATTATTCATCATACCAGTGTTGTTTGCCTGTTTGCAGGCAATGGGTCAGCAAAGGCCACACTATACACAATACATTCTCAATAATTATATTCTGAACCCGGCATTAAGCGGGATTGAAAATTACACAGATGTAAAAATTAGTACCCGGGATCAGTGGATGGGATTGAATGGTGCACCCAAAACGACTTATTTTTCTATACAAGCCCCGATAGGTAAGGGTGATTACCGCACTACTTCCACTTCATTCCAGGTGCCGGGTCAAAACCCAAGAGGAAAATATTACTGGGAAAATTATACAGCCGCAGAGCCGCATCATGGCATCGGCCTTACTTTGGTAAATGACCGTACAGGAAGTTTTAACCGCTTTACCGCTAATGCTACCTATGCTTATCATCTTGGGTTAAGTCCCACCATGAACTTGTCTGCCGGGTTTTCTGCCGGTATTACCAATGTCAGTATTGACAAATCAAAACAGGATTTTACCGGTGGTGGCGACCCCTGGGATCCTGCCACAGGTGCTGCCATCAGTGGCGAACTGAACCGTATCAGGCCCGACCTGGGAGTTGGGTTATGGTTGTATTCCAAGAATTTTTTTATCGGTTTTTCTGCCCAACAGATAATTCCGCAAAAACTTTCCTTTACTGATGATGCCACTTTTATTACCAAGGGAAGGTTGATACCACACCTGTTTTTAACCGGTGGTTACCGGTTTATGGCGGGAGAAGATGTGAATGTTATTCCTTCGGTAATGATTAAATATGTAGAGCGGTCATCAAAAAATAATTTTCAACCGGAAGCCAATTTAAAAATTCAATACCGTGACCTGCTTTGGCTTGGAGGCAGCTATCGTTATGAAGATGGCTATGCGGGTATGCTGGGTTTCAATGTAAGTAATACATTTAATGTTGGCTATGCATATGATATTACAACCACTGCTTTGAATACCGTAAGCAGGGGTACACATGAATTTATTGTTGGGTTCACTTTTGGCAATAAGTATAGTGAGAAATGCCCGAGGTGCTGGTAAGGTTTACTGGTCAGGGCTTAGAATAAATGAGGGGTGGCTACAAGTGAACGATCTTCTTCTTACGAACTGCTTTTAATTCATCTAATGCCCTTTGTACATTTGCTTTTTTCCGTTCAATTTCTTTTAATGTAATATCGGTATCCGGAATGCCATTCATACCATTAAGGGATAGTTCTTTGCGGGCATCATCTAATTTGCTAATGGCTTTGTTATAAACCATCTGGATACTGTCTAACCGGACCTGGTTAACAGCTGTTGATAACTGGCTATTAATTTTCCCCCAGTCAATTTTATCGTAGGCCTGTTTCAGTTTGTTTTCCCATTTTTCCCAGTCAAGTTTATCCATTTCTTTTTCATAGCTGGCTTTCAGTTCATCTTTTTCCTGCTGGTTGAATACGTCCGCAATACTTTTTTCTACTATTTTCCACTGCACACTTTCTAATACTTTTTTTGATTCTTCCATTGTTTTTTCAACTTGTTCTTCCTGGTATTTTTTTAATTCGGGGGCAGCTACTCTCTCAAAATTTACCTGGATAAGCTTAGGGTCAGCTATAGTTGTTGGGATATAAATCTCTGATGGAGGAGCTGATGTTGTAACAGGATGGTTTTGTTCCCTGTGATAGATAACCGGTGATGAGTACTCAACTACTGGGGCAGCATTTTTTAATTTATGGATTTGGTCAAAACCAAAACTGAAAGAAGGCGCAAGTAGAGCAGATGACGGAATATTGCCTGCTCCACCAGGCCGGAGGCTGTTATTAACAGGGTTGTTAAATAGCAATAAGGCGTTCATTGAAATAATGCAAAGCAGGCCGGCCATAAGGCCGGCCAGTTTATTAAAAGAAAGAACAGGTTTCCTGTGTACACCCATAATCAATTCCACACGATGCAGCAGTTCATTCTTTTTCCCGGTAACAGCTATGGCCAGCGGTTTATTATCATGACTGACCTTTTCCAGTGCCAGCAGCGCAGATGCATACTCATGGGAATCGTACTGGAACTGTAATACCATTTCATCACAACTTTTCTCCCTTTCCTTTTCTACTATTTTCACAAAGGCTTTTACAAAAGGATTGAAGTAAAGGATTGTTTGAATAAAGCTGATGACAAGATTAATAAGGTAGTCTAAGCGTTTTATGTGGGAAAGTTCATGCAGCAGTACTGCTTCCAATTGTTGTGTGGTTAAATGATTGATGGCTGCCAAAGGAACCAGAATCACAGGTTTCAGAAAACCGATAGTAACAGGAGAGGAAACAAATTCGGATACCCAAATCTGCACCGTTTGTTTAATGTTTATCCGGCCAGCTGCATTATTTACAAACATTCTCCATTCTGCATTCATTTTTGTTAGTCCATATTTGCGTATGATCTGTACATACCGGTAATTGCGGACAAAATGCAGCAAAGGCAGTACCAGCAATACAAGATAAAGAGTTGATGCAATAGGTAAAATTTGTTGCACCCGGGCATTTACCTGTTCGTTGGCCACGGCATTAACAAAAGTGGATGGTATAATTGTTTTATCAGCATGGTTTGTATATGCTGTGAAGAAAGTATAAATAAACCAGGCAAAGCCGCCTGTTAACAAAGAGGACGCCAATGAACTTTTCAAAGAAGGTTTTGCTGTTCTGAAAATTGCCGTGATAAGCTGGTAGGCGACCCATAACAATGCAAGTTGCCATAAGCTGTTGAGAACAGCCCATCCTAATGATTGCAGGAAGTTGGCCTGGCCGGTCATGTTTACTTTTTAAGACTGTCGAGCAATACCTGTATTTTATCCAGTTCCTCACGACTTGCTTTGTGGCTTTCATCGCCAAGTGCCTGGATAACTAATTGGGTGGGGGAGCCGCCAAACAAATTGTCTATTATTTTGCCCAGCAAATGTTTTTGTGTTTTTTCTTTATTCACAGCTGCCTGGTAAACATGGGTACGCATAGAAGCATCTCTTTTTACAATACCCTTTTCGTTCATGATCTGCATTAGTTTAAGGGTGGTGGTGTAGCCCACAGCTTTTGTCTGCCCCAGTTCTTCATGCACTTCCCGCACAGTGGCAAGCCCTTTTGTCCAGAGGATTTGGAGTATTTCCAGTTCGCTTTCGGTAGGCTTAATCATTTTTGGTACTGGCATAAGGTAACAGTGTTTTAGAAACCGAATATACGACTATTTTCGTATGATAAAAAAGTAGCTAATAATTTTTTTATGTAGATTAATGCTTGACCCGGAAGTGAAGGATAGGGTTATAAAAAATAAGCCCCCCTGTAGAAACAGCGGGACTTAAAGTAATGGTTCTGATTAAGCTTTTATTGATACTGAACAGTATTGCTTTTGTTTATTGAAGCTACTGGTGCAGTTGCTTTTATTATTTTTCCCATTGGTTCAGCAGACGGGGGCAAAGGGGGTTGAACTTTCTTTGCAGCTATCTGCGCCAAGGTGGGGGCAATAACCAAAGATACTATTGACATTAATTTAATCAAAATATTCATTGACGGTCCGGAAGTATCTTTGAATGGATCGCCCACCGTATCACCTGTTACAGAAGCCTTATGCGGCTCAGATTTTTTATAAAACATCTCGCCATTTATCTCTACACCTTTTTCAAAAGATTTTTTGGCATTATCCCAGGCACCACCAGCGTTGTTCTGAAACATTCCCATCAGCACCCCACATACTGTAGCACCCGCAAGGAAACCACCCAATGCCTCAGCGCCAAGACCGGGAGTAAAACCAATTATCAATGGGGATACGATGGCAATAGCACCGGGCAACATCATTTTTTTAAGAGAAGCTTTTGTGGAAATGGCCACACATTTATCATACTCCGGTTTACCAGTTCCTTCCATGATACCCGGAATAGTTCTAAACTGGCGGCGGACTTCTTCTACCATCGCCATGGCAGCTTCTCCCACAGCACGGATAGCAAGTGAAGAGAATATGAAAGGTATCATGCCACCTACAAACAGGCAGGCTAATACATTTGCTTTATAAATATCAATACCCGTGATACCTGCTACACCCACAAAGGCAGCAAACAATGCCAGGGCAGTTAGTGCGGCAGATGCAATCGCAAAACCTTTTCCCGAAGCGGCAGTAGTGTTACCTACAGCATCCAGTACATCTGTTTTTTCCCGAACCTCTTTTGGCAGTTCACTCATTTCGGCAATACCACCTGCATTATCGGCAATAGGGCCGAAAGCATCAATCGCCAGTTGCATAGCTGTTGTTGCCATCATACCGGCAGCAGCAATTGCTACACCGTATAAACCGGCACACTCGTATGAACCCCAGATACCCCCGGCCAAAACTAATATTGGTAAAAAAGTAGATTCCATTCCGATAGCCAAACCACCAATTACATTGGTAGCATGACCTGTAGAAGATTGACGGATGATAGAGTTAACAGGGCGTTTGCCCATCGCTGTATAATATTCAGTGATGATGCTCATTAATGCGCCTACGGCAAGTCCGACTGCAATTGCACCGAGTACCCCCCACTTGGTGAATATTACACCCCTTAATTCCATTGCTTCCGGCATCAGCCAATACACCAAACCGGAGGCTGCTATGGCTGTGAGAATCATTGAACCCCAGTTCCCCATATTTAATGCCTTCTGTACCGTATTTGTATTGATACCGGATGTTTCACTGATGCGGACAAACAAAGTACCAACGATAGAAAATAAAATACCAACACCGGCTATCAGCATTGGAAGAACAACAGGTGCAAATCCACCGAGTGTATCATCAGTGCTAATCACACTAGTTTGCTGACCCAATACAATTGTTGCAAGAACAGTAGCAACATAAGAGCCAAACAGGTCGGCACCCATACCGGCCACATCACCTACGTTGTCTCCAACATTATCAGCAATGGTGGCAGGGTTTCTCGGATCATCTTCCGGGATACCAGCTTCTACCTTACCAACAAGGTCAGCACCTACGTCGGCCGCTTTGGTGTAGATACCGCCGCCAACCCTGGCAAATAAAGCAATTGATTCTGCACCTAATGAAAAACCTGTCAGCACTTCAACCGTCCTGAACATTTCCTCAGAGTTGATGCTGGCATCAGGAGCAAAAATTTGTTTTAATACAATATATAAACCGCCCAGGCCAAGCACTGCGAGGCCGGCTACTCCAACACCCATTACTGCACCACCGGTAAATGATACATTTAATGCTTTACTCAAACTGGTACGGGCAGCCTGTGCTGTACGAACATTGGCCTTTGTTGCTGCCTTCATCCCTATAAATCCGGCAGTAGCACTAAGTACTGCACCTGCAACAAATGCAATTGCAATAGACCAGTGGGAGTGGGGATTTGCGGTTGCCATTACCGCCAGTAAAATGCCAACGATAGCAACAAAATAGCCCAATATTTTCCACTCAGCTTTTAAAAAGGCCATCGCACCTTCTGCAATGTATTGGCTGATTTCTTTCATCCGGTCTGTACCGGCATCTTGTTTGGAAACCCAATTGAATTTGACAAAAGTGTAAAGAAGACCAATCAGGCCCATCACGGGAACGAGATAAATCAATTTGTCCATAAACAGTTATTCTTAATCAAAATTTAAAGGACGGCAAAGATAGGGGAAAACTGTTTTCGGGTTTCGGGTTTTTGGTTTTTAGTTCAGGTATGCAAAGCCTTGATTGGGCTGCTGTTACGTCGAACACTTCAGGGTTCTGTTCGTTAATCATCAGGCAGAAGTAATCTTCAGAAATGCCTGCCCTATATTCTCAATTATATCTCCTGCCACCATTGCTTCAATAGAAAACTCCTTTGCAGCAAAATCTCCGGCCAATCCATGCAGATAAACACCGAGAATGGCTGCTTCATCTGAACTATATCCTTGTGCCAGCAATCCTGTCAATATTCCAGTCAGCACATCACCACTGCCGGCAGTCGCCATGCCGGGATTACCGGTGGAATTAAAAAATCCCTTTCCTTCTGTTGTTGCGATAAATGTATGATGACCTTTTAGTACAATAACACAGTTCAGCTCTTTTGCTTTTTGCAAAGCCAGTTGCACCCGGCCAAAGTCGTTGAATGTTTCGCCAAACAATCTTTTGAATTCTTTTGGATGCGGTGTAAGAATGGAGCCGGCAGGAACCAGTTTCGGTAAGTCTTTTTGTGAAGCAATAATATTTAATGCATCAGCATCAAGGGTAACCGGGCCACGGTATAAATCAAAAACCTCCTGCAGCATCATTTTTGTTTCGGATGCAGTGCCAATACCCGGACCGATCCCAATGGTATTATATTTTATCAAATCCTCATCAGCCTTTGTATTGAAAGATGAATTAAAGTCTGTCACTACCATCGCTTCGGGAACGGTGGATTGCAAAATATCATAAGCGCATTTCGGAATATGACAGGTGAGAAGACCAATACCGCTTCTAATACAGGCTTTGGCAGATAATACAGCAGCCCCGATTTTACCATAACTGCCTGCCACCAGCAGGGCATGACCAAAATTTCCTTTATGTGCAAATCTTTTTCTTGGTTTATAAATGGAATGAATGATTGCATCATCCACTAATTCAAACCGGCTTACAACAGATTGATAAAAGTCATTGTGCAATCCTATGTCAAGAATTTGTATTTCGCCAACGGCTTCCTCATTTTCTGCAAAGAGAAAAGCTGGTTTATAACATTGAAAACTGAGCGTATGATTGGCAAGAATGGTAATAGCTCCTTTTGAAGAATGGTCAACAAATAAACCGCTGGGTATATCAATGGCAACAATTTCACAACCTGAACTATTGATATGCTCAACCAGGGTTTCCGTTACTCCTTCCAGTTTACGGTTTAGCCCGGAGCCCAATAAGGCGTCAATGATTATTTGCCCTTTTGAAAAGGGATGAAAATTTTGTGTTGATTGTATGAAATGAATATCAACCCGGGGAAACTTATGCAGTCTTGCAAGGTTTGTTTGAAAATCATCAGTTCCCTTGTGACCAAATTCAAGGATGTGAACGGTAACTGAAAAATTTTGCTCCATCAGCATCCTTGCTATTGCCAACCCATCACCACCATTATTTCCTTTGCCACAGAATATGCTAAAGGACGCTGCATCGGGGTATTTTTGCAGCAGCCATTCCACACATTTGCCCGCCGCCCTTTCCATTAAATCAATGGAAGCGATGGGCTCATGTTTAATAGTATATTGATCCCATAACCGTATTTCTTCTGCTGAAAGTACTTTCATCCGGGCTTAAAGTTGGGAAACAATTCTGAGAAAAAGAATGACTTAGTCTTTACTTTTTTTGGTTGGCTTTGGTAGTGGAGGTTTCAGCAATTTAGTCTTCAGGCTATCAATCTCATCAGAATCTGGTATTTTTCGCTGCTGGTAATCGCCAAAAATATCATAGCAAAGATGGGCAGCATCGTATATGGCCCTGTTAAACCGGTTACCCAATATTATAATAGTCACTTTTTCATCCATCAGCCTGGCAAACGCTGCATTAGCTCCATGCCATTTACCAAAATGATATACTATTTTTTTCCCATTGGGCAGTAACTGCAACCGCCAACCCAATCCATAATTGTGAATGGATGGTTTTTCAAAACTATAGGGAGCAAAGGCAGAATCAAGTAACGACTTTCGGATAACCTGGTCAGTATATAAAGCCTGGCCCCATTTTAATAAATCCTGCGGCGTAGTATAAACATTCTTATCACCATAGGTAGCATCAAGGAAATCATATCCCCAATAAATGCCTTTATTAGTAAAAGAAGGAGTGGCGGTCAGTGTATCCTTTAAGGTGAATATGTAAGTGTTTTTCATTTGCAGTGGTTCAAAAAAAATTTGCTGCATGTAGTCAGGAAAAGTATTGCCGCTTATTTTTTCAATAATCATCGCCAGCAGAACAAAGTTGGTATTGGAATAATTAAACCTGGAGCCAGGAGTTCCCGTCAGGTCAGGTTTTTTGTCATACATCATTTTCAATACATCCTGGTTGCTGGCATATTGCCTGTTCCATTTTCCATTGGGCAGTATTCCCCATTTATTATTACTCATAAAGTAAAGGTAGTTGGGCAGGCCGCTGCGATGGCTCAGCAGCAACTTTATGGTGATACCGGAATAAGGAAACCCCGGGAAAAATTTTTGCAATGAATCATTTAGCGACAATTTGTTTTCCTGTACCATACGCAGAATGGCTATAGCCGTAAATGGTTTGGAAGTGGATGCAATATGCAAAGAAGTGTTAGGGGTAATGCTGTCTTTCTTTCTTAGGTCAATTTTGCCTGAATATTTTTCATAGATCACCTCTCCGTCTTTGGCAATGAGAATACAACCGTTAAAGCCTTTGTTCAGCAGGGTAGTATCAAAAAAATTGGTAAGATGACGGTAATAACTCCGGAAATCTTCTTTGCCCAGTTTTGGTGGAGTTTGGGGGTAGTACTTCAACGAATCATCTTTGGGCTTTTTGTCCCGTGAAGATGAATTGCAGGCACTAACTATAACACTTAGTATGAAAAGACTAACAATCGTTTTCAATAAGATTGATATTTCGGTAGCTGCAAAAATAGAAGCAGGCCATTTCGGATAGGCTCAATAGTTTTCCCCAGTCAGCTTTCAAATGTTAATAGGTTCAAACTGGCAACTGCGTTTAAAAAACTTCGTTGCAGATAGTATATTTGCAGTATGACAAAAGCAGGCAAGACCAGCTATCCCAAAGAAAAAATCAGGATACTTTTTTTAGAGAATATCAGCGATGTGGCGGTAAAAAATTTTCGTCAGCATGGTTATGTGCAGGTTGATAAAATATCAAAGGCGCTGACAGAGGAACAATTGATAGAAGAAATCAAAGATGTTCATATTCTTGGTATTCGTTCCAAAACGCAAATCAGCAAAAAAATACTTGATGCCGCGAAAAAATTGCAGGCTATTGGTTGTTTTTGTATTGGTGTGAACCAGGTTGATTTGAAAGCCGCCACAAAAAATGGGGTAGTGGTTTTTAATGCGCCGTATTCCAATACCAGGTCTGTGGCAGAGTTAGTAATTGGTGCTTCTATTATGCTTATCAGGCGAATACCGGATAAAAATAAAGCTGCACATGAAGGAATATGGATGAAAGATGCTAAAGGCAGTTTTGAATTAAGGGGAAAAACATTGGGCATAATTGGTTATGGTAATATCGGCAGCCAGGTAAGTGTGCTGGCAGAGGCTATAGGAATGAAAGTTATTTTTTATGATGTGGAAACCAAATTGCCACTCGGAAATGCGGAAGATGGAAAGTCCCTGAAGGAATTATTGGGCAGGGCCGATGTGGTAACACTACATGTTCCGGAGACTTTGCTAACAAAAAACCTTATTAATAAAAATAACCTTAAACACTTTAAGAAAGGCGCCATACTGATAAACTATGCAAGGGGAGAAGTGGTGGACCTGGAAGCATTGCGAAAAGCGATATTGGAAGGCAGCATTGGTGGCGCAGCGGTTGACGTGTACCCCTGGGAGCCTGAAAAGAACGGCGATCATTTCCAGACTCCGCTGCAAGATTGTCCAAATGTTATTCTTACCCCGCATATAGGTGGTAGTACTGAAGAAGCGCAGCAAAACATTGGTGAAGATGTAAGTGCGAAGTTATTTAATTATTTAGAGAAGGGAATCACTTTTGGGTCGCACACAGTACCAGCCTTGGCATTGCCGCCGCAGGAAGGTAGTCACCGGATATTGCATATTCATAATAATGTGCCCGGGGTTTTGTCAGAAATAAATACACGGCTCTCCAGGTACAATATTAATATACTTGCCCAGTATTTAAAGACCAACGACGAGATTGGCTATGTGGTGCTGGATGTGGACAAGAACATTTCTGCTCATGCACTCCACCTTTTGAAAGAAGTAAAGGCGACGATTAAGGTGAGGATGTTATACTAAACCATTCAGGCTACTATTTTTTTTATTACATCTTAATTTAATTTTTATATTTTCAATAATTATTGAAAATAATGTAAATTTGTGCTGTTAATCAGAAAACAATGAAAGTCGTAATAATCGGGGCAGGCTTTGGCGGACTCAGGCTGGCCCGCAAACTTAATAACAAACCCGGATTTGAAGTTGTTCTTGTTGACCGGTTTAATTATCACCAGTTTCAGCCGTTATTTTACCAGGTAGCTACGGCCGGGCTGGATGCCAGCAATATTTCATTTCCACTCAGGAAAGTATTTCAGAAAAGCAAAAATGTAAGAATACGACTGGCTGAACTGAAACGGGTAGTGCCTGATGAAAACAAGATTATTACTGATCAGGAAGAAATCAGCTATGATGCTTTGGTATTGGCTACAGGTGCGGATACCAATTTCTTCGGGAACACAGAGATTGCAGGAAGCGCCTTTCCGATGAAATCAACAGTGGAAGCTTTACAACTCAGGTACCGGCTGTTGCAGAACTTTGAAAAAGCATTAACGATTACCAATCAGGGAGAGCTGCAAAGACTGATGAATATTGTAGTGGTTGGCGGCGGGCCAACAGGAGTGGAGGTGTCCGGTGCATTGGCCGAAATGAAAAAGTATGTGCTACCCAAAGATTATCCTGAATTGGATTTCTCAATCATGAATATATACTTACTTGAAGGAGCCAGTAAAACACTGGCCGCCATGAGTGAGAAATCATCCCAACAATCAAAAAAATACCTGGAGCGACTGGGAGTGAGGGTGATGACAAATATCCTGGTGAAAGATTTTGACGGGAACAATGTGCTATTGAATAATGGCGAGCAAATTTCCACAGCTACGATGATCTGGGCAGCCGGCATTAAAGGTAATATTCCAAATGGAGTCGATAAAGGTTTAATAGCCAACGGAAATCGAATTACAACGGACAGGTATTGCAGGGTTACAGGTTACAATAATATTTATGCCATAGGTGACCTTGCTTATATGGAAACACCAAAGTATCAAAAAGGCCATCCACAGATGGCACCAGTGGCTATGCAGCAGGCAGATCTGCTAGCAGGTAATTTTAAATTGATAGAAAGAAAATCTAACCCGGATAGACAATATGAATTTGAGTATAAGGATAAAGGTTCGATGGCAACAGTAGGAAGAAACCTTGCCGTAGTTGATATTCCCAAACCAAAATTCCATTTCGGAGGCTTCTTTGCCTGGTTGATCTGGATGGGCCTTCACCTGATGCTGATACTGGGAGTGAAAAACAGGTTCTTTGTTTTCTGCAACTGGTTATACAATTATATAACATACGACCAAAACCTTCGTTTGATATTTAAAGAGTTCAATAAAACAGATAAATCTAAAGTTCTTTGAGAATTTTCTTTGCCCGGCATTTAAAGGCTGCTGATTCAAATTCCAGCCGGGTTTCAATAATCGTTTTCAACTCCTGTTTTATATCAGGGTATTGTTTCGACAGGTTTTGTAATACAGTTAAGGAAAATGCTTTGACAGCAGGTTTTTCGTCAGGGGAAATGATGTATTTAAAACAAAGGTCCATCACTTCGCCATGAAATTTCTCCGGGATAACAATAACCTGTAATAGCCTGATTGTATTACGTTTTTCTGCATCATGCAAACCAGGTTTTTTTAAATTTTTCAGGAGTTCACGGAAGTGTTTTTTTATAAACCGGGGGTAATCAGTAGCTGCATAGCTTAATGGCCAGGCTGCCCGCTGCATCACGATTGGGTCGTTGTCAATAAATAAATCGAACAGTTCATCAAATCGTTGCTGATTATTCCCAATCCAGTTTACAATTTTGGTACAATTTGCCTTGGAATGCTCAGCAAGTATGGCTTCTCTAAGGTTCATAATTTTATTTGTTTGCAATACTACAGTACCAATTGAACTCCACAGTATCAATTTTTCAACGCCAGAATTAAATATCGCTATTGTTTTTCCTATAATTTATATTATGTTAAACAGGCACACAGGCCCCGCTTCACAGGACAAAGAAAAATGGCCGGGCTTCTATTTTCGTGCTACGATTACTACTATCTTTAAAGCAAACAAAACGCTATGGCCACTCTGATTGAATTTATCCGATTCGAGGGAAAAAGGTTTGCAGAAGTAACAGACGAAGGTGAAATGAAAATGATGCTGCAAATGGATGAAAAACTTCAATCTTTAGAAAGCGAAATTTTACAACACCCTAAAGGGGTAATCAATATAAGAAAATCAGGTGTGGTTTTTATTACACACTTCCCCGATGAATTATTGAAAAAAATTTCAGCCTTATGAGGTGACGGGCTTATCATAATAAACAAGCTCTAACTTTTCTCCCGCATTGATAACCTTATCTGCTATGTCCATCAGTGTATTGATTTCATTTTCTGTAAGAATTTCTCTTACATTCTGAGGCTGGATGCTAACGATAGTTTTGATGTCCATGATATATTATTTATACCGCAAAGGGAATATATCAAACAACATTCAAAAAGGACAAGAACCAGCGACCTACCAACCTCGCCTACGGCGTTCCCCTTTATTTTTCTTTACCCTGCACCTACCCACCCCCGGCGACTTGCCAACGCACAGGGGATTGATTGAAATAAAACATAATCAATCCCCACCCTCCCGACGGCTAACCTGAGTAACATAATATACTCTTATAAAAATGATGGCAGAGAAAAGGAAACACCCGGTTTGCCCATACGATTTTTTCAACAAGAGAAAGTGAATCTTAGTGATGAAAAAATCGTATGGGCAAACCGGGTGAGAAAAAGCCATCATTCGTTATAAGATATTTTTATGTTAAATAAGCAATTAATGAAAAAAGCCACACTAAGTGGCTTTCTATATATATATAACTTTATTTAATAGTATCCCAAAGGTCATTCCATTTCTTCTCCTCTGCTGCATATTTTGCCTGCTCGGCAGCTTTTCCTTTAGCTTGTACTTTTTTGTAGGCAAAAATATCGGCCAAATAGCTGGCGGCCTTTTTATATTGTTGTTTATCTCTCGGTTCCAGGTTTGGTTTTGTTGCAAATATTGCTGCGGCTTTTTCGTAAGGCTCTCTTGCCTTTTCCAGTTCATCACCATACTTTTTATCTAACGCTTCCCTTTTGGCAATATCTTCTTTTGATGCCATGGTACCAGGTTTGGTACGGGTTTTCATATCAGCCGCATGATCTTCCCTGGCTTTATTGGCTTTTACCGCTTTATTGATAAAATGGTCGCCCAGGTAGAGATATGGGACTTCAAAACCGGGTTTTACGTTTGCTGCCTTATTGAAAGCGGCCATCATTATCTTTTCCAGTTCACCGGCATTGGCAGGCAATGCTACGGTATCTTCACGGGGGTTTAGGGCGTCAAAAATTATTTCTCCCAGTACTTCATTAGCTTTAAAATTTGATGGGTCTGTGGCCAGTACTTCTTCCACTGCCTGTATTTTGTCTTCTAATTTCTCTTGCAGGCCCACAGCAAAGTCCACTTTATCAAAACTAAAATATTCACTTTTGGGAAATAGCTCTTTACCCAATGCTTTATATTTTTCGAACGAAGCAATATCTTTTTTACCGAAGAAATGGCTTACCAGGTAGCGATACACACTTTCAAATCCATCTCCGGTTACTTTATTATCCGCAAGACGGCTGTAATATTTAACAGCATCTTCCTTATTGTTGCTGTTCTCAGCCGTAATGCCAGCCAGGATATTGACATTGGTGTCCAATGTGAATGGTAAAAGTTTTTTATTTATCAGCAGGTCGGAGTATTCGACTGCTCTCTTAAGTTTATCATAAGACGCCAGCCATTTTTTAGCTGTATTTGAAATAATTTCGCTTAGTTCCTCCGGCTTTGCCGACTTCTTCTTTTTCTCCAGGTCATTGGCAGCAGTATAGTCAGTATATCCGGACGTATAATAATTTGAGTACAGGTTAATCGGGCCGTTTTGATAGATAGGGTCGTTTATTAAGGATAAAGCCGGATCCATTTCTTTATATTTTTTGAAAGCCGCATCTGCATCACTGGCTAACTGGTCTCCGGCCGGGGAGCCTTTTGTACCATCTTCCATTGACAAACCGGCATAGATGGTGGTTTTTAAAATATAAGCTTCAGCCTTGCCTGCAAACTTTGGATTGCTCATTGCTTTATCAAGGTCAACCCTTGCCTCTTTGAATTTATTAAACACCAGTTGGTTTTTAATGTCTTCATATTTTTGGGCTTTTACCAAAAAAACAAACAAGCTCATGCTTACTAAGAAAAGGATTCTTTTCATGTGTTATAAATATTGATTTACAAATAAATGTTTATTCTGCAACGCTATCTGTAGATGTGGTTTCACCTGTTTCGGTTGCGTTACCATTTACATGGCCTTCATCATTTCCATTTCCACCATTTCCGTTTTGTACCTGGTCATCTAACTGGGTAATAGCAGCTATTTCATCTCCTTCATCCAGTTTTATCAACTTTACTCCCTGTGTGGCCCTTCCCTGCTCGCTGACGCCACTTACCGGCATGCGGATGGTAACCCCACTTTTACAGGTAATCATGATATCTTCATTCTCCGATACATCTAATATGCCAACTAATGAACCGGTTTTATCTGTTACATTGATAGTCTTAACTCCTTTACCCCCGCGGTTAGTGTAACGGTATTCCTCCACGGCCGTTCTTTTTCCAAATCCTTTTTCACTGACTACCAGCACTGTTTTGGACCCATCTGTTTCAGGATTTACACAAATCATACCTACCACTTCATCATAGTCGTCATCCACTTCTATACCTGCTACACCAATGGCCCCGCGGCCTGTAGCCCTTACTTTTTCTTCAGAAAAACGGATAGCCCGGCCACTCTTCACTGCCATCATTATTTCACTCTTTCCATCTGTCATTTTGGCTTCCAGTAATTCATCCCCTTCTATAATGTTGATAGCATTTACACCTGTCTGCCGTGGGCGGCTGAAATCCTGCAACTCTGTTTTCTTAATGATCCCTTTCTTAGTACAAAGAACAATATTGTGTGATTTTACAAACTCTTCGTCTTTCAAATCTTTCACATCAATAATGGCCCTTACCTTGTCATCCGGTGGTAACTGTATCAGGTTTTGTATAGCCCTGCCCTTGCCGGTTTTTTCTCCTTCAGGGATTTCATATACATTCATCCAGAACACCCTTCCTTTTTCAGTAAAGAAGAGCATGGTGTGATGTGTGGAAGCTACAAAAAGGTGCTCGATATAATCTTCATCCCTTGTTTTTCCGCCGGTAGCCCCCCTGCCTCCGCGGCGTTGCGACCTGAACTCATCAGCCGGTGTACGTTTGATATAGCCAAGATGTGAAATAGTGATAACTACATCTTCTTCTTTAATAAGGTCTTTTATTTTTACTTCATCGTCGAGGTAAGTTATTTCACTTCTGCGTTCGTCACCAAATTTATCTTTTATCTCGATCAGCTCTTTTTTAATTACATCAAACCGCATCCCTTCATTGGCCAGTAATTCTTTCAGACCGGCTATCAATTTCATCAATTCATCATACTCAGTAATAATTTTTTCCCGTTCCATTCCGGTAAGGCGTTGTAAACGCATTTCCAGTATGGCCTTAGCCTGAATTTCATCCAATCCCCATCCTGCATTTATCAAATTATCTTTGGCAATATCAGGTGAGGCCGAGGAGCGGATCAATGCAATTACTTCATCAAGGTGGTCCAGGGCAATCAGGTAACCTTTTAATATATGTGCCCTTTTTTCAGCTTCTTTTAGTTCAAACTGTGTGCGCCGTACCACTACCTCATGACGGAATTCTACAAACTCACATATCAGGTCTTTCAGGTTCAGGGTCCTTGGTCTTCCTTTTACGATGGCAACATTGTTGATACCATAGGAGGTTTGCAGGTCGGTAAGTTTATACAGCTGATTGATGATAACATTGGCAATAGCATCTCTTTTCAGGTCAACTACTACCCTTGTACCTTCTTTGTTATTGGATTCATTATTTACATGGGCAATTCCTTCAATCACTTTTTCATTTACTAATTCACCGATACGGTTGGTTAATGCATCCCGGTTTACCTGGTAAGGCACTTCGGTAATAATGATTTGTTCCCGGCCACTTGGTTTTGTTTCTACTGTTAACTTGCCCCTGACCACTACCCTGCCCCGGCCAAAATGCATAGCAGCTTTTACTCCTTCCATACCATAGATAATACCCCCGGTTGGGAAATCAGGCGCCTTTACATGCTGCATCAGCTCATCTATAGTAATTTCTTTGTTATCTATATAAGCCACACAGCCGTCAATAACTTCGGAAAGGTTATGCGGCATCATATTAGTGGCCATACCTACGGCAATACCGCTGCTTCCATTCATGAGCAATTGGGGGATGCGGGTGGGTAAGATGGAGGGCTCTTTTTCTGAATCATCGAAGTTCAATTGAAAATCCACCGTGTCTTTTTCAATATCATCCAGCATGTGTTCTCCCAACCTGGCCAATCGAACTTCTGTGTATCGCATTGCTGCCGGGTCGTCACCATCCTGGTTACCGAAATTACCCTGCCCGTCAACCAGTGTGTAACGCATGTTCCATTCCTGCGCCAGGCGGGCCATTGCAAAATAAACTGATGAATCACCATGCGGGTGATATTTACCCAGCACCTCTCCCACTATTCTTGCCGACTTTTTATAGGGCTTATTATGGTTCAGGCCCAGCTCATTCATGGCGAATAAGATGCGGCGGTGTACTGGTTTAAAACCATCCCGCACATCAGGTAAGGCACGGCCAACAATTACCGACATTGAATAATCAATGTAGGCAGTCTTCATTTGCTCTTCGATGTTTACGGGAATTATGCGGTTATTGTCCTGCGTTTCCAGTGGCTCAAGGTTCTCTTCCATCGTTTATTTTCCTTCTTCTTTTTAGTTGAAATTTTTACCAAAAATTTGCCACAAAAAGGCTGATTTTTCAGGTCTGCAAATCTACCTTTTCTCAACCTTAAAACCTGATAAAAGAAGCGGTTTTTTGAGCTATTTTTTCCACCCATGTGGATTAGTTAACTTCCTGAAAAACAAAGGTATTTTACCGGCAGTTTTTCCGGGTCATTTCTGAGTTTTTCGTCCTAATTTTCCACCTCTTTCAACCCGGATTTATTATGAAGACGATTCTATTATTTGGCGCAGGAAAATCAGCTACAGTTTTAATTGATTATTTACTGGAAAATGCAGTTTCCGGGAACTGGAAAGTGGTGGTAGTGGATGCTGACCTGAAACTGACCCAGTCAAAGATCGGGGGCTCTCAAAGGGCAACTGCGGTTTCATTTGATATTAATGATACTGAGGAACGAACTAAATACATTCGGCACTCAGATATAGTTATTTCATTACTCCCTCCTTTTCTTCATATCAAAGTGGCAGAATCATGCCTGGAGTCCGGTAAAAATTTATTGACGGCTTCATACCTTGACGATCCAATCAAAAATCTGCAATCAAAAATCAAAAATAAGAAACTGTTATTCTTATATGAGATGGGACTTGACCCCGGCATTGACCACATGAGTGCTATGAAAATTATTGACGAAATTCATAATAAAGGCGCCAAGGTTACTTCTTTTCAATCTCATTGCGGTGGATTAGTTGCCCCTGAGAGTGACGATAATCCCTGGCATTATAAAATAAGCTGGAATCCCCGCAATATTATTATGGCGGGGAAGTCAGGTGCCTGTTTCAAAGAGAATGGTGAAGAAAAAAGAATCCGTTATGAAGAATTATTCACCCCTGAAAGATTGGTGGAAATTCCTGAGATTGGTCTCCTGAGCTGGTACCCAAACAGGGATTCGCTCAGCTATACGGCCTTGTATGGTTTGGAGGATACGCCTACTTTCATCCGCACTACACTCCGTCATCCGGATTTTATGTACGGCTGGAAAAATATCATTGACCTCAAACTTGTGGATGAAACGCCGCAATATGAAACAGACGGCAAGACATTGCAGGAAGTTTTTAAAGAGCATATGGATAAAAATGGATTTAGCGAATGGCTCAGCCAAAAACTAACAGACAGATTTGCCGAAACCAAAAGCATGATGGAAAACCTGATGAAACTGATGGAAGCTGAGAATGAGGCTGTGGAAGAAGGTACTGAAATGCCCGGATCTTTTATGGCCGCCGATGAGAAAGGAGATATCCAGGAAGTTGAGATAGATGAGGTGAAGAGCAAAGCTGCTGCTTACCTGGCGCATAAAATGCATGAAGCTAATCTAACATTGAAGCAACTTTTCTTCTTGGGATTAGATGACAAGGATACATTAGTGAACAAAGGTTTTTGCAGCCCTGCAGATATTCTTCAGTTTGCTGTTGAGAAAAAATTGGCATTAAGGCCTTATGACAAGGACATGATTGTGATGCTGCATGAGATTAAGTATAGAGCCGGGAATCAGGAATCGGGGGTCAAGAGTTCATTAGTTGTTAAAGGAGAAAATAATTTACGCACAGCGATGGCTAAGACGGTGGGCTTACCGCTTGGGATTGCTGCCAAGCATATTTTAAATGGCAAAATAAAATTGACCGGCCTGCAAATCCCTACTTCAAAAGAAATCTATGAACCTGTACTTGCAGAGCTTGAGATGTATGATGTGAAGTTTCAGGAAGAGAAAAAATAGTTGAGTGAGAACATCGCACAGAGGAGAAAAAGAAAAAGAGGAATACAATAGGTGACATCTCTTTCTCTCTACAGAGCTTGTCGAAGTATTTTTCTGTGCGGCAAATCCTATTGCACTTCCATATCCTTTGCAGCAAGTACTTTATAACTAACATCCCGTAATACTATTTTGTATTTCCCTTTTCTTAGGTATAAGCAGTAGTAGCCTTCACGGTTGGTAATATAAGTATGATCGGCTGGTACAAGATAGTTTAGTAAATCAGAACTGTATTCATTTTCATAATAAGCTTGCACAAAGAATAACATTTTTTCTGTAGGCTGGATCAGTGTAGCTTTCCTTTCTCCATTCAGGGAAAGCCATGCGGGCCGGTTCTGCTGGTAAGTAGTTGCCGGGTGCATCACTATTACATCATATCCTTTTTCTTCCAGCGGATTAAAAGGACGTTTGTTCTGATAGATGATAGATGAGAAAGGGATATTGAATCTTGCAGTGAAGTATTGATAAAAGATTCTGCCGTATTCAAATTCGCTGCCCTCAGTCATTCCTGTCTGATCGATAGTAAAAGGATCTATGCCACTCAGTTTTTTAAACCACACTGCCATCGGTGTATAGTCGCCAATCTTTTCTTCGCCAATATGGCCATAGCCTGCATGTACTAATAATTTTGCTGAGGGGTCTTTTTTTATAACATTAAAAATATTTTCAGCCTGAACAGAGTCTCTTTGTGAGTTGGTATGTTCTGATGCCAGTGTGTCTTCGTATGAAATCAATTTATAACCTAACCGCAGGGCTTTTCTCACTAATTCTCCTGCAACTGGTTCGTAAGTGTAATAGCCGGTAAAAACATTCAGCGAATCAAGACATTTATTAGAATAATTATTAAAAGCTTCCATAGCAAGATAGCGATAGCCTTCTTTGTATAAATCTTCCAGCAGGCTGTAAGTAAAAGCTCTGTGCACTGGTTTTGCATGAGATTCATTAATCATTATCACACGGTAATGCGGCGCATTGCTGATAATTGAATTTTTAGCAGGCAGATATTGGATATTTTTCAATTTGCTGATTGTATCCGCAATGATGCTGATGGCATCAGCAGATAAAGTGTCGAAACTTTTTACAGTATAGGCTGTAGCCATACTGTAATCACCGGCGAAAGAAAGTAACTGGCTGAAGCTGGCATTAAAATTCTTCTCCCCTATCGTTTTTTTGAACTTAGTTTCCCAACCTATTGCCTGGTAAAAAGGGTACAGGTAATGAATTTCAGCTCCCAGCCTGTTCGTTAAATACTTCAGGGAAGAATCGTATTTGTTGGGGATTTGATTTTTTGTGTATTTACGAACCTGCTCAAAAGGTAAATAAGCCTGTGCGGATGTAATTAAGAATGAGGTAATGATAATACAGGTAAGTAAATATTTTTTCATGCTGAAAATTCGCAGCAATGATAAGCTGTATCCTGTTAGTGAAAGCCTAAAATTTTTTTGCCAGTATACTCAGCAATTCCTTTACCCCTTCTGTAGCTGGTTTTTCAATCAGTGCCAGGTTTCTCATTGGGGATGTATAAGGGATCTTTTTGTCAATAATGAATTTGGGAATTTCCAATGCAACATAGTTTATCAGCCCAGCAGCAGGATAAACAACCAATGAGGTGCCAACGACAACAAATATTTCTGCTGAATAAACAATTGGAACAGCTTCTTCAATTTTCGGTACCGGTTCTTCAAACCAGACAATATGCGGACGGAGTTGTGCACCATCTTCTGCAACATCCCCCAACTTTATATCCCCCTTAATTTCTGAAATCAATGTTTCATCCCATTCGCTGCGCATTTTAAAAATTTCTCCATGCAGGTGCAGCACATTGGTGGAGCCAGCTCTTTCATGCAAGTCATCTATATTTTGTGTGATAATAGTGACATCAAAATTTTTTTCCAATTCTGCCAATCCGTAATGAGCTGCATTTGGTTGGGCATCGGCCACATTTTTTCTTCGTTCATTATAGAAATCTAGAACCAACTGCGGATTCTTTCTCCAGCCCCTTGGTGTCGCTACTTCTGTTACTTCATATCCTTCCCAAAGGCCATCGCTGTCACGAAATGTTCTTAATCCACTTTCAGCGCTGATGCCTGCACCGGTGAGAACTACAAGTTTCTTTTTTGGCATACCCAAATGTAAAACAGAATTAGTTTATCAGGCCTGTTTTGGTTTCGCTGTTTTCATTCTTTTGTAGAAAATGATTAAAACAAAGATTAGCAGGAACAAAGGCCAAATGGAAACCAGTCCGACAAACAAGTCAACTATCCAACCCAACCCTGTTTTGAAAGCATCGGCGATTTTTGCACCAAGAGACGGTTTATTATTATCCTTTGCCGAAGAATTAAGCACCTGGTAATAAGTAAGATTGATTGTGCTGTAAGCAGAGGAATGACCAAGATATTCAATACGCCCAGCTGCTGATTCTATTTCTTCCTGGATGTCATTGATTTCAGACTGAACATTCAGTATCTCCTCCAAATTTTTTGCCTGTTTCAGCAAGTCCATATAGCGCAACCTTACCTGCTTCTTAGCTTCTATCCGTGATTTGGTATCTACGTATTCAGTCGTCACATCCTGTGATGATATCTTCTTTTCATTTATTTTTTCACTACCGGCTGTAAGCTGTGTAACAGCATTGTCAAACTGGTCAACTGGTACTTTGATAACAAGGGTATTCTCAATTTTATAATCCGACTGGCTTTGTTCTTCCTGTGCCACATATCCGCCCAGGCTTCTCACTTTTTCCCGGAAGGAGGAATAAAAAACATTGTAATCTTTTACTTCAAGATTAAGGGATGCTGTTTTAATTATTTTTTTATCCCAATCAGGATTGGGAACAGGTTGTGTCGATGATGGTTGTTTTTTCTTTTCGGGTTCACCAGGCGAAGGTGGGATACTAGTTGTGTCTGCAGCAAATTTATTATTGCCCGCCCCAGGCTTATATTGTGCATCTGAAAGGGTTATTTCTTGTGGGTTTCTATCAAGGTCTGATATTTTTTGATCTTTCGATTGTTTATCGCAACTTATAAAAGCAAACAGCAGCATTGCTGTTAAAGCAGTGATTTTAATTTTCATGACTATAAATTTTTTGTGTTACGGTTAGGGAGATGCAAGACTTTTATTTTTGCATAAAAAAAATTGTCCCCTCTCGTTTTAAACGAGACGGGACAATTTCATTACTTCAGTTTAATAAACAGAACAGTTGAGCTATCTGCAGCCTGAACCTGCAGGCTATCCTGCGTCAGTTTAGTTACCACATAAATTTTAGCTGTTGAATCACTGGCCTTTTCTTTCCATACCAGCTCATTGGCTTTGTTCCATTCGTAATGAGAAGTATCAACTTTTGCAGAATCATTCAGCGATCTGACAATGTTGCCGTCTTTCTGAAAGTCAAACTGGTACTTGCTGAAATTGGAATCATTTGCCATCACAGCAGCTGTTTTCCATTTACCAACAATCCACTCTTTCTTAATTTCGTTGGTTGTTGTTGCATCTTTTTTCTTGCGGAGTAACAAAAAAATTCCTGCTCCGGCTGCTACTACGAGCAGCCCGATTAATAGTTTGTTCATGGCTATACTTTTTTAAGGTTAAATGTGAGAATCAGTATTGATACCACAACACCTGAAAAAGTAACCTTCCGGAATTGTTAAATGAAATTTATGAAGTGAGAGTAACTCCTGACTAAAGACTTATAACTACTGACTCATTTCTCTCCTGCCATCTCCATGACTACTTTCCATTCTTCATTACTAACAGGCTGAACAGACAGACGGCCAATTCTTACCAAGGCCATATTTGCAAGTCTCCTATCTTTCTTAATTGTTTCAAGAGTAACAGGGTTTTTTAATTTTTTATGTGGTTTCAGATCAACAGCTACCCAGCGGTCATCCTCAATCGTTGGATCGGAGTAAAATTCTTTTACTACTTTGGCTATACCAACTATCTCTATGCCTTCGTTGCTGTGATAAAAGAAAACTTCATCCCCTTTTTTCATTGCACGGAGATGCAGGCGGGCTGCATAGTTTCTGACACCACTCCAACAGGTTTGCTTTTCTTTTACAAAGTCATCCCAACTATAGGTTGTGGGTTCTGATTTTACCAGCCAGTATGCCATACGGTTTATTTTAATAGATTACCATCCACTTGCCAGCACATCAGCCAGGTGCAGGGTTTGCAACTTGTACCCTTTTTGCTTGATATATCCCTGCAAATGCATCAGGCAGGAATGATCGGTGGAAATAAGATAATCTGCTCCGGTAGCTAAAGCATTTTCTACTTTCTGTTCTCCCATAGCAACTGATATGGCTTCAAATTTTACAGCAAAGGTTCCACCGAAGCCACAGCAGGTTTCCACATCGTTCATTTCTGTTATCTCCAATCCCCTTACATGAGATAAAAGTCTTCTTGGCTCTTCTTTTATTTTACATTCCCTCAGTCCGGCACAGCTATCATGATAAGTAGCTTTACCTTTTAATACAGCCCCCACGTCTTCCACTTTGAGGATATCTGTCATAAATTCAGAAAACTCAAAAACTCTTTTGCCTAAATCCTTTACTTCATTGTGAACAGATGAATTTTCAAACAGCTTCCCGTAATAGTTTCTTATAAAACCTACACAACTGGCACTTGGTGCCACCACATAATCGCTGCCACTAAAATCTTTGATGAATTTACTGCAAACAGATTTTGCTTCGTCCTGGAAACCTGCATTGAAAGCAGGCTGGCCGCAACAAGTTTGTGATGTATTATAACTAACAGTGCAACCTGCCTTCTCCAGCACTTTCACCATATTGAAAGCCGTTTCCGGATAAAGTTGGTCAACAAAACATGGTATGAATAACTGTACGTTCAATGTATTTATTTCTTGAATGATTTTTGCTAATGCGATTATTTATAAGGCAGTAATACCGGCTACATCCCGTTTATGTACATGGTTGCCCATAATTCTTTCGGTTGCCTGTTTTTCATTACCTACTGTCAATACACCAAAGATAGCGGGGACAGGCAAACTAAGATTCAATTGCACCAGCCCATCCGTTATTTCGCCCTGATCAACAATCGCAGCATTCCATTCCGGGTTCACTAAAACAATACAGGCATCCTTGTCCGGGATGCCTGTATCAATATTTTGTAAAGTGCTGTTTTTAACGGCAGCCATAATTAATATGCATTATATACTCCCAATTGTGCCAGGTAATTATCTGCATCAGATGCCTGCTGGCTTCCGGGAAACTTATCTTTAATCTCTTTATACAAAGTGATAGCAGTTTTCTGATCTTTCATAACCTTGTCTGCCAGGTAAGCTGCATACAAAAGATATTCTGCTGCATTGGTTTGGTCCTTTTCAAAATGATAGGCTGCTTTTTTGTAATAGCTCAGTGCATCAGCATTTTTGCCCAAATCGGCATAAGCATCACCTGTCAGTTTATAAGCCCTTGCCTGTACGGATTTAGAACTGCTGCTGAATTTCTTCAGGCATTTAACCGCCTTTTCATTTTCATTTAATTTGATATAGCAATTACCGGCATAAAAATTAGCCAGATTGGCTGCATCAGTGCCGCCATACTTGCTGATTATTTTCAGAAAGCCATCGTATTGCCCGTCACCATTCAGTGCCAGGTTAACTGAATCAATACGGAAGTATTCTTCAGCTTTGAACATTGCTTCTACTGCTTTTTCCTCTTTGGGCTTTTTAAAATAGTTTTTGTAGATATACCAGCCGCCAACAGCCAGGATGATAGCGGTACTTGCAATCATAAATGGGTTACTATACTTTGACCAAAAATCTTTTGCTTTTGCAATCACCATTTCGTCATGCATTGACTCTGATACGTTTTTCTTGTCTGCCATATTTTTTTTATTTACTAATAATTATTTATAAAATTCTAGTCAACAATAAAAGGATAATCCTGGTCAACATATATATCTTTCAGTACTTCGCTGTCATCCGGCCAGGGGCTTTCTTCAGCAAACTTTACTGATTCATCTACTATCGCATCTACTCTTTTATTAATTACATCAATCTCTTCCGGTGTGGCAAATTTATTAGCCAGTATTGTTTTCAAAACCATCTGGATCGGGTCTTTGCTCCTGTATTCATCCACTTCCTCTTTCGTTCTGTATTTCTGGGGGTCGCTGATGGAGTGTCCTTTATAGCGATAGGTTTTTATTTCCAGTAAGGTTGGCCCGCCTTTCTCTCTTGCTCTTTTTACCGCCCGGCCAATTCCTTCATGCACAGATTCTGGGATCATGCCGTCAATCGTATCAGCAGGCATTTCATATCCATCTGCCAGTTTATAAATATCAATTACGTTGGAAGTACGTTCTACCGAAGTACCCATAGCATAATTGTTGTTCTCACAAATAAAAATAACCGGCAACTTCCACAGCATTGCCAGGTTAAATGTTTCATGCAGTATCCCTTGCCTGGCCGCACCATCCCCAAAGAAACACAACACCACATTGTCTGTACCACGATATTGCTCTGCAAATGCCAAACCGGCACCTGTTCCAATCTGTGCACCCACGATGCCATGTCCGCCAAAAAATCCTACGTCTTTTCCAAAGAAGTGCATACTGCCACCCTTGCCTTTTGCGCAGCCGGTTACCTTACCATACAATTCAGCCATACAACTGTTTACCGAAACACCTTTGGCAATCGCCAATCCGTGGTCACGGTAAGCTGTGATGAACAAATCTTCAGGACGGGTTCCCGTCATACAACCAGCGGCTATTGCTTCCTGGCCGATATAAGCATGGAAAAAGCCACGGATCTTGCCATCCATTTTATACTTCTCTTCCGACATCAGTTCAAACTGGCGGATGAGTTGCATTAATTCGTACCAGTAGAGATATGTTTCTTTCGAAAATTTGGTAGCCAAAGCCTCAAAATTTGAGTCGCAAAAATAAGGGGAAAAAAGGAATTTTAAAGCAGTGATTTTGAGAGGTTAATCAGGGTTCTGTTCCCTGATTGAGCATCGTTGCGTCCGCCAATCGGCGGATCAGGGTTCTGCCCGTTGGGCATCAACCCACCCATTGTACTAAAGCACTAATTATCTTCAATTCGCCCCGCCCAGGCGTGGAAGAACCCTAAAGTAATAGAATCCAAGTTTTCTGCAAAGCAGAAAAAATCAGTGTTTATCTGTTCAATCTGTGTTATCCGTGTGCCTGCATTCCCCTTAACTTGCATTCCTTAATGCTTCGTCTTCAACACATATCGCTGCTCCAGTTCAAAAACTATAGCAACCGGTCTTTTGACTTTACGAAAAGGATTATTGGCATTTGTGGCAATAATGGAGTGGGCAAAACCAACCTGCTGGATGCAATTCACTATCTCTGTTTCACCAAAAGCTATTTTACCCGGCTGGATGGTAACAATGTGCAGCACGGTAATTCTGGTTTTCGATTGGAAGGAAATTTTGAATTGAATGACAAAGCTGAAAAGGCTGTTTGCATCCTTAGAGAAACCGGCCGAAAAGAATTTTCAATTAATGAGGGGCAGTACGAAAAATTTTCTCAGCATATTGGCCGGTATCCTTGTGTGGTTATTGCCCCGGATGATGCAGAACTGATAACCGGCGACAGCAAAGAAAGAAGAACATTCCTGGATGCCTTGCTTTGCCAGTTGGATACTGAGTACATGCAGCATTTGATTATTTATAAGAAAATACTGGAGCAACGAAACTCTTTATTAAAATCATTTGCCGAGACCGGTGGCAGGTCCGCCCGGATGACAGGGTCGGACGGGAATTTTGAATTATTAGATGTGCTGGACGAGCAACTTATCAAACCGGGGAGTTACATTTTCAATAAGCGAAAAGAATTTCTTATTTCTTTTTTACCCATTGTAAATAAATTATACAATGAGATTTCCCGCAAACAGGAAGGAGTTAACTTATTCTATGAAAGTGAATTGCTACAAGCTTCCTTAACAGAATTACTAAAAATAAACCGCAGCAAAGATTGTTTTGCACAACGAACCACTTCCGGCATCCACCGGGATGAACTTGATATTCAACTCAATAATCAGTCATTTAAAAATATTGCATCACAGGGCCAGCGTAAGAGTTTGTTGTTTGCATTGAAGCTGGCAGAAATGGAAGTGCTGTGCAAAGAGAAAAACTTTGCCCCTCTCCTGCTGCTGGATGATGTGTTTGAGAAATTAGATGAAGACCGGATTGGTAATTTGTTGAATAAAGTTTGTGTGGAGAATGATGGACAGGTTTTTATTACAGATACCAATGAAGAAAGGTTAAAACAGCATTTGGACGCTTTGACTGTTAAGTACCAGCTTATTCAGCTTTAAATGTTTATGGTTTATTGTTTTTGGTTTGTGGTACTTCAACCCGGAACTTTCAAGTGAGCAGGAAACTTCGCTATAACACGATAACTATAAACCACAAACTTCTACCTTTGCTCTATGGGTGAATATTCTATTGGCGATGCAATGAAAAAATTCCTGGAAGGCAGCCGTATCAAAGGCGGTATACAGGCTTTGCAGATAGAAGATATATGGGAAGAAATTATGGGGAAAACGGTGGCCCGTTATACTGACAAACTCCAGATCATCGGCGATAAATTAATTATCACTACCAACGTAGCCCCGCTTAAGAACGAATTGATTTACCAGAAAGAAAAAATTAAGCAACGGGTGAATGAGGCTTTGGGGCAGAAAGTGGTGGGGGAAGTGATAATACAGTAGTCAAGCATTCAATTGATGGATAAATACGCTGCAATATCTATAATCGGCTTTTCGGCTATAATATCTTTTTTTCTTGCTATTACAGTTGATATGTCAAATCAGGGATTGGGAGCTATGGGGAATTTTATTATTCCTCCGTTTGTAGGACTAATGTCTTTGTTTTTGCTTTTGCTCGTATGGTGGTTGATAAAAACACCTAACATTAGAATTGTGATTGCTGTGTTATTATCTGCTTATAATATTTATGTTGGTTTGGCTTTACATTTAGAAAAAGAAAACTGGCCTTTAGTCATATTTTAAGACTTACTCCACCCTCACTCTCGGATCCACCACCCCATATAAAATATCAGCCAGAATATTAATTACAATAAAGAAAGTAGCAGCTACTAAAACTGAGCCCATTACTACCGGGTAATCCAATTTCTCCAAGGCATCCACCGTTACTTTTCCAATACCCTGCCAGCCAAAAATATATTCAACAAAAAATGCACCGGCGAGTAATTCTGCAAACCAGCCTGTAATGGCAGTAATAACCGGGTTTAGTGCATTTTTCAATCCATGTTTCCAGATAACTTGCCTTTTACTTAATCCTTTTGCATAGGCAGTACGGATATAATCCTGGTCAAGCACATCCAGCATGGCACTGCGGGTAAGTTGTGTAATGATGGCCAGCGGACGAATACCCAAAGTAATAGCAGGAAGAATTAAATTTTGCATTGTCAACCTCCTGTTTCCTTCGTCATCAATGGCAAACCAGCTTCCGGCAATATGAAGACCAGTCCAGTCGCTTAATACAAATCCAAACACATACACCATAATAATACCCATGAAAAAAGATGGTGCCGATATGCCGACAATGCTGGAGAATATCGCTGATGTATCTAACCATGTATTTTGTTTTACAGCCGCCATCACTCCCAACGGAATTCCGATCAGCATGGCAATAAACATGGCTGCAACGGCCAACATTAATGTGCCGGGTAATGCCTGCATTAAAATATTCCAAACTGGCCTTTTAGTCTGATACGATTTGCGGAGATAAGGAATTTTGAATCCGAACTTTTTGTTGCCACCAATGAAAATCCCTTTGAGTTTTTTATTGTCAATATCTTCCTTGCTGTGAAAGCAAATGGGAGAAACATCATTGAGATAAAGTACGAATTGTTTCCATTTTGGCTGATCGAGATATAATTCTTTACGGATATTGGCTTGCGTGGCAGAATCTCCCGATTGTCCCATCACCAGTCTTGAAGGGTCACCAAAACCCTGAAAGAGAAAGAAGACTAACACCACCACCCCTACTAATACCAGCAGTCCGTAGAGAATTTTTTTGGTGATGTATTTGAGCATGAATACTGTTAACTGGTGAATTCGTTTATTGGTTAATTGGGTACTGACTGAGCGGCAATTCTTTCAAGTAACTTATTGGCTGAAGAAAAATTGTGCAGGCTCCATTTACCTAAAATGGTTCCCTGTTTCAAAACGAATAAACAAGGATTGGTTCTTGCTGCTGTGCGAATTGCAGTATTATCGCATTTAAGTACCTGTATGTTGCTGAAAGAAGTGCCTGATAATTTATTTACAGCTTCGGTTGGCTGGGTTGTTACCAGGTAAGCCGGAATATTTTTTGCTTTTGCCTCAGCATGTATAGCGGAGAAATCTTTCTCCCACCTGGAAACAGGAACTGAGAAATCTTCGCAGAATAATAAAATAGCATAAGGCTGTTGCAGAATTACCTGGGTAGAATCTTCATTGCTAACACCAGAAAGATTAAAACCTGCAATCGGCGGCTGATTGTTTTTACCTTTTCTCACCACCTTGTCGTAGCGTTTTATCAGCTTATATGTAGTACTGTTGAAATCGGCGGGAAATTTATCAGCAGTAAATTCTACCTGTTTTCCGCCTTTTTCATAAATAAAAGTAATGACAGTGCTGTCGGGAACAGCATCAGCCGGCATTTTCATTTTCTCGCTGATATTATTCCCCTTTTTGTAAGGGAGGCAATCCACCACTGGCAGGTAATTCAACGTGTACCACTGAAAACCAAAGCTGAATACCGTTATGCCCAGCATGGTGATAGTGGCCGTTTTTTCAGAAAATACAGGTCTGATGAGTTTTTGTTTCCAGAAAAGAAAACCAATTAGTAAGGTTAGTAAAACATCTTTTAAGAACGAAGTCCTGGAAGTAATAGGCAGGCAATCACCAAAGCATCCGCAATTTTTTGGGGTGCCTGTTAGATATGTATATCCTGTAAGGAAAGTAAAGAAGACGATCAGCAATAGTAATAACCAGCTGAAAAGTTTTACTCTCCAGCCAAGTAAGAGTGCAAAGCCGGCAATGATCTCAAAGGCATTCATCAGGACAGACATCAGTAAAGTCCATGAATTAAAGCGGTGCATTCCCCATATTTCAAAAAACTCCTGCATCTTATAGCTGAGCCCCAAGGGGTCGTTGGCTTTTACCAATCCGGAAAAGATGAACAGTATTCCTACAATAACCCTTGCTAAAGTGACGGCTGCTTTCATATTACATAAGTATTAAGGCAAACACTGCATAATTAATAATGTCATGATAATTGGCATCAATGCCCTCACTCATGATTGTTTTACCCTCATTATTTAATATCTGCCGGATACGCTGCAGTTTCATCAGGATGAGATCAACAAAACTTTCCTGGCTCATGCTGCGCCATGCTTCCCCGTAATCATGGTTTTTATCCTGCATCAGGCACTTGGCAGTTTGTACATACTTGTCAAAAAAAACAGAAACCTCATTGATATCCATTTCTTCCGGTGCATCTTCGGGTAATTCCAATTGAATTAACCCGATTACCGCATAGTTAATGATACCTTTAAATTCTCCGGCTATCCCATCAGATACCTTCTGCTCACCTTTCTGCTGAATAGTACGTATCCGCTGTGCCTTGATGAAAATCTGGTCAACGATGGAGATAGTACGCAATACTCTCCATGCTGTGCCATAGTCCCTGGCCTTCTTTAAAAAAATTTCTTTACAGGATATAATTACCTTGTCGTATTGCTGATTAGTTGCTGTCATATTGTTGTACTAGTCAAATGTGTCATAAAAGACAAATCAGCCATACGGCACAAGTTGTCATTTGATTTATATGACTATTTTGCCTTTCTGACTTCCTTACCTTCGCTTCAAAAATAACGAACAAACACTAATGTTTACGCTGAATTGCAAAGGAAGGCTGTTGGTTGTGGATAAACCACTGGTGATGGGTATTATCAATATTACCCCTGATTCGTTTTACAGTGGCAGCAGGCATGAAGACATTGATGCAGTTTTGCGACAAGCTGAGAAAATGTTAAAAGACGGGGCTACCATTATTGATATTGGGGGGCAAAGCACTAGGCCGGGCAGTGAAGAGTTAAGTGCAGAAGAGGAATTAAAACGAGTGATTGCCCCCGTTGAATCAATAAATAAACATTTTCCGGAAGCATTTATTTCAATTGATACTTTCTATTCAAAAGTTGCTACAGGAGCTGTAGAAGCCGGGGCAACCATTGTAAACGACATAAGTGCAGGTAGCATTGATTCAGCAATGATTGAAACCGTGGCTGCTTTAAAAGTGCCTTATGTACTGATGCACATGCAGGGAACTCCTCTAACAATGCAACAATATCCGCACTATGACCATGTGACAAATGAGGTGTTAGACTTTCTGATCAACAAAGTAAACAAGTTTCGCCAATCAGGCATTACAGATTTAATTGTTGACCCTGGTTTTGGCTTTGGCAAAACTATTGCTCACAATTTTGAATTATTGAATAATCTTTCGGTCTTCAGGATGCTGAACTGTCCAATATTACTGGGCATTTCCCGGAAGTCCAGTATTTATAAAACACTTGGTATAACAGTTGAAGAATCCTTGAACGGCACTACTGTTCTGAATACGATTGGCCTGACGAACGGAGCTTCTATTTTAAGGGTTCATGATGTAAAAGAAGCGGTTGAGGTTGTAAGGCTTTTTGAAGCATGCAGGCATTCGTCGAAATAAAAAGAGCTTTGTATATACAAAACCTTTTTTTGCAAGGGTACTTTAATCGCAGCATCCATGTGATAGTTTCTCTACGGTAAGTAAAATAAGTACAGATTATTTTATAGGGCTCAGCAATGACAGTACGGTGGCACTTGTGTTTTTGGGGAGCTGCTTCAGGGGGTACGGCAGTTTTAAGAAATCCTGGACTAAAAACGGGGCCTTTCAAAAATACCCGTTCCGCAAAAAAATGCGGAACGGGTACAAAGGTGCAATTTTATTTGTTGTTGTAATTATTTATTTGATTGAGGCGCATCAATATTTTGAACATGTGGTTGCTGTCCCATCATTTCAGGGCGGGTAGGCATCTTGTCTTTTATATCTACAATTTCAATTTCAAATATTAAATTTTCGTATGGTTTGATCAACGGAGAACCGGGATTACCGCCATAGGCAAGAATAGATGGAATGTAAACTTTTGCTTTGCCCCCCATTCGTAATAATTTTACTGCATCATCAAAGCCTTTTATCATGGCACCGGTACCTACTACAAACGGTAAGGGCGACATGTGGCCGAAGGCAGTATCAGTATTGCTGTCAAATTTCTTCCCAGACCAGCTGGTGCCGGTGTAGTTTACTGAGATGTATTTACCGGAATCAATCAGGTTGCCAGTGCCAGGATTCATTATTTCTACAAAAGCGCCGGAAGCTGTTTTTTGCGCAGTAATTTTTTTATCAGCCAGGAACTTATCTATTGTTTTGATTTCGCCTGCCAGCCAGTCCTGATTTCCTTTTTCATAATCAATACGGGCCGCTGAATCACTCTTAAATACGGCAAGTATTTTCACATAAGTTATAATTTTATCCCCTTTTTTAAATTGAGGCGGAACATTCTGCGGACTTCTTTTGATAAAAGTATCCATCATCTGAGTAGCCACAACACTGTCTCCTACCCGCAGGCTGGTCCACACCTCGGAAATATCATAAGGCGAAGGAACCTGGTTTACCTGTTTGTAGGTAGGTAATATGCCTTCAGTTGTAAAATAAATGCTGTCTTTTATTTTTTGTGTAAACAGAATTTTTATGAAATCACCGGCGTTGATTTGCTGGGTATCTTTTCCTGCAAATAACTGGTAAGGCATACCACCTTTGGTTTTTTTGTATGTTGCTTTGCTGCAACTAACGAATATCCCTCCAATGGCCAGGTTGAAAAGAAGAAATAATAACAGGTTTTTAATTGTGTTCATAAATTGATTTTATTTATTGTAAAAGTTTTTCGTTTTCTTTCATGGCCTTCTTAAAATGTTCAACTGTTTTTTCCAGTGAATCGCTGCTCCTGCCGCCAGATGCATTATAATGGCCCCCCCCTTCAAAATATTTCCGGGCAAATGTATTGCAATCAAAATCACCTTTGCTGCGAAAACTCCATTTTCTTTCCTCGTCCCGGTCAATCACCAGGGCTACGAGTTTTATACCCTGGATACTTTGTGGGTAGTTAACCAGCCCTTCCGTATCCCCGGTTTTGATATGATATTTCAGTATATCGTTTTTGGGTATTGCAATCAGCGCCGTGTTGTATTCATAAAACACTTGCATCCTGTTCAGCAGTACATGCCCGATAAAGCGTAGCCTGTTCTCCAGAAAATTATCAAACAGGTTTTCATGTACCTTGCCATGAATAAGGCCCCTTGACTTAAGATCGGCTACCAGGCTATGAACCCCGGCATGGGCAGAAGCAAAGCGGAATGAACCGGTGTCTCCCACCACTCCGGCATAAATGCACTCTCCGGTTTCATAGTTGATTTTATCAGCATGACCCGAGTCAACAATAAGATCATATACCATTTCACAAGTTGAACTCTTTGCCGTATCGCTGATGCCGTAATTAAATGAAACAACATCAGGTTCCTGGTGGTGGTCAATCAATATTTTGGTGCAGGTAAGTTGTTTTAGTTTCTCCGTCATCGTTTTGGTACGATGAAAAATATTGAAATCGAGGCAAAACAACCAGTCGGCTTTATCCAGAACAGCATCTGCTTTTTGTTTGTCCTGCTCATAATCTATCACTTCTTTTGTTCCGGGCATCCAGTTTACCCAGCCTGCCCAGTTAGTAGGCGAAATAACGGTGACGGAATGCCCCAATTGAACAAGAAAATGTTTCAATGCCAGGGTGGAGCCCATGGCATCTGCATCAGGCTTTTGATGCATGGTAATGGCAATGTGACGTGGTTCAGTAAGTAAGGGGAATATCTCTTGTATGGGCTTCATAAAAATGTTTGCAAAGATAAGAGTTTGTAGTTTGTGGTTGGATACCTGGTCATGTATTGTTTTTGTCCGCTAAATAACCGCAAAACACCAACCATAAACCAGAAACTTTCTCCTACCTTTGCCGCCAAAAAAACAAACGTAACAATGAGTAACAGAACATTTACAATGATTAAACCGGATGCCTTTAAAAATGGGCACTCCGGGGCTATTCTTGACCGTATTTTACAGGAAGGTTATAATATCAGGGCGTTGAAAATGACAAAGCTGACCCCTGAGAAAGCCGGTGAGTTTTATGCTATTCACAAAGAAAGACCTTTCTATAAAGAACTGGTTGAATTTATGTGCGAAGGCCCGATCATCGCAGCTATTCTGGAGAAGGAAAATGCCGTAGAAGATTTTCGTAAGCTGATTGGCAGCACAGATCCTGCTAAAGCTGACGGGGGTACTATCCGCAAATTATATGCTGCTTCAGTTGGTGAAAATGCAATTCATGGCAGTGACAGTGATGCAAATGCAAAAATTGAAGGCGATTTTATGTTCTCTGTGCTGGAGCAATTCTGAAGACTATCTCTTTAACTTATTATACTACCGGTGTTACTGATGTAATACCGGTTTTTTATTGCTCAAAAAAGAACTCATGATCTTTCAGGTGTTTTACCATGTCGCCGTTTTTAAGAATGATATCAGCTTCTAATTTTAAATCAAACCTGCCCTTGCCCAGCTTTATTTCACTGTAAGGCATAAATAATTTCAGGTCATCGTAAATAGATTCTGTGTAAGCCGGTTTGAGGCTTTTGTAAACAGCTAATTGCCCGCTTTTACTCCTGTAACCTGAACTTATCCCATCAATTTTTTCGCCGTTTTTCTTTTCGAAGTAAACAGCAACGTAACAGTCCACATCTTTCAGGTTCATCGTTGTAAACTTTACATGTATCCTCATTCCCAGTTTACCATCCTCTGTAACATCGTAGTCAACCCAGAGTTTTTCAAATGTGGCATCAGCCTTTGCAGACGATTCAACATCGGCTGGGCTGCCCGCTTTTGAGTATTCAAAATCATGATATGTAAGCCATTGAATTATTCCCCCTTGTTTATATATCAGCTTTACATCCATGGTGAGATCATAAATGCCCGGCTCCAGGTCAAGTTCGCTGTACGGCATAAAAAGTTGCAAATCTTTATAGTCAGCAGGGTCGTAAGCAGGTTTGATACTTTTATAAACAGCTACATCACCGTCTGTACTCTGGAAGTTTTTATTCTTATCTTTTAAGAATCCGGCCATATCATCATTATACTCAAAATAAATGGCCACATAAGCTTCCATATTTTTCATTCCATAAGTAGAAAAACTAAGATGTACCCTCATCCCCCTCTGGTCGCCTTCTGTTATATCATAATCAACCCAGATTGAATCAAAAGTGGCGCTGGGGTCAGCAGTATTGAACTGTATTCCGGGAACCCCGGAAGCAACAGCATTTATTGCTAAAGTAAAAATAACAGCAAACAGATAAATGATTTTTTTCATTGCAGGTACAAGTTACAAAAAATCATCATTACATAAAACTTGTCAATTAATTTTTATAGCAGTGCAGGGTGTATTTAGATGAAAATAGCTATGCCTTATATCTCCCGCACCTTACTCACCTTATTTTCCACCGGGGTTATTTTATAGCCTTCTTTCCGGAGTAAATTAATAACACCTTTTTCGCCGGGTAAATGGCCGGCGCCAACAGCAATCAATAAAGATTTTTGGGGTAATAATGATTGCAATTTCTCTACCCAATTCTGGTTGCGGTGATAAAGCAGTATATCAGTAAATCCTGACATCCCTGCATCGGTTTCTACTAATAATTCTTCCAGCCTTTTTAAGTCCTGGCTTTTGTAGGCATCAAACATTTCTTTCAACTCTGCGTCTTCCCCATCCCCTTTGTTTGCTTTATCAATATAAGAGACTAATTGTTCGGCCTGCAATTTATAAGGGATGCTGTCTAATACTTCTGCCTGGGAGGACATAGTCTCTAATCCTCTAATTTTTTTATTATATTCCTTAGCCTCTTTCATTATCACCTGCTCCATCATGGCTGTGTTTTCGCAGGGCATCGAACCCTGTTCCAGTGTAGAAGCTGCAAGCATTGGTTTATAGGTTTCCAGCATGGAAAATGGAAGCATTGAACCCTTATTTTCAAAATATGCTTTTACTTTTTTATATTCAGCTTCGCTAAGCAGGTCCTGTAAGGTGGTATCACCCTTCATCTTCATTTTGCCCATAGCTCCCATCATTTCAAAGAGATTATCCATATCCACTTCAAAATAAACTTCATCGCAATCATTGATGGCCTTCTTCATATTGTCGCTAAGAAGAGCATCTTCTGAACATATCATGTGAATAGTGCCAAACAGGTAGGAAGGCTTATCTATCCCATTACCGCTTATCTTCCACAACAGGGTATTTTCTTTGTTGTTCTGTGTAAATGAGGTGAGAGCAATAAGGGTTACTAATAACCCTGCAGTTAGTTTTTTCATTGAAAACAATTTAACGAAAATTATTTAAACATGGTTGATGGGTTAACAGGGAAACTTTCCTGCAAATACCTTTCCAGATAAATCCGATGTCGTTGTGTCAGTAAAAGACCTCATTCCAATAACGGGAGAACTTAGCGCCCCATTTTACTTCCAGTTCATCGGGAGAAATTGGCAGACTAAATTCCTGCCTGATTGCCAGTTCAGGAAGATTGACTCCGGCTCCCAATGCTGCTGATATGGCTCCTTGCACACGGGGATTGATTTCGAGAATTAAGAATTTCCCGGCAGCTGATTTTTTAACCTGTATCCCAATATTACCGTGCAGTTGCAGCTCTTTAATGATTCGCTGACAATATGAAATAATATTATTTTCTTTTACAAACTCTCCTTCCACACTTATACCATTGATCATCTTTTTTCTCAACCTCGGAACAATAAGTACAGATTCGCCATGATTGGCAAGGCAATCAACAGAGTATTCCTCTCCCGGCAGGTATTCACTGATAAGTAATTCAGGAAATGAACCAGCCGAAAGGATACGGACAGCATCCTTGAAACCGAGATAAGTTGAAGTGGGTTTATGATTAAACAACAAATCCAACTCATTCATTTGTTCACTTATAATTCTGAAACCGCGGCTGCCATTTGAAACAGATGGTTTGAAGCAAACCTGCTTTCCGGGATAACCCAATTCGTCCACAGCAGTTTTAAACTGTTCAACTGTTTCCACAATTCTGAAATCAGGAACAGCCATTCCTCTCCAGTGCAGGAATTCGTACAACCTGCTTTTGTTATTGGCAATTTCAAGCGAAGCTGTTGGGGAAACAAGCAATTTTGTTCCTGCCAGCTCAAAATCTTTTATGTGCTGTGATAAGGGGATTAACTCTCTTGTTACGAGGGGCAAAACGATATGAATGTTTTTCTTTCTGCAAATTGAGAGAATAGTTTCAGGGAATGAAGGTTCAGTAGCAAAAGGGATGCTTTCAAAACCCTTGTTCAAATATCTTCCCACTGCACCAGTGTTAGCATCGGCCAATGTTATATGAAATGTTTTATTCTGCTGAAGGCATTTGAGGATGCCGGCTGCACCGGGAGCCCCGCCCCCGGTCATTAATATATTGATGGTCGTTTGCGGCATTTAAATTTTAGCTAAGAGCATACAATTACTGGCAAGGTAAAAGAAATTATTGGTCATATTTATTCCATAGTAAACAGTTGTTTAGCTTACTACAGCTTCCTCACCATACATCTGGTCTTTGAATTTTAAGGAAGGTGATGGAATAAATGTTCCAACTCCCAGGTCTTTCCATTTATTATCCACTGACTTTATTGTTTTATCATCTGCTACAATGATATTGGGCCAGTCACGGTGGAAGTCGTCAAACTCTTTTGTTTTTCTCGTCCCGTCAAAGCCCATGCAGGCAAAATAGTTGCTGTCTGCTGGGTGCTGTTTGCCGGCAGGACGTTTACAGAGATGATGATCTCTTTTGGGGTCGAGGTTATTGCAAAACCGCCATAACGCTGTAGTCAAATCGTTGGCATCAACTGTATGTTCTACATATAAGATCAGTTTTATTTTTCCCATCCCGTTCAGCTCACAAAGCTGTTCATGCAATTCTTTTATATGTCCTTTCCTGTTTTTCTTTACAGAAATGATCAAACATGGAATTTCTTTTTTTACAAGGGAAACATTAACTGTGGTTATTTCAGAAAATCTTGATTTTAATTGGTCTTCGCTTAACAGGTTATCAGTAATCAATGACAAATAACCTTCATCAATCTCTTCCTCCTGCTTCGATGTTCCGTCAATGCACATTTTTCCGCCAAAGCCAAGTTTGCTGCAACTATGATCCAACACATCCATGGGCCCGGTAGAAAAATAAATATCCGTTGCAGGGTTTAAATTTTTGAAAACATATCTGGCCAATGCTTCATAGTCCTGGATCTTTACTCCCTCATCGGCCATCACCAGTATTTTATTAAACATCATTTGTCCTGCACCCCACATCGCACTCATTACTTTTTGTCCCTGCCCGGCATAGTCTTTTTTAATTTTTGTAATGACAAGATTATGAAAGACACCTTCCACCGGCATATCCATATCAACTATTTCGGGTACCATTGTCATCTTAATCGGAGCAAGAAAAATTCTTTCCGTAGCTTTTCCCAGCCACGCATCTTCCTGCGGAGGAATACCAACGATGGTGGCGGGAAAAATCGCATTTTTTTTATGTGTAATAGCTGTGATATGAAATCTTGGATACCAATCAGGTAATGAATAATATCCGGTGTGGTCACCAAAAGGCCCTTCCCATATTAATTCTTCATCCGGCTCTACATATCCTTCAATAATAAAATCGGCATCAGCAGGTACTTCTACATCCGGCTGCGAAATACATTTTACCAACTCTACTTTTTTCTTTCTTAAAAAACCAGCCAGCATATATTCATCCACATTTTCCGGCAGCGGTGCAGTAGCAGAATATGCATATACAGGGTCGCCGCCCAATGCGACAGCCACCGGCATTCTTTTATTCAGTTTTTTATATTCAGCAAAATGTTTGGCAGATACTTTATGCTTGTGCCAGTGCATACCCGTAAGCGTTGGTCCAAACACCTGCATCCGGTACATGCCCACATTACGGGAATTTGTATTCGGGTCTTTTGTATGAATGATTGGTAATGTAACAAAGGGCCCGCCATCTTTTGGCCAGCAGGTAATAACAGGTAGTTTGGTAATGTCCGGTGAAGGCATCACCACTTCCTGGCACTCTCCTCTGCCACTTTTTACTTTCGGCATCCAACTGGCAAACTGCCCCAGTTTGGGAAGTAGTTTTAATTTATCAATAATCCCTTCCTTAGGTGCAGCTAATAATTTAAACAGGCTTTCAATCTCTTTGCCCACATCATCCAGCCTATTTACACAAAGGGCCATGCACATTCTCTTTTCACTACCGTAAGCATTCATTAAAACTGGAAAATCATAGCCGGTATTTTCAAACAGCAAAGCTTTCCCTCCATTTCCTGATTTACTGATGCGGTCGGTAATCTCTGCCATTTCCAGTTTGGGATTGACATAAGTCTTTATCCGGATCAGTTCACCGGCTTCTTCTAATGCATCTATAAATTGCTGTTGATTTTTCCAGGCCATACTGTAAAATAATCCCGATGATTATTGGGATGGCAAAGGTACAACACAAGCTGCGAGTAAATGTCCGGATGACATCTCTAATTAATATACATTAACAGGGCAACCTGTCTGGCTTTTGCGGCTGCTGCCCGAACCGCCGCTACTACCACCCAACCGGTAAGTAAGATGGATACCGGCAAAATAATAATAGTCTTTGCTCTTGGGGCTTCCTCTTTGTGCACCTTTTGCCGGATAAGATAAACTTCCACCAACCTCATCACTACGGTAAGACATATCAACTGCTAATTGGCTTTTTGCAGCCAGCAAGTCAGCCCGGTCAATATAATTAGTACTTACATCATCCAAATAATCTGTAAATAACTTTCTTAAGCCGGTTTCAATACCAACCCGCAAGTCATCATTAATAGCAAACTTTATGCCCCCGCCAAACGGGATGGCTAACTGGGTTAAATTATAAGGTTTACTGCCCGGGTAGCCATTTAGTCCCTGCCCTTCAGTGCTAAGCGGTTTTAAAAAAGTTTTCTGCCCACTGACATCATACGCATAAGGATTGAATTTAAATATGGCTAACCCCGCAAATACATAAGGTGAATGGCGGCTATCATATAAACTCAGCAGGTTATATTCTCCCAGGATACTGAATTCGAGAATGGTGGTTTCAAACGAAAGATTACGCAATACCAGGTCAGGTTTGTTGCTAAACCGGTCTGCACCACCAACAATAGAATAAGTAATGCCTGCCCTGATCATCAAAAGGTCAGTTGCTTCATAATTAACCGTAAAACCCACAGCACCGTTGGTAACCTTTCCGGGAAATATTTTACTGGTAAGGTCACCATTGTAAGCCGCAAGGCCGCCAAACAGGCCGGCATGTATCCGCTGTGCCACTGCAGAAGAGGCCATAATAATAAAAACAAATAACAAGCGGGCAGTTTTCATGTTAAATAGACTCAAATACTTTTGCAAAGTTAATGCTGTAAGGGTTTCTTTCAGGTAAACGATAAAAAGGAAGGATAAGTATGCTGGTGCCTGCATACCACTGGTTAAACTGTTACCGGGTTACTGTATAAAACCCGGTAATCATTATTTTTTATATTGCCCGGTGTAAGTAATTCCAAGGCCGGGTGCTTCTGAATAATTTATCCTGCCATAATCATATCCGATACCAGTAGCGAGGTCTTCTTCCAGTAATAAGGGCCCATCCATATCCACATGATCAATAAAGGGAAGTAAATGAGCAATGGCTGCAGAACCAATGGTTGATTCATTCATACAGCCAATCATTACTTTCATACCAAGTTCTTTGGCTTTGTTAATCATTCTCCTGGCAGGAGTAATACCGCTGCACTTTGTCAGTTTGATATTGATGCCATGAAAATGATCTTTGCATTTTTCAACATCCTGTTCAAACACACAGGCTTCATCTGCATATAACGGCAAAGAAGATTCTTGATATAATATTTTCATTCCTTCCCAATCATCTTTAGCTAAAGGCTGCTCAACAAATTCTACTCCCAGTTCTTTTAATTGCGGAATTAATTTCAAAGCCGTTTCAACATTCCATGCTGCATTGGCATCCACTCTTAACACCGCATCTGTATTTTCCCGTAACGCTTTTACAATAGCAATATCGTCTGCTGTACCCACTTTAATTTTATAAATTGGCCATGGTTTTTCTTTCATCTTGGCAATCATTTTTTCAATGCTATCAATGCCGATGGTATAATCTGTCAGAGGATTTTTGCTGATGTCACCGTTCCAGAGCTCATAAAGTTTTTTCTTTTTCAGTTTTCCATATAAATCCCAGGCAGCAATATCTAAGGCGCAAACCAAAAAAGGATTTTGTGGAAGCAAGTGATGCAGGTAATGCCAGTAACGGTCTGGGTCGGTGAAAGCAAATTTTTCAATAAAAGTTTTTTTGGCTTCTAAATCTGCAATCATTTTTTCAACCGGGATATTATAATAAGCAATGGCAGGGGCTTCACCATAACCTTTGATGCCCATAAAATCCAGTTCAACAATAAATGTCGGCTGATGTGTTTTGGTGCCTTTGGAAATAGTGAACGGGTGGCGGAATTTTAAATTGTGAGACCAGGAGGAAACTTTCAATTTGCAGAATTTAGAATGCAAAATAATGAAAATCAAACAAGCCCGCCTGACCGGACGGGCAGGGAATTCAGGACAAAGAAGTCTGCGAATTTCATCATTCAGTATCCCTTGTTTATCTGTTCAATATTTTCTATCCTCTTCCACTATGTTCCACATACCCACTCAACTCCTCATTAAATTCTTTTTGCTTAATAAGGTCTTCCAGCGAAATATGCATCCGGTACTGCCAGTAATTTTTGGGATTGGCAGGATTATTAATTCTTTCCTCGTTGGGGTTTTCCCGTCGCAGCGTATCGCTCATGCCCAAAATATCCTGTAATTGAAAAATACTCCACATTGCCGGAGAATATAAATGTTGCAAAACAACAGCCCTGTTTATCCAGGGTTCACAAAACAGCGGTGCATCACCCCATTGCTCCATTACATTTTTATAAAAACCCTGTGTCCGTTCCCTATTCTCTTCCCACCAACCCCGTATGGTGCTCATATCATGAGTGGAGGGTGTTATTACCGACATGTACGGTGCATCATTGGGATGGAAAAATTCTTTTTTCGGGTCTTTTGGCATCCGTTGAATTTCCAGGCTGAGAATGCCAAGTTGGTTCATTAAATCCGGCACACAATGCGGAACCATACCCAAATCTTCGCCACAGACGAGCATATTAGTAGCTGCTTTCAGTTGCGGCAACTTATGCATGGCTTCTTTAAACCAAAAATCATCCTGGCGGCGGTAGAAGTAATTAACGTAAAGTGTTTTCAGCTTTTCCTGTACATGTGGAATCATGTATTTGAATGAAGCTGTTTTTTCCATAGAAATACGAAAATGAAACTCCTGCCCCTGCGAGCCTTCTTCTTCAAACAGTATGACGTTAGAGATCAAATCAAACAACCCGGGTTTCAATCTTTCATTTTCCTCAGTAAGCTCAGTCGAAGAAAAATATTCTTCTACCTGTTTTTGAGTTTCATATTCTGTCACAAGATCATACCCGCCAAATTCATTTGCGACAAGGAATTTTTCTTTTACATACCCCGCTTGCTCCCCAAATACTTCACCTAATATCTCGTTAGTAATAAATGGACGGCAGTACCGCTGGTAATCGAACCAGATGCCATTTTCTCCAAACTCGTTGATATGAACCGGGAGACAGGGGACAAATCTTCCCATGATTCCCTGTACGGCATTGGCAGGAATACTCCAGATACGGAAGAACCCGAGAATATGGTCAATGCGGAATGCATCAAAGTAATTACTCATTTGCCCAAACCGCTGCTTCCACCAGGCAAAACCGTCTTCCTGCATTTTTTTCCAGTTGTAAGTGGGAAAGCTCCAGTTCTGACCAACCGCCGTAAAGTCATCAGGAGGGGCGCCAGCCTGCCAGCACATATTATACATTTCAGGTGCTACCCATGCATCACAACTGTTTTTTGAAATACCTATTGGGATATCACCTTTCAGTACAATTCCTTTCTTGTGTGCATAGTCAACGGCTTCTTTCAGTTGCAGATGCAGGTGAAACTGGTTAAAATAATAAAAGCTGATTTGATTGAAGGCTGAAGACTTTGGAGAACAAAGTTTATCAATCTCGGGCTTGTTATAAACACTGTTTGTTTTCCATTCTTCAAAATTGGAAGTGCCATATTTATCCCGGAAATAACAAAAAACGGCAAATGATTCCAGCCAGTGTTTATTATGTTTGAAAAAATCTTTATAATCTTCTGATTCAAAACATTTTTTACCCATCACTTCATAAAGTTCCTTTAATACTGAAAACTTGAACTTCATTACTTCTTCATAGTCCACTTCAGCAAGTTCATTCAGTTGTCTTTGCTTTACTTTAAGTGAACTGAGTTGCCCGGCATATTCCTTACCTGCTACTTTAGCCAGGTTTATGTATAAAGGATGTAATGCAAATGCCGAGATAGCCGAATACGGATAGGAGTCCATCCAGGTGAAAGTTGCCATGGTATTATTTACAGGGAGGAGCTGAATAAGCTTCAACCCGGCAGTTTTGGCCCAGTCCACCAGTAGTTTAATATCCGCAAACTCCCCTACTCCAAAACTGTTTTTGCTGCGTAAACTGAAAACCGGGATGGCCACCCCCGCACCTTTCCATGTATTGTTAGAAAGATGAACGAATCCATCATGCAGGATGGTTACTTTTCTTTTAGCGGCGTCACTGATCAGTAACCGGTTGTCGCCTTGCTCATTTCCAACAAATTTTTTCTCTTTCGTATTATACACAGCATATTTGTAGGGTATCGGGAAATCACATTCAGACAGATCTAACCTGGCTGTCCACCAATCCCCTTCACGACCTAACAATACAGGCTTGCTTTCATCCCAATTACCCAACCTTTCGCCATTACCTGACAGGCAAACCACTTCATACTTCTTCAATAGCGGGGCTTTTACCTTAAATATATGGCTGTAATTTTTATCAGTGCTGACTTTACCTTTTGTATGGAAGGGTTTCAGCAGTACCTTATTAAAAGCATCGGAATAAAAAGCATTCTCATATTCGCCTGCATGATTCCAGGTGTCCACTAATTGAATTTCCTGCAGATCCTTTGGAGAAATCTCAATCTTGCGGTCATTACCCCACTCATAAAGGAATTCACCATTCTCATTTTTTAAAATGTATTTGTAAGCAATGCTTTTTTGCAACTCCTTTTTCTTTATCTCAGTGGCAACAGACCAAAACTCTTCATTAAGATAGTTAAGCGGTACGGCTTTGGCAGGGTCATTATTTCCCAATTCATCAGCAGAGCCGGTAATCCACAAACTCTGACCAAACCGGGTATGAAAACGGAGGTAAAACTGGAGCTTCATTGCAATCGTTAGTTCTATATTTAAAGGCAAATGAATGTGTTTTAAGAACACATTGTGTACGAAAGTATAAAAAAGGAGGCAAGGTTCGTATATTTATTAAAAAAAAACTTCAAAAAAAATCCTGCAAACGTATGAGTACTAATTATAAGCGATGGCGAAAGTTGCTTCTGTTCTGTTTAGGGCTGTTTGTGGGTACTGCCTTCTGTATGAAATGGATGGAGGGTGATTTTATCCAAAATGGTGAAAAATTTACCATAATCGGGCTTGAGATAAGCTATACTAAGGAAAAAACGGCCACAATCCTATCTGGTTTGGATAGCCATGTAAAAGCCATTCTTCGCTACCATCTCAGTTTTGATTTTGCTTTTATGGCCGGTGTTTATCCGGGCATTGCTGCACTTTGCATGATGGCAAGAGGAAAGTCAGCAAGCCCTGTACTGAAAAAAATCCTTTTTGTATTGGCGGCATCCCAAATCCTTGCCTGGGGATTAGATATAGCTGAAAACTACTACCTGCTGAAATGGATAAAAAACCCGGTTATTGGAAATGAATTTGGCCTTTATCATTTTATTGTGGCGGCTAAATGGCTCATTGCCATAACCGGGGCATTCATTGCAATTCCGTTGGCTATCAAAAAAAGAAGGACAGTGTGAATAAGTTGAAAACTATTTTTTTCATTTAAGTACGCCACCTTATTTTTGCCGGGCTTTTGGCGCCCGGTTTGCTATCGGGAGGCAGATAACATAAATTTTAATAGATGGAACAAACAAAAAAATACAGGGGCTTTTGGTGGTTGGTCTGCCTTGCTTCTACTGCAGCATTTATTTTTGCCATTTACTCACATTGGGAGTGGCTTACACTGATCCTACCCTTTCAAACCACTTCTTTTGTAAAAGCAATGGACATAATGTAAATATTCAAAGCTGTTGATATATTTTTAAGTAGCCCCGTAATCAGCGGGGTTATTTTTTTGATAGCACAGTGGCCTCGTAAAAGAAAAATTAAACCCCTTCACCTTTCTTTTGAAAAGTAATATGTTTTTTTAGAGAGCTTCGGGTGGCTCTTTTACCGAATTAATTCAAATCCCATTTCCGCATCATGGTACTGGCCGAACGGCTTTGACGGTTCCGGTTCCACATGTCAACGGCGGTGAACTTGATTTTGTTCTTGTTCACATTGGTTTCTGTTGCCAATGTTTTGTTTACTTCTTGTGAAAGTTGTTCTGCTGTTTCTTCGTTCAGCTCTGCTGTTTTAAACATAATAATGGTTTTCATAATATTTCCTTTTAATCCTTCGGTTTTATAATTGGCTGAGCGAATCGGAAGCAATAGAACCAGGCAGCGGGCTGTGAAGCAGGTGTCAGATACGTTCTTGGAGTTGGGTACGATGGCTCAGCTTTGCTCCTGCAAAAGTACAACAGGTACTTCTTTAAAGCAAGCTGAAAAGAAAAAAAATTAATAAGTGCTATTGCTTAGTTGATAAACAAATAGCTAACGCAAACCATCAAATTACCGGGGTTCAAAATAGCGGAGCTACCGGTTTAATTACGGAGATACACAGCTCAAAAGAGTATGATGGCTATGGATTAAATGAATGCAGCGATTATAATGAGCAATGCGGTCACCTCTTTACCAGGTAAAGGCATTGCAATCAATTAGAAACGGATAACTATATAAGATTACCTGCGAAAGCGGCCTTGTGCAGTTTTTGCAGTCCGGCGGATATTCCACAAGTCAGCGCTGGTGAATAATTGTTTTTTTACTTCAGGCATTTTTATGTCTGTAGCCAATGTTTCTTTCACTTCTCTTACAAGGTTGTTTAAAATTTCCGGTTCTATTTGTACAATAGAAGATAAAGCACCAATTCTCATGATATTAAGGTTTAGTAATTACACAATAAGTTTCTGAGCAAAAAACCGGGAGAAAAAACACTAAGAATCGTTAGAAGAAGTGTTGAATTCAGTCGTCCGCAGCAAGTGTGCTGATATGCTCAGATTTGAGATGCAAATGTACGGAAAAATTTGCACGCAGCAAGAGAAAGTACAGAAGAAAATGTAAATGAAATTATAAAATGTACAGCAGCAAAACTATACCATCACAAATAGTATTTAAAAAATAACTACCCCGCCTGGTTCAAAAACAAGGGCAACCCCGACTTCCAGTCACCATCAATATACAATTCAAAAGAATAACGGCCTGCTGTTTCAAATTTTAGCTGGTTGAAATTAACAACGATATTAATACTCGCCAACTGCCCGTTAGGCGGTGTGCCAATATTGATATTACCTTCTATTGGGTTAATGATTTCTTTACCGCTCCCATCTATCAGCCGCAGTTTAAAATCATGAGGGCCGGCTTCTTTGGCAGCAAACCGCAACCGGCAGGCAATGGTGCAGGCCGGGTGCTGCACCGGGAACTGTTTGGTATTGATACTGTCAAAAGTGCCTACGATGGTCAGTTTTGAATTATTGTCTTGTGCAAAGTCGGCGAGGGTGAAGATTTCTATTTCCATGATTATTTTTTGAATTTGTAAACAGGGTTACGGCTTGTGTGAAAAATGGATGATACTGTTATGACACCTTCCTTTTTGTAAAATGTATAAACAATATTATAGGGAAATAACCCAACCGGAGTTTCTCTGAAATTTCCTTTTCGTTTAGGATATCTTTCCGGATGGCAGGAAATTAATTCAAGTTTTAATTTTACGCTTTTTATAAACCTTTCGCCAAGACCAGTTTGTTTGTCTTCATACCAGGCAGCAGCATTGTCCCATTCTTTTTGCGCTGCTTCGTTAATCAGTAGCTGAAATGTCATTTACCCTTCTTTACTTTCTTTATTGCCTGCCTGGCTCTTTTTACAGATTCATCCAAAGTGTACATTTTAGATGTACCGTTTTTATACGCTTTTTCCCTTCTTTCCAGTTCAGCCACAAATTCTTTATCACTCCACCTGTCATAAGGCACAATATCTTCTTCCACCATTGTGTAAATGGCTTTTAGCTTTTTTTCTTCGGCTGTTTCTATGTATTGGTGAAGTTTTTCTTTTATTGACGTTGCTTTCATAATTTAAAGATACAAAATATTTTGAGCCTGTCTCTCCGTAGCTACCCAATGTCGCTTGCCTGCACACCTACCCACACACGGACACGGGCAGACCTGTCTGCCGAAAGGCAGGCATGGGCGGAAAAGGATGAGTGGGAAGACTCCGGGCGGAAAAAAAACTACCAGTGAATCAGTTTTGAAGGCACAAATTCGCAGATTACAATCTCATGTTTAAAACAGAGATATGCCACTGTATATTTTTTATACGCAACGCAACGGTAATTCAGGCTTTTCCAAAGCGGATAGTTGCATGGATGATGTTCAATTATTTCATCAGAAAGACTGGCAAAGAATTCAAAGGCTTCATCAACAAATTTCTTTGCCGTATCGGGCATGCCTTTACTTTCAATAAAGTAAGCAGCTTCGGCCACCCCGTCGGAAGCAGGATCAAGGATAGTTACTTCCCTTTTGCCCATTTGTCAATGAGTTTGTAGGCCCGTTTTTTTCCTGCTGCAAGTGAACGTTTTTTAACCGGATTGTTTTTCATTGCCGCCTTAAGTTGCAGAGCTTCGTATTCCTTCTCCGCCAGCAGTACATATTTCTTTTTATCTATTACAATTTGTGTCATGGATTAAAGGTACAAAATATTTGGAGCCATGTCTCCGTAGCTGCCCAATGTCGGCTGCCTGCACACAGGCCCACACACGGGCAGGCATGGGCGGAAAAGGTTGAGTGGGGAGGACACGTCGGTCGGGAAAAAGTTTAGAAAACAGCAACCGGGGCGGAAAAAAATTAATGCCCGTACTGCTTAATAGTTTTTAAATTTACTGTTCACTAAAATAAACCATATGATAAAAGAGGCGCTCCTGGGTGAATTTTTGCATGAAGCAGAAAATACCCGCAAACTATTAAAAGCTATTCCCGATTCAGCATTGGAGTACAGGCCGCAGCCGCATCTATGGTCTGTGGGGCAACTGGCATCACATATCGCTGAAGTGTACAACTGGTTTGATTGCACTTTTAACCAGGATGTATTTGATATGGGAACTTACAAGTATGATAAAGGCGATATCAGCAAGGCATCCAATATTGTGGCGAAGTTTGAAGAGAATGTTGCCAACGCAAAATCGGTGTTGGAGAATTCGGATGAAAGCAAATACTTTAATACCTGGACCATGCAAATGGGCGGCAGCCCCATTATGCCCCCCATGCCCAAGATACAGGTGGCAAGAGGTTTCTTATTCAATCATCTTTACCATCACCGCGGGGAGCTGGTGGCACATTTAAGGGCAACAGGCAACACAGTGCCCGGCATGTACGGCCCTACATATGAAGAGTCTCAGGCAATGATGGCCCAGCAGAACTAAATAGCTTATATGTAAAAAACCGACGGTAGCTGCCGTCGGTTTTTTTATTTGCTATGGACCGGCTTTGCCAGGTTCATCAATAAGAAGAACGGCTTTTGAGAGCCGATGCTGAGTCACAGACTCAGCATAACCGTTCAAGATTTTTTTTATTTATTGAATACTACGGACAACTGGGCCTTGTTCAATAAGCTGTCTATTTTTCTTTATTGCAGCAGTATGGTATTCAATTGTAAACTTTCCATATGCCTTATGAAAACTCTTAAATAATGTATACGAATCATTTTTCACCTCAATTAACCTACGGCTTGCAAATTCTAAATCGGTTTTTCCAAATTTATTCTCATAAATCAACCATCTTATACTATCCTCTAAGTGAGTAAGAGCTTCTAATAAACCAGCATCTACACTTTCATTTAAAATTAGTATATCTTTTATTGTACTTTTTATACTCAATGCTGTACTTGCAAAAAAATCAAACCAATTATTGTATGCAATTCTTTCATAAGATGCAGAATCATAATTCGTCGCTTCAATAGATGAATTAGGATTAGTTTTTTTACACGCCTCAATTATACTTTCTGCCTTTACTTCATATATATCTTTGGGGTCAAGCTTTCTGAAAAATAAAGCGTTTATTAAGTTGAACACATGACTATTAATAGTATGAACTTTATTATTTATTAATCTAAACGCTTTTAATTTTCTTTTTTCTTTAGGAATATGAACAACTAAAAAATAGAAAATGAAGGCCGAAAAGAAGGAATAACATATTTTTAAATAAACCACTCCCATTGTAGCAAGAAAGTTGACCGGAGCAGGAATATTAATTAGCCAAAATTCTATTACTACTATTGAAATAAATGTAATTAAGAAAAGCAGCAAAATACTTTTTGGAAGAGCATTTATTCGATTTTTCCAACGTAAAATTTCTAAGCTAAACTTGCTCTTGTTAAAAGGATGAGTAGGCATAAAATTTATTATTAAAAAATGAAGCCCCTGTATTCCTACAAGGGCTTTGTCAATAAAATCATTCCATCAAAGTAATCTGCAGTTACTTCACCTCCTCATACGGCACATCCGTCACATTATCTCCACCAGCTGTTGCACCTTCAGGTTGGCCATTTCCTTCAGCGCCAGGCTGTGCAGCACCTGCATCCTGTGTAGCTTTGTACATATCCTCACTCGCCGCTGTCCATGCAGCATTCAGTTCTGCCATCGCTGTATCAATAGCAGTTAAATCCTGTGCTTTGTGTGCTTCTTTCAATTTCTCAGCAGCCACTTCAATCGCTGTTTTCTTTTCAGCCGGTATTTTCTCACCGTATTCTTTTAATTGCTTTTCTGTCTGGAACACTAAGCTGTCGGCCATGTTCAGTTTTTCAACTTTTTCTTTCTCTGCTTTATCGGTGGCTTCATTGGCCCTTGCGTCAGCTTTCATTTTTTCCACTTCGTCTTTGCTCAGGCCGCTGCCGGCTTCTATATGTATTTTTTGTTCCTTGCCGGTGCCTTTGTCTTTTGCTGTTACATGCAGTATGCCGTTGGCATCAATATCAAATATCACTTCTATCTGCGGCATACCTCTTGGCGCCGGTGGTATGCTGTCCAGGTTAAACATGCCGAGGCTCTTGTTGTCCTTTGCCATACTTCTTTCTCCCTGCAGCACATGTATCTGCACACCGGGTTGGTTATCGCTGGCAGTGGAGAATATTTCTGATTTCTTAGTCGGTATAGTTGTGTTAGACGGAATCAACGGTGTCAATACACCCCCCATAGTTTCAATACCCAGCGTAAGTGGTGTTACGTCGAGCAATAACACATCTTTTATTTCACCCGTCATTACAGCGCCTTGTATAGCGGCCCCTACGGCAACCACTTCATCCGGGTTTACACCCTTGTGTGGTTTTTTACCAAAGAATTTTTCTACTATCTCCTGCACTTTCGGGATCCTTGTAGAACCACCCACCAATATCACTTCATCAATCTCTGAAGTTTTTAATCCTGCATCTTTTAATGCAGCTTCGCAGGGTTTCAAACAACGGTTAAATAAATTATCGGCCAGGGCTTCAAATTTTGCACGGGTTAATTTTTTTACTAAGTGCTTGGGCACTCCATCCACTGCGGTGATGTATGGAAGATTGATTTCTGTTTCAGAAGAAGACGATAATTCTACTTTTGCTTTTTCAGACGCTTCTTTCAAACGCTGCAGTGCCATCGGGTCTTTGCGCAGGTCAATGGCCTCATCATTTTTAAATTCCGATGCCAGCCAGTCCATAATCACTTTGTCAAAGTCATCACCACCGAGGTGCGTATCACCATTGGTTGATTTTACTTCGAATACACCGTCGCCCAGCTCCAGTACTGAGATATCAAACGTACCACCACCGAGGTCAAACACGGCGATTTTATGGTCATGCTTGTCTTTATCGAGGCCATAAGCCAATGCGGCTGCGGTTGGTTCGTTAACGATACGGCGAACGATCAAACCGGCGATTTCACCGGCCTCTTTTGTAGCCTGGCGTTGGGAGTCGTTGAAGTAAGCAGGCACGGTAATTACGGCTTCTGTTACTTCATGACCGAGGTAATCTTCGGCAGTTTTTTTCATTTTTTGCAGCACCATGGCGCTGATTTCCTGTGGCGTATAAAGTCTGCCATCTATGTCAATCCGGACGGTATTATTGTCACCTTTTGCCACTTTGTAGCTCCAGTGGGTGATTTCCTCCCCCACTTCATCAAACTGGCGGCCCATAAAACGCTTTACCGAAGCGATGGTGTTTTGAGGGTTAGTGATGGCCTGGCGTTTTGCCGGGTCACCTACTTTGCGTTCGCCATTTTTCAGGAAAGCCACTACTGACGGGGTTGTGCGGCGGCCCTCGTCGTTGGCAATTACTACTGGCTCGTTGCCTTCCATCACGGAAACGCAGCTGTTTGTTGTTCCTAAGTCAATTCCTATAATCTTTCCCATGTCTTTAAGTTTTAATGAGCCTGCCTGTCGGTAGGCAGGTTCACAGTAGGTTGTCAATCATTATGCCGTGAGGAGAAAAAGTGAAAAAATGGCAGGTTTTGACGGGTTAGTAGTCCCAGTTGGCCCTATGCTATGTGCTATATTCAGCAGTCGGAACAGGTAGAAGAAAAATCAGCTGAGTTTTCCGGATTTCTATTTCAGGTTGGCAATAATGCTGTCCTGCGTCCCGCTGATCTTTTTTAAAAGGTTTGAAAGGGTGCTCATCATTTTACTCATCCTGTCCATCGCCATTTGCAATCTCAGCGATTCCATTTCACCCATTTCACTCATGGAGTCAAGATCATTTCCTGCTTTAATTTTTGCTTCATCAATTTCTGCCCGGGAAACGGGAACAGTAGTTCTTACGGATTTGAGTGAATCCCTGGTGGTTGTTCTTATAAATTGATTTTTTTCCGGGTTATTTTGTCTTTGCAGAACCTGTGTTTGTACCGATAGAAGTCTTACAGAATCCAGCCTGATCCTTGTTATTCTTTGATTTTTATCGTTCAGCATGGAAAGTACATCCCTGAGTTTTGATTTTTGCGAATTGATAGCTTTGACATGGGCCATGATGGATTTAAGGTCTTCCTGTGCACTTTTGGCTGCCTGCATCAGTACCAGAAAACACAGGGCCTCTATATCTGCGCCGTTCAAATTACCCAAATTAGCATAGGTAGTGGCCATCTTTCGTACAGCAGTTTCATCAAGCTGCTGGCTGTTGACACTCATTGCTGTTCTTTTGATCCATGCAATATGATCTGTCTTTATCTCAGCCATAGCTTTTTGAAAAAAGATCTCTGCTTCATCAGAAACAGCAGGAATCGTTTCCTGGCTTTGGGCTTTAAAGGATATTATTAGCAGCCAACAGAGAGTAAATAAAAGTGCTGATTTCATATAAAAGGCTTTAGAATATAAAGTTGACGCTTTTCCGGGAAAAGGGCTGCACTTAAAGATATTTTCAATAAATGAATTGAGTTAAAACATCATAATTTTATTTGAGTAAAATTCTGTTATGGCCAATTCTATTTCCCGGAAACTGAGAATAAATTCCGGAAATACCCTGCTCACTCTCAATGCCCCTGCCGGTTTTAAAAAAGGGTTAGCAGGCTTGCCGGCAGGCACAAAAATCACTGGTTTCGCTAAAGATTATGACCAGGTGCATTGGTTTGTGATGAACAAAGCCCAACTGGAAAAAGAAATGAGCAAAGTGATGAAGCTGGTGAAACCGGAAGTAATTGTGTGGGTGTATTATCCGAAAGGAACATCCAAAGTGCAAATAGACCTGACAAGAGACAAAGGCTGGGATTGTTTATTGGCAGAAGGCGATAAACTTACCTGGATAAGTTTGATATCATTTGATGATACATGGAGTGTATTTGGATTCAGGGCGAAAACGGAAGCTGATAAAAAGAAAGAAGCCAAACCAAAAGTGGAACGGGAAATATTTAACTGGGTAAATCCAACGACTAAGGAAGTAAGATTGCCAGATGATTTAACAGCAGCATTAAAAAAGAATAAAAAAGAAGCTGGCGTTTTTGATGCTCTGTCTTTCACCAATAAAAAAGAATACATTGAATGGGTAGTAACAGCGAAGAGAGAAGAAACAAGAAAAGAGAGAATAAAAGGAACGATAGAACGATTAAATAAAGGCTGGAAGAATCCCCGAAATATTTGAACCCAGGGCCAATTCTTCACAATTCCTTTTCCTTTCTTTGGCTATTTTTACTTAATCAATTGATAGCATGAAAGGAAAAGAAATTCTTGTTTTAATTTGTTTATTTGCCGGCACTGTTTCTTACTCTCAAAAAATAAATCCGGCTAACCCGGATTTATCTCCCGGAAATTTCAAACTTGATTCATTACCCAATTCCGAGATCAATATCCCCATCCAGGTAAACCTGAAACCTGTTTATACTATGGCAGAGAAATCAGTGGATACCCTTTTTACTTCTCCCGGCTACCCGGATGGCTGGGTACAGGACGGATGTGCCACCCGTTTTAAATATGTTTTTCGCCGTAGCAAATTGCAGATGAAGGCAACAGGAATGTCGCTGAACCTGGGGTTTACCGGTTATTATAAAATAGTTGGCTCAACAAGGGTCTGTGTCAGCGGCACAATTATATCCCCGTGGACACCGCCCTGCCGTTGTGGTTTTGGCAACGAAGGTGAACGAAGGGTAAATGTTTCTTTTACCAATTCAATAAGTATTCAACCGGACTTTAAAGTAAAGCTGGATATTAAAAGAAATGAGCCGCAACCCCTGGATAAATGTGAAGTTTGTTTCTGGGGACAGGATATTACTAAACAAGTAATGAAAGGACTGACAGCGGAACTGGATGCTGCTAAAAAAGACCTGGATAAAAATTACGGAATGGTTGACCTGAAGCCACGTTTTCAACAGGTCTGGAATCAACTCAGTAAAGTATATGATATTGCCGGCCTTGGCTGGTTGAAAATAAACCCGCAAAAAATCCGCATCAACAATCTTTTTGCGCTGAATGATTCATTGAACATTTTCCTTGGCCTGTCGGCCAAACCCGTTATCAGTTTTGAGAAACCGGCAGAGCAAAGCTCCATGATACCCAATATTGGCTCGTTTAGCCGCAAACCCGGGTTCAGTATTTTCCTGGATGCTGTGCTGAGTTATGATTCACTCAGTAATATTTTAAACCTGCAATTAAAGGGAAAAGAGTTCAATGTCAAGAAGGGGTTTATCAAAAAAAAATTCATCATTGATGAATGTAAAATATATGGCGGCGGCTTTGAGAAGCTGATTATCAGAATTAATTTCTCGGGCACTAATAATGGAGTGGTATATCTTACGGGGAAACCAGTTTATGATAAAGAAAAACGTAGCATTGAAGTGGCCGATATTGATTTCGACATCAAATCGAAAAATGTTTTGCTTGGCTCAGCGGATTGGTTGTTTGATAAGAAAATTACCAAAGAAATAAGTAAGAATGCCCGGTTTGAATTGGGTGCTTATATTGATACAGCCAAAATAAGCATCAATAAAGAATTGAATAAAGAGTGGGTAAAAGGCATCCGCAGTTACGGCAACATCAAAGACATTTCACTGGTAGGCATCTACCCGATGCAACAACAGCTTGTAATAAGAAGTAACTGTGCCGGCGATCTGTCAGTGAAGGTAGAGGCTGTCAATTTCAGCTTGTAGTTTCTTCATCGTTGTCAGCAGCCTTAAATGAAAAATTTCGCTGTGCTACATAACTAAACACTACCACAAGGGCGATGGTAATTACCTGCGCCAGTACCGGGTAGATATAGATTTTTTCTACCAATACTTTCAGCAGGATGTAGTTTAAACCAAGATTAAAAAGGCAGACCATAAAATAACGGAATAATTGTATCCGCCCTTTCATTTTTGAATCACCAAACACAACATACTTGGACATAAAGAAACCAACCGGGAAAGTGATGCAGAACGAAGCAACCAAAGCAGCAATGTGGCTTTCAAAAGCATAAAATCCAAAGTCAAATACTTTTTCAGCAAAAATATATTTAAAACTGATGTAGTAAATAACAAGCCCCAGCAAGGTATTAGCGCCGCCGGAAGCTGCATAGCGGAATGTCTGCAGGTTCATTAATTTCCTGAAGGGGGGGTAAAAGAAATCTATGACAGGCAGCACCAGGTCCCTTGCACTATGGATATGTTTCCGCATTGACTGGCAAAGTAATTGAAACCACAATCAAATCCCAAACTTGTCCCGATCTTTTCGGGATTCCAATCGTAAATTTGCTGATAAATTTTAAGAAGGGATGAGTATCGCCAGCCAGATAAAGCCACTCGTAGTAAGGGAATTAAGGAATCTGTACGGACCTGACCCGATAGCTATCGGGTTTACAGAATCTGATTTGACCATTAATATCACCAAACCAGAGTTTGAGGGTGATTATACATTGGTGCTATTCTCTTTTGTAAAACAATTAAAGAAATCGCCGGAACAGTTGGGTAATGAAATCGGGGAAGCATTAGTGAAGGCTAACCCTGATATTTTCACGGCTTATAATGTTATCAAAGGATTTTTGAACCTGACTATAGCTGATAGCTACTGGATAAATTTTCTTCAAACTAATTTTTCAGCCGCAAAATTCGGTTCTAAACCGGCTAATGGTCAAAAGGTGATGGTGGAGTACTCCTCTCCTAACACGAATAAGCCAATCCATCTTGGTCATCTGAGAAATAATTTCCTGGGTTGGAGTGTGGCGCAGATTTTAAAAGAAAGCGGTTACGAAACAATAAAAAGCTGTATCGTTAACGACCGGGGAATTCATATCTGCAAGAGTATGATTGCCTGGCAACTGTTTGCCAATGATGCCACGCCGCAATCAACCAATACAAAAGGCGACCATTTTGTAGGTGAATATTATGTGAGGTTTAATGATGAATATAAAAAGCAGGTTGAAGAATTAGTAACCGGGGGAATGAAAAGGGAAGAAGCGGAGAAAGAAGCTCCAATAATGAAGGGGACACAACAAATGCTGCTTGATTGGGAAAATGGCAAGCCAGATGTAATTGATTTATGGAAAAAAATGAACGGATGGGTGTATACCGGTTTTGATGTTACCTATAAAAGGATCGGCAGTGACTTTCAGAAAATGTATTATGAAAGTGAAACTTACCTGCCCGGAAAGAAGTTTGTGGAAGAAGGTTTGAAAGAAGGCACATTCTTTAAAAAAGAAGATGGCAGCGTTTGGATTGATTTAACGGACGAAGGATTGGATGAAAAATTAGTGCTGAGAAAAGACGGCACTTCTGTTTATATCACCCAGGATTTGGGATTAGCCCAGGAAAAATATGAAGACTTCAAATATGACGAGAGTATTTATGTGATAGCAGATGAACAGAATTATCACATGAAAGTGCTGAAACTAATTTTGAAAAAACTGGGTAAGCCCTATGCGGATGGTATCTATCACTTAAGTTATGGTATGGTGGAACTGCCCGGCGGAAGAATGAAAAGCCGGGAAGGAACAGTGGTAGATGCGGACGATATGATAGAAGAAATGGTAAACGTGGCCAGGAATAAAACAGAAGAGTTGGGAAAAGTAAAAGATTTTACGGAGACAGAATTGACAGAATTATATGATACGATAGCTCTTGGGGCTTTGAAGTTTTTCCTGTTAAGAGTTGACCCCAAAAAGAGAATGATATTCAATCCGGAAGAGTCCATAGACTTTCATGGTTTCACCGGGCCGTTTGTACAATATACTCATGCAAGGATTAAATCAATACTGCGTAAGGAACAAGGCACAAGAGAAAAGGCACAAGTGGGCAACAGCTTATTGAAGCTGGAAAAAGACCTTATTATTTTGGTGGAGCAGTATCCGGCGATTATTGAGCAGGCGGTTATAGAACATAATCCATCGGTGATTGCTATTTATGTTTTCAATCTTGCTAAAGCATTCAATACTTTCTACACAGAACATTCGGTGATGAATGCTGAATCGGAAGATAAAAAACAACTGCGGCTTCATCTTTCAGAAATGACGGCGAATGTGATTGCTGCGGGAATGGGTTTGCTGGGAATAAAGGTACCGGAGAGAATGTAGAGAGAGCCGGGAGTCAGGAGTTACAAAATAAAAAGCAATCAATATTAATGATTGCTTTAAGTATTTTGAGCCGGCTCCAGACTCCCGACTAAAGACTTTCCTAAAGCCCCGCCATCATCTTCTTTTGCTTGTAAGAAGCAAGGCTTGGGTCCAGTTCAATGGCTTTATCACAAAGTGCAATTCCTTTATCTGTATTTGCCTTTCCGCCTTTTTTCTGGTACGACATACCAATCATATACAGGGCAGATGCATTTGTTTTGTCATATTCCAGCACCTTGTCCCAGTATTCAATGGCCGGATCAAATTTTCCTTTGTAATAATATGCCTCAGCCACCATGTTCAGGATGTTCATATCACTGGGTTTTCTCTTCAGGATTTCATTCAGGATGTTGACTCCTTCATCAAGGCTTCCAACATTCAGATAAGCGATACCCAGGTTTTCCAGGTAATCATTATCTCTTTTGTAGCCTTTTTCACCGGCTTCCAAAATGTATTTCAGGGCATCTTTATCCGCATTCATAGCATAGCAGATAAGCCCCAACTCATATATCCAGTAGCTTTCTGCAGGTTTTAATTCAATAGCTTTTTTGAAATACGGAATAGCCAGTTTAAAATTCATCATGTCTGCATAGCTGTGGGCTATCAGGTAAGGGATTTCTGCATTGGCCGGGTCTTCATTAGCGGCTCCGTTCAGGTATTTAATCGCATCACCATAATTATCCATGTCATAATGTACACGGCCTACGTAGTAAAGAACTTTTTCAGCAGGATCGGCAGTTTTCAATTTATCTGCATAGAGCAGCACATCTTCATTTTGCTTTAATTGAAAAGAAAGAGTCATCAGTTGCTTGTAAGTAGCTGCTGAATTGTCTCCCAGTGTCACCAATTTTTTAAATGATTCCCTGGCCTGGCTGTATCTGCGCAAGTCCAGGTAAGCGGAAGCCAATTCAGTCGTTATCGCTTTACTATTGCCATCGTAATGTGCAGCTTTCTCAAAATTTTTCAATGATTCAAGTCGGCGGCCATTTTGTTTTTCCTGTAAACCTTTTTGTAAAAAATAATCTGCACTATCAGTACCAACACTAATTTCAGTAACAGATGTTTGTGAATAGGCCCACGTAGTTGTAAGCACAAGGCAGATGGATAGGATTTTGCGTAGCATAGGGCTTCTTTTTGGATTGGACTTAATTGGATTTCTCATCACAAATTAAAATTTGCATTTGACTAATCAAAACTTAACCGGCTACATATCAGCTAATATCATTCCAAAATAGTATTATTTCAGGACGATTCCCCCAAGGGGTGGTAAATTTACGGTCACCCGGTACATTTTTTGATCTTTATCAACCCCCGCCTGACCGGAGTCGGGCAGGAATTCACTCCTGATTTCAGGGTTAAAAACATTTCCGGTACCCCAGTATATTTTTTTATCGCTGTTAAATATTTCCTGTTTGTAATTTTTGCCCGCAACATGTATTTCCCAGCCATTTCGAACTACCGGTGTCATATTTAAAATAACCAGTAAGTCATCTGTTTTCTTTTTCCCCTTTCGTTTAAAAACAACAACAGATTCTGCCCGGTGATCCAAATCCACCCATTCAAATCCATCCATGTCAAACTGGTTCTGATGTAATGCCGGTTCAGTCTTCAACAGGTTATTCAATTCGCCGATACAATCTTTCAGTAACCGGTGACAGTCAAATTGTAACAATTCCCATTGTAATTCTGATTTATAATTCCACTCTTTGGTTTGGCCAAACTCATTTCCCATGAACAATAATTTGGCACCGGGATGTGTCCACATATAAGTATAAAGCAACCGGAGATTAGCAAACTTCTGCCATTCATCTCCCGGCATTTTATATAACATAGGGCTTTTGCCATGCACCACTTCATCATGGCTTAGTGGCAGCATGAAGTTTTCATCGTTGTAGTACATCATGCTGAACGAAAACTTATCCTGTTGAAACTGCCGGAGTAATGGACCTGTTTTAAAATAGTTCAGAGTATCATGCATCCATCCCATCATCCATTTCATGCCAAAGCCCAAACCATCCTGCCAGGTGTGCCTGGAAACACCCGGCCAGTCGGTAGCTTCTTCAGCAATAGTTTGTACGTCAGGGAAATCCCTGAAAATGGTTTCATTCAGGTCTTTAATAAAGGCGATGGCTTCTATGTTTCCATTACCCCCGAATTCATTGGGTTCCCACTCTCCTTCCTCTCTTGAATAATCTAATTTCAACATCGAACTGACGGCATCAACCCTTATCCCGTCTATATGAAATAAGTCGAACCAATACCTGGCACTGCTGATGAGAAATGATTTTACTTCACCTCTTTTATAATTAAAGATGTAACTGTTCCAGTCGGGATGAAAACCTTTCCGCATATCTGCATACTCGTAAGTATGTGCCCCATCAAACATAAACAGGCCATGTGCATCATAAGGAAAATGTGAAGGCACCCAGTCCAATATCACCCCAATACCTTCCTGGTGAAAGGCATCAATCAACCGCATTAATCCCTGCGGGTTGCCAAATCTTGAAGTGGCAGCGAAGAAACCTGTGCACTGATAACCCCAGCTTCCATCAAAGGGATGTTCCATCACAGGCATAAACTCAACATGAGTGAAGCCCATTTCTTTAACATACGGCACTAATCGTTCCCTGATATCATCGTAGCTGTTATAACTTTCTTCATCATTCCTGTCGGGCCGTTGCCAGCTGGCTAAGTGAACTTCATACACACTCCAGGGAGCCTCTAAAGCATTTTTCTTTTTCCGGTTCGTCATCCATTGTTCATCCTTCCATTCATAATACATATCCCAGGTAATAGAAGCCGTGTCAGGCCTTTTTTCCCAGAAATTGGCAAACGGGTCGCCCTTATCAATTTTTCGTTTGGCATAACCAATAATATGATATTTGTAAGCTTCACCTAATTTAAAATGCGGGATAAAACCCTCCCATATACCGCTTTTATCCCAACGGGGATTTAATTCAAATTCATGATTTTTCCAATCATTGAAATTACCTTTTACAGAAACTGAAGTGGCATTAGGCGCCCATACACAGAAGTACATACCCCACACTTCATTTACCTGTATGGAATGCGATCCGAACTTTTTATACAACTGGTAATTGGTACCGGCCTGGTAATTCGCAACGTCCTCATCGGTTAGCAGGGAATAATTCCAGACAGGTTTTGTTGTGTCAATAAAATTGATATCCTCGTACCGGCTTAGCAGCAGAGGTAAGGGCTTCGCCTGTTCAATTTTAGTAACTGCTTTTTTGGGCGTAACAGAAATTGGTTTCTTCGCTTTGGACATATTGTAATTTAAGAAGAAATCAACCGTTAATAAAACTTCTTGTTATTTCAGCAACTCAAAGACAAAGCTTTCTTTGGATTCAATCTCCAAGCCGTTCAGTGATTTAATTTTTCCTGACACTACATTTCTTACCTGTGTAAACCCTTTAGTTCTTTCGCTGTACATTGACCAGTCAGGCTTTATATTTTTATCACCAGAGTTGGTAATGATCATTACCGTCTGCTTCGCATCATACCGGAAATAAACATAAAGGCCTTCTTTAGGAACGAACTGCATTGTTTTGCCTGCAGTAATAGCAGAAGAATTCTTCCTGAAATTGGCAAGGCCACTTACATATTCAAAAGCCTCTTGTTGTTTATCACTTCTCCCCTCTTTGGTGAAACGATTTTCCTTTTCTTTATCTTCTGCCCAGCCCCCCGGAAAATCTTCTCTTACCGTAGCGTCTGTATTGGTCTTTTTATTTTTCATGAGTACTTCTGTACCATAATATAGTTGGGGAATGCCACGCAATGTGAGCAACCAGTTCAATCCCATTTTTAATTTGCTCCAGTCTTCATCTGCTACAGAAAATACACGATCCATATCATGATTGTCAAGGAAGATACAATTGCGCATAGGGTTTTTATAAACTACATCCTGTGTCATGGTCATGTATAGTTTATTTACTCCATCTGTCCATCCTTGTGAAAGGTTCATTCCTGAAAGCATACCAAAACAGGTTTGAAAGTCTATTACACTGTTCGCATTATGCTTAAATGCAGTATTTATATTGTTCCGGGTAAAATAGGCATTCCCGATAACAGTGTTCACCCAGGCTTCGCCAAAAATGGTGATGTTGGGGAATTCTCTTTCTAATGCAGCATTTACATTATTCATAAACTGTTCATCACAATATTTATAAGTATCCACCCGCCAGCCATCAACACCAAAATATTCTGTTGACCAGATGGCATGTTGAATAAGAAAAGTTGCGAGGAAAGGATTTCGCTGATTAAGGTCAGGTAAATGGTCAGTGAACCAGCCATCAAGCATTACTTTTTTATCATAAGCTGAGCCATACGGATCAAATAATGTTTCTTCCCGGTGACTCGGGCCGGTAAAAGCTGGCCAATTATTGATCCAGTCTTTAGTTGGAGGGTCTGTTGCAAAAAAATGTTCTTTACTTATATGGTTATAAATCGCATCCTGCACAACTTTAATACCTTTTTTATGCGCTGCATTGCAAAACTCCAGGTAGCCATCATTACCACCAAGCCGCTTATCAATCTGGTAATGATCAGTGAACCAGTAACCATGATAACCGGCCACACTGTTCCCCCACTCTTTCATCAGGGTGGTGTTATTTTCAATGATCGGTGTCAGCCACAAGGCAGTTACTCCAAGCTGGCTGAAATAATCAAAATGGTTTTCTATTCCTTTAAAGTCGCCGCCATGACGGGAGAACATGTTTTTCCTGTCACTGGTTTGATCCCGGTAATCTGCAATAATATCATTTGAAGGATCTCCGTTGGAGAAGCGATCAGGTATCATCAGGTACAAAAAGTCTTTTGAAGTAATCCCCTGCACTCTTGTTCTGCCATTTTCTTTGTTGCGGGGTTTTAGTTCATAGTCAAAGATTTTATAAGCCACAGCTTCGGGTGACTGTAAATTATCAATCCTGAATTTCAGTGTGCCGGGTTTAGCAGTTTTATCAATCAACAGATCAATAAAAAGGTAATTATTGCTTTCAGCTTTACTCTGCTTTACCATTTTAACACCCGGGTAAGGCAGCAGGGATATTTTTTCCATTCCCACCCTTTCCCGGTGTATCATTAACTGCAGCTTTGGATTTTTCATGCCTACCCACCAGTTAGTAGGATAAATATTGTAGCCTCCGGTGGCAAAAGAACTAACTGAAAACAGCAATGAGATTATGACCAATAACTTTTTCATTTTTAGTTTTTTAGCTTTGATTCTTTAACAATAAGAGCACAAGTAATGCCTGCTGAGCAAAGAAGAATACCGCCTATCAAAACTGCAGTAAGCCTGTCATTGTGCAGGTAGTTTTGCATTATTTTCCCAAAAAATAATGAAGCGATTATTTCGGGCAATACAATAAAGAAATTGAAAATACCCATGTATATCCCCATCTTTTCCCGGGGAATGACACCGGCAAGCATGGAGTAGGGCATGGAAAGTATAGAAGCCCATGCAATGCCAACCATACTCATAGAAATGTACAGCATCCAGGGTTCATGAATAAAATTTACAGATATTAAACCCATGCCGCCAATTAGTAAACAGGCAGTATGGGTAAGTTTCATGCCTAATTTTCCTACCCAGAAAGGAATAGTGAATGAAAAGGCAAATGTTACCAGGTTTAAAATTGCCGAAGTATTGTTGGCATGTTCCAGCCCTTGTGTAAAAACATCACTGTTGTTTTTAGCATCGCCTCCAAAGATATCAGCTGCCACACCAGTGCTGTAGTAAAACCACATCAGAAATAATCCGGGCCATGTAAGGAATTGTACAACAGCCAGTCTTTTCATCTGATCAGGCATATTCCGTATTGCAGAAAAAATCTCTTTTACAATACCTCCGGAATGACTGCTCTTTTCTTTCTTTAAATTTTCTTTCCAATTCGGGTCTGACGGCGGATACTCCTTGCTCCTGAAGACAGTGTACAGCACGGCCACTAAAAAAACAGCAGCGCCGATGTAAAATGACCACATGATATTTTGCGGGATGCCACCAGCTCCTTTTTCTCTTGATACCCCTAACCAGTTTACCAATAAACCCGGCAAAAAACCTGCAATAAAAGAAGCAGCACCAATAAACATACTTTGCATAGCATAACCGAATGACCGTTGCTTTTCATCCAGGTTATCTGCAACAAAAGCCCTGAAGGGTTCCATGGTTATATTGATACACGAATCCAGTATCCACAAAGTTCCTGCAGCCATCCAAATGGCTGATGAGTTTGGCATAATGAATAAGGCCAATGAACTTAGAATAGCGCCTATTAAAAAATAGGGCCTTCTTCTTCCTAACCGGGGATGCCAGGTTCTGTCACTCAGGTATCCGATGATTGGCTGAACAAGAAGGCCTGTCATGGGAGCTGCAAGCCATAAACCAGGTATGTCTTCCGGCTTTGCACCAAGAAATTCATAAATAGCACTCATGTTACCCATCTGAAGGCTCCAGCCAAACTGAATTCCGAAGAATCCAAAACACATATTCCATATTTGCCAGAAGGATAAACGGGGCTTCGCACCAGTGTAAGCAGTTGACATAAGTAATCGTTATTTTAAATAATCAGAGCAGGTTTGAAGGTAGGGATAATATGTAATAAGTACACATTTTGCTTGGATAAAAATTATCCTGCTCACCGGGAAATAACCAACTCAGATAACAAATCCATTGGGGATAATACAGCCTTTTTTTAATACTACAATTCCGTCTTTGACCGTGTAAAGGGCATGGTCTGTATTTTCAATATGCGGGCCACCATTAATACGTACATCATCACCAATACGGCAGTTTTTATCAATAATGGTATTTTTAATATAACATCGGCTGCCAATACCCATCATCGGGATATTTGTTTTATTCATCTCAGTTATTTCTTCCAGGGTTTCATAAGAATCATTACCCATCATGTAACTGCTCACCACTGTAGAGCCATGCCCTATTCGTGAACGGATACCAATTACACTGCTCTCAATGCGGGAAGCATGAATGATAGAACCTTCGGCTACCAGTGTTTTTTCCAGCGTAGTGCCACTGATCTTAGCAGGTGGCAGCATACGGGAACGGGTATAAATGATCCTGTCATTATCAAAAAGATTGAACAAAGGGAGATCTTTTGTCAGGTCAAGATTTGCCTCAAAAAAGGAAAAAATATTTCCGATATCTGTCCAGTAGCCATCATACTGGTAACTGGCGACTTTATATTTATTGATGGTTTGCGGAATGATCTCTTTGCCGAAATCAGTAGCATCTTTAAATTCGTTTTGCAAAAGATCAAACAGCAGCTTGCGATTAAAGATATAAATACCCATTGATGCCAGGTAGTTTCTTTTGCCAGCTTTCATAAGTTCCCCTGTTTCGCTTTCCCATTCCGGCAACACATCCTTTTTAGGTTTTTCAATGAAAGAGGTTATTAACCCATCATTTGATTTTAATATCCCGAACTCAGGTGCATCTCTTTCATTAACAGGAATGGTGGCAACAGAAATATCGGCTCCAAGATTTTTGTGATTATCGAGCATCTCCGCAAAATCCATCTGGTAAAGCTGGTCGCCGGAAAGAATGAGTACATAATCACTTTCAAATGGCTCAATATGCCGCAGACCCTGCCGCACCGCATCGGCAGTACCCTGGTACCATGTTGGATTATCAGGGGTTTGTTCTGCAGCAAGTATATCTACAAATGCTTTACTGAATGCGCTGAAGTGGTAAGTATTTTTGATGTGCCTGTTGAGTGATGCAGAATTGAATTGCGTCAATACAAACATTCTTCCTATCCCATTATTTAAACAATTGGAAATTGGGATATCCACCAGGCGATATTTGCCAGCTATCGGAACTGCAGGTTTACTTCTGCTTGCAGTAAGCGGATAAAGACGACTGCCTGCGCCTCCACCAAGAATCACGGATAGAATTTCTTTTGAATGAGTAATAGTCCTGATTGCCATATTCTTTTTTTATTTCAATGATTTGTACAAATCAATATACTGCTGTGCTGAAGAATCCCATGAATGATCAATCGTCATCATGTGACCCCTCATCCAGCTATAAAGGTCTGGTTTATTTTTATAAAGGTCAATAGCCCTGCCTACAGAATAGGTTATATCCCAAACAGATGCTTTATCAAACCGGATACCAAATCCCTGCGGGTCGCCCATGTCTGTAACCGTATCTTTTAATCCGCCGATATTCCTCACCATCGGCACAGTACCATATCGCAGCGCATACATCTGGTTCAATCCACAGGGCTCTACCCTGCTCGGCATTAATAGAAAATCTGAGCCAGCATAAATTAAATGACTTAATGGTTCGCTGTATCCAATATAAGAATTAAAGTAACCATTAAACTGCTGTTTCATTTGATCCAGTTTCCCTTCCAGTTCCGGATCGCCGGATCCTAATACTAAAAAATTTGCATTACCATGATGCTGATAGATAGATTGGCTGATAGCATCGGGTAATAAATCAGCAGCTTTCTCCCCGACTAACCGGCCAACAAATGATATTAATGGTTTATCGGGGTCTAATCCAAACTGCCCCGCCAGTTCTTTTTTATTCTTTCGTTTTCCTTTTTCTACCAGTTCCTTATTGTAATTTTTTGCAATCATGGTATCCGTCAGCGGATCCCAAACCTCTGTATCAATACCATTTAATATGCCATAACTTTTTCCCTGCTCATACTGAAACAGGTTTTGCAACCCATTGGCAGCATCTTTTAGTTCATCAAGATAACTGTTACTTACAGTGGTTACTTTCCAGGCACATTTAACGGCGCTGGCCAACGGGTTGATTTTTTTATCCCAATCCAGCATTCCCCATTTCCAGCTGTCAAATGCCGGCAGGTAATAATATTTATCCCAACTGATCCAGCCCTGGTATTGTGCATTATGAACTGTAAAAACGGTTGGCACAGCAGCCAGCTTTTGCCGGAATTCAAAACAATATTTTACCATGAAAGGAATGAGACCGGTGTGATGGTCGTGGCAATGAATAATATCAGGAGTATGCTGCCATTTATTTATCCAATCACAAACAGCCACCTGGAAAGCAAGGAACCGTTCAGTGTCGTCATCATAGCCGTAAATTTTTTCCCTGTCCAGCAAACCATTGATGTCAACCAGGTAAAGATCAAAACCCAGCTTATTGGTTTTTTCTTTGATAATACTGTAATTAAAATATTGTGGCCCGATATGCTGTTCCCCCTCATGCACCAGTTCCCAATCATTATTGTAAAGAAATTTTGTTCGGTACATTGGCATTACTACCTTAGCCACATGCCCTAGTTCAGCCTGGTACTTGGGCAAAGCTCCCACCACATCACCCAACCCGCCTGCTTTTGCAACGGGATAACATTCTGCAGCTACATGAATAATTTCCATGAAATAAATTAATACCAGGATTAGGTTTGAAATTAAGGTGTTTTTTGATAACAGAACTATCCGGGCCTTAAAAAATCAAAAAACTAACCGGGCATTTAAGATACCCCTAAATCAAATCAGTTTTTTTTATACAAGTTGTTTACAAGACTAACAGGTGTTTTTTTTCGGTGAATGAAAAATGTTATACTTTCAGCACTATTTATAAATAAAAAATCGATTGCTATGAGTCAACCCAAACAACCAACCAATTACGGGGCATTAGGCACTTTAGTAACAGTATTCTTTTTCTGGGGCTTTATTGCTGCTGGTAACAGTGTTTTTATTCCTTTTTGCAAAAACTATTTTCACCTTGACCAGTTTCAGAGCCAGCTGATTGATTTTGCATTTTATACGGCTTATTATATCGGGGCCTTAATACTGTTTGCGTATGGTGCTTACGGAGGTAAAGACCTTGTAGGCAAATGGGGGTATAAAAATAGTATCGTTTATGGGCTTCTTTTCTCCGCCTTAGGGGCAGGTGCAATGATATTGGCTGTAAATGGAAACAGTTTTGCCGGTATGCTGATTGGGCTTTTTATTGTTGCACTTGGATTTTCCCTGCAGCAAACGGCTGCACAACCTTTTGCTATTTCGCTGGGCGACCCTGCTACCGGCACAAGCCGTGTTAATTTGGGTGGCGGTGTTAATTCATTTGGTACTTCCATTGGCCCATTAGTGGTAGCCTTTGCCCTATTTGGAACTACTGCTGCTATTACTGATGAAAAAATTGCCTCACTTAGCCTATCCAAGGTTATATTATTATACACTTTTGTAGGCATCCTGTTTATTGGTGCTGCAGCCATGTTTTACTTCTCCAAGAAAGTACCCGCGGGGATAATGGTGGAAAGAACAGAAAAAGCAAATAAAGCACTTTACACTTTATTAATAATGACTGGGTTGCTGATTGTAATGTTTGTACCGGTTTTTGACAGTTACAAAACTGACCTGACGAATGCATCAGACGCTGAAAAGCATGCTATGAATTCTTATAGGCTGAAATGGCTGATCGGGGCTTTGTTAGTTGTAGTTGCAGGACTGATCATTGCAAATGTGAGTGCTAAGAAAAAAGCAGAAGGCTGGGGCCCGATGCAATACCCTCAATTAGTTTTAGGCATGCTTGCCATCTTTGTTTATGTAGGCGTTGAAGTAGCCATTGGAAGTAATCTTGGTGAATTATTAAGACAGGAAAGCTTTGGCTCCCATTCAGCATCCGAAGCAACTCCTTATATTGTAATGTACTGGGGTAGTTTAATGATTGGCCGCTGGACCGGGGCTGTCAGTGCTTTTAATTTATCACCTAAAACAAAAAAAATCCTGCAGTTTATTGTCCCGTTAGCGGCCTTTGGTATTCTGATAGGAATTAATTCCCTGGCAAAATATGATATGAAGCCACTATATTATTATGTTATTTGTGTGTTGATACAAATTGGGGCTTTCTACCTGAGTAAAGACAAACCAGCCAGAACAATGCTGATATTTGGTTTATTGGGCATTATTGCAATGGTAATCGGGTTGATGACAACCGGAACGGTAGCTATTTATGCTTTCTTAAGTGGCGGCCTTGTATGCTCCATTATGTGGCCAAGTATATTCAGTCTTTCTATTGCAGGGTTAGGAAAATATACTTCAGAAGGCTCAGCTTTTTTAATCATGATGATATTGGGAGGTGGTATCATACCTCCGATACAGGGTAAATTAGCCGATATTATCGGCATCCATCATTCTTATATTGTCGCTGTTATTTGCTTTGCTTACCTCGCATTCTTTGCTTATGCAGTAAAAGGGATTTTAAAAAAGCAGGGAATAGACTACGATGCAGAAGTAAGCGGAGGGCACTAAATATTTTTTTTATATCATTTTCAAAGCCCTGTACTTTTACAGGGCTTTTTTAAAAATAAGATTATGGCAAAATATGCAATCGGTATTGACATTGGCGGCACCAACACCAAGTTTGGTATTGTAGATGAGAACGGCCACATTGTAAAACAAGACAGGCTGCTGACCAACGAGCCGGAAGGTGTGCAAGAGTTTATAGATGAACTGCACATCAAACTGATGCCAATGATAGAAGAGGCAGGTGGCTTGAAAAACTTTGCGGGTATTGGTATCGGCGCACCCAATGGAAACTATTACACAGGCAATATTGAATATGCAGCCAACCTGAAATGGAAAGGCATCATTCCTTTTGCCAAAATGGTGTCTGAAAAATTTGGGCTGAAAGTAAAACTTACTAATGATGCCAACGCTGCAGCTATGGGAGAAATGATGTATGGCTGCGCCAAGGGCATGAAGCATTTTATCACCATTACACTGGGAACAGGTGTGGGCAGCGGAATTGTCATTGATGGAAAGATTGTACTTGGCCATGATGGGTTTGCGGGTGAATTAGGGCACACTATCATCCGACCTGGCGGAAGATTGCATAAAGGAACCGGGATAAGAGGAACTTTGGAGTCTTATGCCTCTGCAACGGGTGTGAGAGAAACAGCACTGGAATTACTGACTGAAAACCCCGACGTTGAAAGTTTATTGCGGGATTATACCATCAATGATCTCATCACCAGCCAGACGGTGTATGAATGTGCCACAAAAGGCGATAAGATTGCCAATGAAGTGTTTGAATTTACCGGGCAGATACTTGGCGAAGCACTGGCCAACTTTGTAATGTTCTCTTCCCCGGAGGCCATTGTTTTGTTTGGCGGACTAACCAAAGCCGGTGATTTAATTATGAACCCGACAAGAGAGGCAATGGAAGCCAACCTGATACAAATATTCAGGAATAAGATAAAACTAATGTTCAGCGAGTTAAAAGAAGCAGACGCCGCTATATTAGGCGCAAGTGCTTTGGTATGGGAGTAGGAAAAAATTACGGGTTATGTGTAATTCTTACCTGCTATTCTTATAAAAGCAAAAAATTATTTTCTCTTAATGATAAACACAGCAGGCACTGGCCGCTGCCCTGCTGCATCAGAAATTTTAATCGTTTCTTTTCCATTGACGAGCATACAACTGCTGCCACCGCCATCCAGGTTTAATGCCTCCCAGCAACCGAGGTCTTTGAAGATTTGTGCTTCCTGTGTTAATGTGGCCCCCTCGGCAATGCCGGGAAACCTTCCCTGGATAACTAAAATGATAAGTTTGTTATCTTTTGTGTAGCCCATGGCAGTGCGGGGATGTTTGTCATTGATAGCATTACCAACAAATTTTAATTCTTCTTCATTGGTGATTTTGATTTCACCACTCTGTAAAAGAACAGGGCCGCCACCAACGGCTGTTTGCATTTTCCATTTCTCAAACCCCATATGATGTGGGACTGAAGTCTTTTCAAAAAGATATTTTTGTTCCGGACTTTGGATTGAATCTTTAATAGCGGGGAGAACAAATTGACTTGCCTGAGGAATATTTAATGAAGAATCAGTATACAACCATGCAATGTCTGCTTTTCTTTTCTTAGAAATCCCAATGGCACTTCCAAACGGATGCCTGTATGTGAAAGTATCTTTCCCTCTCCCGTTTATGGTATGAATATTATAGCTAACTAATTTCTTGTTTTTTATCACCACATTCAAATTCTGATTGGTTGCAAAAGAAAAGAAAGTTGTATTAACCACTAAAAGCGGCTTATCATTCTTTTCATAAAATTTAGATGGTGTTAAGCGTCGTTGCTGAGTAGTATCAACAGTAAAATCTAATTGTTTGTCTTTCAGATCAGCTTCCACATAGTAAGCAATATTCGGTTTGCCATCCAGTAAGTCAGTTGATCTGTAAACATGCACAGAAGCAGGCAATGGCTGATACAATGAATCAACATTCTGCCATTTCAGCTGGCCAAGGGAGAAAGTAGTAAATAAAACAGCTGTGATAAGCAACGACCCTTGTATAATAAAAGACTTTTGCATAGAAGGGACTACATACTAATGACTCAATTCCCATTCTTTCCTTCCCAGTCCCGGAAACACATGTCTTTCGCTGTGATAAGATGAGCGAACCAGCGGGCCGCTCTCTACATAATCCAATCCGAGGCGGTAGCCAATCTCCCTGTACTCCGCAAATTCATCAGGATGTGCAAAGCGATGAACAGGTAAATGTTTTTTGGTAGGCTGTAAATATTGACCAATCGTTACCACATCACAACCATTGGCCTGCAAGTCTTTGATTGTTTGTATTACTTCTTCCTTTGTTTCGCCAAGGCCAAGCATTATGCCACTCTTTGTTCTCATACCGCCCTCCTTCAGGGTTCTTATTACTTCCATACTTCTCCAGTATTTGGCCTGTATGCGTACTTGCCTTGTCAATCTTTCTACTGTTTCAATATTATGGCTAACTACTTCCGGAGCAGCACCAATCACTCTTTGTATATCTTCTTTTTTCCCTTTGAAATCCGGGATCAAAGTTTCAAGTGTTGTACCGGGGTTTAATGCTTTGACAGCTTTAATCGTGTTGTTCCAGATGATGGAACCACCGTCTGGCAATTCATCCCTGTCAACGGAAGTAATGACAGCATGTTTTACTTTCATCAGGTGAATAGCCTCAGCCACCCGCTGTGGTTCATCCCAGTCAACAGGTTCCGGGCTTCCTGTTGCCACGGCGCAAAAGCCACAGCTTCTCGTGCAGGTATTGCCCAATATCATAAAAGTAGCAGTGCCTGCTCCCCAGCATTCTCCCATATTAGGACAGTTGCCACTTTCGCAAATAGTGTGAAGTTTATGATTGTCCACCAGGCTGCGGACATGTTTATAGCTTTCGCCAATGGGAAGTTTTACCCGAAGCCAGCCTGGCTTTTTTACCTGACTGTCCGGCAGGCAGGCTTTTGTGTTATCAACTGCCGCAGATGTTACCGGTAACTCAATCATGTGGCAAAAATACGGTCATTACTTCCTGTGGCCAAACAGCAGGGAGATATAAGCCTGGAAGAACATTTGTTTTTCCTTCTGGTCAACCATGATGGGAATTTTGGAGCCATAAAATTCTATACTTAAACCTACCTCAATTCCTGAAACCACTTCGTTAAAGCGGCCATAGTCAAACCGCAGGGCTGTTTTTACAAAAGCCCCGGGTTTTATTTTTATTTCATTCCAGCCTTTACTAAATCCACCGCTGCTGACAATTGTAGGGCCGAGAAATAAAGAGCTGTCAGCTTTTGAATATTTAATGACTTTGTTGTCTCCGCCCATTGGATCTCCTACTTCCACATAATATGGCCGCAACAAGCCTAATGCAAGGCCTCCATTAAACACAGCAGAAACAGCTACGCCGTTTTTATTACCTTTTTGCCCAAGTATGTATTGCTGGCCCAAACCTAAAGTGGCCTGGTAAAAATTATTGATCTTACCATAGATAAAAGGATTGCTCAGGAGACCTAAACCGGCATTGGAAGATTTTTCTTCTTTTTGGTGTTTTATCTCAGTAATGTCGATCCGGTAAGTATTTGTTTTCCTGTTGGTTTTCATTCTGCCCACTTCGTAGAATATACCATACCCGTTGGAGCGGCCCTGTATGCCGAAAATGCTTTGCTTCCTATAGACAAGCACCCCTTCTTCGGCCTGCTTTATTAATGTGTTTATTTTCTGACGACGGACTTCTTTCTTATCATTCTTAGATGATTTGCGGCTTGCAGTATCCTGTGCGGATGATGCTATAACAATCGTTGTAAGAAGTACAGTAAGGCTTAGTTTTATCACGGAGATACTATTTGATTAATTACTAACGTAAATTTAGGGCAAAATATTGATAATGACTTCTACAGTAGTTTATAATGGCGATTTAAGAACCACCTGTACTCATTTGAAAAGCGGCAGCTCTTTTGAAACAGATGCCCCGGTTGATAATAATGGAAAAGGAGAACGGTTCTCCCCAACAGACCTGCTGGCCACCAGCCTTGCCACTTGTATGATAACGGTGATGGGTATTAAAGCGAGGACGATGGGCTTTGACCTGAATGATGTAAAAATAGATGTACTGAAAATTATGAAAGCAGATCCCCGCCGGGTGGGTGGTATTGAATTAACTTTTCATATTCCGGATGCATTGAAAGATATGGATGAGAAAACAAAAACGATTTTGAGGAATACGGGTAATACCTGCCCGGTTTGGTTCAGTATTCACCCGGATATTGAAGTGAAGGTGGATTGGGGAGTGTGGAGTGATAAGGGAATTTCGGATTTTGTTTAAAGAATCATTGATTTTTAATAACTTTCAATAAAACCTATGAGGTAATAATTGTTTTTTTCAGCACTATTAAAATGCTATAAAATTGAAAACCATGGTGTATACAAATAATGTTCATAACAGAGACTATATTTTAGATTACTTAATTCCTGTTATTAGTTTGATGAGGAAAAAGATCAACCATACGGAGGCATTCAAGGAAATTGCAAATAAATTACATGTTACAAAACAAACGGTAAATGACCGTTGTGCAAGAGGTATAAATCTAAATACTCAACAATTTGTTGACCTTGTTAAATCAGGGGGTATAAAACAACACTTGATGAATAAATTTCCCGAAAGAGCAGATATTATAAATGCAAGACTGTAGTTATATCCTTGACTTAATTTCTTCAGTGCAAAATATCATCCTTTCAAAATCGCATTCCCCACCCCACATTCCAAGCATCTTTTCTTACTGCAATATTCATTCTTCAACTCAATCAATGTCTGTGAATCAAAAGCATTTTTATTTTCCACCCCAAGTTTTTGAAACCCTTTAGTAATACTATTTTTTTCAGCCCCAGTTTTCTCAAGCCATTTCAATGCCTTTTCTTTGTATTTGTTTTCATCATGATAATTGCCGTAGGCAAATAAAACCGGGGCGACTGTGTTGATAATGATATTATCAATCATTGCCGCTCCCAGCTTTTTCTTTTTAAATGATGATGTTTCATCAAAGCGGTAATGATAATGCCAGTAATCGTTGGCCGTCACATCAAACCATTTCATCACATCTTTTACAGCAGTCGTTTCTTTTATTTTTGAAAAAAGATGGGCTGATCCGGTGATCAGCATTGCCAGTTGTGCCAAACGGATAGTGGGAAAATTTCCCGGCCGCATCCTCAAAAAATGAACCGGCTGATGAATGGATTTCAGGTTGTATTTTTCTTTCAGGAATTTATATTCCCGTTGTAATAGTTTGGGATAATCGTCGTTGAACTTCCCATCCAGTAAGCCAGCTTGTCCGAGTAATAAAGCTTCTAATTGATGTATCTGGCTTTTATGCTTCGCCAGAATATTGACAGAAATTGATTTGGCAATGGCTTCAAAAGCATCAGCATTTACTTTCATCCCAAAGTTTCTTGCCAGCAACCACCAGAATGTTTCTTCCCAGTGATAATTATTTTGTTGTAAACAGGCTTCGGCAATTTTTGCTTTTCTTAATAACCTCTCCACAAGTAACCTGTCCTTCCAGCTTTTCCATGTTATATCCCTGACGGTGTTGATACCTGCCTGTCCGGCAGGCTGGCTTTTTTCACAAGGGATAAAAGAAGAAGAGTTCATCAGCTCTTCATACCGCTGCAATAATATTTTTGAAACCCTGCCTTTTAATTCTAAGACTGGAACATCATTCTCTATTCCATCATCTTCCCAAACCACATGCAGGATGACATTATTATAATTTTTATCATGCTGATGATTATGCTTTGACCAGTCGGATGTTTTGATGTGTAATTCAACTGTTCCTGCCCAGGTAGTTTTTCCAATCTTAATTTTTGCATCGGAGAAATCAGGCCCCTGGTTAGTATTGTACTGTCCTGCAAAAAGAACCTGAACGGATTCACCGTCTGTTGCAGCCAGTTCAGTTTTATTGAAGTATTGAAATTGCCAGATGAATTGCAGCAGCCGTTCGGTCATGGGGTTTCTTAATTAGTTTATTGGTTATCCGGTTAATCAGGATTTACCAAAGTAACAAAACTATCATAGATATTGAAGCCTGTTTACAAATAAACTAATCAACCTATTAAGCTTGCCAATTCCCTCACCACCCTGCTTACCGGCAACCCCATCACATTATAAAAATCCCCATTGATAGATTTGATGCCCACCACTCCTATCCATTCCTGTATGGCATATGCCCCGGCTTTATCGTATGGTTTGTATTTATCCACATAGAATTCTATTTCAGATACTGAAAGATTATGAAACTCAACTTCAGTTGTATCCGAAAAAGCAATTTCCTTNNCCGATAATATTATCTCCCAGCACCACAATAGTATCTGCTGCCAGAACCACTTCGTCAGCATTTCTTTGTTCCTGCACAGCAAGGGCTTTGTTTCTTGCAATGTAAATCGCCACTTCATCCGATGTCAATCCCGGGGGGAACTGTTCATTGGTTTCTTTTACCACAACTTCAAAAGGTATTTCGGCCCATTCAAGTAATTGTTTACGCCTTGGAGATTGCGAAGCAAGAATTATTTTGTTCATAGGTAGTAATAGAAAAGAATCATTGATAGAATTCCGGTGAGCATGACCAGTTTGGTCAGGCTGCTCAGTTTATGAAAATGTTCAGTTGTTACACTTTTTCTCAGTTTAAATAAAATAATGACCAATGGGAAAATAATAGCCGGGATGCTGTACCCAATGGCCAGCCACCATTTGAATTGCAGTACATATACCTGCAGGATAACCAGTACCGCAATCAAAACAATCAGCCAGACAGCAACATATACTTTTGTCGCATTTACCCCCCACACAATTGGCATAGTGCGGCAACCATATTTAGCATCTCCAGGCATATCTTCCATGTCCTTTATTGCTTCTCTTATCAAAGAAATAATAAAAGCAAACCCTGCGTAAAGGATGGTCAGCCTGAAAAATTTATAATTACTTGTATTTCCGGCCCCCAATGCATCAGTTAAATCAAATTTCGAAAAGAAAATAATGAGGATTGTCCAGGCAGTCAGTATTGAGATAACGATATTGCCTGTCAGCAAACTTTTTTTAAAATTGGTGGAATAAAACCACAGCAGTGCCACACAAAGAATATTGGCAAGTATTAAATACCATTTTTGTAAAAAAGGTAAAGCCAGTATGGTAAGAATAATACCGCCTGAACTAAGCATAAAATGCCAGGCAATGGCCCAGCGGCGGTGAATGACTTTGTCAACCACCATTTTATCGGGCTTATTCACCTCGTCAATATTAATATCAAAATAATCGTTGATGATATAGCCGGCAGCGGCAATAAGCAACGAAGCCAGTACTAAAAAGATAAAACGGGCCAGGTCATTCCCGGGAATATTTTCTTTGTAAAGTGTGTGATAAATGCAGAACTGGAAAAGCACCTGGGTAAGTGCCATGAAAAGGAGATTGGGCAGTCGCACCAGCTTCAGAAAGGCTGCAATCAACCTCATAGATAAAATTTGAGGAAAGATACAATACAAGTACGAAGTAAGAAGTCTTAAGTACGAAAATTCCTTAAATCAGCAGCGGCTTCTTATCTTGAGGCAATGTCTTCCCTGTAGCTCCACTGGTCATTAAGTTTCAATACCTTTTCAATGACATCTCTCACACAGGCATTGCCGCCATTTAGAGGTGAAATATATTGAACGGCTTCCTTTACTTCAGACACTGCATCAGCCGGGCAGCACGGCAAGCCAACAACGGACATAGCAGGCAGGTCGGGCAGGTCATCACCCATATACAAAACCTGGTCTATAGTTAAATTATTTTTGGCAATATAATCTGCAACAAATGTCTTTTTATCCAAAACTGACATATGTACATCTGTAATACCTAATTTTTCCAAACGGTTCACTACCTGGGGAGAATTTCCACCGGAAACTATAAGCACATTATAACTATTTTTAACAGCCATTTGCAGTGCAAACCCATCTTTAATATTCATCCGTCTTGCCTGCAATCCATTATCCAATACGAGTACAGTGCCGTCAGTGAGTACACCATCCACATCAAAAACGAAAGTGGTAATCTTTTTAAAGAGTTCAAGAACATTCATAATAAATGTAAAAATATGAAAATGGCTTAATGGCTCAATGATCGTCACACATTTTTACATGTGCCATTGAGTAATTATTTTTGATTATCCCTCCACTCATACACCCATGCACTTTGTATCATTTCCAGGTGGCCTTCGGTGCTTTCCTCCCGTTTGCCTGCAAATCCGGGAATTTGCAATATCCATTCCAGGAGATCGGTAAAGCGAATGCGGTAAATTTTACCCTCATTAAAATCATTGCCAAAGCGTTCATAGAGATTCAATGCAATGTCTTCATGATCGGCCCAGTATATTGGTGGTTCAAAATGACCCATAATCTTGTTACTTATATTTAGCTAAATGCTTATTACTAACGGCTAACAGCTTCTCTCATTTATTCTCCTAAAAATTGTGTCTGGTCGGGCAATGTTACTTCGATCTCACCGCTTCCTTCCTTCAGCAGCGACTGGCAGCTTAACCGTGAATTAAGTTTTGGGTTTGCTGCCCGGTCGATAAAGTCTTCTTCCCGGTCTGTTATTTCATCTATTAAATCCATTCCCTTTTCTACATACAGGTGGCAGGTAGTGCAGGCGCAAACACCGCCACAGTTGTGATGGAGGTCAATGTCATTATTCAGGGCTATCTCCAGCAGGGTTTGGCCTGGCTCGACATTGCTCAGGGTTATCGGATCCAGTCCTTTCTGCTCAAAATTAAATTTAACTGTGTACATCTTCCCGGTTTTCATTTCAGCTTTACCATCCATAGCTTTATGCAAAGGTGGGGTGCAAAAATAATGGTAAAACAAGGAATGCATTTACTTGTTCGGGAAAACATCACTTTGCCTGCTGAATACTCTCTGTCATCAAAACATAGAGATTCTTCAATTGCGGATAGGGTTTTAATAAATCCAGGTGTTTATGAATCGTTTCACTGTCTTGCCGGATAGCCGGACCTGTTTGAGCCTTTTTGGGAGAAATATTTTTTATCCTCAAAGCTGTTTCTTCAATTAATGGCAGTAATTGTTTGAAGTCGAGCCCTTCTTTGTGGCAGTAATCCTCTGCTAAAGAGTAAAGATGATTAGTGAAATTGCTTACAAGCACAGCCGCCACATGTAACTTCAATCTTGCATCATCTCCTGCTTCAGCTACTTTCCCGGAAGAAATTGAATTAGCCAGTTGCTCCAAAATATTTTTGGTCTTTTCATCACTGCCATCAAAGAAAATGGGAATATCAGGTAATGCGGTCATATCCTTTCTTAAACTCTGTAAAGGATAAAAAACCCCATAATGACCAGTTACATTTTTCAATACCTCTTTGGGAACTGCTGCTGCGGTATGGGCTACTACTTTTCCCGGCAAATTAAGTTCGTCTGTGACATCATCAATAGCATCATCCGCAACAGCTATCAGGTAAACATCTGCATTTTTATTGATAAGGGTTTTGTAGTTGGTAGATTCTGTGTCAAATTCATACGCCAGTGCACTGGCAGCAGAAGCACTGCGGCTGTATATCTGCAAAATATCATGACCTGCAGCTTTGAATTTTCTTCCCAGCACCGCAGCTACATTTCCGGAACCAATTATTACTATGTCCATGCCTGCAATCTCCGAAAGGAATTTAGCTAATGATTAAATAGATTTGCAAATTACATCAAAGAAAACAAAACAGATGGCGGGAATGAAATTATCTCAGCGAATGGTTTTGCGTTACTACAGAACAAAATTCAAACTTCTTTCCTCCATCTCCAAAAAGAAGGCTGCGGAAAAGGCTTTTGAGCTTTTCTGCACACCACAGTCCCGCAATAAAAAGAAACTACCGGGAGTTTTTGAAACTGCTGAGAAACTGCATTTTGAAATAGAGGGAATGATTGTCAGGGGCTGGCGGTTTAATCACCCGGCGGAAAGAAAAGTACTGATTGTTCATGGCTATGAATCTTCCGGTATCAACTTTGACCGTTATGTGAAACCCCTTATAAAAAAAGGATATGAAGTGCTGGCCTTTGATGCACCGGCACATGGCAAAAGCGGCGGCAGGAAAATCAACGCCCCTTTGTATAAAAGAACAATCCGGGAGATACATAAAAAATACGGCCCTGTTCAGTCCTATATGGCACATTCTTTTGGAGGATTGGCAGTAAGCCTTGCGCTGGAAGAAATCAGCCACACGCAGGGTTACAGGCTGGTATTAATTGCCCCTGCAACCGAAACCCGCACAGCAATTGATTCTTTTTTTGAACTCCTTCAATTGGACCCCTCCATCCGGCCAGAATTCGAAAAAACAATTATGAAAGCAAGTGGAGTAAGCCCTGAGTGGTATTCCATCAAAAGGGCCATGAAGCATATCCGGGCAAAAGTGTTGTGGTTTCATGATGAGGAGGATGAAATTACCCCACTCCGTGATGTGTTAATGGTAAAAGCAGAAAACTATCCGAATATCGAATTTGTAATTACCAAGGGTTTGGGTCACCGCCGGATATACCGGGACAATAATGTGATCAAAGCCGCTGTGGATTTTTTGTGACCCGGTTTATTATAGTTTTTCTTCTCCATATTTTCATGGTGCAAAACCTGTTGTTCAAATGAAAAGCAGTACATATACCTATCTGGCCCTTGGCGATTCCTATACAATTGGTGAAACTGTTCTTTCGTCTGAAAACTTTCCTTCGCAAACTGTTCAATTGTTACGCAAAGAAGGCTTGGATTTTAACGCCCCTGAAATAGTTGCCAAAACTGGCTGGACAACGGATGAACTGGAAGAAGCTATTCCGAAGTATAGATTCCGGAAACCCTATGACTTTGTTTCTTTATTAATTGGTGTCAATAATCAATACCGTGGCCGTTCAGTTGACAGCTATAAACCTGAATTTGAAGACCTGCTTCGCAAAGCAATTCACTATGCCGGCGACAGATCTGACAGGGTTGTTGTTTTATCCATTCCGGATTGGGGTGTCACCCTTTTCGCCAAAGGGAGTAACAGGGTACAGATTGCATTGGATATAGATTCGTATAATGTTGCAAATAAACAGATAGCCATGCAATACAATGTACACTATATAGATATAACTCCGTGGACGAGGGAAGCCGCTACCGACAACTCATTGCTGGCAAGTGATGGACTGCATCCATCAGGTAAGGAATATACGAGATGGGCGGAGAGGATGGCCGATTTTTTTAAGATCAGTTTATGAAATGATTTTAATCTTTAGTAAACATCTCCGCCGGGCAGCCTGTTCCGATTATTTTGGGAGGACAAAATAAGAGAAACTACAAATTTATAACTGCCGGGGTGGGTTGATGCAGAAGGAATAGAACGATGAAAAGTGCGACCTGCCTACCGGCAGGCAGGCGCAAAGGACGATGCTATGAAAAACAAAAGCCCGGTTAAAAAAATATTTACTATCCTTGTCCTAACTTGCGGCCGCTGAAAAGCGGTTTTGTGATATAATATAGTATCCCTTATGGCAAAAAATTTATTGATAGTAGAGAGCCCGGCGAAAGCGAAAACAATCGAAAAAATCCTGGGGAGTGATTTCCAGGTAAAGAGCTGTTTTGGCCATATCCGTGACTTGCAGAAAGCCGGGATGGGCATTGATTTGGAGAAAAATTTTGAACCTACCTACATCGTACCTGAGGAAAAGGAAAAAGTGGTTTCAGAACTGAAAAGGCTGGCTGCTAAAAGTGAAGAAGTCTGGCTGGCAACGGATGAGGACCGAGAGGGTGAAGCTATCAGTTGGCACCTCTGCGAAGTGCTGGGCTTGGATCCGAAAACAACCAAACGCATCGTTTTTCATGAAATAACCAAACCTGCTATACAAGCTGCCGTTCAGAATCCACGGACACTGGATATGAACCTGGTAATGGCACAGCAGGCAAGAAGAATACTCGACAGGATTGTTGGGTTCGAACTTAGTCCTGTTCTCTGGCGCAAGATGAGTATGCGCAACAACCTGAGTGCTGGCCGGGTGCAAAGTGTTGCTGTGAGATTAATTGCAGAAAGAGAAAGGGAAATCAATGCGTTTATACCTGTAAGCACATTTAAGATTGAGGGATTGTTTACAGCCAAAGATGTTTCTGATAAAATAGTAACATTTGCTGCCGAAGGGAAAAAGCAAAATGCAGCAGAAGATGCAGAAGCATTTTTGAAAAATTGTATCGGTGCTGACTATAAAGTAAATGATATACAGGTAAAGCCGGGCAAACGGTCTCCTGCCCCGCCATTTACTACTTCTACCTTGCAGCAGGAAGCCTCCAGGAAACTCGGATACGGTGTGGCAAGAACGATGCAGATAGCACAGCGGTTGTATGAAAATGGGTACATTACTTATATGCGGACGGACAGTGTGAACCTGAGCAATACCGCCCTTGGTGATATTACCAACACTGTGAAAAGTATGTATGGTGAAAAATATCACCAGTTCCGTAAATACAAAAACAAAAACGAAAGTGCTCAGGAGGCCCACGAAGCAATAAGGCCGACATATACCAGCAACTCCACCATACAGGAAGCAGAATGGGCAAGGTTGTATGAATTGATATGGAAAAGAACAATGGCCTGCCAGATGGCGGATGCCGAACTGGAAAAAACGACTGCCAAAATTGAAATCTCTACCAACAAAGAAGAGTTAACTGCATCAGGTGAAGTATTGAAGTTTGATGGTTTCTTAAAAGTTTACAGGGAAGATAAAGATGATGACGAACTGGAAGAAGAAGCTAATGAGGGTATGCTGCCACCATTAACAGTTGGTCAGCAGTTGCCATTGAAAGAAATGAAGGCAACAGAAAGATTTAGTCGTCCGTTGCCAAGATATACGGAAGCATCATTGGTAAAAAAATTAGAAGAATTGGGTATTGGCCGCCCTTCCACTTATGCGCCAACTATCTCTACTATATTAAAAAGAGGATACGTAGAAAAAAGAGATAAGGAAGGTACCCGCCGTGACTTCCGGGTATTCAAACTACTGAAGGATACTGTAAGTAAATTAATGGAGCAGGAAAATACCGGTGCTGAAAAGTCAAAACTCTTTCCTTCTGACCTTGGATTGGTTGTTACAGATTTTCTGAAGCAGTATTTCGGCGACATTATGGATTACAGTTTTACTGCCAGAATTGAAGAAGAGTTTGATGAGGTGGCCGAAGGAAAAATGAAATGGAGTAATGTGCTGGATGAATTTTATACGCCTTTTAAAAAAGATGTTGAGAATACCATCGAAAATGCTGAACGCATAAAAGGAGAACGGGAATTGGGTGTTGATCCTGAAAGCGGCAAACCGGTAGTAGCCAGGATGGGCCGCTATGGTGCTATGATACAGATTGGGGTTGCTGATGATACAGAGAAACCCCGCTTTGCCAAAATACCCACCGGGCAAAGTATTGAGACGATTACTTATGAAGAAGCGATGAACCTCTTTGGTGCACAGGGAAGCATGGGGCTGTATGAAGAAAAAGAGGTTTCAGTAAATGTTGGCCGCTTCGGCCCTTATGTGAAATGGGGAGAAGAATTTATTTCACTTCCGAAAGGCACTGACCTTGGCACAGTGGATTTAGACAAGGCTATCCACTATATAAAGCAAAAGCAAATTGCCGATGCACCGGTTGGAACCTATGACCAAAAACCAATTACTAAAGGCAAAGGGCGGTTTGGTCCATACATTAAATGGGACGGGATGTTTATCAATGTGCCAAAACGGTACAACTTCGACAAGTTGGCGCAGGATGAAATGAATGAACTGATAGATGCCAAAGTAAAAAAAGAAGCCAATCGTTTTATACAACGCTGGCCTGATGAAAAAATATCGGTGGAGAATGCAAGATGGGGGCCTGTCTTAAAATTCAATAAAAAGATTTTGAAACTTGGATTAAAAGCAGACGGCACAAAATATTCTGCGGATGAGGCTGCTACTATTCCATTGGATGATATAAAGACAATGATAGCGGCACAGGTGCCCAATGCTTTCGGGAAGAAAAAGGCTGCGACGAAGAAGAAAGCAGCTGCGAAAAAGAAAGCGGCGGCTAAGAAGGCAGCTCCTAAAAAAGGATCAAAGAAAAAGAAAGGATAATATTTATTCGTTTCAATACTTCAAATTGATGAAGAGGTCATACTGGGAAAAAATAGCCCCTACTTACGGTGATGAAATATTCGATGTACTTCACAATGATAAGAAAGCACTCATCCGTTCAGCTATTAAAAAACATGCATCAAAAAATAAAACAGTAATTGATATAGGCTGTGCCATTGGTAAATGGTTGCCCGTTCTCTCCCCTGCCTTTAAAAAAGTGTATGCTGTTGATATTTCTGCAAAGAACCTTGAAATAGCACAACAACTTTATCCGCAGTATAAAAATGTAGAATACCTGCGGGCAGACATGAGTGGCAAGAGTACTCAAGTGCCCAAATGTGATTTTGGTATTTGTATCAATGCTATCCTTACTCCTTCCTTAAAAGACAGAACGATATTTTTTCAATCCTTATCAGCTTGTGTAAAAAAAGGTGGCCGTATTGTTATTACCATCCCGTCTCTTGAGTCATGGCTGCTAACAAGTGTCATTCAGCAGCAACATAAGATTGATAGAAGTCTTTTCCCGGCAACAAAGAATGCTAAGGAAGCATTAAAGAAGTGGAATAATATCCGCCAGGGCAATGCAGATATTGATGATGTGCCGCATAAACATTACCTGAAAGAAGAATTACAATTGTTATTAGCTAATGAAGGATTTGTTGCAGAAGATTTTCAGAAAATTGAATACGATTGGGATACCGAGTTTATCAAACCTCCCAAATGGCTGCAAGAACCAAAACCGTGGGACTGGATGGTGGTAGCGAGGAAGTCGTGAGACTTGAGTCGTTAGTCGGGAGCCAGCTGCCACTTGGAAAATTGAAGTAGTATTATAGTTTAATGAGCCTGACTCCGGACTCCAGACTAAAGACTCCCGTCTGTTCTTAACGCCTGTGGAAAAGTTTAACTATTTCATTTCAGTATCATTAGAGATATTGTGCCGGAATCGCAGCCATGGAAACAAACAAAGAAATATCGGCCCTGTTCACCCTGATTGACGACCCTGACGAAGAAGTGTTTGGATTAGTGTCGGGAAAGATTGTTGATTACGGCAAAAATATTATTCCCAACCTTGAGCACCTTTGGGAAACAACCCCAAACGAAGAAGTGCAAAACAGGATTGAGATGCTGATTCATCGCCTTCACTACACCGACCTTATTGAAGACTTTCGTCAATGGGGCGTCTCCGGCCATCATGATTTAATGCTTGGAGCCATGCTGGCCGGAAAATTTCAATACCCGGAAGTTTCTACTACACCTGTTTTACAGGAGATTGAGAAAGTAAGACGAAATATCTGGCTTGAATTAAACAACTATCTCACTCCTCTTGAACAAATCAATATTGTTACCAGTATCTTATACAGCTATTATGGTTTAAAAGGCGGGGAAACGAATTACAAAGAACCCAATGAGTTTCTGCTCCATAAGACACTGGAGGCAAAAAGAGGAAATCAAATCAGCAATGGCATCTTATATTTGGTATTGTGTGAATTACTGGATATACCGGTGAGGGCTATCAATATCCCGAAACAATTCATTGTAGCTTATTTCAAACCCGGCTATTCTGATGAGAGTCTCCCCAACCCGCTTTATAAAATTGAATTCTTTATTGACCCCACTTCGGGGCAGGTCTTTACCCAACAGGATGTTGACAATTATTTCAAACGGATTTCAGTACCGCCGGTAGGTTCTTACTTTAAACCACAAAAGAACAAACAGGTAATTCAGCAACTGCTGGAAGAATTCAGCAAATGTTTTGACAGCGAAAAAAATCAGTATAAAAAATCTGAATTGATGGAACTTGCTAAATTACTTGACCAGGCCTGATCCAGCCCTTCTGTTTCACTTCCGCATCCATTTCTCTCCTTTGCGGGTAAATTTTTAGTCTTCAGGAAAATTGCGGTCATGTCGGCTTCCACCTAAACAGATTGCTGGCTTTATCAGCGAATGCCGGGTGCAGGTGCATATGATGAAAACAAAGACGTAATTTTATTGCAGCCTGACCAGCCCGACCAAAACGGAATTAAGATTGGCTGACAATGTCTGAAACATACACTACATATTACCACTCCCCCGTTGGCCTGCTGAAGATAAGCGGAACAGAAAACTACATCAGTGAAGTGAGCTTTCATGACAAAACACAAAAGGCGGAGGGCAAGAAAAAAAATATGCCGCCATTGCTTATCCAGTGCATTGAACAGCTTATTCAATATTTCAACGGACAAAGAAGAGTTTTCGAATTACCTATCAATCAACTTGGCACTGTATTTCAAAAAGGAGTTTGGGCTGAATTGATGCTGATACCTTTTGGTAAAACTATCAGTTATCTTGATCTGGCCAGGAAAACTGGTGATACAAAAGCCACCAGGGCTGTTGCCAATGCCAATGGGAAAAATGACGTGGCAATAATTGTTCCCTGTCACCGGGTTATTGGTTCCAATAAAGATTTGGTAGGTTATGCAGGCGGGCTTTGGAGAAAAAAATGGTTATTGGAACATGAAGCGAAAGTGGCGTATGGTGTGCAGACGCTTTTTTAGTTTATGGTTTGTGTTTTTTTGAAGGAGAGAATCTTCGATTTAAAGGATCATAAACCTATATTAATTCATCACTTGTAAAAGCAAACGGTAATAAAAAACGGGCCGTTTTTATAATATAAACCTTTCCTTCCTGACCGCTTAATATCAGCCTTATTGGCTTGGATGTCCTTGTTTCATATTCCAGCAATGCCTGCCGGCACATGCCACAGGGAGAAATGGGATGGTCACTCTTAACTTCTTCGCTATTGTAACTAATCGCAATACACTGAATTGGCACATTTGGATGAAGCGTAGCTGCAGAACCCAATAAAACCCTCTCTGCACATATACCCACAGGGTAAGAAGCATTTTCCTGGTTGGTGCCGGCCACCACCTCACCGTTTTCCAGCATGGCTACTGCCCCCACATGAAAATTAGAATAGGGAGCATAGGCCTGTTCAGTTACCGTTCTTGCTTCTGTAAGCAACCAGGCATCCTGTTCGGTAAGTTCGCTGATATCGCTGTACACCTCGTACTGAAATTCAAATTTGTTTTCCTTCATGTGGTAAGATTCGATTAAAGACAACAATGCCCCTGATTTTTGTCAAGGGCATTTAAAGTTACAATTATTTTACTATCCGGAAGAACCTTTTCCACCGCGGTCCTCCGTCCCAACTGAACCATATCATCCATGCTTTACCAACGATCCGGTCTTCAGAAACAAAGCCCCAATAACGGCTATCCTGGGATTTATGACGGTTATCCCCCATCATCCAGTAATAATTCATTTTAAAAGTATAACTCGTGGCCTCTTTGTCATTAATATATATTTTTCCATTCTTTTGTTCCCATTTGTTATGTTCATAGAAACTGATGCACCGCTTGTATATAGAAATATTCTGTGGTGTCAACTGGATTGTTGTTCCTCTTGCCGGAACTAATAACGGCCCAAAATTGTCAACAGTCCATTTAAAATATGCAGTATCATAAGGAAATACTGTGCCAGTGGCCGATGAATCAATTTCAGGGTTTATCGAACCGGCGATTACCCCTGGTATTTTCTTTAGCTTTTCGAGTTCGGGTAAAGTGACATTTATCTTATACACATTTGCCGACTGTGGTAAAAAATCCGACGACCCGTCTTCCTGGTTTACTGAAATGCCGGCATCTTTCAAATCATTTTCATCAATCAATTTGTTTGAATTGAAATAATAATAAGTAGCAGATGAAGGGGAAACAAAAGCCTTTTCATTATTAATGTAGAGAATTCCATTGATGATTTTCAATGTATCTCCTGCAATAGCAACACAACGCTTAATATAATTATCCGTTTTATCTACCGGGTGAACGGCGATAGGATAATCGGGGTCACTTAATATCTGTTGCCTCACTTTGTCAGACATTGTGCCGTCTAATTGGCGGATAAAATTATAATAAGGCTGTGCAGACTGGAAACCTGTTTTATTTATAACGGTATCTCCTTCCGGAAAATTAAATACTACCACATCATTTCTTTTTACAGGAGTGGAAAACCACCTGATGTAAGGTATCTTAATCAGTTCAGAATAAGATTTCCTGCTGCCTGCCGGAAGATAATTATGAACAAAAGGAACAGAAAGAGGTGTATTAGGAATTCTTGGCCCGTAGCTTAGCTTACTTACAAAAAGAAAATCCCTGACCAACAATGTTTTTTCCATTGAGGAAGTAGGAATGGTATATGCTTCAAAAACAAATGTGCGGATAAGTGTGGCTGCAACTACAGCAAAAATGGCAGCATCTACCCATTCTCTCCAGCCTTTTTTCTGATGCTTCTTCACTCCTTCCGGCCCAATAAATTTCGGGTCTTCTTTGTATGCCAGGTATGGGAAATAAATGGGTGCAAACAACGCTGCAGCCATATGCTGTCTCAAACCAAACTTGCCAAATACTTTTGCGAACTCGATAAATATACCCGGGCTGATGAACCAGCCAACAACCGGAATCAGTTGCCAGAAAACCCAATGCTTTGGCCGCTCGGCCAATCCCTGCATCACCCAGGTATTATAACAAGGGACATAAGCCTTCCAGGCAGGCACCCCTGCTTTTACAAACAGTTTGGCAAAACCAAAGGAAGGGAGGATGACAATGAGGGTACCAATAAGGTAAACGATAAGTAAGTGGTTTAAGGGCATGATCCGTATTTTATAGCTGACAAAAGTATCATTAATATTTGCGTATCAAAATATTAAACTTAAAAGTTTTGTGAAACGGCCGCAAGATAGCAGCTTGCACCGGTAAATGGCGATTATTGCAGGCCAATGAGATCTGTATGGCTGCAGCATTTCAACTAAAGAAGAGTGCAAATCCTATTTGGGCATCACATAGCTCTTCACATCTTCTGCAGTAATATTTTTGCCGGATAAAATAACAAGTCGTTCCACCACATTTCTCAACTCACGGATATTTCCCGTCCAATTGTATTGTTGCAGCAATTTGATAGCATCATTTTCGATAATTTTTACAGCAATGCCGTAATCAGAACATATATCAGTGAGAAATCGATCAACCAGCAGTGGAATATCATCCCGCCGTTCATTTAAAGACGGAACATGAATAAGAATTACACTCAGGCGATGGTAAAGATCAAGCCGGAAATTTTTGGCTTCTACTTCTTTCAACAGGTCTTTGTTGGTGGCTGCAATTACCCTTACATCAACAGAAATATCCTTATCTGCTCCTACTCTTGTTATCTTTCCCTCCTGCAATGCCCGAAGTACTTTGGCTTGTGCACTGGCACTCATATCCCCTATTTCATCGAGGAAAAGTGTGCCCCCGTTGGCAGATTCAAACTTTCCAATCCGCTGTTTGATGGCAGAGGTAAAAGAACCTTTCTCATGACCAAACAATTCACTTTCTATTAATTCCGTCGGAATGGCTGCACAGTTTACTTCTACAATAGGTCCGGTGGCACGGTTACTTTTTTCATGAATCCAGCGGGCCACTAATTCTTTACCCACCCCGTTATCCCCTGTAATTAATATACGGGCATCCGTTGGAGCCACTTTATCAATTGTTTCCTTTATTTTTTTGATAGGTGATGATTCACCGATCATTTCCTGCACTTTGCTCACTTTTCTTTTCAGCACCCTGGTTTCCGTTACCAGGCTACCTTTATCCATGGCATTGCGGATAGTAATCAGCAGGCGGTTAAGGTCAGGGGGTTTGGAGATATAATCATAAGCCCCTTTTTTAACAGCATCAACAGCGGTTTCAATATTACCATGCCCTGATATCATGATAATGGGTACATCAGGATTTATTTCACCGGCTTTTTGTAAAAACTCAATGCCATCCAGTTTAGGCATTTTGATATCACACAAAACCAGGTCAAAGGTCTTTTCTTTAAACCTCTTCAGTCCTTCTTCGCCATCAGCTGCTTCACTGACCTTATAGCCTTCAAAAGATAATATTTCTGTAAGCGTTTTCCGGATTGCTTTTTCATCGTCAATAATCAATATGTCTGCCATTAATAGTTTGTTTTGTGAAGTAAAAATAAATGATTTGAAACTAACAGTTAAGGGTTATGAGTTGTATAAAATGTGAAGGACAGGAAAGGTGTTAACCGGCGTGAATATCTTGAGATAAAAACTCCGAGTCAATACAGGGGTTTGGGAAAAATAGAGGCCGGGTAGAAACCCAGCCTCGTTTTAAAATCCAATATCCTATGAAAAACCATGGCGAAGATGCATATAAATAAGCAGACCGTTGCATAGCTGCCATTATATATTTTTTCAGGGTAATTTTACTAATTCAATAAAAAAGCCCTGCTTCAAGCAAGGCCAATAAACAGACAACGGATAGTTCTATTTCACCTGGTACATCACTTCCTTTACCAGTTTCACGGTTCTGGGCACATCAGGTAAAGCAGCTGCTACAAGATTGGGGGCATAGTGCAATGGTGCATCAGCAGCAGTTATGCGGCGGATCGGCGCATCCAGGTAATCAAAGCCTTCTTTTTGTATGCGATAAGTTATTTCAGAAGAAATGGAGGCAAAGGGCCATTGTTCTTCTACTATTACAAGACGATTAGTTTTCTTTACACTTTCCAAAATAGTCATCCAGTCCAGTGGACGAATCGTCCTGAGATCTATCACCTCAGCGCTGATATTTTCTTTTTCCAATTCTGCGGCAGCAGATAATGCTACTTTCATCATTTTATTAAAAGAAACAATCGTTACATCACGGCCTGCTCTTTTGATATCAGCCTTTCCCAATTCTATATAATATTCTTCATTGGGTATTTCACTTTTGTCGCCATACAACTGCTCACTTTCCATAAACATTACCGGATCTTCTTCATAACGGATAGCTTGCTTTAATAATCCTTTTGCATCATACCCATTACTTGGCGAGACAACTTTGATGCCGGGGATATTGGCATATAAAGCCTCAAAAGCAGTGGAATGTTGTGCTCCTAATTGACCTGCAGATCCGTTGCCTCCTCTAAAAACGATAGGACATGAAATTTGCCCACCGCTCATTGCCAGCATTTTAGAAGCAGTATTAAGAATTTGATCTAAAGCTAATACAGCAAAATTCCAGGTCATAAATTCCACGATTGGGCGAAGACCATTTTGAGCTGAGCCCACACCTACCGCAGTAAAACCCAGTTCAGAGATAGGAGTGTCAATTACTCGGCGGGGGCCAAACTCGGCCAGCATGCCCTGGCTTACCTTATAGGCACCATTATATTCAGCTACTTCTTCACCCATCAGATAAACCCTGTCGTCACGCCTCATTTCTTCACTCATGGCTTCTCTAAGGGCATCCCTAAATGCAATATTACCTGGCATTTTTTCTCAGTTTTATCCCGGTAGTTACCGGGAGGGCAAATTTAAGCGACAGGGCGGATAAAACCTAAAACAACAAAGGGGTTCCCGGTTGGAGAACCCCTTTGTTGTTATGTATAGCTTCACAACTTTATTGTCCGTTGCAATCAGCAGCCAGCTTGTTAATCTCATCCTGTGAACTACCAGCAAGTTCCCGGTCTGCTTCAGTATAGGACGAATACATTTTCTTTATTTTCTGAAGCATGCAATCGCAATACTCGTTGGCACGGGCAGCTCCTACATTTTCTTTGGCAGTGCCTTCGCAGTCATCCATAAATTTGTTCTCATCACTTTTTGACCAGCTACCGCTGTTATCATTATTATCCCGGTCATTATTTTTGTCAGTATTCCTGTCATCATTGTTATCCCGGTCATTATTTTTATCAGAATTTCTGTCATCATTCCGATAGTCATCCCTGTCCCGGTTATCAGAAGAGTTTCTGTCACGATCATATTTGCCTCTTCCGTTTTTATCGTTGTTACAGGATGCAAACAGGCTAACTGCCATTAAAAAAATTAATACTTTTTTCATAATTATTAGGTTTGATTGATAATAAAAATATGATTTTACAACGGCTGTAACACCCCCTTTTCAGGGTATTTTCCGGCAGAATCAAATTGTTCGGAACAAAATAGTTATTCTTTTTGAGCCGGAAAAATTAATTGTACAGTAATTATAAACAGTTTCTCTAACGGCTTATCATCAAAAATTTTTCACCTAAAGATGTTACCCGGAAATAATTGCCGTCCTCCACCAGCAAGGCCTCTGTATGACCTTTTGCATGATGAACATCTGTATTGATAACCTTACCATTATACAATACACTGATAGTATCCGTAACAACCGTGTGGCCGGTAGCAATATGCCTGACTTTGTACGATGAAAGTGTGCTGTCAACCTGCGTTGAGCTGGCCCTGGTGTCGCCAAGATAGTAACCCCGGTACCAGAATGGCCCCAGGTCGCTGTACAAAGTATCTGCCTGTGGACTATTATATTCGAAAGTGTTGTCATGATAATAAGGCCTTACAAGTTTATTTATTTTTGATACAGTAAGATCCATTCTGTTAACCGCGGCAGATATTCCTGCATGGCAAAATAGAATATCCCCTACTTTTTCAATAACATTCTTGGTCCTGAGCCATCTTCCCATCTCTGAATTTTCGCCGTAAAGTGATACAAAGGTTTCATTTAGCAAACCTGCACTACCTGTATATTTCGGATTAAGATACCTAAGGTCACCACTCATATTCATTATTTCATGATTGCCCAGAACATAATGAACATACCCTCCGGCTGCTTTCGCCTTTTCTTCTAATGAATAAATAAGCCAGAGTACTTCAGTTTGCTGATTGCCCCGGTCAACAAAGTCGCCGGTGAGAACCAGGTGACCATTGCCAAATATCCAGTTAAAGTTTGTATCTATCACATTGTTGGCCTGCAATAATTTTCTGAATGCCCTGAAGTTTCCTTCGATGTCTGACACCACAAATTGTTTGCTTACTTTGGAAAATTCAGTTTTTTCGTTTTGCAGCTCATGCTTCAGTTTTACAGTGAATGTTTTGCCTGGCTCATCTGTTAATACAATTAGAGTAAGGTTTGTTTTTTGCGATAATGGGATACTTTCTTCTTTCACTGATTTTATTCCCTGGCTGTCAAGGATATACTTCACCAACAATTTATCTCCCTTGTATAGTACATAGGGGCCATCATGCTGGCCAAAATTATTTTTTTCTTGTGCCGTATTCTGCCTGCAACTGTCATCGGGTAGAACAAAGCCCGCCAATAAAAGGGGAAGAAAGGCAATTGCAATTTTTTTCATGATGGCCAGAATATTAGTACTGATTAAGCAGACAACAACCAGACCTGTGTTGGTTGCTTTATTCTAAAGATATTCGAAATTGACTAAAAATAGTACAGAACTTATTGCAGCCGGGAATAAATAATGGTGTCAAAAAAATCTCCCTTAAAATAGAATTCCTCCTTTAAATGGGCTTCTTTTATAAAACCAGTTGCTTCCAGTATAGCCGCAGAAGCGGTATTTTCCGGGCTTATTCTCGCTTCGATGCTATGCAGTTTCATTACTCCAAAACCATATTCAAGTACTTTTAGAATTGCTTCTATCATAATTCCTTTTCTCCATTGTTCGGGATGTAACACAAAACCAATTTCTGCCCTGTAATTCTCAGGTTGCAAATGCCAATAGCAAATGGTGCCGATTGTTTTGCCGGGGTTATCCCCCAAAGTAATTGCCCACATAATCGTTTCATTGGCATCCACTACAGCATTAATCCGTTCAATAAACTCTTCGGCTTCTTTAATCGAACCAGCCGGCTCTTTTCCGATATACTTCAGCACATTCTCATCCGACCGGAGAAAAAATATCTCAGGCGCATCATTCATTGTCATCTTCCTTAACAGGAGCCGTTTTGTTTTTAATTCAGGAAAGGGTGTAAAGCCTGGCTGGAGCATTGGTTGGCAAAAATAGCAAGCTATTACTACTTTATACATGTATTACTGATCAGGTGCTTTAAAAAGAGGATTTTACATTGAAATCATGTTCGAACCGGTTATTATAATTAATTTAGGAGCATCATATTCTTCTAAGGCGCCAATAATGACCAACAAATTTCATTGCAAAACAAGTAAGATTAAAAAGTATGGCTGCATACTTGCTTTATTATTGTTTCCTGCCGTTGCTTTTTCCCAAAAAACAAAGGCAGACAGCATCGGCAAATTATTGTTAACTGAAAAAGAAGACAGTAGCAGGGTGAGATTAATGCGGGAGTTGGCCTTAGCTACCAGTGCTTATAATCCTGATACAGCTCTCACAATATCATACGAGGCATTATCACTGGCCAGAAACATAGGGGATGTTGAAGGCGAATCCCTCTCTCTTGGTTCATTGGCCAGCACCTTCCGGAAAATCGGAAACTATTCCCGTGCATTAGAATTTAGTATTCAAAAACTAAAACTCGAAGAAAACAGGAATAAACCCCGCAACCTGGCCAGTGTGCTGATAACTATTGGCACCGTGTACAGGGAGCAGGAAGAATACCGTAAAGCTCTGGAATATTATACAAAATCGGATTCTGTTATCCGTGAGAATAATATAGAAGATTTAAAGTATTACACAGCATTGAATATCGGGGATGCGTATAACCTCCTCAATATTTCTGATTCGGCCTTTTCTTATTTCAACAAGTCCCTGGAACTTGCCCGGGTATATCCTGATAAAAGCCAGATAGAAGATTTTATCGGCACTTCTATGACGGGGCTTGGCCACAGTTACCTTAAATTGGGAAGTTATCAGAATTCATCGATAAATTATAAAACTGCTATTGGCTATCTCCAGGCGGCCAATGACGATGAAATTCTTTGTGAAGCCACGCTGGGTTTGGCCAACTTATATGAACACATGAACAAGTTTGATTCGGCCGGCTATTATGCAGGTATCTCTCTTTCTATAGCCAAAAACAGGTTTCTTTCTAAAGAACTGGATGCAGCGGAATTTCTTACTTCTCATTACAAAAAAATTAAAAGTATTGACAGCGCCTTTACTTATGTAAGCTATGTCCGAAGCCTTAATGATTCTGTAAACAGTAAAAGTAAAATCAGGGAGTCACAGATTATTTCCAGCAACGAACATTTCCGCCAGTTAGAGATGGAGGAGAACAGAAAGAAAGCCCAAAAAGAACGTTTTCAGCAATTACAGATGTTGCTGATTGCTATTTTCATCCCCGGACTCTTCCTGCTTACACTTTTACTCAGCCGGATAAAAGTTCATATTAAATTAATCCGGCTGCTGGGCGTTCTTTCATTATTGTTTTTGTTTGAATACCTTACCCTTCTGCTGCACCCTACTGTAGCAAGATTGACAAATCATACCCCATTATATGAAATACTGATTTTTGTATTGTTTGCAGCGGTACTTATTCCGCTGCATCACCGTCTGGAACACTGGCTGATACATAAACTGATACATCACAGGCATGGGCACCAGGCAAAAAGTACAGAAGAAGTTGTGCAATAAAAAAATCGTTCCGGTTACAATCTTTTTTTAATAAAAGAAAATAAAGCCGAAACGATACACAATGATTTACCCTTAATTGCTTAGCCAGGATCTTTAACTGGTCTTTCAGACGGAGTTTCAGTAACTGAGTCCTTTTTGGTTGTGTCAACGGGTGGCGGCGGCGGCGCTACAACGGTTGTATCCGGAACAGGATCTTTTTTGTCGCCATCCTTCTTATTATTACAGGCTACAACTGTAAATGCTAAAATAAGAAAGCCGAAAAGGATTTGATAAGCAGATTTTTTTGTTTTGTTGGTCATAGTAGAAATTTTAGACTATAAGAGTACGATAAGTATTTAAAAGTACCAAAAAAAGGAGATGCCCTGATTCAAAGACATTTTTCCTGTATTGCTGACCCGGGTATCCTATTCTTTCAGGGGCTTGACAAGTTTAAAGTAAGTTACTTTGAACCGGTTGTTGATTAATTCCCCCTGTACTTCTGCTTTTCTTATTGCTTCGCAAAAACCATCTTTTGCATGAGCATCGCCATGCTCATCTATAGTTGTGCCATCTACAAAATATGCCTTGCCGTCTATTCTGACAGCCAAATTGCACCCCTTGCCGGGCAGGTGAAACTGGCACTCACCGCAGGATGTTTCCACTACTTGAATCTTTTTAGTTGAATCGGGCTGGGATATCTTTGATGCCGTGTTTTGAGCACTGGCTGTCAACATAAAAAAGCTGCTAAATACCAGGGAGAACAATTTTTTCATAATCGCCGGTTGGAAATGAATGAAAGTTATTTATTTCTTCAAAAATAGTCAGTTTAGTCAGAAAAAGCGGGGGTGAGAATATTTTTATACTCAAACACAAAGAGAAAATACCCAAGCCCGCATTGAAAGCGGGAAGGACATAGAAATAGCTTACCTTTAACCGAATCTGCCGAAGATGAATACAACATTTCATCAGATAACCCTCCCTTCTGACATTTTTCTTTCAGCAGAACATTTATAAACTAAACAGTTAAGTATTATGGCGGAAACATGGAATAAAAAGGAACGGGAAAAGAAAAAACAGCAAAATAAGAAAGAAAAAGCTGAAAGAAAGCAGGAACGAAAAGAGAATGCCAAAGACGGGAAAAGCTTTGATGATATGCTTGCCTATCTTGATGAAAACGGAAATTTGTCGAGCATACCGCCTGATCCAAGAAAAAAAATAGTTACGAAACTGGAGGATATTGAAATCGGTGTTCCCAAACAGGAACCCCTCAACCCGGAAGATCTTATCAGGAAAGGCATTGTTACTTTTTTTAATGATGCTAAAGGATATGGATTTATTAAAGACATGGAAACACAGGAAAGTGTTTTTGTTCACATCAATTCATTGACAGAAGAAATAAAGGAACATAACAAAGTTACATTTGAAGTTCAAATGGGACCAAAAGGAGCCAGTGCAGTGAATGTAAAACTGGTTAAATAAGATACAAAACAATCATTTCTGATTCTTAGGGAGGTTTCGAAAAGATTTTTAATATTTTACTGGCTAACTAAATTACCGGGAACACAGCGGATGCAAGGAAACAGCAGTTAGAATGACAAGACCAGTTTCTGTGCATTTATTTGCTTACATCCGCTTAGCCAGGAACTGGTTAAACTCGTGGCGCAGCTCATTTACTACTTTTTCAAAACTTTCAAATAACCCCTTGAGCTGATCGTGTTGGCTAACAAGAGCGGCTCCTATTTGGCCATCATATTTCTGTACATCTTCTGAAACATTGCCATCATGTTTACGGATGCTGTGTTTTAAATCCCGGATGTTGTCACGTTGTACAATAAACTGGTTTTGGAAGTGCTCCACTTCGGCCATTACTTCATGGCTGTTATTTTTTTTGACAATTTCAAGCAGCCTTTCTTCTAACATATCTAATTCGCTTTCATAAAACTCAATGCTCTTCAGCCATTTTAGGTGATCACTTCCGCAATGAGAAACAGTTGTATAGCTCATGATAAGTAGGTTTTAGAATAATTATTTCTGTTTTCAGTTTCAAAGTTGGATGGTTATAAAAAGTAAAATCATGATATGAATCAGTAGAAAAGCTGAGATATTTCATCTTTAAAAGCACCCGGCACAATAATAGGACTGCTGGAAAATAATATAAACTTGTATAACTTGGCATATCACCCTCCTACATACCCGGCTGTGTTTTGACATACTATAGCAACTGATGAAGATTATTTTTATTACCAGGGCAAAGAGTCCCTGATGGTAATCCAGGTATGACGAAGCCCGATTCTTTTAACTAATTCATAAAATATTCTTGCATTATCCGGGTGAAGCCGGATACATCCATGAGATGCTTTAGTTCCCAGTTTACTAAAATTGCCCGGGGTAGTGCCATGTATGGCATATCCTCCTTTCAAAAAAACTGCATAAGGCATATTGCCCAACCCCCGGTAGTTTCCTCCGGGAAATTTTCTGGAAGTATATTTTGTAAAAAGGGGCCCTGACGGTTTCAAATTTAAATCCGGGGTTTCAAACTTTTTCATGCCAGTAGAAACCATAAAGCTGTCTTTCAACTCACCTTCAATGTATAAATGCAGCGTTTGGGTAGATTTTATGATTTCTGCATAAAGGAGACAGTCCTTTCCGCTGCATGGTGTTTGTACCTGGGCATTTCTGTTTAAAAGGAAAGAATCGAGCACTTTTACATTCTCTTTTAGTTTTTCTTTTTCTTCAGAGGTAAATTTTTCTTCTTTTTTTAAGACTTTCATAAACGTATCCAATTGCTGCATCAGCGCTACATCCCGGTGCCATAATGTATCGATCTTTATTAATAATGTATCTAATGAATCAATTCCCGGAGTAAATACTTTGGCGTCAAAAACATTAATGCTATCATGAGTGGCGGTTCTGTTCACTATTCTCATTGAATCTTTAAAAGTTTCGTATTGAAAATTTTGCAGAACTGTTTTCTTTTTGTCATTCCTGCAGGATTGGAGAAATATAACCAGCCCCACAGAAGTAACTGCTGCTTTTATTAAATGCTTTATTATCATCTTAAATAATCAAACCTGGTACAAAGATACTTTGAAGCTGTAGATGAGGGGCAGTATCAATAAAAATTGGGTTCACAATCAAAATATATCTTCTTTGAATTTTAAAATCAGCTTGTACTTTCCCCCATTTTTTTTATATCCCTATAAACGCCAACGACAAGGTAATGCAGAAATAGCCTGCTCAGAAGTTTCCATCAGCCCCACTTTTCAAGCTTTGGTTGTAAGCAGCTGAGCGTTGTATTTCTGCCCAAAACCTGGCTGTTAGGCCGTGGCAGAAACAATTGCTGGGAGCAGGATAGTAAACTCATTTTTTAAACCCGGTACTTTTATTATCTTCCCACTTTTCTAAAACTGCTCTGAAAGAAAGAGACGGTAAAATCTATGCGGGCTGAAAATTGCCGGGAATCAGACAGGATGCACAGTTTGAGTTCAGAATCCCCGCCCGGTTTTGATGATTGCCGGCTTTAAATGAATTGCTATGAATGAATGCTCTGTTGTTGCAACTAACAAACCTTATGTGGAAGAAGGCAAGGGAGAAGCGATAGTCCTTTTGTATGGCTTATTTGGCTCAGTTAAAAATTTTAAACCCCTGATAGAACACCTGAAGCAGTCCTATCGTGTAATTGTCCCGGTTTTTCCATTCTATGAACTTGGTATGTCCATCACCATTTTTTCACTGACAAAATTTCTTGACCGGCTGACAAATGAGCTTGGCCTTGATAAGTTTCATTTGCTGGGTAATTCCATGGGCGGACATATTGCATTGTTATATACATTAGAGCATCCTGAAAAAATCAAATCCCTGATTCTCAGCGGAAGTTCTGGTTTATATGAAAGCGGCATGGGCGACAGTTTCCCTAAGAGAAGTAATTACAACTACATAAAGACTAAAGCTGAACTGACTTTCTTTAATCCGGAAATAGCCTCCAAAGAATTAGTTGACGAGATATATGCAACAGTAAACAGCCGCAAAGCACTCCAGATTTTATCCCTTGCAAAATCAACTATCCATAATAACCTGGAAAAAGAATTATCCGGCATTCAAACAGAATGCTGCCTGATATGGGGGCGAAATGACGTTGTCACACCTCCTGATGTGGCATTAAAATTTGAAAAATTGCTTCCCCAGGCAAAATTATTCTGGATAGACCAATGCGGACATGTACCGATGCTGGAAACCCCGGAAGCTTTCAACGCCCTGCTGGATGATTTTCTTATGTCTGTAAGCGAAAAATCGCTTTGAACCATTTCTTTTTATCCTGAAACCAGCTTACCCAGACAGGCAATGCTTCTTTTTTTTATCATGTTGTTTAAGACATGATGGAAAAAACATTCGGTGATGTAGTTTGTGAGGACCGGTAACAGATAAAAGCCCTCTGTACAGACCAGCAGCTGCATAGATGTATCTGTGATGGTCAAATCATTTTTTTTACCACAGGAAAACAGTACTGCAAAAATACAGGGCTTTAACAAAACATTTTTTCAAAAAAGTATGCAATGCCTGCCCTGCCGGCATCGAAGCTTTTAAAATTAACAGTATGAAAAAATACATTTTTATTGCCACCATTCTTTTTACACTAAATGGATTTTCGCAATACACCTACAGCAACCTTGAATTTAAAGCAGATTATTCTGCCACAGAAACTAAAAATTATACGTATGAAAACCTCCGGCTTTATCCAATTAAGGCAAAACAAAGTTTTACCGATACATTCCGGAGCGTAGGCAACTATCTGAGCCTTAAGGAAGCGCTGGCAAAAGGCAAAGTTATTATCACAGAGCAATTGGGCGGGGCAACTGTAAACACTTTGACAATTGAAAACGTATCTGATGATACGATAATGGTAATCGCAGGCGAAGTAATAACCGGAGGTAAACAAAACCGGATTATCGGGAAAGATATTATCCTGTTGCCGCATAGCGGAAAAATTGATTTGTCTGTCTATTGCGTTGAAGCAGGCAGATGGGAGAATGTAAGCACTGGCACCAGCCAGTTTAACGGGTACTTTAATGTGGGCAGCATGAGTTTAAGAAAAGTAGTGGATAAGAAACAGAACCAGGGGGAAGTTTGGGCCCAGGTAGATAAACTGAACACGGCAAACAACACCAGCAGCAGCACAAGAACTTATACGGCTATCAGTAAGTCAGGAGATTTTACAAAAAAACTTAAAGCCTATACGGATTACTTTCAAAACTTATTTTCTGCTGAAAAAAATATAATTGGAGTAGTAGTGATAAGCGGTGATAAGATACTTGGCTGCGACATGTTTGCCACAGCTGAATTATTCAAAAATAATTTTGAGAACCTGCTGGCCTCTTATGCTACGGATGCCATTATCAGCGGAGCCACTGTATCAGCTAATGCACAAAAGGTGAAAGAATATATGGATAAGCTTCTGAACAGCGAGGAGGAACAAACTTCTACGCTGAATGATAAAGGCAAGGTTTTTACCAATGATAATAAAAAGGTTAGAATCAGCAGTTATGAATAATTAGGGTTTAAGGAAACATTTCTTCACAGCAATGCATCCCGTAAGATGTATTGCTGTGAAGAATACCTGGAACCGTCAGCGGATGCTTTTTAACTATCTCCCTTATTTTTTTATCACCCGCATCCTCCCTATTTTCACAGCATGCACCTGCAGCTACAAACACTACTACAATGCATCAGCCTGGAAGAAAAGGAGCAGGTAAAGCGATATAGCCTGGATCAAACACACACTGTAAAAGCCCTGAAAGCTGAGGGGCTTGCCCTGCATCCAATTATCGTTACCCGGAAGAATTTTGGTTATGCAGATTATCCTGAAATCAGTTTCAGGCTCAGCTTCCCGATGGAAACACATCTGTTTAAAGACGGTGTTGCAATTGAATGTTTTAGGGCAGGTGAAGAACCGGTAAAAGGAGTATTGATAAGTTTAGATGGCAAGTCAGGTGAGTTTCGCTTGTTTGCCCCCGACTTTCCTGATTGGATAGAAGATGATGGTGTGGGTATCAAATTGGCTCCCGATACCCGTACTACCAGCATCATGAAGAAAGTGCTGAATGAACTGGAGAACAACAAACCCGTATATAAATTATTTGAACAGTTACATAGCAATATACCGATAGTAAGCTCAACAGCTGCAATAAAAAGACCCCCCCTTCATTTTTGCAATCAGCAGTTGAATGAAAGCCAGCAACAGGCTGTTAATGCCATTACACAAAATGAACAGCTTGCCATTGTACATGGTCCGCCCGGAACCGGTAAAACCACAACACTCATTGAAGCCATCCTGCAACTCATTAAATCTGGTGAAAAAGTACTGGTATCTGCACCCAGTAATACCGCCGTTGATAATATTGCCAAAGGCCTTATACAGCATGGAGTTAAACTGCTAAGAGCAGGCAATACCAGCAAAGTGGATGAAGCCATCTTTGCTTATACTCCTGAAGGTAAACTGGCCAACAGCAAACAACAAAAAGAAATCAAGCAATTAAAAATAAGAGCTGAAGAATTTCGTAAGATGGCCCTGAAATACAAACGAAGTTTTGGCAAAGCCGAACGGGAACAACGTAACCTCCTTTTTAAAGAAGTAAAGGCTATACGGATTGAAATAAAAAAGTTGCAGACTTATAACGAAGAAAAACTTTTTGAAGAAGCAGATGTAATTGCAGGCACTCCCATAGCTTTATATGATACCGGTATCAGTCACTTCCATTTTCAAACTTTGGTAATTGACGAAGCGGGACAATGTATCGAACCTTTGGCATGGTGTGTTTTTCCATTGGCAGAAAAAATCGTACTGGCCGGCGACCATTGGCAGCTCCCTCCCACTGTGTTAAGCCATGAAGCCGCCCGTTTAGGTTTAAATCAATCCATTTTAGAAACAGCTGTTGCCGGCACCAATAATGTTTTTCTTCTTAACATCCAGTACAGGATGAGAGAAGCAATTGCGGGGTTCAGCAGTAATTATTTTTATAAAAACCTTTTGCTGACAGCAGAGCACCTGTTCAACATTGGCGTTCATCTTACATTTATTGATACGGCCGGCTCAGGCTACACTGAAGTGTATGGCCCCGATGGCGGCAGTTTTCAAAACGAAGGGGAATTGCGCATTGTCCAAAAACTTTTTGAAACAGAATCTCTTAACCTGCTAACAACGGCCATTATCTCTCCTTACTCCGGCCAGGTAGCTGCAGCCAAAGAAGTTTTGCCGAAGCAATTGCGTATCAGCACCATTGATAGTTTCCAGGGGCAGGAAAAAGAAACCATAATCGTTTCGCTGGTACGCAGCAATGATAATTGTGATATTGGTTTTTTAAAAGACTACCGCCGGATGAATGTGGCTATCACCCGGGCTAAAGAACAACTTTTTATAATTGGCGACAGTGCAACGATTGGTTCAGATAAGTTCTATAGCGGGTTTCTATCCTATATTGAAAAGCATGGAAACTACCGGACTGTTTGGGAGTTTGAATTGTAGTTATATGTACTTTTGCCAGCTTTCATTTTAATCTGTACAAAACAGGACCATTTTATGCCGCAAATAAAACTTCTCCATGAATTACGGAATCAAACTTATGTGATGCTGAAAAGCTCGCCGGTGCATGGCATCGGTGTATTTGCCATAGAACATATTCCCAAAGGCTGCCGGAATATATTTTCAAAAGGCATAGAAGAATGGATAAAACTACCTATTACTGAAGTAGAAGCCTTGCCGGAACATTCCAGGTCATTAATAGAAACCTATTGCCTTTTTGATGAAGAAAATTATTTTGTACCGGAAAGTGGTTTTAAAATGATTGACCCTGTTATTTATCTTAATCATTCTTCCAACCCCAATATTATATCTGTTAATGATGGCGAACAGTTTGAAGCCCTGGTTGACATTGCCCCGGGGCAGGAGCTGCTGGTCAATTACGGACACCTGGTTGCCGGTATGGAATCTTATGATGAACCGGAAGCTACCTAAAAAAGTATCATTTGGCGTGGCCTATAGTTACCAGCCCGTTTTAATTCATCTTTTACTTCCATAATACACCTGCCAACCTGTGTGAAAGGGGAAGGATCCTGCTGTAAATTTATTTCAGATACAGAATGCAACAGTTTATTTATAGAACTGTTGAGATAATATATTGGACACCACTTTAAACTCCCCGTTATTCTTTACTAACTGATAACAATTGTTAATGGCCCTGATATTAGGGTTGGATAAATGCTTTTCATTATAAGGTGCTGCCATATCGTCTTCAGCAGTCACTTTACCATCATTGTCTATCATTCTGGACAGTATCCGGTAATGAAAATGCCAGGGATTCATGTCCCCTTCTGATTCTGGAGTGGTAAAATTGTCATTAAATCCCTCAAAAATTAGTTCATTGGTATGTTTGGAATGCTCCTGCAGCATTTCAGTAATTTCAACATATTGATCCAGTTCAGGATCATTACGTACAATGCCACTATCCCAAACTGTTTCCCCGTTTAAAAAAATCACCAGCCTGTTATCAACATGCCTGACATTTATCCAATACTCTTTTTTCATGTTATTTGGTATTTAAAGTAAAAGGTTGAATTGCGACCACAAAATTTATACTTGTCCTTATATAATGGCATGACGAATGTTATAAACGAGGTTGATAATTGTTACATGTTATGAAGTGTAAATCCCGGGTGTGGTATGTCTATCCCTGCTCCGGGCCATGAAACCAGGACAGGCTTTCAACTTTTTTATTTATTGGATACTACAGGTAGCTGGTGTAATTTTTTTTGTACTTATCTACCTGTTCACCAGGCTGCAATCTTCCAGCATTAAATAACCGTAAGGCGTATAAGCTTTTATTTTCCCTTTGATAATAACTCCTTTCTCATTTCCCGTGATCTTTTCGCTGGGATCTTCTTTAAAATCGCAGCCCGCTACTTTGTCATTAGTGGCAGAATTTTTAAGGTCAACCCGTATAGTTTTGCCATAACTGGTAGTTGAGATAGTGGTCATGTAGTAATCACCTGTAACTGATATTTCTTTTCCATCCCATTTATAATAGTCAGCTAAAAGTTCATTTACATTCATTACAGTTTTTCCAAAGGGATCAACTGGCTGTGTAGTGATTGATTTTGCCACCGAAACAATTTCACAGCTGTCCATGATGATAGCCCCATCGAAGATTTCCCTGGAAAAACAACCATTGATCTTTCCCCTGATGTGGATCATATCTGTTTTGGCGATCTTAGGCAATGAAGGTGGATTTACAAACCTGCAGTCTATCAGTCTTTTGCTGCCTCCGGCACTATCGGTCAACATTAATCCTGATTTGGTATCCAGCGAATCACCATAAAACACAAAGCCATAACCAACCACTTCTATTTTTTTCCCATTCCAGCAATCTATCTGAAAATTAGCCTCAATTGCATCAATTGGTTTATTTACATCTACTGCTGATGGATTGAGCCTGTCGATCTTTCTATCGGTGGTAGTGATTGTACCCGGTGCCTCTTTATCTTTGTCCGTAGTTTTGGATTTGCAACTGCAAATTATGATTGCAATAGTTAGCGGCAACACGATGAATTTCATATTATTTTATTTTTTAGGATAACAAGATAACAGATTTAGGTGTTTTTATCATGCGGTACGAGAGGATTCTTCGACAAAGTTTATCCCGATGAACATCGGGGCTCAGTACACTAACAGGGCAGAACGAAAAAATACATTCAATTTCACCTACCCGTACCCTCCCTGTAGTTTTTCCAAAAAAATTGCACAGCTTCCAGCACCTCCTCCTCTGATTTGTTCTGGGTATTGGTCAGCGGAATTTTGCGGCGGAAAACCTCCTTCACAGCATCTTTTTTGTATTCCACCACAAGAAGAAAGTTGTCCTGAATATTGTAAATGCCTTTTCTTTCTTTTTGGGTTAGATGGGCTTTGTAAAGATTTGACCAACTGGTTACTAATTTCTCATCCTGGTAAATACCTTTTTTATTAATTCGGATATAAATCTTATTGCTGTGTGCCCTTCGAAAGTAATAGATGGCAGGCAACAGGGCAAGTGCAAAAACATAACTCTGGTAATCAATATTTGTAAACTGACGGCTTACTGCGTCAATTAAGCCATATAAAAAAAGTGCAAGGAACAAGAAAGCTAAGATATAATTTAGCCATTTTTCTTCTCCAACTACAAATTGGCTGTCATTAGTTAAGTGATTTTTTCCCATAACCTGGTTTATAATATATACTGGCAGTAGCTATATCATTATGAAAAGACCTGGCCCGTATGGCGGCTGGAAATATTGGACAAGCTCATACAGTGACAATAGTGTGAAACTACAGGTCTGACAGAACCGGCTATTCCTGTTAATTCTTTCTTCTCACCATATAGGTTGTTGCCACAAACCCGGCTGCGGCACCATTATGCGGCTTTGTTCTTACAGTACTTCCTACCAACACATCGGCTTGTTTTATACCGTTAGACCAGTTAGGTACAATATATCCTTTGTAATCGTATTGCCATCCGGGTGTGCCCAGGGCAGCAGTACCCGTGCCAACCAAACTGTAACAGGTTGTGGTGTCCTGGTAATAATATTTGCCGGTGATATTGAGTCCCCGTTTTGGATTATCTGCCCAATACAAGATACCGGAGATAGAATCGTTGCCAATAGTTTTAAGATCCATAACTGCACTTGCAAACTGAAGCTGATCAAAAGGCAAATTCCAATCCGCATCATTCAACAGGCTACGGTAAGTCCAGGAGCCATTTAAAAAACTGCCATCAATGTGGACAGGGGCAATGTTTTCCGGCCGTACCTTTTCTTTTGTATTCACATTGCCTTCATCATTAGCATTGCTTAAGCAGGCCAGAAAAATAACAGTAAGGGAAAATGTGGTCAAGAAATATTTTTTCATATAATGAGATTTAAATAAAGATAGAATTTATTTAACGGCGGCACCAGTGCTTTTTTAACACGATAACCAAGAGGTTATAGAAAAGTGTTATAGTGATAAAACGAAAGGCAACATTTATAACCCTTCACGGAAAATTTCACACAACCAGGGCTTGTCGAAGTATCTCCCAGGCTGCTGGCCTGTTGTGGTTTTTTAGTAAGAATTGAGGGGGTTTTCCTTATTTCTAGGATAGTGGAGGAAGTAACAATAACTACGGCCTGTTATTTTGGTAAACAAACCCCGGGGAGAAAACACTTTTATTTTATCACTGCCACCTCATTTCCAGTGCCTTGCTTGTGCAGATATTGCATCAGGCTGCTTTCTGAAAATGTACTTATCCGCTTAACAATAATATGCCCGGTAGCTTCCCCAAAATGTTTTGTCAGGTTGGTAACGAAGAGCCCATCCAGTATGTTTTCATTTTCCAGGCTTAGCAGGTCAAGAACATTGAGCTGGCTTATATTTTTATCCGGCGCCACCGGGTAATTATTTTCTATAAGTGCAGCATCTTTGATAACTACCTTACCATCTCTTGCCACCGATACCTTTACTTTTTTAATACCGTAATACTCTTCCCCCCCGATCAAAAACAAGCTGTATGATAAACCGGTGTACTTTCCTTTTTCTTTTTTTATAAGCAGTTCATACGGTAATGTTTTTTTTGTGGAATCATTATACATGGTTCCTTTCCAGAGGCCGGTAATATCCTGCGAGAAAATAAACAGGGGAAATAAAAGCAAACTGAATGCGGCAATAAGATGTTTCATAAGGTGGATTTTAGAGTTACGGGTATTACAAACCTCTGAAATTTTTCTGGAGAATACCAGCTTTTGACGATTATGCAGGACTGTTATCGTATGTTTTCGGCTGGATGGTATCGTAATTATTCATTTGAACAGGCGATGTTACCTTTATTGTACCGCCTGCTTCCGTGATTACTGGACCCGTGACTGGCTTCGGACAGAACTAAAATGGTTTACTATCTTCAGTAAAATTTGCATCATTTTTATTCGGCATGGCATTTATCCTTCTACAGCAATTTGCATCGGCGCAAACAGACATCAATTATTACTACCTGCCAATACTTTTTAGGAGAAGGCAGTTCATCCGATACCTATGATGATTCAACGGCTATGCCTTTTATGGGGCAAACAGGAAGCTATTCAGGTCAGTACTGGAAATTAATTCCTGAAGAAGGTGGTTATTACCGGCATTACCAATGCTTTTCTCGGATATGAAAGATCGCCTGGCACCTATTCTAATGGAGATAACAGCCTTTACATGGGTATAACCGGAAAGTATTGAATTCTCACTAAAATAAAGCTAATACATCAGACCTGCGGCATTGTTACTGACCACCTGCCAGGCCAGATAATATTTTTGCAATTTCAAATTCCGATCCATAGGGTATCAAAGTAATCGGAACAGGCTGCATATGGGGAAAAACATATTTAAGTATCTTGGGTAAAATACTTCATTATGAAAAAAATAATCGCTGTTATTTTTTCTGCGTTGACATACCAGGCTGCATCGGCCCAGTTTGTAGCCCGTATGCAACCGAAGGACACCGATACACTCACAGGCATTTGCGACCGCAATAATATTATTACTGTGTTCCCTATGTTTAAGGATCAGCAGGAAGCTATCTGCACTGTTTCTGAAAAAGAGATAGAAAAAAGGCTGCACAGCGAGGTTGTTTATTTAAAAGACCATCCGGAAGATGACAAAGGCATTATAGGCATCATAATCAACTGCAAAGGTGAAGTGATACAATGCAAAATCGACAATAAAACCAAAAGTGAAGAGCTGGACAGGCAGATACTGGCTGTCTTTCTTACCCTTACCGACTGGAAGCCTGCCAAACTAAGCGGCAAGAAGGTGGATAGCATGGTGCTTTTCGGTTTTGATATTGAGAAGGGAAAGATTGTATTACATTGATTGTACTATGCCTGCCCGAGCTGAAAACTCAGGACAACCATTGAATTTTTTTTAAAATTCAAGGAACATTCATCTGCCATGGCAGACTACGGACAGTTGTGAAGCTCCATCTCTTTTACTTAAATACAAGAGACGTAACGGGATGTATTTCCCATGCATCGGGCGGCCTTGCAGATGCAGGGCCGATGAGCCCGTTATGATGCTGCTTGTCAAAAAACAAACTTCCGGTGACTTCAATTTTCAGCGGGTGTTCAAAAAAGAAATAACCCGAGCTGCATAAATTTTCAGACGCTTTCGAAAGAAAACTGTCCCGGGCTTCCTGCAGCGCTGCAAAAGAAGCTGCGTTTGCCGGCGGCAAACCGCTTATCTCTATATTAAAATATTTTGTGCTGGCCGTCGGTCTCCTGGTGGAACCAATAATAACATGAAAGTCTTCATCTGTCTGGCGTGAATAGGCATACAGGTATGTCCGTCTTATATTCACATTTCTGTCCTCCTCTGCTATCCTGGGGCTGTTAGTTCCGCTGATAGCAGCGGCCATGCTTTCTGCATCTTCCAGGCTGCTCACAAGGGATCGTAATGTAGCAAAGCTTTCCAATGATGCAGGGCTGATGGATATTTTTGCGTCTTTCCGGTTCGATCCGTCAAAATTTTCTGAATCGCATCGTCCATTGGCGGTAATAAGCTTATGGAAAATAGCAGACTGCGGGCCGCTTCTTCCGGAAATCTGCATCGTATCAGCTTCCACCTCCTGCGTTGAATCACGGGGATCGGGCTCATACCGCATAAGGTAATGCTCCCCTTTTGGGTTTTTATAAATAGCCTTCTTTTTTGATTCCAGTTTGTTGATATCGGAAATAGTATCTAATCCTGATGCCTCTCTTTTAGTAATCTTACTGCCGCTCCTGCAGGATGAAAAAAGCAGGCAACCGATGAAAAGAAGGAAAATAAAGTATTTCATGTTTTGAATGTTTTAATAGTGGTAAACCCGGCCGTGCTTTAGCAGCAGTAAATGTATATTATAAAATTAGGCTGATATCCGGAAGCAATCAATACTACAAAGAGGTATTTTACGCCGTGGCGGGTGTTTTTTTTCCACCCGCTACTGATCTATAGTAAAAATTGTTAGTGGGGTGTCCTTAATGCCTGTGGTCGGTGGAAGAAACACCAACCACTGCGGGCTATTTTGATTGAACACCTGCCAAGGTGGAAAGCAACTCGTCGTTTAATGATTCAGCAATCACTTTATATAATAAAATATTTTTATATTCTTCAGAAGAAAGATCAATTTTTTCTTTAAGGTTTGGCATTATTTCAATGTAATCAAATGCGTATTTTGCTAAAACAACCATTGTAATGCCAATAAATGCAATTGCCATTTGTCCTTGTTTTTCCAAACCACCCTCTTGTTGTATTTGTATTACACTTTGTCTATTAGAGTGGGCATATCGACATAAGAATGAGTATATTTTTCTAAAATAATTTTTATTAAAATTAGCAGCTGCTGCCAATTGATTCCATCCGTCTAATTTCCATTCTCCTTTTAAAACCCTTTCTTGGTTATTTGGGGCAAGACTTTGATAATATTGAGTAGCTGAAATTTTTAATTTCAATTCTTCAGCAAGCTGACTTTCTTTATTCCATTTCTCCTGATTCTCTTCAAAAGCTGGTTTAAATTTAATTCGATCAAGTCCTCCTAAATACCAAGAATGTAATTTAAATTTCTTTTCATCCTCATTTTTGGGCGAAATAAAAACATGATGCAACGTAAGATAGGTTTCCAATGCTGCCCTTGCAAGAACAGCAATTGAAGCAAAATCAATATGTCTTTCATAAATTTTATACTGATACCCATCTAGCAATATTCTTGTAGTAATTGTATGATGCAAAATTTTTTTACCTAGTCCCTCCGCATTGTATAAATATTGATCATTTGAAAGAATTTGTTCTCCCGTCATTTTATTACCGATTGTAATGAAACTTTCAATCAATTTGTCAAAATCGACAATTTGCTTTTGTTCGGTCATACTTTATTATTTCGATCAAGTTCTTTCTTTAACTAATTTTTCAATAGTACATAGCAGAACCACTTCCTCATCGGGATGATAAAAAAAATCATTTATTTCAATCTTTCTTTAAAATATAAATCATTTTTCTTCAAAGCCTCCTTCGCAATAGGGTGCCCCGCATCACTCCGCCTTATCACTCCAATACCGGGATCATTCCTCAACACAGACCTCCCCAAACCCCTCCAATGAGGGGCTTAAAGCCGTTCATTGATGTCGAGTCTGTTTTTCTTCGCAGTTTCTTTTGCAATTTCATAACCCGCATCCGCATGCCTAATCACACCCATGCCAGGGTCATTTCTCAACACCCTTTTCAATCTTGCTTCAGCATCATCAGTGCCATCAGCAACAATCACCATCCCCGCATGTATGCTATAACCCATGCCTACGCCGCCGCCGTGGTGCAAGCTTACCCAACTGGCGCCGCCGGCTGTATTCACCAATGCATTAAGTATGGGCCAGTCGGCAACGGCATCACTCCCATCCAACATGGCTTCGGTTTCCCGGTTGGGGCTGGCAACAGAGCCTGTGTCCAAATGGTCACGTCCAATAACAATGGGAGCTTTTACTTTTCCTGTTCTTACTAATTCATTAAAGGCAAGTCCTGCTTTTTCTCTTTCCCCCTGCCCCAGCCAGCAAATTCTTGCCGGTAATCCCTGGAAGGCAATTTTTTCTTTGGCCATCTTCATCCAGCGTATCATGCCTTTGTTTTGCGGGAACATATTCATGATCACTTCATCGGTAACAGCAATATCATTTGGGTCGCCACTGAGAGCCGCCCAGCGAAAGGGGCCTTTGCCTTCGCAGAATAATGGTCTAATGTATGCTGGTACAAATCCCGGGAAGTCGAAGCAGCGATTTGGAACATAGCGTTTGTCGCCCTTCGACAAGCTCAGGGTGACATCAACATCGGGACTCCGCTGCTCGTATTCTTGTGCTCTTGCACGGATGTTATTGCCGTAGTCAAATGTGATGGCACCTTTGTCCATTAGTTTCAGCATCAGCTGCACATGCAGGTACATGCTTTCGTAAGCCCGGTGCAGGTATTCCGTTGGGTTTTCTGTGCGCAGCACATTGGCATGTTCGTTGGTAAGGGTATGCGGGATGTAACCAATCAGCGGGTCGTGGGCACTGGTCTGGTCGGTGAGTGTATCGGGGATGATGTCTCTTTGTATCAGCCTTTCCAGCAGATGCACGGCATTGCATAAGACACCAATGCTTTTGGCTTCACCTTCGCGGCGGTAATGCATGGCGGCATTGATGGCTTCGTCAATACTGGTATGTTTTTCATCCAGGTATTTTGTTTCGATGCGTTTGTCGATGCGCCACTCTTCTACTTCGGCAATGAGGGCTACGCCTTCGTTCATGGTGATGGCAAGGGGTTGTGCGCCGCCCATGCCGCCGAGGCCGGCTGTTACGTTCAATGTTCCTTTGAGAGAGGCTCCCCCAACCCCCGCAAGGGGGGCTTTAGAACCTGGTTGTTCGGGGAAGTGTTTATTGGCTATGGCGGCGTAGGTTTCATAAGTGCCTTGTACGATTCCTTGTGAGCCGATGTATATCCAGCTACCGGCGGTCATCTGGCCGTACATCATCAGGCCTTTTTTTTCCAGTTCATCAAAATGTTTCCAGTTGGCCCAGTTGGGTACAAGTTGGGAGTTGCTTATTAAAACTCTTGGTGCGTCTTTATGTGTTTTTAAAATGCCTACGGGTTTGCCGGATTGGATAAGTAGTGATTCATCGTTCTCTAATATTTTGAGTGCGGCGATGATATTATCAAGGGCTTCAAAGTTGCGGGCAGCTTTGCCCCTGCCCCCGTAAACGATAAGATCGTCGGGGCGTTCAGCTACTTCCGGATTAAGATTATTCAGCAACATTCTTAGTGCTGCTTCCTGTATCCAGCCTTTGCAATTCAGTTTGCTGCCAGTTGGTGTTTTATACTTTATTGCATCGTAGCGTTGGGCAAGCGTAGTCATAGTTTAGTTTTTTTTCGGCACAGAGGACACTGAGCATTACCGTTTCACTCTGTGTATCTCCGTTACTCCTTATCTCTGTGTTGAGATACAAAAGTCGTTATTCTCTCTCAAATTAAATATCTTCACCGCCCAGAAACCATAAATCTATGAGTATTCATATCAGTGCCCTGAAGGGAGAGATTGCAAAAACAGTTTTAATGCCCGGCGACCCGCTCAGGGCTAAATATATTGCCGATAATTACCTGCAGAAAGTACAGCTGGTCAGCAACACCCGGAATGCATTTTATTATACAGGAACCTATAAGGATAAACCTGTAACAATTGGTGCCAGCGGCATGGGTTGTCCTTCCATTGGTATTTATTCTTATGAACTCTATAATGAGTATGATGTGGACTGCATTATCCGCATCGGCACCTGTGGTGCATATACCACTAACCTGAAATTATTTGACCTGGTGAATGTGGAAAGGGCTTTCAGCGAATCCACCTATGCCAAATATGCGTTTGGCTATCTGCGGGATCATATGTACCACGAAGGGAAAGCCTATGCTGTTATTAATGAAACAGCAGGACTATCAGGCCTTGATGTGAAAAAAGGAGCCGTTCATTCCAGCGACGTTTTTTACCGCTCTACCCAGGGTATCCCGGAAATTGCATATAAAAATGATTGCATGGCAGTGGAAATGGAAGCTTTTGCCTTGTTTGCCAATGCGAAACAGTTGAAGAAATCAGCAGCTACTTTATTAACGGTGTCAGATATTATTCCCACTCATGAAAAAATATCGGCAGATGAAAGGGAGAAATCGTTGCTACCAATGATGGAACTGGCATTGGAAGCTGCTACGCGGCTTTAATTTTTACACAGAGGGTACAGAGCCATTGTGTTTTATGTGCTGTATTTTTTTGCTGTCTCTGTGGTTAAATGCATTTAAAACTATCATAATCTTCATTCAGATTAATCATTCTTGCAGCAGCAAACTCATTCACTTTATCCACAAACGAAAAATCCTTTATGATGCCGGCAACTTTGTTGATGTCGTCCGCAAATATCCTGTCTTCCTCGGCAAAGCTGACAAACTCCCTTACATAGTCATGGGCAAATTCTAATATTTCACTGCTCTTATGCGGTCTTCTGAATTCAATGGCCTGGCAGGCTGAAAGTAATTCAATGGCGAGAATGAATTCAAGATTATCTAATACTTTGGATAGCTTTCTGCCGCTAATACTTCCCATGCTTACATGATCTTCCTGCCCGAGTGAAGTGGGAATACTGTCGGCACTGGCGGGAAAACACAATGTTTTATTTTCAGTTACAAGTGCAGCGGTCGTGTATTGCGGTATCATGAAACCGGAATTCAATCCGACATCTTTCATTAATAACACCGGTAAACCCCATTTGCCTTCCAGTAATAAATAACAACGGCGGTCAGATATGTTTCCCAGTTCGGATGCAGCAAAGCAGGCATAATCCAATGGTAAGGCCAGTGGCTGTCCGTGGAAATTACCTCCGCTGACCGTATCATCAGCTCCCAGGATGATTGGATTATCTGTTACCGCATTCAATTCTATTTCTGTCAGTTCTTTTAAATGCAGCCAGGCATTTCGGCTTGCACCATGTACTTGTGGCATGCAGCGAAGTGAGTAAGGGTCTTGCACCCTTCCGCAATCTACATGGCTTTGCATGATGTCAGAATTGTTCAGTAACAATCGTAATCGTTGTGCCACTAATTTATTTCCGGCATATGGGCGCAATTGATGCAACCGCTCATCAAAAGGAGCTTTGGTGCCGGTTAAGGCTTCGAGGCTCATGGCGCCGATTATATCTGCGGCTTCAAGGCAGTTGTGCATCCGCTGCACTGCTTTTACGGCAAAAGATAAAATGAACTGAGTCCCGTTAATGAGAGCCAGCCCTTCTTTGGGGCCTAATTGAATTGGCAGTAACTCAAACTTATTAAGGATGTCCTGAGTTTTATATCTGGCTCCTTTATAAAAAATTTCTCCTAATCCAATTAACGGCAAAAATAAATGTGCCAGTGGAGCCAGATCACCCGAAGCCCCCACGCTACCCTTTTCGGGAACAACGGGAATAACATCGTTTTCAATATGCCAGATAATTCTTTTTAGGGTTGATAATTGTACCCCGCTGAATCCCTGTGCCAGTGCATGCACTTTTGTTATCATCATTATTTTGGCTACGTCTGCAGGTATTGGGTCACCAACGCCTACACTGTGGCTTTGCAAGATTTTATATTGCAGTGTAGCCGTATCTGCTTTTGAGATGGGGGTATTGGCCAGGATGCCAAAGCCGGTATTGATACCATAGACAGTTTTGTTCTTATCAACAATCTTCTGTACATGTTGCTGACTGGTTTTTATTTTTTTTACTGTTTCATCATTTAAAACAGCATTTATTTTACCTGATGCAACGGCAATAACATTTCCTATCGTCAGTTGGTCGGTTCCGTAATTGAAAATTTTACTCATGGCCGGCAATTGTAGCCCAAAGTAAACGAATAAGTTAAATACCACCCAATGGGTGTCAACCGCAAATGTGTTACTTTTACTTTTATTAATAGTTTTTGATGAAAACCACCTTCCTGCTTGCTGCTTTTTTGTTTATTGCCACTGCTGATGCACAAAGCCTGAGAAAATATCCTGTTAGTAATTCCGGCTGCTCCCTTTACAGTTATTGCGAATCAAAATACGATGTGGACTACAGCGAAGATTCCTCCAAAGTTTATACGGGTGAATGTACTTCTGGTGAAGTAACCTATGGCATTATCTGCATTAAACTGCTAAACACCGTTACTGACCTTAGTGCCGCAGAAGATTTAATGGTTTCTTACCTGGATTACTTGAAAATGAACTTTGAAATAAAAAAAGCAGCTGGTTATGGCAAAGGCCACCGGTTGAATAATAATGAAAACACCCGTGGCATTCTTGATTACTGGGAAGATAAAGGCATGGATAAATGGAAAATAAAAGCATGGACAGATGGAAAATACATAGGCTTCATGTATGCATATAGCAAGAAAGATCTGCCGGAAACCAAACTGGATGTATTTTTAAACAGCTTTCGCTTCCCCGGGATGTAAAAACATAATTTTTAGTTGTCGGTCTTTACCGGGCCGTTTGGCGGAGGCGGGGGTTCATTATTTACAGGAACCTTTGGAGGTGGAACGGGATTATTATTTGTATGAGTTGGTTCAGGGTTGATAGTTTGTGTCATGGTAGCCCCCATTCGAAAATGGTCTCCTGGCATTGGTGCTATGTCCCGGAACCTGTCGTTAGGATACCCGGCAAAAGACGGAAAGGAATAACTGATAAGAAGCTCCGGACGTAATTTTTTGTTTTCATACCGGGCCGATGCGAACCAATGGCTTAAGAATGATTCGGATTCAAGTGAATCCCTGAAACTGATCATGAATCCGTTGTTGCCATAGCGGAACATATTCCTGACGATCTCGGTGACATCGATTTTGACCGTCTTCCCTTTTCTATTTTCCCGAATTGATTTGATGGTTTCGTCAACGGGGTTAGATGCCGGCTGTGTAAGCCAGCTGGTTATCGAATCTTCCCAAGGCTCCAGTACTCTTCTTACAACAAAGTTCGGAGATGGTATTCCATTGACTGCTTCGACGGTGTTCAATTCAAGTGGCCGGAGAATAAGTTTTGCTTCAGTTATCTGCTCTGGTTTAATAACTTTTGGCAGCATACCATAATCAAAATAAAGTAAAGACCGGCATCGCAGTTTTTTATTATTATCGATCCAGGCTGCTGTCCCGATGATGGGTGATAAATCGCCTACCCTGTCTTCAAACAGGTTGCTGATCAATACTGACCTGGTTGTAGTGTCAGACCTTAATAATATAGAAACATCAGAGAACCCGGAGTAGATTTGAGCGGAAATGCCTGCTGAAATGATAAGGGAGAACAGGGCAGTTGATAGTGCAGATATTTTTCGCATGGCAAACAGTTTGGGTTTTTAATCAATTTTCCTCACTTGTCGTTGCGATCTTATTATAAATAAATATAGCTATAGTACAAAGTAAATCAAAAATTGGTGTAACTAAAGTAGTGTTAAAAAAAAGCGTCCCATTGCCAGGACGCTTTGTGATCCGGATTGGATTCAAACCAATGACCCCAAACTTAGAAGGTTTGTGCTCTATTCAGCTGAGCTACCGGACCCTGCTTTTTAAAAGCTGGCAGCAAAAGTAATTTTTTTTTAGCTTGCAGCCAAAGGATACTAGAAATGGATGTAAAGATAGAAGCCTCCTGGAAACAAGTTCTCAAAACAGAATTCGCCAAACCTTACTTTCAGCAAATACCCCTGCACATAAAAACAGAAAAATCGCAGGGCAAAATGATCTATCCTCCAGGTAGCCTTATCTTCAATGCGTTTAATACAACTCCTTTTAATAAAGTTAAAGTGGTGATTCTCGGGCAGGATCCTTATCATGGTCCGGGTCAGGCACATGGGCTTTGTTTTTCTGTACAAAATGGAGTTCAGCCGCCACCCTCACTTATTAATATTTTTAAAGAATTGCAGGATGATATCGGAATACCTGTTCCCAATCATGGAAATCTTACCCATTGGGCAGAGCAAGGGGTATTTTTATTAAATGCTTCATTGACCGTGAGAGCCGGCGAACCTATGAGCCATTCTAAAATCGGCTGGGCAGAGTTTACTGACACCGTTATTAAAATAATTTCTGCACAGAAGAAAAATGTAGTGTTCCTGTTATGGGGAAAATTTGCACAGGAAAAAAGAGTGTTGATTGATGAAACAAAACATTTAATATTACGTTCAGTGCATCCTTCTCCTCTTTCTGCTTATGGAGGGTTTTTTGGCTGCAAGCATTTTTCAAAAACAAATGAATATTTAATGAGCAAAGGAATTGACCCGGTGGACTGGACAGTTTAAAAGAATAAAAATATCAAACAATCAATTGAAAATCTTTAAAGAAATATCCGGCCGCATCTGGGCATTATGGGGAATGATTAGTTTTATTGCCAGCTTTCTCATCATTTTTATTCCTTCCATGATAACCTACCTGGTGCCTGACCCAAAAGGGCAGCATATTTTTATTAAGATTTCAAAAATATGGATGACAGTGTGGTTATATATGGTGGGTTGCCCGTTAAGAATAACGGGCAGAAATAATTTTATAAAGAATACTGCCTATATCGTGGTTTGCAATCATAATTCATTGCTCGATATTCCTATCTCTTGTCCTTTTATCCCCGGGGCCAATAAAACAATTGGTAAAAAATCTTTTGTAAAAGTCCCCTTGTTTGGTTGGTTTTACCGGAAAGGTGCGGTATTAGTGGATAGAAAAAATGAAATCAGCCGCCGGAAAAGCTATGAAGAAATGAAAATAGTACTTTCTTCAGGTATGCACATGTCTGTTTATCCTGAAGGCACCCGCAACCGGACTACTGAACCGCTAAAAAAATTTTATGATGGCGCCTTTAAATTAGCTGTAAATACTGGAAAGGAAATAATCCCTGCTGTTATTTTAAATACCAAAAAGGCATTACCAACGAATAAACCGTTTTTCTTCTGGCCGCACCGGTTACAAATGCATTTTCTGGAAGCTATTCCTGTTGGCGGACAAACGGCAGACCAGTTGCGGGATAAAGTATTTGAGGTAATGAAAGACTACTATCTGCAGCACCAGCATTAAAAATTAGTGAATGATCTTGTACGGTTGATTTTAAGATCCTGCAACACGGATGCTTTGGGGCTGATCGTGAAATTGAAGGAGCGATATAATCCTACCGGCGTTACGTTGATGGACATCTGCCAGCAATGCATCTCCCGGTTAATGCTCATTGAGAATGTTTGCAGTTGCTTGGTATCAAAATCATAATAGCCGTTTACACTAAAATTCCATTTGGGTGTAAGACTAAAACTCCCGGTGAAATTAATATTGGAATTAAAATCTTTTTCAAAACCGCTTAAATCGGGTTTTAGCCGGTTTGAAAAAAACAGGGAGTACCCAAATGAAACCTGCCAGGGAATATTAAAGTCAACAAACTCCGATTGATTTTGCTGCATATAATCCAGCAGGCGTTGCTGATCTGCAATCAGGGTTGGGTCGTTTAGCCGTTTTTCAGCCTGCTTTTTTCTCTCGGCATCTTTTTTAGCGTCTTTGGGTTTGCTTCGGAAACTGGTATTGATAGAGATGCTGCCATAGGTTAGCCTGCCCAATTTAAATTTTCCGCCCTGCCAGGCAAATTTATCAATATCAACGCCCCTGGCATCTGTCTGGTAAGGGTCTAAAACAGAATTGGCCGTGATGCTGATTTTTTCGAACAAAGTAGTCCGGAGATAAAGAGATATTAAATCCAGCTTCATAGAATCTCTCAGGAAATTATAACCCGAAGAAAACCCATAGCCGTCAATCAATTTAATTTTTTTAATGGCATTATCGCCGGTATCTTTTCTTGATCGCCATTTCATTTCGAGGTTGTTGTCCACCTGGAAACCCAGGCCACCTGTTCTTCCTTCACCAAATCCTGAGTATAAAGCACCTTCATATTCAGACAGGCGATACGCAAAACCCGGTGAAATAGTATCCGTATAAAAATGTTTTTTTGAAAGATCAGGTTTATAATTCATGCTGACCGAAGGACGGATAACATGACGTATTGCAATAATCCTTGATTTTTTAAATTGATAGGTACCAAAAATGGCCGTATTAAACGACAATGAAAAACTGGCCTGGTGGTCAGTAAAAAAACCTTTTGTAACTATCGTATCCGATTTTTGCGTAGCCGTATTCCATTTTCGCCGGAATTTTTGTGCTATCCATACCTGTGAATAAGAAACAGACGGAGAAACAATAACTGCCCCTCCCATTATTGGTGGTAATGACAGGCTGATAGGAAAACTATGCATTGCACCCCATTGCAATGTGTCTATCAGGTCTCTTAATTTGAATGCTGTATCATAAAAAGAAACCTGGTTACGGAAAGTACCGTTGTAACCCACTCCCAACTTTTCATACCATTTAATTGAACCCGCCTGGTTTTTTCCCTGGAAGGGGTACAATGTATTTACTGTAAAGCCGGCATCCGGCAGGCTGACATTAATAAGGCGGGTTGCATTGTTCTGGTTATGATTGGCACTAAGGGACAAATTAAACGGCCTGCCCGCCCATGATTTTGAATAAGTGATAGAAGAACCTAACTGGTTTTGAAAGTTAATCCGGTTACTGTTAGGAACATATTGATTGAATTTAGTAGAACCCGCATTGACATTCGCAGAGAATACAGTTCCCGGTCTGGCCTTTCCATCCATTGAATGACTCCAGGTAATGAAATAGCTTTTGTTGGCTAAATAATCAGGGTCGCCTTTAAAATTTTGTTTGGTACTTAGCATACTCAAGTTAAAAATACCATTATAGCGGTACCGCTTCCTGTAGGTTGGGTTCACATTTACCGACCACCCGCCATAGGAGTAGAAATTCCCATATACTTTTACATCCCAGTACTGGCTCAATACTTTGTAATAACCTAATCCTTCCAGGCCCAGTCCGTATTGCTCATTAGTGACAAACTGGGGCGGGAGCAAACCGGAATGCCGCCCCTGGCTCAGCGGATAAAAGCCAAATGGTAAATAAATAGGAACAGGCACTCCTTCAAATTCCAGGTGAGCAGGGCCAGACACGGCTAACTTCTGGTTGATGACTTTCATTTTGTTGGTCTTAATACCAAAATGCGGATCATCAAGTAAGCAGGTAGTGAATACGGCATTCCTGGCGAAAGTAGTATTCTCGTTTACCTTTTTTGCCTGTTGAGCAATAACAAGAAACTCCCCCTGCATAGTGTAGGTGTTTTTGGTAAGGCCCACCTGTGTTTTAAAATTATACCGGATGGTATCACTTGTAAATTCATTGTCTTTGCTTTTGAACCTGGCCGTTTGGACAACGGCACCCATACTGTCTTTGCTGTTAACAGCTGTTACAATTTGAGTTTGCTGATCTACTTCAACTTTCGGGGCTGTAAGTGTTATATCCTTATACTCTGTTTTTGTTTTTCCGTACAAAATTATTTTTTTAGCCTGTATCATTACCACGGCCGAATCTACTGCCTCATATTTCAAAGGTGCTTCCAGCGAATCTTTGGAAATTTTAAGGGAGAATGTATCAATCTTTTCTATCCTGGCAGAATCATTACCCGGTAGCCGGGGTAATTTTGTTGTATCATTGTCTGTTATGGGTAATTTATTTGCGGTATCTCTTTTAATCAGTGGTTTAATAGTATCGGCTCCGCTGGCCGTTTGGGTTGTTAAGGGCTTGCAAAAATAAGGGGATGGAATACCGTTCGCTGTAGTTTTCCACGTTAATGTGCATAACATCGCAGCAGTCAGTATCCCGTAAAAAAAATAATTTGGCCTAAATTTGTACAGTTGCTTCATCAGGTAGGAAGCAAATGTAAATGATTATCCTTTAGGCATCCTACGGTAAAGACCAAACAATTTGTGAATTTTCCGGTAACCCATTAAAGTGCATACCATGATTAAACGAACCTTTCTTCTTTTTCTTTCAGCTTCTTTTTGTGTCACTATTTTTTCCTTCATTAAGCAAGGCGACAAAACATACAGCAAAAAAAGAAAAGTGATTCAAACCATTGTGATTGACCCCGGACATGGCGGCACCGATGCAGGCGCCAAAGGGCAATATTCTTATGAAAAAGACATTTGCCTGGCCGTATCGTTGAAAGTTGGCGCAATGATTGAAAAAGAATTTCCAGATGTCAAAATTCTTTTTACACGAAAAGAGGATACCTACCCGGCGCTGCATGCCCGTGCCGATTTTGCCAATGAAAATAAAGGCGACCTTTTTCTCTGCATACATGTTAATTCAGCACCGGCACAACGAAAATCTGAACTGACAGGCTACAAAACAGTTACTTATTATACAGGAAAAGGGAAAAACAGGAAAAAGAAAACCAAAAAAATTCCGCAGTATCGTTATTACACGTTGCCCAGTAATGCCAAAGGAACAGAAACTTATATCTGGGGAGCCGGTAAAACTGACGATAAGGAATTAGCGGTAAGAGAAAATGCCCCTATGCTTACAGAAGCAAACTATAAAGAAAAATATGGTGAGTTAGACCCCACTTCACCTGAATTCATAGCTTTTTCCTTATTAAAAACGAAACAATTTTTTAAACGCAGCGCTACATTAGCAGGCTATGTGCAGGATGAATTTGTAAGAGTGGGCAGGGTTGACCGTGATGTAAAGCAACGACCTGTTGGAATCTGGGTGTTGCAGGCAACTGCCATGCCAAGTGTGCTGGTAGAAACAGGGTTTATTTCAAACCCTGAAGAAGAAAGGTACCTGAACAGTGAAGAAGGACAAATTGAATTAGCCGATTGTATCGTAAAAGCTTTAAAAAAGTATTCGCAGTGGCTGGAGGAAAAACAGGAAGAAGGAAGTAAAGATGAAAAAGAAGACAATGGTATGCAAAGGCAAGCCGCAGTTTCCGCCACAAGAACCTTCCTGGAAACGGTGGAGAAAAATGAAAAAAATTAAGCGGGAAATAATCCCCGGGTGAATGTAAAAAAGAGATGGCTTATACCTGTCTCTTTTTTGTTACCTGGCTACATCGCTGAAAATCGGAGTAATATAAAGCCCTGACCTGTTTAAAAATAATTAGTTAATTTGCCTCCTGTTCAGGGATTTTCCCCTCAACAAAACCAACCGAATGAAGATAAGCAACGAAACAAAAGTCGGCGTCCTGACTATTTCTGCCCTTACTATTTTAATACTCGGCTTCAATTTTTTGAAAGGCAAAAACTTATTCAATAAGAGTAAAAAAATATATGTTGTTTTCAGTGATTTAGGTACTCTTGAAAAATCGAATGAAGTAAAAATCAGTGGCCTTCCTATCGGCGCTGTATATGAAAAAAAGGAACTGGATAAAGATATTAGTGGTATAGTAGTTACTATCAACCTTACAAGAGATATCAATATTCCTGAAAATTCAGTTGCCTTTATTTCTTCCGGTCTTGTGGGGGCTTCCTATATTGTTATTGAAAAAGGTAATTCCACTAAATACCTGAAAGCCGGAGACACTCTGAAAAGCCGGATTGAAACCGGAATATTGGGCGATGTGAAAGCACAATTGAACCCCACCTTATCAAGGGTGAGAGATGTTTTAGACTCCCTGAAAGGTACATTGAGTGGCGTAAACAGTTTATTTAATGCAGAAGCTAAAGGCAACCTGATGCAGACACTGGCCAACCTTAACAAGGCCAGCAATTCCCTGACTGGCTTGCTTGATAACCAGACAGGCCCATTGGCTAAAACATTAACTAATGCCAGCGAATTAACAGCAGAACTGAAAAAGAATACGGAAAATATCAACAGCACTATCAGTAACGCAAAAGTAGCTTCTGAAAAACTTGCCGCACTCGAACTTAAACCGACTATTGATTCACTAAATATATTAATCAGCCAGTTGAAAAATACTGTGGCTAAAATTTCCAGTAAGGATGGAACATTGGGCGCATTGATGAACGACAAGGCGCTTTATAACAAATTGAATGATGCGATCCTCAGCGCCGAAATACTGATGGATGACCTGCGGGCACATCCTAAACGCTACGTTAATTTGTCCATCTTTGGCAGAAAAGATAAAACCGGCCCTATAACTTCGCCGTTGCCAAAAGATTCAGTTCCTTCGGGGAATAAGTAATGCGAAACTTTAAATTATTTTACTGCCTTTTCCTTATCGGGTTCATAGCAAGCCCGGTTACTTTTTTTGCACAGATATCTCCACCACCACCTGTTTCCCCCGCCCCTGCCGGAGATAGCCTGCTGCTTGTTGAGATTTTACCCGGTGTCCGCAAACTGGAATTTAGAAAGCTGAATGACTCCACACAGTTGCAGATACTGGCAGGTAATGTGAAGTTAAAACAAAACACCTCTTATTTCTATTGCGACAGTTGTGTTATTAATAGTAATACCAACACATTTGAAGCCTGGGGCAATGTGCATATCAATGATGCAGACACCGCCAATATCTATTCCAGTCATCTCCGTTATTTTATTAATAAAAAACTGGCTTTTCTTGATGGTGGGGTAAAATTAACAGATGGTAAAGGAACGCTTACTACCCCTGACCTGGAGTATGACATGACAACTGATATTGGTATTTATAAACATGGCGGAAAAGTAGTCAATAAAAAAACAGTACTTACCAGTAAAGAAGGTTATTATTATGCCGGGCTCCGGGATGTTTATTTTAAAAACAATGTAGAGCTTAAAGACCCGGCTTACTATATCAAAACAGATTCATTACTGTATAACACCGAATCCCAAACGGCAAGGTTTATTGCTTATACATTTATTAAAGACAGCAGTGGCAGAACGATAGAAACAAAAGAAGGGTATTACAATATGCAGACCGGGAAGGCCGAATTTGGCGGCAGACCGGTAATAAAAGATGGTAAACTCACCATAACTGCCAATAGCATAGCCACAGATGACAGCACCGGTATCAGCCATGCAAAAGGAAATGTAATTATCGTTGATTCGGTGCAGCATACTACCATCATTGCCGGAGAAGTATTCAGTGATAGTAAAAAGGAACGGATTCTGGCCACCCGTAAGCCGCTGATGATAGTAAAGCAGGATGATGACTCCATATATATAGCAGCTGATACGTTATTCTCTGCCCGCCTTACTGATTTATACAGCCAAAAAGATTCAGTGGTAAAAGACACGGTAAAAGGAACCAAAGTGGTGAATGTAAATAACAAAGACAGCACTAACCGTTACTTTGAAGCATACCGGAATGTCCGTATCTTCTCTGATTCAGTACAGGCCGTTTGCGACAGCATGTTCTACTCATTTAAAGATTCAACTTTCCGGTTGTACCAGGATCCTGTTCTTTGGGCCAAAGAAAAAACCCAGATAACAGGAGACACCATTTTACTCTTTACCAAAAACAAGAAAGCCGACCGGATGAAAGTGTTTGAAAATAGTTTTCTCGTCAACAAACTTGACCCGGAAGTTTTTAACCAGATAAAATCCAGCCGTATGGATGGGTTTTTTAAGGATGGCAATATAGATTCGGTCAGGGCCAGCGGTTTTGCAGAATGTATTTATTACCTCCAGGATGATGATAGTGCTTATACAGGCATTAACGAATCAAAGTCTGATATACTCGATATCTATTTTTCTGAACAGGCATTGCAAAAGGTTGTCTTTCGCAGCAGCGTTACTGGCACAATCTGGCCGATAAAACAAAAAGACCCCAAGGAAATGCGGCTTGAAAACTTCAGATGGTTGGATGAAAGAAGACCGAAAACGAAGTTTGACCTGTTTTAGCTTAGAAGCGATTTTAAGATAAAACCCGGTGTATTAATGCGAAAACCAACACCCGATACCTTTTGCATTTCCTTTAGACTTTGTTGGCATCATTTTTCGTTTACCATACAGCAAAATCAAATCATCATGAAGAAATTAACCGTTATATGCTTATTAGCCGCCGGCATTGGTTCACTCAATACCGTAAATGCCCAGGATTATAAAACAGGATTGGGTGTTCGCCTCAGCAACTGGAATGCCATGCAGAACAATTCCATTTCTATCAAACAGTTTATCAGCGAAAAAACAGCCATTGAAGGGCTGTTTACATTTGGTGACCCGCTTGCACTCGGGGCTTTGATTGAATTTCATAAGCCGCTTTCCGCGGCAGGATTAACCTATTACTATGGAGCAGGCGGATATCTTGCCTTTGTAAAAACAGTTAATGTTAATTCACAAAAATCATCCACCGACCCCAATATTGGTGCCCAGGGTGTAATCGGGCTCGACTATAAATTCAGCAACATACCCCTCAATATTTCATTAGACTGGAAACCTGAATTAAATATTATAAGCGATATAAATTTTGAACCTGCTGCCATCGGATTTACAGCCCGGTTCACTTTTGGAAAATAACTTTTCTATTAGATTCGATCAATTTACCCTGTCCACCTGAACTGGACAGGGTTTTTTGTTAGAGTCGGGCCCGAACTACAAACCATGAACGAAAAACTATAAACTTCCTTTTCCCCCAGCTTTCCACATTCTGCAAATATTTTCAGGTTTCTGCGTTTTTTTGCAGGAATTTGGTTTACTTTAGGCACACAAAACTAACGGATGCTTAAAAAGGAAAGGCAGGCTTATATACTGCACCAGGTGAACCTGCATAACAAAGTCCTTTCTTCTTCTCTCTGCACAGAAATAAATGTGTCAGAAGATACCATTCGCCGTGATCTTCAGGAATTGTCTGAAGAAGGTAAAGTGATCAAAGTACATGGTGGCGCCCTTTCTCATTCTTTTAACAAGGTTTATTTTTCAACCAACGGTGTTTATTCGCAAAATCAAAAACAGGTCATTGCTAAAAAAGCCATTGGACTAATCACCAATGGCATGTTTGTACTTACCAGCGGCGGCACTACGATAATAGAAATGGCAAGATCATTGCCGCCCCAGCTAAAAGCTACTTTTATTTCAGGCAGCATCCCGGCTATCTTAGAATATATGCATCATCCCAATATCGAAGTGATACTTATTGGAGATAAAATTTCAAAAAATTCGAAAATAACCGTTGGCTCCGAGGCAATTGCCAAAATACGGCAGCTAAAAGCAGATATTTGTTTTTTGGGAACAAATGCCATAGACCTTAAGTACGGAATTACCGATAATGATTGGGAGGTGGTGCAGCTAAAAAGGGCCATGATAGAGTCTTCTAAAAAGGTGGTTTGCCTGAGTATTGCTGAAAAGATAAATTCGGTACAGCCGATTAATGTGTGTGGGTTGGATGAAATTGATTTACTGATAACTGAATTACCGGTTGATGACCCTGTGTTAAAACCTTATGTGGATGCCGGTGTTAAAGTGGCATAATTAAATTTTGGAACTGCTTATTAATTAATATATCTAAAAAAAACAGCTATGAGAAAAATGCTCCAATTGTTCTTTGCATTATCGTTGATGCTGCTTTTACTGCCACCTGCTGTGCAGGCACAGGAAAGGACCGTTACCGGTACTATCGTATCAGAGGACAATAAGACACCGCTTAGTGGTGTTACAGTTAGGGTAAAAGGTACCCGGCGCATCGTACAAACAGATGCGAACGGAAAATTTTCTATTAAAGTAAATTCCGGAGAAACATTACAGGTATCCTATGTGGGTTACCAAACCGAGGATTTAAAGCCTGGTGATGGCGCCACTATCGGTATAAGTTTAAAAACAGCCGACAATATGATGGGTGAAGTGGTGGTGACGGCATTGGATCAGAAAAGAACCCCAAGAGAACTCGGATATGCTATCCAGAAAGTGACCGGTGCTGAAGTTGCCGAAACCCAGCGGGAAAATTTCCTGAATGGTTTGAACGGCAGAGTTGCAGGGTTAACAGTAAACCCTACAAGTGGGGCAGCGGGTTCATCGTCCCAAATCGTATTAAGGGGGTTTAACTCTATGGCTCTCGATAACCAGCCTCTTTTCGTAATAGATGGGGTAATTATGGATAACTCCTCCATCAACGAATCAGGTGGTGGTGCCACATTAGGACTTGTTGAAACTTCTTCAAGAAATATCAACCAGACAGCCAACAGGAATACCGACTACACAAACCGGATGGCGGATATCAATCCTAACGATATTGAAACTATTACCGTATTAAAAGGCCCTGAGGCAACTGCCCTCTATGGGAGCCAGGCAAGTTCAGGAGCAATTATCATTACTACCAAGAAAGGTAAAACTGATGGAAAATTCTCCGTTAATTATGATAATTCTTTTCGTATTTCCAAACTGACCCGGTTCCCCGACTATTCCACCAAATGGAGCCCTGGGTCAAATGGAATTGCGGATAATGTATTTACATATTTCGGTCCGGCCTATGGAGCCAATGTGCAACAATTTGATAATGTTGGAAACTTCTTTCAATCAGCTTTCACACATAATCATAACCTGACTGCTGAATATGGCAAAAAAAATGTGAGCTTCCGTTTCTCAGGCTCCTTCCTCGACCAGGAAGGTATTGTTCCTGAAAATATGTATAGCCGGTACTCTCTAAAGCTTACTAATAGTACCAAAATCGGAAAGTACATTGAAATAAACCCTTCTATCACATATATCCATAGTTCAAATGATAAGCCGAAAAGAGGTGCCGGGGGCTATCTACTCAACCTTATGATTTGGCCTTCCACCAATGATGCAAGAGATTACCTGGGTGCAGACGGGGGTAAAAAACTTCTTTACACTGCTTCACCAAATTCTGAGATTGACAACCCGTTCTTTAACGTGAAGTTTAACCGGGGCTACGATGAGACTGACAGGTACATTGCTACTTTTGGTATTAATATCAATCCATTTAAATGGTTGAGTATCTCCGGAAGATTTGGTTTGGACAAGTTCGAAAGCCAGGGATGGTCATTCTTCCACCCACTTTCTTCAGTACTTGTAAAAGGAATTGGCGGCCAGCAAGACAACTATTATCGTAAATCTCAGGGTTACAATCATACCATTACAGCCACCGCAAAAAAATCAATCGGTAAATTAAATTTAAGATTGATGGGTGGAACAACATGGCAGGATAAAAAAGAAGAAATGTATTCTGTTTTCGGTACCAACTTTGTTGATTCAGTTAATACCCTGGGCCAGATGGTTAAGAATCTTGTGGTTGTTACACAAGACCAGATTAATCAATGGATGGGTGACAGCAGTGCCACAAGAGTCGGTACAAGGCTGCGTCTTAACAGGGGCCTGCTGCCCCCGGGTGGACTGTTTAACTATTTTTTGAACCGCCAATTGGCATTTTTTGGGGAGTTTGCAATCAACTATAAAAATGTTGCTTTCTTAACTTATTCGCACAGGTTTGAAACCTCATCTATATTCCCTAAAGATTTCAGAAAATATAATTATCCGGCGGGTAGTGTAAGCATTATAGTCAGCGATATATTCCCATCGCTTAAAAAGAATAACCTTATCAACTATATGAAGCTTCGCACATCGCTGGCCAGTACTGCCCGTTCCAGTTCACCTTATGCTAACCAGTCCGTGTTTAATAATGCTACTTCTAGTGGCGGAGGTTTTGCTTATGGATTTACCAACAATAACCAGTTCCTTGAACCTGAAATTCAAAATACTTACGAGATTGGCACAGAAACAAAACTGTTCAAAGGAAAGGTTGGGTTTGATGTTACCTTCTATAATACGCTGAATAAAAAGCAAATTGCTGAAAACTTCAGGGCCAGTTACGGTACAGGTTATGTACTGAATACTATTAATGTGGGAAGTACCCGCAATAAAGGACTTGAAATCAGCCTTGATATAAACCCAATCACCAGGAAATCATTTACATGGAACATGCGATTCAACTTTAACAGGATGAGGAATAAAGTTGTATCGTTACCAGCTAATGTTCCTGAATTTTATATCTCTGATACATGGCTATTTGGGAATGCCAGGGGTGGCCTTGTTACCGGAGGACCTACCACAGCCATAACAGCTGCAGGTTATACCAGGAATGTTGCCGGTGATATTCTTATTAACCCTACTAACGGACTTCCAATTTATGATGCAAATTTCAAAGTAAGGGGTGATAGAAATCCTAATTATACTGTTGGATGGGTTAATACTTTTAAATACGGAAACTGGAACCTTAATTTTGTTTGGGATCTGAGAGTAGGTGGTGACATCTTTAACGCAACAGATATGTACCTGACAATACAGGGCATCAGCAAACGTACGGATGACAGGTACACACCAAGAATAATCCAGGGGGTATTGAATGACGGTTTACAAAACACCGCTACTCCAACTCAAAACACAATAGTAGTTATTCCGGCATACAACCAGGGTTATTATACAACATTACCGGAAGAAGAGTTTATTGAAAAAGATATTAACTGGTTCCGTATGAGGGATATTACCCTTCGTTACACCTTCTCACAAAATATGATTAAACGTATGGGCTTCCTGAAGTCGTTGGGATTGTTTATAACAGGTAATGACCTGATTTTAATGACTAACTATTCCGGCGCTGACCCGTCTGTAAATGGTAATACATCAGGTACCCGTGGTGTAGGTGGCTGGGGATTTGATTATGGAAATGTGCCTGCACCCGTAAGTTTTAACTTTGGAATAAGAGCTGGTTTCTAAACAACAATAATGATTTCAAAATATTCACCAATGAAAAAAATAATAATAGCAATAACATCTGTTGCATTAATGACAGCAGTCGTAAGCAGCTGTTCAAAGAAAATAGATGAGGCTTATGCCAATCCCAATGCGGATGTGAGGGTTGCAGTAGAAAAACTGCTGCCACCGATTATTTCCTGCATGGCTGGTAATAGTGCCGGACATGGCCCGATGAATGATATCCGGTTTGCCGGAAAATTCATACAGAACTTCCTATTCTGTAATTCAGCTGGAGAATGGGATCAGATGGGGAACCGACCAAATACTGATAATGCCGCTTCGTTTTGGCGCATCCATTTCTATGATATTGGCCAAAATTGCAATAAAATGATTAAATGGGGAATTGAGGAAGAGAAATGGGATTATGCAGGCGTAGGAAAAGCAATTTTTGCATGGAGCTGGTTAACCTTATCTGATTATCATGGCGAGGTTATTTCAACCAGCGAAGCCTTTAACACCGGCGCACTTACTTTTGGCTATGGCAGCCAGGAAGATGTTTACAATTATGTACGGCAGCTTTGTCATGAAGCTCTTGGTTATCTTAACAGGACAGGCGGTGCAGTAAGCCAGGCCAACCTGGCATTAGGTGATCAATATTTTTATAATGGTGATGTTTCCAAATGGAAAAAGTTTGTCTATGGTATCCTGGCCCGTTCATTCCATCATCTTACTAACAAAGGACTATACCAGCCTGACTCTGTAATTTATTATAGCGATCTTTCCATCAATAGTAACGCAGATAATGCCATGGTAAAATTTGCCAGTACAGGCATAAGCGGAAACAGCAATTTCTTTGGGCCACTAAGGGGCAACCTGGCAAGCACCACCACTGCAATAGAAACTGCTATCCGTCAGTCAGCATTTGTTGCGAACCTGATGTCCGGCACAAATAATGCGTTTCTCGGAGTAGCAGATCCCCGGGCAATGTATTTACTGCGAACAAATACCAACGGTACATTCAAAGGATTGCAACCCAACAAAGGGCAAACCGTAATTCCTGCTAATGACAGACCTGAAAGTTTTTGGGGAATGAGTCAGGCTGCGGGTGTGAATAATACAGCCCCGGGAACAGATAATAACTGCCGCTACTTATTTCGTAATAACTCTGAATTTCCTGTATTGACAGCAGCCGAAATACAGTTTATAAAAGCAGAAGCTTTTTTCAGAAAGAATGATAAAATTGCTGCTCTTGCTGCCTATAAAAAGGGAATTGAACTGAATTTTGATATGCTGATGAATACCTACAGCACCAATGTTCCGGTGGCAAACCTGCTTACAACTACAATCAGGGATAATTTTGTTGCAAATCCTGCTGTAGCTCCTGCTGCCGCCAACCTTACGCTAACACATATCATGATGCAGAAATACATTGCTCTTTATATTCATGGCACATTTGAAACCTGGGTGGATATGCGCCGCTATCACTATACCGACCTTGACCCAAATACAGGCCAGCAGGTTTACCGTGATTTTACACCGCCGTCAGGTTCTGACTTATATCCAAACAACGGGGGTAAACTGATTTATCGTACCCGGCCAAGATTTAACTCTGAATATGTCTGGAACCTGAATGAACTTACCAGGATTGGCGCTACCGCACTGGATTATCACACTAAAAGACAGTGGTTCTCAGAACCATAAACTTAATTATAACTAAAACAAATTATAATGAGATCAATACTAATAAAACTGGCTGCCGGTGGCACTCTTATGATGGCATTTTTTCTGCAGTCATGCACCAAAGAGGCGTCAACGAAGTTGACCACACAAACCAACTTCAGCAACAACAGCCTTATCCGTGTGTATGTTGCCACAGTAAATGCAAGTAGAAATTATGTATATGTTGATGGTAAGCCTGTAACCGGGGCTTTATTAACTTCCGGAAGTGTCTTTCCTTCTTCAGGTGTTTATGCATCTAGCATATCTCCCGGGTTAAAGAGTTTCCTGGTAATGGATACATTAACCGCCAGTACACAAATTCCTTTGTCTTTTGCCGAAAATATGCTGGTGAATAAGTACTATACTGTTTTTCTGTATGATTCTATTAATGCACCAAAGCAGAAAACAGTACCTACTAATATTGTAATTCCTGCTGACACTTCGGCAAGGATCCGCTTTGCTAATTTTGTTCATACAAAAATTGGTATTCCGGCTATTGATATTTTTTCAGCAAGAAAAAATGCAAATGTGGCTACGAACCTGCAGGTAACAGACGTAACAGATTTTATTCCTTATCCTTCAGATTTAACTGATACGTTCTATGTACGGGTTGCCGGCTCTGGTACGAACCTTTTTAATTTTACTCCTCCACCAGCCAATACACCAGTACCGATAACATCATTTTTTACACCCAGGGCAAAGAGAAGCTACACACTTGTTTTCCGTGGTAGCTATACCCATATTGTAACTAATTTAGCCCAGTTAAGGTCGCTTTCAGCATTTACAGATCGCTAATAATAAATGCCTATAAAAAAAATCCGCCAGTTGGCGGATTTTTTTTTATTCAATAGTTCAAATTATATCACCCAAAGAAAATATACGCCACCGCAATCGCCGTTATTATCCCGGCCAAGTCTGCCAGCAGCATAGTAGTTACCGCATACCTTGTATTCTTTATACCAACAGCACCAAAATAAACGGCAATGATGTAAAAGGTAGTATCAGCAGAACCACGAAATACTGAAGCAAGGTTACCGGCAAATGAATCCGGGCCGTGGGCATTCAGGGTATCTATCATAATTGCCCTTGCTCCGCTCCCACTTAATGGTTTTATTAAGGCAGTGGGCAAACTATCAACTATTCTTGTATCACCATTCAGCATTACAAAAAGGCTTTTAATTCCATCCAGTACAAATTCAAATGCACCACTGTTGCGCAGCAGGCTGATAGCTACCAGCAGCCCCACGAGGTAGGGTATAATTCTGACTGCTGTTTCAAATCCACCCTTAGCTCCATCTATAAACGCATCAAAAATGTTTGTTTTTTTATAAATACCACCCAGAACTATTAATAAAAAAATCAGGAGAATTATACCGTTGCTCAGGCTGGTTGAAAACAACTGAACTCCTTGTACATCCAATGATTTAATATAATAAATCAAAGCAGCAATGACAGTTGATATCCCCAGCACCCAAAATAAAATGACCGGTTGAAATATCCTGATACGCTGCCGGAAAGACACGATCAACATGGCTACTATTGTTGCAACGAATGTGGCGATCATACAGGGAATAAAAATATCAGTAGGATGTGCAGACTTCATGGCCACCCTGTCGGCAATGATGATGGTGGGAATTAATGTCAACCCGGAAGCATGAAGACACAAAAACATTAACTGGGCATTGGAAGCGGTTGTTTTATCAGGATTAATTTCCTGCAGGCTTTCCATCGCTTTTATACCAAAAGGAGTGGCAGCATTATCAAGCCCCATCAGGTTGGCAGAAAAATTCATCACCATATGCCCCATCGAAGGATGATTTTTTGGTACTTCGGGGAATATTTTTGAAAAAAACGGCCCGATTATCCTTGACAGAAACCTGATGCCGCCGGCCTTTTCTGCAATACTCATGAAGCCCATAAATAAAGCCATGATACCTATCAGGCTGATACACAAATTGACCGCATCCTTGCAGGTTTCAAATATGCCGTTTGCAGGTAATATTTTATATGCCCTGTAAGTGTTCCCTTCAGTCTTGTACACTTTTTCTTTTCCCCATACAGCTACTTTTTGGTTGAAGAACTGGCTGTGAACAGCGGCAGGAATTGCGGAAGAATCCACCACTCTTACTGCCGTGGTATCTGTATTTTTTCCGGTTACAAGGTTGCTGAAGAGATTTTGTTGACCAGGCTGAAATGCAAATTTTCCTGCTGCTACCAGTAATGCAATGATGATAAAAGCTGTCCATATTCTACTAAGAGCCATATAATTGTTTGAAGTTTATAGTTTGTGGTTTGTAGTTACTACAGGCTGAAAGTTAAGGTAATCTTTGTAACGCTGTGCAGTCAAGCCATATTCACTTATCTTTGCGACCTTTAAAAATTGCCCGGTTTATAGGGTTAGAATCAAAAACTATAAACCACAAACAATAAACTCACCATGGGATTGCAAGCAGGAATTGTAGGATTACCGAACGTAGGAAAATCAACTTTATTTAACGCAGTAAGCAACAGCGCCAAAGCACAGGCCAGCAACTACCGCTTTTGTACCATTGATCCCAATATAGGGCTGGTGGACGTTCCGGATCCCCGTATGAACAAACTGGCAGAGCTTGTATTACCAAACAGGACAGTTCCTACCCAGATTGAAATAGTTGATATTGCCGGCCTTGTTCGTGGAGCCAGCAAAGGAGAAGGGCTGGGTAATAAATTTTTGGGCAATATCCGTGAAGTGGATGCCATCATTCATGTGATCCGCTGTTTTGAAGATGAAAATGTTCTGCGGGATGAGGGTGCTATCAACCCCATCAGTGACAAAGAGATTATTGATACAGAACTACAGCTAAAAGACCTCGACAGTGTAGAAAAGAAAATCCATAAAACGGAGAAGCAAATAAAACTGGAACCAAAATATAAACCCGACCTCGAAGTCTTAATCAGGTGCAAAGAGCATTTGGAAAAAGGGAAAAGTATCCGTGAATTAGATTTAGACAAAGAAGAAAAGAATGCCATCGCCGACCTTTGTTTACTTACCGATAAGCCGGTTTTATATGTCGCTAATGTTGATGAAGCATCTATGCATACCGGCAATAAATTTTCTGATGCCTTAAAGGATGCTGTAAAAAATGAAAAGGCTGAAGTTATCATCATGAATAATAACATCGAAGCACAGATTGCAGAGATGGAGAATGTGGAGGACAGGCAATTATTTATGGAAGAATATAAAATGACAGAACCGGCACTGGACAGGCTTATCCACTCCGCTTATAAATTACTCAATCTTTATACTTATTTCACGGCCGGTGTGCAGGAAGTAAGGGCATGGACAATTCATCAGGGATGGAAAGCCCCGCAGGCTGCCAGTGTTATTCACACAGATTTTGAAAAAGGTTTTATCAAAGCAGAGGTAATCAGCTATGATGATTTTATCCACTACGGTTCAGAAGCTGCCTGCCGGGAAGTAGGTAAGCTGAGAATAGAAGGAAAAGAATATGTGGTGAAGGATGGCGATGTCATGCACTTCAGGTTTAATGTGTAAAGGGAGCGGATTGTTTGTTCTGGATAATTGAACCCTCCTGCTTTAAACATTCATGAAATCCATAAGAGATATTATACCCAAGCCCCTTTCAGGGAACAAGTGGCTTTTAAAACAACGCCGTTATCGCTGCCCTTCCAATATGCACAGGTTTTGAACTGCCTGCCTTTCTCCCGTCATAAGTAAAATTCAACTCGAGGTTATTCAGTAACCTTTTGCTGAAGCCGAGTGACCAGAGAAAATTTTTCCCGGGTAGTAATCCATCAAGCATAATATAGCTAACGGTAGTATTTGCTGCGTTGCCGTTGAGAGGGTCGTTGTAATCAATTGTATTAAAAGTAAATTTTCCATTAAGTGAACTGCTCTGCAGAATATTGTATTTTGCTTCGATATTAACTGCGTGAGAAACAGATTCCTGCTTCCCGTATAAAGGCAAATTATTTTTGTTATCAAATTTGTAGCTGGTTACAATTCTGAAAGAAGTTCCCTTAATAAAAGTCATAAAGGGTTCTATACTGTAAATTGAAAGCTGGTAATTCCTGTTGGCAAACTGTGGAGTATATAGCGCATTCAAGCCTTTCTTTCCGTTTATTGTCAATGAAAAAGCCCTGCTTATATTCCATCGCCATTTTATCAGCCAGTCGTTTAGTTTACGGCTTTCATAGCCATAACTAAGTAATGATTTTCCGGTGTTCCGGAGGTTGCTCAGCTCAATGCCCCATTTACTGTTGTAACGGTTAAAGGAAAGGGTATTTAAAATTGTAGTATTTAGCGTTACAAGTGCCGTATCATTTACCCCCAATTTAAAGGGATTAAATTCAAAAGTACCCTTGGCTATTGACTTCTTATTCATCTGCAATGAAGTCACCAGGTTAAGCCGGGATAAAAATTTCTTTATGCCTTTTAAATTGGGTGAAGTCAGTACCGACCTGGGGTTAATACGAAAACTGTAATTGAAAGTGATAAAGTTGGCTTTAATAAAATCGTTTGTTGGGGTGAATATGCGGATAAATTTTGCCTGGTCTGGGAAAGCAGCCAGTTCAAATTCATTCAGTTGCTGTACTCCATCAGTATTATAATCAATCCAGGCATATTGGCCTGTGCCCGCCGGCACTTCGAGGTAAGCAAAATCCCTCCGCTGCTCCTGCCCTGCCCCCACTTCATATAAAATATTTCCATTCAGCAATCCCTTCCATTCATTCATCACATATTCAGCCCGCCCAAGAATGGTTTCATCTTCTTTTTGTTTTGAAACCGTGGAATTATAAACTTTTAATTTGCGGAAAGTGGTGTTCAGATAAAATTGACGTTTGGGATTAGCCAGCAATTCTGTTTGCAGGTTGAGGTTCAGGCTGCGGTCGCCACGGATTAAGCGGTTGTTGACCGGGTATTTATCTGACCGGGTAAAAAATGTGGCTCCATACTTATTTTTCCTGCCTTCATCCGATTTTAAATACAAGGCATAACTGTCAAATAAAAAAGCAAGTGGTGTTAGTGTATCTGCTGATTTATTTTTTATTTCATTTTTCTCAAGAGCATACTTAAAACCAAGCCGCCAGTTATTGATTTGTTTGAACTGCCTGCCCACATCAATTAAGGGTCGCAGAAATATTCCTTTGTCTGTAAAGGTGTTAAAGTTGGTTATTACAAACTGGTTATTTACCTGCCAGCCTTTCCAGGCTGCTGTATGTGTTACTGAATTTTGAAAGCCATTGTATTTATCACTGCGGTGATAATTAATAAAGCCGTAAGTAAGTGACAGATTGGTTTTATCTCTCAGCCCTGCTGATGCCCTGATAATGCTTTCATCTGCTGGCAATAGAGTAAATGGCAATCCCCAATCCCGGGAAAACTCCACTGTTCTCAATCTCTCCAATGGCCTGAATTTACTTTGCACATATTCATAATCTAACATCGTATTCAGTTGCAGCTTCTTTGACGCCTGCAGCATTTTTTCATTACTCAATTGAAATTTAGCTGCCCATCCCCTGTCATCGCCATTATTTTTAGCCGAAAAAGTATTAACATCATTATTACTTGTTGCCACTTCCGTTTTCAGCATCGTATTTTTGCTGACAGCATAATCTATTCCAAGGTTCACTATTTGCTGCTTTTTGGGAGTAACTAAAATTTGTACGGGCTCATATTGCCCCTGTTTTATTCCTGCTACCGGCGCAACATATTTATATACCTTACCATTGGCTCCGTTGTAATCAGTAACATAATTACCATTGCCCTGCCTTACATCCACAAAAGACAAACTGTACTTTGCCAGTGCGGGGTCAGTGGAATACTGGTAAAAAGAATCAAGCCCTGTGTATATTTTTTCATACAAAATTTTACCTGCATCAAATGTATCCAATACAGCCGATGGGTAAAGCGCCAAGTGAAGGCTGTCACCAACATCAGCAAGAAATTGTTTTTGTTTGGGATCCAGTACCTGGTTGATAGCGGAATTCTTCGCATCGCTGTTATTAAAAGCACCGATACGAATCTTAAGTTTCTGGTTAATCTCAAATTCCTGCGTCAGGTAAAGATTGGCATTTAGAAAATTCCTGTCGGCATATTCAAATTCCACCTGTATCCGGCTGTCTTTGGTTATCATCCGCTTTGGAGTAAAGGTAATTTCGGCAGAATTGTAATTAATGACATAGTCCTGGTCTTCTCCCCGCTGCAACAACTGCCCGTCAACAAATACCCGTTCTGTATTCGCCAGTACAATAAAGAAAAACTCACTATTGGATCCCCTTAGCCTGTAGGGGCCCTGGTTTCCTTCCAACGCATCAATAAAATTCCGGGTAAACTTTCCTTTAGCAATAGAACCGCTCACCAGTGTTTTAGAATTAAGGCTTTGGGAAATACGGTTAGTTGTTTGAAAAGATATTCCCTGCAACCGTTTATAAAAGTTTAAAAAATAATTCTGGTTTTGCCGGATATCAATATCGCCTAAGCTCAACTGCCAGTTTCTTTTTTTGAATTGTAAATACACCTGGTCAAATTCATTAAGTTGCTGTGTATTTCCATCAGGTTGTATAGGAATATTGTTATCAGTGATAGCTGCCTGTATTTCGATACTGTCGCCGAGCATACCACTTAACTGCAGGTTGAGTGTTGAATTCAATACAGCATCCTGCCGATTACCAAAACCAATTTGTCTTCCGAAGCTTCCTTCTGCTTTTAATGTACCAAAATCAAAAATTCCCCTTTGTGCACTCGTTAGTCCATTGTTGAATTCAAAAGGTTTGACATAAAAATTGTTCATCACACTATCATAGTTCATCCGTTGTGCCATGGGGTTAAGCTGAAACGGAAATACCCGGTAAGTAATAATCACCGTTTCAGCGGCAGGTTTTTTTTTCCAGTAAAGAATGGCCTTTACAAAATCAAGCCGATAATCAGACGGGGAAATAGAGGCAACTGAAAAAGTATTGGGTACGATACTGACAGTATCGATTTTAAGGCTGTCGGCATCCGCTTTAAAAATTTTTTGCCGCAGGTTGCTCGTGGCAGTATTGGCGACAGGGAATTGGGCATTGCCCCATAGGGACGACAGCGCCATAAAACCGATACACAATATCCTTGCTAAGCAACTCAATAACAGCCAGTTTTACTCAAAATCGTAAAAATCGTTCTTTTTATTGCATGAAAGTTATCCCATGCTGTTAATTACCTGAAAAAGGCGGAAATTTGATGAAACAGTGATAAACCAGGCCCTTACTTTTCAATTACCATGCGGAAATACCTGTTCATACTGATTATTCTTTCTTTTTTTTCCCGGCACTCTTTTGCGCAGCAAAATAATATCTGGTATTTTGGCCGTAAAGCCGGTTTAAATTTTAATGCTTCAGGAACCCAACCTGTCCCATCAGTATTAGCTGATGGAGCTATGGACACTAATGAAGGGTGCAGCAGTATTTGTGATGGTAACGGCAGTCTCCTTTTCTACTCCAATGGGGTCACCGTTTATAACCGCAACCACCAGGTGATGCTGAATGGTGATAATCTTAGTGGCAACATATCGTCAGTGGAGGCTTGTATTATTATACCTGTGCCGGGCAACGACAGTATTTATTATCTTTTTACTACTGATGCTATTGAAAATTCGTTTGCCAATGGATACAATTATTCTGTTATCAATATCAAAAGAGATAGTGGCAACGGGGAAGTTATTACAAAGAATGTAATGCTATGGCCATCCTGCACCGAAAGAATGGTGGCGGCAAGACATGCCAACGGAACAGATGTCTGGCTGATTACCAACGATAATAATTCAAATATTTTTCGCTCCTGGTTGATTAACTGTAATGGGCTGCAACTGACCCCTGTTGTTTCAACAACAGGGGTAATACTGGATCAATATTATACTACCAATACAGGGATGATGAAAGTAAGTCCTGATGCAAAACAACTATGCCAGACACATTTTCCTGAAGCAGATGTTATAAGTTTTGTTCCAAATTTTTGTCAACTTTTTGATTTTGATAATTCCACAGGAGTACTTTCTAATCCAAGAGAGGTTAGATTTTCTAATGCCAGGATAAATGCCTGCGAATATTCCCCTGATTCTAAATTGCTGTACCTGGCCAACCCCGATGGTAAAACAATAGAACAGGTGGAGGCAACACTACCCACAGAAGCTGCCATCATTGCCTCAAGGATAACCATTGGTACCGGATCAGCCCGTTACTATGGTATTCAACTGGCCCCTGACGGTAAAATATACCTGGCAGATATTTCACCGGCCCTTGGTGTTATTAACCGCCCTGATATAAAAGGAAGTGGATGTAATTTCAGGGAACAACAGATCACTTTAAGCCCGGGGGCATCCTATCTTGGTTTGCCGGCATATATTAATGATTTGTCAGCAAACCCCGGCAATGGGTTATCATTTTCTATTCTGGACAGTTGTTCAGGAAGAGTTCAGTTTACCGGGCTTAGCACTATGCCCGGAAGCATTACATGGCAATGGGATTTTGGAGATGGCAACACTTCCTCTTTACAGAACCCGGTTCATACTTATACGACAGCCAATCAAAGCTATACAGTCAAATTAATAATAAGTGCGGCAAGCGGATGCGGATTAATTGAGCGGTCAAAAATTATATTCCCCGCCGGGTTATCAGCGACTGCTGATTTTGATTTTGAATCCCACTGCGACTCCGGGTTTGTCCGGTTCACTAATCTTTCATCCGTATTTCCCGATACTTCAGCTGTACAGTTTATGTGGAATTTTGACGATGGTAATACTTCAGCTGTAAACAATCCCCTGCATTCTTTTTCTTCAGCCGGCATTTATGATATCAGGCTTGATCTGATCACCTCAACTCCCTGTCTCAATAAATCTGTTACTAAAACCCTTAACCTGCAATTACTGAACATTTCGGCATCTCCTGACCGGGAAATAGAAGCCGGTGAAACAGTGCAACTCAATGTAACTGGTGGTGGAAGCATATTTACATGGACTCCGGCCACCTGGTTGTCAAACCCTGCCATTGCCAATCCGATTGCCACGCCGGGTGATAAGGTTACTTACAAAGTAGTTGTACGAAATGATGCAGGATGCAGTGATTCTGATTATGTATCTATAAAGGTGCTCCCCTTTCCGGGTATTTATATGCCAACAGGATTTACGCCAAACAATGACGGGCTAAATGATGATATTAAACCCACGATTACAAAGGAATTTACGTTACAAAATTTTAGCATTTATAACCGCTGGGGTGAAAAGATATTTTCGACAACACAAAAAAATGCCGGTTGGAACGGAAAGGTAAAAGGCAATGTACAGAATCCCGGTGTTTATGTCTGGATAATAAGTGCAACTGATACCCGGTCAGGCGAGAAGCATGAAAAGAAGGGGACATTCGTAATAATCCGGTAATTAGAAAAACAAACTGATTAACTTATAGTATGAAAAAAAGGTTATTATTTCTTCTTGTCACTACCTCATTTGCTATTTCTGTTTTTTCACAACCCGCTGAACCAAAAATATCAGCTCAAAAGGAAAAAGGTATTTCAGTTTCTTTCTGCACTAATGTACCTGTCGGCAATTTTTCCAATACACATATTATTGGATTGGGTATTGACTGCTCTCCCACCCGGTCTTGGTTTGGAATACTCAAGCCCCAAAAAATTGCTATTACTTATAATGGCGGAGCAGCTTATTATTTTGGCAAAAAAGAAAAAGTCAGTGATTATTGGTATGATTATCCTGCTTATATTTTTATACATGCTTTTGCAGGGATAATATACCAGCCGTTGAAAAATGTATCTATTACATTAACCGGTGGCCCGGCTCTGGGGATTTACAATGGCAATACTCAATTCAATATTGGAAGTAAGCTGGAAGCAAGCTATTACATCAGCAAAAGAATATCATTGGGGCCGGGTATACTACTGCTAAAAGAATCCGGGTCAGATGCCCTCTTGTCAGCATCATTGAAAACAACGCTGGATTTGTGACAT
>CXWL01001319.1_pt1 | contig 174702 bp, 143 predicted proteins | sample 590931 | NCBI WGS metagenome assembly CXWL01 (sample SAMEA3498368, study PRJEB10139) | groundwater metagenome | biome: water well; material: biofilm material | place: Germany | collected 2015-04-27
CTTCCGGTCCCGCTTGTCGCCAAACCAATTGGAGTCTTCTCTGGCCCGACTATCAGAACCTGTTCCTCCGCCCCGCGGAATTGCGACTTGATGCGATCGGAGCCTTCGTCGCCCAGCGCTATTGTGGTTTCGATGACCCAAGGCCTTTCATCGATCTTCTCGCCGCGCAGAGCCTCAAGTTCCGCGACCACGTCGCGTGGGGCCCCGATATGCCGTACTCTCTTTTCCCCGCCATGGCAGCGGCCCTATCGGGTCAGAAGCGGGAATCATGGATACACTCTACGGAAGCTGAGCGACTGGGAGTGGAGTACGCGAAACTCGTCATGGAGATGCACGACGCCGCCCGGAGGCAAAGTGTCAGGTTCACTGTCGTTCTCATACCGGAGGCATCCATGGCTGACGGAGCCTTCCGCCGATTCTGGTCGGGGATGCCCGAGTTTTGGGAGCAGCTTCGCGGTAACCACTGGGTTCAGCAGGCGCTCGCCCGAGAACTCAAGGGACGGGTCGCCGTAGTCGACCTGGCGGAGTTCCCCGAGACCCTTCAAGACGCTTATTGGCCTCTGGACGGGCATTTCAACGAGAAGGGTCAGGCCGCGGTGGCGGAACTCCTGGTCCAGCACCTCACCCGCGATGGCGTCGATCGGTGATGAGCGGCAAGGGCGCTACTGGGTGGTGTTTCGCTTCACCGGAACACTGGCGACAGTTCAGGGAATGTCACCTCCGTGCTTTCGCCCCGGAGTTGGTCGAGGGCGCGGCATTGTGCGGTGAAACCCGCGATCAGATGGGAATGATCCGCTGAGTCGAGGTGTGAGAGAACCGAGCGCCAGAAGTCGAGATTGCGTTCTCGGTATTCGGGAACTGTCGTTCCCTGCGCCTCGATCCAGACCATGTGTCGCGTGTAGGAGTCACGCGCTTGCTTCTTGAGTGGCTCCGGCAGAACGCGGATGTTGTAGGCCTCGGGTTGAATCAGCACCGACGGCCAGCAGTTGACCGCGTCAATGAGGCCCATCTCCACCCACTCACGGTGAAGGTCCGGGAGCGTCAGAAGACTGAAGACGCTGACCGTGGGACTGAGCTGGAGGCGAACGTGCGGGCAAGTCGTGCGGACACGTTGCGCGTTTGTGACGGTCTCGCTCCAGACCTGTTCCTTACGCTGGAACTCTCCGCGCGAGCGGGCCCCATCGAGACTGGCTGACACGATCACGTTGGGGAATTGGCTCCAGTATTGGAGGATGTCTTTACCCTTGAATGTCAGGTGAGAGAGGTTCGTGTTGTATTTCAGGCGAACGCCCGTGCGGCCCTTGGCGATCAGGAGATCGAGCAGGGCGTAGTGCTCGTCCATGACCAGGGGCTCTCCGCCGGCGAAGTAGATCTCGTCGAGGCCGTCCACCAGGCCTTCGATCTCCCTCATGAGCCGGGCCGGGTCCTTGGCCGCCCGTGTCACCGCGGTTGCGTCCTGGCCCAGGAGGCCGAGGGCCTTCGCGTCTTCGTACCACCGCGATGAGCTTGCCGGGCCGCAGATGCGGCAGCGGAAATTGCACACGTTGGAGAATCGGATGTCGAGATAGACCGGGCGCGATGGCGGGCAGCTTCCGTCGGCTCCGGTCTGATCGACCCAGTCCAGGCGATGCGTGTAATCGTCATTCGTGATCTGGCGCAGGCTGGAGAGGCCGCTTCGTTCCTTCTCATGGCACCGCGAACACCGAGGGTCGGATTGACCTTGGAGCAGAGCAGACCGGAAGCGTCGGATCGGCTCACCGTTCCAGATTTCTGCGAGCGACTGAGTATTGACGTCGCCGAAGGCATGGTCGGCGCCCCAGGGAGCCTGGCAGCAAGGCGTTACTGTCCCGAGCTGGGTCACGTGAAGGTGAACCCAGGGCATCATGCAAAACGTTTCGCCCCGCGGTTTGTTCACGCGCCCTTATGGCTCCCGCACCGTGCTTCGAGGAGGGCTTCATCGACCTGGGGGAAGGTATACGGAAACAGGCCGAGACTGCGGCCGATGCGCGGACGCGCGTTGATGTCGCTTCCAAATTGTTCGAACCGGCCGATGAAGTCAGACTCCTGCTCGAAGAGCTCGACTACGCCCTGGTGGCTGGACCGGTCGAACCAGGCCGTTTGGAACCGAGCCTCACGCCGCGTGAAGAAGACGTTCGTGACCACTCGTGTTCGCTCTGTGAAGTTCTGGGGTGAGTAGTGAATGATGCTCTGATCGAAGATGACGGCCTCGCCGGCCGCGAGGTACAGGGGCTGCGTGGCCGCCTGAATTTGCGGGCGAAGCGAGTCGTAGATGCCGCGAATTGTCGAGCCCCGGTAGGTTTCCATCCAGCGATGACTCCCTGGAATCACCCGGAGTGCTCCATTGTCTTTCGTGGTGGCTTCGAGTGGACACCAGATGTTGATCCCCGAGAAAGCGGATTCGTCGACGAGGGTCATGTCCTGGTGGACGTTCACCACGCCCCGTGGGCCCGGTGACTTTGCGATGAAGCTTGCGTAGCGCAGCTGAGTTGAGGTGAGAAGCCCGTGGGTCGCCATCTCGGTCACGGCGCGAATCTCCTGGTCCACGACTTCCCGGTATTCGGGATTGCCCGAGTAGGTGCTTGGGAAGAACTCCTGCTGCGGATCGCGATGGAGCCGGGAATACAGCTCGGAAAGGGCCTTCAATTCCGGCCGACCATACAAAGGCACGGTGACATAGCCTTCGCGTTCGAAGCGGTCCTGCAAACCGTGGTCGGCGAACACGCGAAGCATCGGCGGAAACGAGAACACCTGCGGATCTAGCGCGACGCGACCGCGGCCCGTTCGAAATCGGCGGCGACAATCGGTGGCGGCACATGCGGGGGCAATACCGCGATCGGCTCACCAAGGGGCGGCACCGTGGCCGTATCGTCGCGCACGTTCTCGAACTCGTAGATGAAGTCGTCGGGCGGGTGATACACGAGCAGCGGTTCGGCGGCCCCCGTCTGGAAGAAGATGTGGAGTGGAACCGAGCGCGGCAGCAGTGAAAGGCCAACCACCACACGCGGCCGGTTTGTCTGGTTCTCGGGCGACCCGTGAACCAGACGGTGGTAGAAGGCGAGAGCCGATCCCGCCGGGCAATGTGGCGAAACTCGGTGAGGCTGTACGTTCGCCTCGATCGATCTGAGATCGGGAAAGAGAAACCCGGCCCCCCGCACGGGGGAGCCGGCGCGGTGCGTGCCCGGAACAACCCAGAGCGATCCCGAAGAAGCGTCTTCATCGAAGAGAGGAATCCAGAGGTTGAGCGCGCGGTGTCGGGTTTCGTCGACCACACTCCAATCCTGGTGGATCGGAAAGACGTTCTTGCCTCCCGGCGCTTTCACCACAAACACCGGACTCACAATGCGCAGATCCTGGAACTCTCGCTGGACCGCAGCGGTTAGGATGCTGACCAGGCCCTCGCGAACCCGTTCCTTGTACGCGCGATCTGAGCACCAAATCGTCATATGAATGCCGTCGCGGGTTTGCGGGGGGGGCTCCGTTCCGTGCATCACCGCGTAGAACTCACGCAGGCGCGAGAGTTCCTCCGCGGTGACCAGCGGGAGGACCACCACACCCGTGCGCGCGAGGACGGCCTCACGTTCGCGATCGCGAAGCAACGCCGCGTCCGAGATCAACGAGGCTCGCCGATCATGTGGCAGCGCTGCCCGGTCTGTGGAGGCATGGCGTTCACAGGCTCGATACCCAGATCGCGGCATGATGCGACGAAGGCCTCTGCCGACAGCGGATGGGGTTCGTCCTCGATCGGCACGGTGCCGATCAATTGGCCCATGGCCGGCCGCGCGTGGCAGTCGTGCAGGAAATTGGGGAATCTGAGGAGGAACTCGGGCGGCTGCCGCAGGAGCTCAATTGGCGCCCCCGCGCGCGGTTCGCGATAACACGTCACAAGTTCGCTCCCTTGAGGGAAAATTCCGCTGACCACCACGGGCCGGGCGTCGTTCGTTCGATTCTCAAGCGAACAGTGAAGGATCCGGGCATCGAAGATCACGGCGTGGCCGAGCGGTACCTCGATGGGCTCGAGATACCGGCGAATCGTGCTCGCGATGTTTACGTACTCCGGCTCGAACGAGATGCTTCGATACGGCGAAAGGACGCGATGAGTCCGTCGCACAACCGCCAAACCGCCGCTGTCTCGCGTGATGGTCTGGAGCGGTAGCCACACGCTGAGGGGGGAATGAACGCGTTCATCGAGCGCGGTGGTGTCTTGATGGATGGGGAATTCGCTCGCAGGCCCCGGGGTCTTCACCACGAACATGTTGATGACGTTGTCGTAGTTGTGAAAGTACCGAGCGAAGGAGGGGGTGAGGATCGACCGAAGCTCCCTGTCCACGCGGGCGCGATACTGGTAGTCCCGCGAGTAGACGCTGTAGAAGAGACCGCCGTTGCCCTGGGGGATCTGGTGAGTCTCGAGATAGAGGGCCCGGAGCGCGTCGATCTGGCCGGCATCGACGAACGGAACGATCGTGATTCCCTCGACATGAAGCCTGTCCGCGAGCACCCGGCCGACAAACACACTGTGCTTGATCGGCTGCCACGGCCGGCGGGGTGGTGAAGGCACGGCGAGGGGCGCTGACTCAGGCTGCATGGAGGGAAGATGATGCCACAGTGAATGCCTCCGATGCCTGGCCCGACCGTCACGCCGACGGGCCTTATGATTTACCGATGCGTGCATGCCGAACCATCACCAAGTGCGTCAACAGGCGATGGAGATGATGGCGACCCCAACGCGATCCGGCCAGGGCGTCATTCGCACGTCGCCCAAGCGCGTTGCTCATACCTTCACCACCTCGGGCTGGACGGGGGAGGCGACCAACGAAACACGCGTGGTCTGCTCGATGTTCGATGACGAAGACATCCGCAGGTTCCTGGACATCGGCTACCTGCTTGTGCCGAACGTACTTGATCCGGCGTTCGTGCAGGGTCTGCGTGCCGCGCTCGAGAGATGCCGCCAGGAGGACTTCGGGGACTCCCGCGAGTCCGGGAGTCCGCCGGATTCTCATTTCCAGGGACAATACGTGCTGGATGTTCTGTTTCGAGATCCCGTGATGGCGAGGCTGCTCGAGCCCGAGCCGATCATTGATACCGTGCGGTCCCTGCTTGGTCCCTGCGTTGCCGTCTACAGTTGTACGGGCCTCGTTTGCTACCCCGGGGCGATTCGCTCCGGTACCGATTGGCATTCCGACTACCTGGTGACGATGTCCCCGTCCCCGCCCATGCCGACGGTGACGCCCAGGGTCGTCTGCATCGTCTATCTCGACGATTTGAGCCTTGACGGTGGCCCGACCTACGTGGTGCCGGGCTCTCACCGCTTTCGACGACTCCCAGACTGGCAGCCGGAAATCGACCCGCCGAGCGAAGCGCTGCTGCCCACGGCCGGATCGGTGCTGTTTTACGATGCGGCTCTGTGGCACCGGGGCGGGCGAATGGGGGATCCCACCAGGTCGCGCCGCTCAATCATCTTCACCCTCGTCGCGGGCGGCCACCGGCTCTTCAGAGAGCTCCCGACCTGTCCGCCGCCGGGGACCTTTCGCCGCGAGTTGCTGGATTGCGCCGAGCGAGACGGAAACCAGGGTTTGCTGGAGTTGATGTCTCGCCAGTGGTACGGCTAGAGGGTCGTGCGAGAGACGAGGCTGCTAGCCTCATCCGTCTGTTTCTTCTAGCAATCGGGGCTATCTGGCTCTTTGTTTTCGTGGACACGGCCATGCAGTGGCACGCCCTTTGCGGGCGATCGGGCCTGCTCCCGATTACCGATTTCGCGGCGAGAGCGCGCGACGTCTCGCCCCACTGGTATCTCGTCAGATTTCCTTCGCTGTTTTGGATCTCGCAGAGTGACGGGTTTGCATGGGTGATTCTCGGGGCGGGAGTTGTGGGCGGACTCTTGATCGTGATCGATCGGGCGAGGACGCTCGGGCTCACGACCACCTTTGCGGCCTGGCTAACCATCGTCAACTTCGGAGGCGATTTCTTCGCCTACCCCTGGGATACGCTGCTCCTGGAGCTTGGATTTGGAGCGATCTTTCTCTCGGCCTTTCGGAACGATTGGCCTTGTCTCAGGCTCGCGCTGGCCGCGGTCATGCTTTCGAGTTTCCGTCTATGGTTCAGCATGGGGATGGACAAGCTTCTGTTCAACAACACGGCTTGGGCCTCTCTCGAATTCAGCCGCTATTTCTATCCGAACCAGCCCATGCCCACGCCCGTGGCCTGGCACCTGGCGCAGTTGCCCGAGTGGACGCAGCAGGTCATTACCGCGATGACCCTAGGGGTGGAAGTGATCATGCCCTTGCTATTGGTCTCCGCGCGCCTCCGGTCGTGGATGGTCCTTGTTCTGGTGGGCCTTTCGGTGATGATTCAACTCTCCGGAAATTTCGCCTGGTTCAATCTGCTCGCAATCGCCGCGATGATTCCGTTCTTGATTGGAACCCCCTTTGGCTCAGCCCTGGCCGCGAGGTTGTCGCCGTCGCCGCGACCCGGGATGCCTGAGAGCCACTCAACCCGTTTGCCAAGGACATCACTTCACACGCTCGGCGCCGCAATCCTGGTATTCCAGATCGGAGTTCAGGCGGTTCTCATCGTCCTGCTGTTCTTTCCGGTGGGGAACCGGTATCTCAACTTCCTCAACTACGTCGCCTATCGAGAGGACGTTCTTGAATGGGAGGGCGACAGTCTTCCGAGAACCGCATTGCTTGCGCCGTTGCGACTCGCGAGCAACTTCCGGATCGCCAATCCCATGGGGGTCTTCAAAGGCATCGCCTGGCGGCGATGGGATGTCGAGCTGCAGGCTGCCGAGGACGAGGCCGGTCAGGTCTTTCGGACCTTCGCCTATCGTTACAAACCGGGCGCTGGAAACCCTCCCCTCTTCTTCGCCCCCATGTTTCCAAGATTTGAGCAGCAGCTGTTTTACGAGGCTCAGCAGGGCAGCTTCTTCGCTCACAATACTTTTCTTCGGATGGGGGGGCGGCCCGCAATCTGGACTCAACGCCTCCTTCTCGGGCTTTGGGACGGCCGCGACCTTCGAGCCCAATGGTTCGACAAGGACCCCCTGGCCGGCCGCCCGGCCTCGTCGATTCGAGTTCGCCTCCATGAACTAACCTTCGCGACATCGAAAGCCCGTCGAGAAAGTGGCGCTTTCTGGGAGGACAAGGTGGTCTATGTACGTGTGTTCGCATCGCGACAGGACATCCTGCGGGAGAAAGGCCCGTTGATCCCGGATGATGTGTTCTTGAGTCTGGGCAAGCATCAGCATCCATGAGCCCCTTTGCGCGTCGCCCGCCCTTCCGGAGCATTTCGTGAGGACTGCGCGAGACATCCTTCTTGTCGACCCGCCCACGTTCCCGAAGGGCGTGATGTCCCTTTCCTTTCCGGCGATGGCGGCGTGCTTTCCGCCGCCCTACCGGGTGAGGGCCGTCGATCTCAATATGGAAGCGCTGCCGCTTGCTTCGGTCCGCGAGACGAACGGCCTCCTTTTCGCCGGGCTCAAGGTGTCATGCCAGAACTTTCAGCACGCGGTGCGGATTACGCGGGAGATCAGAAACGTTCGCCCGGACCTTCCGGTGATTTGGGGCGGTGAGTATCCGAGCCTTCTGCCGCACGACGCGGGGCAGTGGGCCGACAGCGTGGTGTCGGGCGCTTTTGAATCGGTCGCAGCGCCCTTGCTGAGTGACCTCAACGCTCACGCGTTGCGGAAGAACTACACCGCTCAGCCGGACTATCCCGCGACCTCAATCGATAAGCCGGACTATTCGGTGGTTCGCCACCTCGACCGATATCTACGCTCTCTCGGGGTCCCGGTTGAGACCTCACGAGGATGCGACCGAAAATGCACGTTCTGTATGGTCCACGTGATGCAACCGGCCCGGCACTTCAAGTCGCTCGCTCAGTTGGAGCGAGAGCTCGCAGCACTCGACGGGGAGTTCGTCAATGTTGTGGACTACAACGTGGGAATGAGCTCCGGGCACCTTGAGAATGTCATCGACTCCTTCACGCGCTCGCGCGTCAAGGGCTGGATGGGGGAGATGTGTCTCGAGACCCTGGACGATGATGCGCTCTTGAGGCGGCTGGCGAAGAGCCGCTGCCGCGTCATCTACTGCGGGCTGGAGAGCGTGACCGAGGTCGAATTGCGCTCGGTCAACAAGTCCCGAACCAACAATATCGGGATTTACGAGCGGGTGATTCGCAAGGCCCAGTCTCACGGAATTCAGATCGCCGCCGGGGTTATCGCGGGCCTTAAGGGGGCGACGAGCGCCAGTCTCGATCACACGTTTGCGTTCTACGAAGCCATGGGCCTGATCTACGCCAAGATCACGTTTCTCACCTACAATCCGGGCACCGGCGTCCACCGCTCTATGAAGCGACTTGGTCAGTACTCAACCACAAAGGTCGAGCACTTCGACGGCAACCACCTCACCTTCGAGTATCCAGGAGCTGACTCGGGCGAGATCCTGGGGGCCCTCCGCCGGAACATCCGATCCTTCTATTCGATGGGGACCATTCGGCGACGGGCGCGGAATGCCGGGGTCAAGGCGGGGCGGGTAGAGGGATTTGCGAACTTCAATCGGGTGTACCGGGAGCCATACTTGAAATGGCTCAGATTCGGCGTGTTCGAGCATGAGGATGGATTCTCGGAGCTCATGGAAACTTCTTTCCGGAAGAGCAAGGCGTTGCACCTGGCCGATGCGAATGCCTATACGCTTCAGCCCTAGGACAGCATGTCGAAACGCCAAATCCCGCTCTCGGTCGTCGCAGCCTCGGCCATCCTGGCAGCGTCAGTGGCTTGCGATCGTGCGCCTCGCCCTGCCGTTGATCGTTCTCACTATGTCGAGACGGCCCTGTCGAGGCCGCAACAGGTGGAAAAGTGCGGTTCGTGCCACGCTCAGGCATTCGAGAACTGGAAGAAAGGTCCACACGCGAATTCCTACAAGATGCTGCGCGCGCATGACGCGTATATCGATTCCTCCAACAATTTTCCACCCTCCTACAACGCGTTCGTTGAGGCCAACATGGAGCCCATCTGCGCGAGCTGCCACACGGGACAAAATATCTTCGAAACCAACTTTGACGGCGTCGATCACCAGGCCCCGGTGAATCTCATTGCGAGAGAGAAGTTCCCTCGATCCATCGAACAGGCGTACACCCGCGACCTCAAGTCGGAACCCGACACCGCAACGGGGGTCGATTGTTTGACCTGTCACGTGCTGGGCGAGCGCGTTGTCACCAATGCTGATAGCAAAGTGAGCGACGACTCGGGGCTCCTCAAGTCGAAACTGTTTTCGGACAATGCGAGCTGCTTCTCTTGTCATCACCACCAGGTCAGCACGATGAAGGAGCTGGTGGCCGCCAAGGCGCTCGACCAGGAGAAGAGTTGCGTCCAGTGTCATCAGGAATATGACGCGGACGGCAAAGGGACACACTACCTCTATTGGCGCAACGACCCGAAGGACAAGAAGCGGCCCGCGCGTCTCCAGATCTTCGAGAGCGTGGGCCTCGAAGAAACGGCGGTGGGCGGACGGCCATCGCTCAAGGTGAGCTGGACCAACACGGGGACCCCGCACGGATACTCGGAGTGCGGAGAGGCCAGAAGTGTGGTGACTGCGCTATTGAAGAATGGCAAGACCAAGGTGCTGGCGGAACTCCTCCTGAACCGCAAGAACTTCTTCGATGCGATCGAAAAGATGCCCCCGCATTTCAAGGCGGGGCAAAATGGCGACGAGTTTGTCTACATGCACGGCCGCGAACCGGTCGTCGCCGCAGTCGATCCTCGTCAGGTCGATCGCGTTCTGCTCACCGGGTGGGTGAAGCCCCAGTATTGGAGCCACGAGAAGGAGTTTGTGCAGGTTTACGAGAGGCGGATCGAAATCACTGCGACGGGCGCGCGTTCTCGGCGTGCGTCACCGATGGGCGCCGCCGATGCGGGCGCGCCGATGAGCGAACCGAATTGAACGCGGACGTCCGCACGAGCGCCGACGTGTTTCTGGACCGCGTTTACTACCCCGCGGTCAAGTATCGGATCCACATCTCACTGATCTTCTTGTTTTTGCTGGTGAGCAGCTTCACCGCTGTCGCTGGCAGGCCGGTGGTGTGGCCAGTCGTCGCCGCGTTTTCCCTCTGGCATTTTGCCCTCTACATCTTCGATCGCGCCTACGACTTCGACAAGGACATCCTTACCCAGCCGCAGGAAGCCATTCGACCGGAGGAACGGAACTTCTGGCTCGGCATCTCTTTTGTGTGCGCGGCCCTGCCCCTCGTCATCCTGCCCTGGGCGGGCCTCAGTGTTTGGCCCTACCTTCCCTTTATTCCCGTCACTTTTCTCTATACGTTTCCCGTGTATCGCGGGATGCGCGCCAAGAACATCACACTCGTGAAGAACCTGTACAGCGCCCTGTTGATTTGGACTCTGCCCCTGTCCGTGGTTGTGTACTCCTATGGCGGGTCGAGCCACGGATTTGGGGCGATCTTCAAGCAATATTTTCTGGGCATGTTCCTCTACGTGATGGTGGGCGAGGCGTTCTGGGATATCCGCGATGTCGAAGGCGACCGGCTGAACAACGTCCGGACCCTGCCGGTGAGGTTCGGGATCTTCGTCACCAAGATTTACCTGGCATTGCTGATCGCGGCCGACATCTTTGTGTTTGGAAGACCGGTCGGCGACAGCGCCATGATCTACTCAGTGTTGATTGTTTTGGTGGGTTCCAGCACCCCGAATTGGGTCTATCACCTTCCTCCACTTCTCGGCCTGTATCGCTTCTTGAAACCGCTGTTCGTCGACATTGTGGTCAAGGTCGCGTGATGACCGACGCGCTGCGTCCAACGTCTGAGATCTCACCCCGCGCGTCCAGGTTTCCGTATCGCATCGACACCTTCCCCTCCGCGGCAGTCCCAAGCCGATCAGATTCGATTTCGTCGATCCTGCGGGGCGACCTCGACGGATTTGTGGTCTCGGACTTCCTGAGCGCGGGCGAATGCGCGGGTTTGATCAAAGGATTTCGCGCTCTTCAAGATCGCGAGCGCGTGCGGGCCGATGTGGGTATTCACTCTTATCCGATGGCCTTTGCCCAGATGGACCAAATGGTTCGGGAACAGAAGATGACCGCCCGGGAGTACCACGAGAGGGCCCGAACGTTTCGTGAGGGGTTCGCCTCTCGGTTTGGCGTTGATCTCGAGCGGCGGCTCGGCGCGCTGTTCGAGGGGTTGGCTTCGGGAATCAAGACGGCGGTCCCTGAAGACCTTGCCGGCTGCGGCTCATTCGTACCCTTCACGTTTCGAGAGCTCCTGCCCGGAGTTGGGACCTTGAAGGCGCATTGCGAGCGACTCTTCTTTCAGGAGTTTCCTTCGTTCTTCGAAAGGCTCATGCACTTCACCGACAACGAGGCCCTCCTGAGCTTCTTCATCGTGCTTCAACGTCCAGGTCGAGGCGGGGCACTCGCCCTTTACGACCTTATTTGGCGCCCCGGCCAGAAGCGTCCGACGGATTTCGATATCCGCCATCCTGATGGCGCCTGCGTCAACGTGGACGATGTCGAAGCTCTTCCGCAGCAGAGGCTCTCACCGAGCACGGGCGCTCTGGTGGTGTTTTCGGGCGGCAAGATCTGGCACCGAGTGGACCTGACAGAGACCGCCCCCTCGCGAATCACCATCGGCGGCTTTCTTTCGTTCTCTCCAGACGTTCGGAGAATGTATTTGTGGTCTTGACGCGGATACGTGAGGCGTCTTTGTGGATGCTCCTTCTCTTCGTGCCCATGGGCTGCCGGACCACAGCGGAGTCAGGTTTATTTGTGCCGCCCGAAGCGTGGCCGGGCCATGATCTCACCGCGCCGTATCTGCTAAACGGCCCTCTGTGGGTTGGTTACGATGCGCGGGTTGGGGGCTGGCGCTATCTGCGCCTCCCCGTGGAGTCTCCCGCCACCCCGAGCGGTCGCGGCCTCGTTGATCCTGGCGATCCCGCCGGCTGGAAGGGCCAGACCGGCCTCTTCACCCAGAGCCTCGATGAGCTCCCCCAGGGCTCGCACATGAACATGCGTTGGAATCCCGCGACGCCCGCATACCGTCATCGTGTCGATGACATCATGGTGCGCGTTGGAGCCTCCTGGGTGGATAAGTACGAGGCCCGAATCGTGGATGTGTCGACTCCCAGCCAGGCGCGGTGGATCGACGATCCAGACGAGGGCGGTCCGCCCAAAGTGGGGGAGAACAGTCCGGGGAATGCTTTCGCCGTTCCCCCGACCTGGCTTGCCGTATCTCAGCCGGCTCAAGGGACATCAGGGATTACCTGGTTCGTGGCGGCCCGAGCTGCGGCGAACGCCGGCAAGAGACTGATCGCCAACGAGGATTGGCAGGTCGCGGCTTCGGGGACCAGTAGAAGCGACGCGACGGGAATGCGTCCCGATGGTGAAACCTGGGTGAAAATTCAAGACCAGGACGTTTCCACGGCTGGAATCGTCGGCTCGGTCGGGAGCTTGTGGGAATGGACTCAGGCATGGGGACAATACGGTCAGCACTACGATGGCGTCCCCGAGCCATGGCTTGATTGGCCGGGCGCGGGCTCATTTCATGAATGGGATGGCAAGGGAAGCGGCTACGGCGACGACTACACGATCAACGTTGCGGGGCGAGCGTTTACTCGCGAAGGCGGACCGCATTATGCGACCGGCCTGCCTGCGGCTCTCGTTCGGGGAGGCGGCTGGGGAGATCACAATCGCGCAGGTGTCTTTGCCTTGATTGCGGATGGGGCGCCTTCCTATTACGGAAAGGAGGTAGGGTTTCGATGCGCAAAGTGACGCGTCTTCTCTTCCTCGGCTTGGTCATTCCGGGAGCGTGTCTCATGGCCATCTCGAGCCGAGAGGCCCACGCTTCCGACTTCGCCCCTTTACCCTGCAAGTGGAACGGGAGCGACTCGTTCGTCGATGCGCGAGACCAACGCAGTTACAGGCAAACGGAGGTCGGGGGCCGCTGCTGGATGGCGGAGAACCTGGGCTTCGGAAAAGAAGTTGAAGATATGGGGCAGGACAACGATCAGGTCCTCGAAACGACCTGCTATCAAAACAAGCCGGAGAACTGCCGGCTTCTGGGCGGACTCTATACGTGGGGTGAGGCGGCGGGCATTTGTCCTTCGGGATGGCGCCTGCCGGACGATCCAGATTGGACGGCGTTGGAGCGGTCGATTGATTCATCCGTCGCCGTTGATGCCGAGGGCTGGCGGGGAAACGACCTGTCACAAAAGCTTGCTCTCGGGTTCGGCGTTCGGCTCGCCGGAATCGCGGTCAGCGGTTGGTTTTTTTATCAGGGCCGCGGCGCTTACTTCTGGACTGCTACGAGCTACAGCAGCGCCGCGGCATGGTCGCGCGGAGTAGTTGTCGGGACGGGGAGAGTGTTTCGCGGGCCCTCTGACAAGCTTGCTGGCGCGAGCGTGCGATGTGTCAGGAAGCGATGAATCCGCCCGCCACGTTCTCCGACCCGGCGGTCGAGGCCGAATTCAATCGGCGCGGCTACGTGATCCTCCCATACCTCAGAAGAGACGTCATTCCGCCCATCCTGGCCGGCCTTCAGCAACTGTGTCCATCCGACAATTTTCAAGGGATGCAGCAAAGCGGGTTGATGAGGCAGAGCTTTCACGTGACGTTCTTCGATCCACACGTCGAGTATCGGCTCCAGGTCCTTGCGAAGACGAGGGACCTTTTTCGTAGTTTCGTGGCCGCCCACCTTTCGAACCACCGTATTGTGCAAGGCAACATTTTTCTCAAGCCTCCCGGGAAAGGGTACGTCTACCCGCACCAGAACCTCACCATCACCGACGAACGTGCGTTCCGCTCTGTGTCCCTCTGGTGCCCGTTGCAGGACACGAGCCGCGAGAACGGAACGTTGTGCGTCATCCCCGGCAGCCAGACCGGGTTCATGAGCTACCGGAACACGAACGTTGTGCACGAAGTCTTCCGGTCATTCCTGCCCGAGCAACGCGCCGAACGCTTTCTTCGGCCTCTCGAGGTCAAGGCCGGGGAGGTTGTCGTCCTTGACGATCGTCTGGTCCACGTTTCGCCCATCAATCAAACCGGCAATCCGCGCTGGGTCCTTCACGCGCTCTACGTTCCCATGGCGGCTCCGCTCCGGTATTTCGATGTTCAGGGTGAGCAGGTGAGGGCGTACGCGGTCGACGACGAGTTCTGGCAGCTTCACGTGCCAGGGACGCACCCAACCGGTCTTGCTGAGATCGACGTGCTTCCGTATGACGAGCCCGCGTACGACGAAGACTCGCTCCTGATGAAGCTTGAAGACCTCAAGGCGCGGTTCGAGTGACAGCGTCTCGTCAAAGGCGCAGATTGCCGGACGAAGCCTCCGTGCGTCTCGATGGTGTGGGCAAGAAATTCTGCGCCGACGGCCGCCTGGCCCGCCAGTACGCGTGGAGGGATCTCAAGGCCAGATTCTGGAGTCCTGCGCGGACCGGGTCAGACCTTCGTCCGAGCGAGTTCTGGGCGTTCCGTGATGTGAGCCTCAGCGTCAAAAGTGGCGAGAGGTTGGGCATTCTCGGTTTGAACGGAGTTGGGAAGTCGACGCTGCTAAGGCTTCTCGCGGGAAGGCTCTTGCCCACGGAGGGCCGGATCGAGACCTGCGGAACCATCGCGAGTCTGAGTGCCACAGGTCTCGGATTTCGGCCGCGGCTCAGCGGTCGTGAGAACATTTTCCTCGCGGCATCGGTCTACGGGCACGAGCGGTCGAGCGTTGAGGGCGTGATCGACGAGATCATTGCCTTCGCCGACATCGGGCGTTTCATCGATAGCCCGCTCGGCGCGTATAGCAGTGGAATGGCCTCGCGCCTGGGCTTCGCGATCACCGCCGTTCTGGAACCGGACATTCTGTTGGTCGACGAGGCCTTGGCGGTGGGTGATCTGGCGTTTCAACGGAAATGCCTCGCACAAGTCAGATCCTTCGTCGAGCGCGGCGGCGTTCTGGTTCTCGTCACACACGATCCACATCTCGCGGGTTCCATTTGCGACACAAGCCTGCTCCTCCACGAGGGGCGCGCGCGAGTTCAGCCGGTTGCGGAGGGTGTCCTGCTTTATGGGGAAATCCTTCGCGAAAAGGAGAAGGCGTTGCTGCCGCACAAGGGAGCAGGAAGCGCCAAGGCGTCCCCGGATGGGCCGCACGCACCATTGACCGTGACGCTCCTAAGCGTCGATGTCCAATCTTCAGATGGCTCCGCCCCTGTCACCGGACGGCCCGCCACGTTCGTTCTCGGCCTGAGCGCGAAGGAGTCAGTGCTGGCCCATTTTTCGGTGATGATCGAAACCGAAGACGGGGAGAGTGTTGTGATGGCGTTCGGGCGAGCGCCCGGCGAAGAGCCTCTTCAGCTTCCGCGAGGCGCCAGCGAAATCGTGGGACCGGTCGAGCATCTGACCCTTGCCCCTGGGCGATTCGCGCTGCGCGGCATCCTCCTTGACGCTGCCACAGGCGTTGCCTTCGACGCCCATGCCCGGAACCGCGTTGAGGTTCAAGGCCCTCCGTCGCTAAGAACGGCCGGGCAGTTGCGGATCAGACAACTGACGGCGCCGCCCGAGCCTCGCTGGCAGGTGCGGACGGCCCTCTCGGCGATCGAAGCGGCTCCGGCGGACTTGTCGGAGACCGAGGCGAGCTGAAACGCCTGGATCAGTGGCTTGCCTGGTGAAGGCCGAGCCACCCTTGAAGATCTTCGTGGGAGGTCAGGGCCTGGGAGCGAGGCTCGGTTCGAAGCAACTCCAAGTCGCCGGGGCCCGCGGGCGGATCACCTTCCACCATGAATCGGACGTGCGAGCGGTACGTCTCGACCTGCTGGTCGCGCAGGAAGTGGTAGCGCAACTCCGCGAAGCGATGAGTCACGCCGAAGACCGTCGCAACTCTGGTTTGCGCGGAGTTGTTGGGACCCGAGGCGTGGATCAAGCGGTGGTCGTAGACCAAGGCCTGGCCGGCCTTCATCGGCAGCACTCGGGTCGCTTCCCAAAGGGTTGTCTGAACGCCCGCCCACGGTGACGGCATATTGGGGCCGCGAACGTCCTTCAACCAACGGTGGCTGCCGGGAAGGACTCGGATGGCGCCGTTTCGCTCGTCGACATCGCAGAGTGGGATCCAGACGTTGAAGGAACGGAAGCGGTCCTCCTCTACGATGCTCCAGTCCTGATGCGGGCGCAGCGACTCGGGGTAGCCGGCGGCTTTGGCGATGAAGGAGCCGCCAAGGGCGCGGTAGTCTCGCATGACCCGCGCGAGCGGCGCGCGAAGGATCGTTCCGATACCCTCGTTCACACGGCGTCGCACCCCAACATCCTGGATGTGAACCGTCGCCATGAAGCCCTTGACGTCTCCCGGGTGTTCGCGCTCGAACAGTTCCGTGAGCGCTGCCACCTCGTCCGAACCCAGAAGATCGAGAACAGCATATCCCTCCTCGGTCAGGCCTGTGTCCATGTCGGGATCGGCGAGCAGTGGAGAGTCGAACGTCGTCTCAGTTCCGGAATCGAGCTGCATTCTCGCGACCGCCGCCTCGACGGCGGGGCGATCCATGATCGCCGGTTCGAACGGGATCGTGGTGGCGAGGCGTCCTTTCGTGGGCCGCGAGGCCATTTCGCGGAAGAAGTCACCGAAGCGATTGAGGAAGTCGTCGTCCTGTTCCCAAATCTCGATCTCGCTCGATCCGGGCGCGCGGTAGTGCCAGCGAAGCGAGGCGCCCCGTGTCTTAACCGCGGCGGTGATCGCGATACGCGGCCGGTCGCTTCGATTCGAAGGCGAGTAGTGGAAGAGGGCCTGATTCAGCGCCACGGCCTCGCCCGGGTGGATCAGCAGCGGCACGGTGTTCTCGATGAGGAAGGGCTCGTGGCCCGCGTACATTGTCGGCAGGGTGGGGGAACGCAGGCTGCGAAAGATCTTGTGGCTCCCCGGGAGGACGTGAAGTGTCCCGTTCATCTCATCGATGGGCGTGAGCGGAACCCAGACGTTGATCGCGACCGCGTTCGCTTCGTCGACGATCGTCCAGTCCTGGTGAGGAAACAGTTCGCTCTTCGGCCCGGGAGTCTTGTACAGAAACGCGCCGCCCAGGGAGGTGTAGTTCTGGAAGACGCCCTCAAAGCAAGGAGCAAACGCTTCCTTGATTCCCGAATTGACCGCGGCCTTGTAGTCGGCGTCCCTAGAGTAGCTGCTCGACGTGAATGCGTTGTCTGGCAGGGCGGGATGAAGCCGATCGAAAAGCGCGTTCAGTTCCGCGATCGCCACCGCGGAGATGAACGGGAGGACCACGAAGCCCTCACGATCGAAACTGGCCTGCTGTGTGGCGTCGAGGAAAATGGGAGGAATCACGATGGCCGCCGCAACGCCGCGAAGTCGCGAGGAGCCGATGCCGCAAGAGCGGGATCTAGGCGGACTTCAGGGTGCTCGTAAAGGCGCTCCAGGAGAGCATCCGTGCAGAAGACCGGTGGCTGGTGGTCGGCGCTGCCGATGAGTGGGGCCTCGGGTCGGTCGCCTTGATCGAACAGGCGCGAAAGCGCGGCGTTGCCGTACCGATGAAAGAAGCCGGGATCGACCGCGTAAGTCTCGACACTCCGGGGCGGTTCGCCGGGCGCCAGGTAGTGGTGAAGAAGCGGAGCCTCCCGGCGCGCGATGCCTATCCCCGCGGCGATACGCGGCTTTAGGGATCGGTTGGGGGGCGAGCCGTGGACCAGTCGATGGTCCCAGGCAATCGCCTGGCCCGCGCGCAACGTCTTGACCTGGAGGTAGGGATAGAGCGCGAGCAGATGCGGTGAGATGAGACTCGGGCACTGTGGCGAAGGCGAGGCTCTGAGGTAATCGAGCACGCGATGGCTTCCAGGGATCACGCCGAGGCCGCCGTTTTCGGCGTGCATGTCGACGAGCGCTGTCCAGACCGTGGCGGAAGTGAATCGCGTCTCATCCACGAAGGCCCAGTCCTGATGGGGGGGCACGAGACTCGCCTCATGCGCGTCCTTCACCACGAAGCTCGCGACGAAGGACTGGTGGTCGTGAACATGGGAGCCGAGGGCCTGGCCGGCCACCCGTTGGATCTCGGCACTCGCCGCGCGAACGAGGTCTTGATCCTGAAGATCCATGCTCACGCGGAACCCGCGTCGCGGAACGCCCTTCTCGTCGAGACGCTGGGCGAAGTCGAGCAGGCCGGAAACCTCGTCCGCGGACAGCAGGTCGAGGATGACGTAGCCGTCACGTTCGAACAGAGCCTGCACCCGATCGTCGCGGAAGAGGGTGTTCTGGGGCCCGAGGGAGTTGGCCAGCATGAGCGCGGGCAGTGTACTCAGAAGATTGATCGAAGAGAAAGGCGCGCGGCCTTCAAGCCACGGGAGGCGGTGCTGGTTTGAAGAACCGGATGAGGCGACGCGCGTGCCGCCACAGGGCGCTCGAATACAACCACGCGGTGCGGCGGCGCTCGACCTCCAGCGCATGGTTCAGCCGGACGATGACCTTGTATCGTTCGGCGGCTTCGCTGGGCGAGTTCAAGGCGGCCCTCGCGATCCCCGCGCGAAGCAGAAAATCCTCGATCGCGAAGGACTCGCCTCGCCCCAGTCCGAGACTCGCGACCATGCCTTGTAGCTCCCGGGCGTCGATCGTCAGGGCTGATGCCGGGAGAGCTTCCGACGAATCCAGGCGAGGTCCAAACCGGCGCTCTCTGGCCAGTACCGCCTCCGCTTCGCTTCGATAGCGATCCTTCAGCAGGACGCTTCTCTGATCGCCGTGCTGCCGGAAGCCGCCCAGAAGCGCGTCCGCGACGTAGACCCGGGAGCTTCGGAAGAAGCGCACCCACAGCTCGAGATCCGCCGCCAGTTCCAGGTCGGCATCTAGCTTTCCACCGGCTTCATTCCACAAACGCCGTCGCCAGAACGTGCTTTCCTGTTGTATGAAAGGGTCCTCGTATGCGCCCTGAACGTACCGTGACCGCGTGTGATGAATGGGATCCAGGTGAACGAATTCGGCCTCGCCGCTTCGATTCCAGCACAGCGGCCGGCCCGTGATCCAAGATGCCTCCGGGTGCCGGGCGAAGAGCCATCCCGCCTTCAGGAGCGCCCAGGGCGGATACTTGTCGTCAGAGTTGATCCATGCCATGACCTCGCCGGTCGTATGAGCGAATCCCGCGTTCACCGCTGCGTAATGACCGCCATCTCGCTCGCTTTGCCAGTATTTCAGATACTTCTCATGGCGGCGGATGATCTCGATCGACCCATCGGTGCTCCCTCCATCCATGATCACGTACTCGAGGTTCGGGTAGCCCTGAGTCAGAACCGAGTCGATGCACTCTTCCAGGAAAGGCCCCTGGTTCATGGATGGGGTGACAATCGAGATGCGGGGAAGGTCGACCTGGCTCGCCAAGGGTCGAGCGCCCTACTCGGTTGCGGGCTTGGTCACCGCAGGTTCGGATGATCCTTGCCGGTGGGGGTCAGAGGAATCGAGGCGCACCCTTTTCGCACTTCGCGTTCCGTAGTACGTCGAGTAGGAACGGCCGTAGTAGTAGGAATGCCGGACCAAATCGACATCATTCAGCACGGCTCCAAGAATCACGCCGCCCAGTTCACGGATGTGCGCCGCCACGGACACAAGGTCGCGACGCCGCGCGACATCGGCCCGGCAAACCAGGACGATGCCGTCCGCCATGCTCGCTACTATGGATGCGTCCGGCAAGACGAGAGCGGGCGGAGAATCGATGACGATCCAGTCGTAGCCCTTCCTGATCCTGGCGATCAGGTCCTTCATCGACGCGGATCCAAGGAGGGCGGCGGACTGCGTCTGTGGCGGACCGGCCGTGATGATGTCGAGCCTCGGCACGGGACAGCGGCGTGGAACGATTTCCCCGTTTCTGGGGGCATTGAGGAAGCCAGCCAGGCCGGAGTCTTCCGTCATGCCAAGAGCGACGTGACAGGTAGGTCGACGCAGATCGGCATCGACCAGCAAGACCCTGGAGCCGGTTTCGGTCAAGAGCGCGGCAAGGGACACGGCCAAAGTCGACTTGCCTTCCTCGGGGGTGGCGCTCGTGATCACCACGACTTTGGGTCGCCCGTCGTTGGGGAGAGGCCCGAACATAAGGCCCGCGCGGACCATTCTGATCCCGTCCGCGAATCCGTCACTCATATTGACGAGCTTGGCCGCGTGGTACTTTTCTGCTTTGTTCCGGCGAGGAACCACCCCCAGGACTTTGAGTCCGGCAACCATCTGAAGGTCGTGAGGCGAGCGGATGGATGCATCGAGGCCGTGCAGAAACCACGCCAGCACCACCCCGACGACAAGGCCGAGTCCAAGGCCTACGAGGTAGTTACGCCGCTTCTGGGGATAGAGGCTGGACGCGGGGACGGAGGCGGTCTGGATCGTCTGGATCTCCACCGAGATCGGCGCGGACGTTGCCCTTCGCACGAGAAGTGAATTGAGAGCGGCGCGCGTGGCCTCAGCCTTCTGCTTCGAAACCGAGTAGGCCACTGAACTCGCATCCCGCGTGGCGAGTTCGGTCTGGGCAGCCATGATCGTCGCCTGAAGTCGGGCCTCTTCCCGGGATGCGGCCTTGAGCGTGGCTGCGGCTTCCTGCCGGGCGCCCTGCCGTGCCTCGGCCTCCCGGCGGCGAGCGGATTCAAGCTGGCGCGTCGTCGTCAGCACGTCCGGGTGCCTGTCCCCGAAGGTGGTCAGCAAGCCATCGAGGCGATCCTCCAACTCGGCCACGCGGTTGGAACTCGCAAGTATCAGGGGGGTTGAGGCGCTTCTGCCTTGGGACTGCTCGATTGCCTGCAGCGATGCGGCGGCCGCCGCGCGTTCCGCTTGAACTTGAGCCAGGGCGCTCAGGGCCGCCTGGGCCTGTTGTTGGAGAATGTGCCTTCTCGCCTCCAGGTTGCCCACGCCGGCCTGGCTCGCGATCGAAGTCGCATCGCTCAGTTGCGCCCCAAGCTGTTGTTGCCGCTCCTCCACGGTCGCCTCGACAAGGCGTTCCGCCGCTTCGGCCCTCTCCTGGCTCCACTTCTCATTCTTCCTGGCATAGAGGTCGACCAGCGAGTTCGCGAAAGCGGCGGCGGCTTTTGGATCGTGAGCGAGGGCCTGGATTTCGATCCACCTGGAAGATTCGCGGGCGGTGACCGACACCCGCGATCTCAGAACCTGCGCCGCTTCCGCATCGGAAAGCACCGGGTCGGGAGCGAACCGACTCCGCCACTCCGCGCGCGCCTGATCGAGAACCGTCGACAGCGGCCCAGCCGCGAGGTCGGCGCGCGCGCCCGGATCGAGACCGCGGACCACATCGTAAGCGAGCCCTGAACTAGACAACGCCTCAACATTCATGTTCAACGTGTCGCGGTTCCGGCTCACGTCCGAGGTGACGCGGGTCAGCGGATCCTGCGAGACCTCCTCAAGGCTCACCACAGCGACCGCGGAATAGATGGGCGAGAAACTGTTGCACACCATGGCGATGAGAAGCCCGGTGATCACACAGGCGATCACCAGCCGCCGCCGACCGAGTAGAGCCTCCCAGCTTCGACGGCCGTCGCTTACGCCTTCATCCTGCTCGGGGAACACATGAGCGAGCATAGCCGACACGTGCGGACAGCTTCGATGGACCCCGGACGGGCAGGGCTCTCCCGTGCCGTCAGGAAACCGTCAGCGGGAGAGAGTCAGCGTGGGGCGGGTGTCTCGGTCTGGATCTGCCTCGCCACCGCCTCGACCTTCTCCATCAGGCGGAGGAGGTTCTCGCCGAGGATGCCCTTGATCTGCGGCTCGGTGTAGCCGCGCCGCAGCAGTTCCTCGGTGATCTTCGGCAGCCGGGTGACGTCTTCCATCCCTTCGGGCATCGAGGCTCCGTCGAAGTCGGAACCGAGGCCGACGTGCTCGACACCCGCGATCTTCACCGCGTGGTCGATGTGGTCGACGATCCGCTCCCACCGGGCCACCGGAAGGGGCGGCTGAAGCGCGCCCACGGCGGCAATGGTTTCCATCATCCGCTTCTCCGCATTCTCGGGCCCGGGATACTTCTCGGCCATGGCCTTGCGAATCGCATCGACCTGGGGACGGCGCGCCTCTTCGGCGAGCCGAAGGGGTTCGTCGATGTAGCTGTTGAGGTAGTTGATCTGAATGACGCCGCCTTTGTCGGCCAGGGCTTTGATCATGGCGTCGGTCATGTTGCGGACATGACCGGTGAGCGCCCGGCACGACGAGTGGGAGGCGAGAAGGGGGGCGCGGCTTGTGGCCAGGGCGTCCTCGAAGGTCTTGTCGGCGATGTGGGAAACGTCGACCATCACACCGAGGCGGTTCAGCTCGCGGACCACGTCGCGGCCGAAGGCAGTGAGACCGTTATGAACCGGCTTGTCGCCCGAGGAGTCGGCCCACGTTGTGTTGAGGGAGTGGGTCAGGGTCAGGTAGCGGACGCCAAGTCGGGCGTAGTCGCGGAGCACGGGAAGGCTCTCGTCGATCATGTGCCCGCCCTCCATGCCCATCAAGGCGGCGATTTTCCCCGCCTGGTGCGCGGCCCGGATGTCGGCGGCGGTGGTGGCGAGGACCATGGCGTCCGGACGCGTTTCCGCGAGGCGTCGCACCGCGTCGATCTGCTCGAGGGAACGTTTGACCGCGACCGGTCCGGTGACCGAGCCCGACATGTAGATGGAGAAGAAGAGGCCGTCGAGGCCGCCCTCGCGCATGCGCGGGTAGTCGACGTGATTGCCGCGCGCGCCCGGTCCCCGCTGGCCGCGTGCGTTGGGTTCATGGCGCTCGAAGAAGTTCCAGCCGGGTTGCATCAGGCGCTGGGTGGTATCAATGTGGGTGTCGAGGACGATGGCCTCGGCGTGGATCTTCCGGGCACGCGAGGCCAGATCGGGGGCGGAAGTCGTCTGGGCCCCCACCGTCCCCATCGAGGTCAGTGCGCCAAGCAGCGCGAAGGTGGAAGCAACTCGGGAAGGTCGGTTCATGAACAACTCCTCTGGTCTCAAGGCGACGCGGAAGTTTGACACGCCGAAGACCGAGGGCAGCGCCTCTCGCTACTCGTCGCGCAACGCCACCGCGGGATTCACGCGGGCCGCGCGCAGGGCGGGGATCAGGCAGGCGGCCACCGCCACGGCTCCGAGCAGCACGATCACCCCTGCGAAGGTGAAGGGATCGCGCGCGCCGATCCCGAAGAGGAGAGAGTGGAAGAGGCGGGCCGAGAAAAGAGCGCCCAAAAGGCCGATGGCGAGGCCCGCTCCGATCAGTCGCGAACTCTGGGCGAGAACCATGGAAGCGATGTCGCGGCGGCTGGCGCCGATCGACAGGCGAACTCCGAACTCGCGGGTGCGGCGCGCCACGCCATAAGAGATGACGCCATAGAGACCAACCACGGCGAGCAGGAGGGCGACAAGGGCGAAGGCGGCCACGAGGAGAAGCGCGAAGTATCTCTGTCCGAGCGAGTCCTCGACGATCCGGGCCATGGTCTTCTCGGTGTGCACGGGTTGCTGCGGGTCGATCGATAAGACCTGCTGGCGCATGGCCGCGGCCAGATCCTCGGGGTTGCTCTTGGCGCTCGCCACCACCGTGATGTTGTTGAAGGAGAACTGGTGGTAGGGCTCGTAGGCCTGAACCGGTGTCTCAGCCTCGAGGCTGTCGATCTTCACGTCAGCCACCACGCCCACCACCTCCGACCAGTTCGGCGGGTCGTCAATGCCGATCTCCACCCGCTGGCCCGTCGGATTCTCGACCCCAGGGAAGTATTGCCGTGCGAAGGCCCGGTTGATGATCACCACCCGAGGCGCCCCCACCGTGTCTCGCGTGGTGAAGGCACGGCCGGACATCAGCGGAATCCCCATGACCTTGAAGTAGTCGGGAGTGATGGTGCGGTAGCGGGTGACCGGTGCGTTGCTGGGGGTCACGTCCATGCGGCTCTCCAGCCGCATGATGAACGTAGGGCCTCCAGTAAGAGGGGCTGAGGTCACCACCGCCGCGGCCGCGACGCCGGGAAGCGCCTGGAGGCGATTCACCAGTGCGTTCACGAACTGGACGCGCTTCTCATCCGTCTGCCCAAGTGTCCCGTACTTCGCGGAGGGCAGATCGACCTTCATGGTCATGACGTTCTCGGCCAGGAAACCCGCGTCGACCTGCTGCAGTTGATGAAAACTCCGGAGGAGCAGGCCTGAGGAGATCAGCAGAACCACGGTAGCCGCCACCTGACCCACCACCAGCGCGTCGCGCAGACGATTGCGTCCGCCGATGGCCCCGTGTCCCCCCTCGCGCAGAGCGCTGGTGATATCCGTGCGAGACGTGGTCCAGGCGGGAATCAGTCCGAAGATCATGCCGGTGAGCAGGGTCAGGAGCGTGGTAAAGAGCAGAACACTCGAGTCCATGCCCACCTGATCGAGCCTTGGAATGGTGGCGGGCGCGATGGCGAGAAGACTGGTGAGGAGAAGGCGGCCGAGGATCAGACCAAAGAACCCACCCAGGGCGAAGTGCACGAGGGTTTCCACGAGGAGCTGTCGGGTGAGCTGCCCGCGACTCGCCCCCAGGGCCGCGCGAAGCGACATCTCCCGCCTGCGGGTGGCCGCGCGGGCGAGCAGAAGATTCGTGACGTTGGCGCAGGCGATGAGCAGCAGGGCTAGAACCGAGGCCAGAAGCACTAAAAGCGCGGGCCGGATTTGGGCCACCGCATCCTCGAGCATGGGGAAGCCGACACAACTCCAGTCGGCGTCGGTCTGAGGATGGTCGCGGGCGTAGCGGGTGGTGAGGGTAGCGAGTTCCGCCTGGGCCTGCTCCACCGTAGCCGAGGGTTTCAGCCGCGCGAAGGCCTGAAGGTTGTGGAGATCGCGCTGGGTCCGGGCGGCTTCGGCGGGCGCGAAGGGCGCCCAGATCCGGGCCTTGCCGGGAAAGGTGAAAGTCTCGGGCATGACCCCCACCACCAGGCGCTTGCGACCGCTGATGAACAGTGTTCGCCCCAGGATTTCCGGGTCGCCGCCGAAACGCTGCTGCCACAAACCGTGACTGACCAGGATGACCGCGTCCTGCCCCGGGGTGAACTCGTCTGGGTTGAAGGCGCGGCCACGCGCGGGCGCGAGGCGAAGAACGCGCAGGAAGTCGGCGGTGATCACGGCGCCCTCGATGCGTTCGGGGTCCTGGCCCTCCGTGGCGAGGTTGAAGTTCGCGACCTGCCAGGCCCCCACCGACTCGAAGGTGGTCTGGTCGGCGTGCAGCGAGAAAAACTGTCCCGCTGCCCAGGAAGCCTTGGGGAAAGCGTCCCGGCGCTGATAGAGGCGCATCAGCTGCTCCGGCTCTTCGTAGGGCAGGGGCCGCAGCATCACCGCGTTGATCACGGAGAAGATCGCGGTGTTGGCGCCGATACCGAGGGCGATGGTCAGCAGGGTGACCAGCGAAAAACCGGGCGCGTTCTGAAGCTGGCGAAACGCGGAGCGGAGGTTGTTCATTCGGGAAGTGGCCCTTGGGGGGAGGAGTCTCCAGGGCTCAGTGCCGCCAATAGTCCTCGGCAGGCGGGGTCGAGAATCCGGTACATGGCCTCGAAGCCATCCTCGCCACCGTAGTAGGGGTCGGGCACGTCCTGGTCTTTCGCCTCGGGATCGAACTCGCGCATCAGGCGGATGGAGACGGAGCGTCCCGAACCTGCGCGTGCGAGGAGTTCCCGACGATGTCCTCGGTCCATGGCGAGGATCAGGTCGAACCGATCAAAGTCGTCATCGACCACGGGACGGGCGATGGAGTCGACGATGAGTCCGTGCTGCCGGCCCACGCGACGGGTGCGGGGGTCGGCCTGGTCGCCTTCGTGGTAGCCGTGGGTGCCGGCAGAGTTGATTTCGAAATGCGACAACACACCCGCCTCCTCGGCCAGGGACCGGAACAGGGCTTCGGCGAGGGGCGAGCGACAGATGTTGCCCGAGCACACGAACAGGATGCGGTGTGGTTTGGTTTCTTCGCTCGTCATCGGTGCCAGGATCTTAAGTGGGTGCATATGATGAGGCATGGTGCGGTGGCCGCGCGCGCGTTTCCTCGTTGTCATCCTGGTGGCAGGACTTATTGTTGCGGCCGGGCTCGCGGAGGGCCAGGACCAGGCTACGGGCGCCAAGCGGGTTCTCTTCGTCGGCAACAGCCTGACCTTCTGGAACGACCTGCCCCTGCTCGTGGAAGCCATGGCGAAGGCCCGGGGGATCATCCTCGAGTGCGAGGCTGCAACCGGCCCGGATCTGTCGATCGAAGATCACTGGAACCGCGGCACGCGCGACCTGATACGGGATGGTGACTTCAGCCATGTGATTCTGCAGCAGGGGCCGTCGTCGCTTGCTTCGAGTCGCGCCAATCTTCGCGAGTGGACGCAGCGTATCGCCACCGATATCCGGGCGAGTGGAGCGCGTCCCGCGCTGTACATGGTCTGGCCGGACCGTTCGCGTCTCGCTTACTTCGCACAGGTGCGGGAGTCGTATCGGCTGGCGAACGAGGATGTCGACGGCCTCCTGTTGCCGGCGGGTGAGGCCTGGCAGGCGGCGTGGAAGCTCGACCCCAAGCTCGATCTCTACGGACCGGATGGTTTCCACCCCTCGAAGCTCGGCACCTACGCCGCGGCGGCCACGATCTTCTCTCGCCTCACCAAAACCTCGCCGCTTGACCTTCCCGCGAAGCTGCGGTTGCGGAATGGCGAGGAGTACAAGGTCGATGGGCGGAAGGCTGCGATCGTGTTGCGGGCTGTGGCGGAACTCACTCCTCCCTGAGCGCCTTGATCGGATCGGTGGCGGCGGCGCGAAGGGCGGGCAACAGGCTCGCGACGATCGCGGCGGCCAGGAGCAGCAGGGGCACCGCGGAGTAGGACACGGGATCGAAGGACTCGAAGACCTTGATGCGGATTCGGGCCGCGACCAGGGCCGAGAGCGCGAGGGAAAGGGGCAGGCCGACGAGGATGCCTCGGCCGACGCGACGCACCGACTCCCCAAGCACGGTGAAGAGGATCTGACCTCGGGTCGCCCCAAGCGCCAGCCTCACCCCAAACTCGCGCGACCGCTGCAGCGCGGCGAAGCGCACCAGGCCGTGGAGGCCGAGGCAAGCGAGACCCAGCGCCAGGACGCCGAGGCTCGAGGCGATAAGACTCGCGACCGAGAAGGGAACCCGTTGCATGGCGAGTAGTTTGCGGAAGGGAACGGGATCGCAGAGGACGCCAGACTCAGCGCAGGCAGTCTTCAACGCGGACCCGGACGCGGTGTCCTCCGCATCAAGGCGCAGGAGGATCTCGGATGCTGCGCCGCTCGCGAAAGAACCGGGGCGATAGATGGCGCTGGCGTCGAGGCCACGGAAGAAGAAGCCGCTCATCACATCGGCGACCACGCCGACCACTTCGTACTGCCGGTAGATCCCTGGAGTGTCGCCCTCTTCAATCTGCACAGAGCGGCCCAGAGGACTCGCTCCCGGCCACAGGCGCCGAGCGGTGGCCTCGCTGATCACCGCCACCGGGGCCTGTGCCTGGGTCTCGTGGGGGTAGAAGCCTCGACCCTGCCGCAATGGGATGCCGATGGTGTCGAAGAAGTGTTCGTCGACGATGTTCGTGTTGAGCGCCGCTTCGTGACCGTCCGAACGCACCGAGGCGCGGGCCATGTCGCCGTTGAGAGGGGTTTGCGCGACCGCGGTCAGCCCCTTGACGTCGGGCCGCTGGCGCAGGCTTTCGATGAGAGCGGTCGATGGAGGCTCGGCCCGCAGATCGAGGAGACCGTCGAGGTCGTAGCCTGCGTTCACCTGCGTCGCTTTGTTCGCACTGCGCACCAGGACGCCCGCGCTCACAAGGAGGGGAAGGCTCAGGGCCACCTGCAGGACGACGAGAACACTGCGCAGACGGCCGGCACTCATCGCACCGCCTAGGAACAGACCGTCGCGCTTGAGCACGATGGTCCGCTTCATGTGGGTGGTCTGAAGCGCTGGAAGCAGCGAACATCCGACACCCACGACGAGGGCAAGGGCAAAGGCGGCGGTGACGATGCGCGCATCGACGGCCACCGGCAACATGCTCATGCCGGCATCGGTGACCAGGCTGAACACGACGCCCTGCACCGCGGCCACGCTGAGCAGCGAAAGACCCCAGGCGACGAACGCGGCGACGATGGACACCACGAGACCCTCGGTGAGCAGATGGCGGATCAAGCGGCCGCGAGAAGCCCCGAGCGCGGCGCGGATCGAGATGTCGTGACGTCTCGCCATGGCGCGGGCGAGGTGCATGCTGGTTAGGTTCGCGGCAGCGATGGTGGTGACGAGGCCAAAGAGAAAGATCAGCGCGTAGGCCAGGGGCTCGACATCCCGGCTCTCGCGGAGAAGGGTGGTGCGCCTCTCCACCCGGGCCTGCAGGCTGTCGGGGGCGAGGCCGGTGCGCGGCCCCATGGCACGGAGAATGGACGTGAAGGCGGACGAGGCCGCTTCCTCTGAGACGCCTTCGCGCAGGAGGCCCGAGATCGTGTAGTTGGTGGCGCCGCGAGCCGTAGCGTCGGCCGCTCCGGCAAGAAGCCAGAACTCGGGAATCACGGGGTCAAGGCCTCCTGTGCCCTCGGTGAGAACACCCACCACAGTGAGGGAGGTGCCGTCGACGAGAAGAGACTTGCCGACGATGTCTGGATCGCTGCCGGTGAGACGTTCCCAGCCGGTGTGGCTCAGCATGATCGCCGGCTCAGCCGGCACGTTGGAGGCCGCGGACAAAGGCCGTCCCATCGCCATCTCCGGTTTCACCAGATCGAAGAAGGAAGGCGTGACAACTTCGACGTAGGCGCGCTTGAGTTCGGGCCCGGCCACGATGGAGCGCCTGATGGCGACGCCGTACCCCTTCTCGATCACGGGATTGTCGGCGGCGATGAGCGCCAGGGCCTCGTTAAGCGGCCAGGCGCTCGCCCATCGGCCCTCGGCATCGCGTGCGCTCAACTCAACATGGCGAAGGGCGCCCTCGATGGGCAGAGGCTTGAAGAAGAAGATGTCGAGGAAGGCGAAGAGCACCATGTTCGCGGCGAGGACCGAAGCGATCACTGAGACCGCGACCACCGTGAAGCTCCGGTCACGCTTGAGGCCCCGGTACGCGTCGCGTAGATCGGCATGGAGGTCGTCGAAAACGCGGTACGCGCTCACCTCGCGGCCTTCCTGGCGGTATTTCTCCGTGGCGCCGAACTTCAAGCGAGCCTGGCGCAGGGCTTCGCTCCGGCTGAGACCCCCCGCCTCAAGGTCATCGGCCTGCAGTTCGATGTGGTGCTGGATCTCCTCGGACATGGCGTCCTCGAATCGTTCGCGGCCGCTCACGCGCCGCAGCCAGGCGGCGATTCGGGCAAACGCGGCGCTCACGCCGTCACCTTCTTTCCGAGGACGAGATCCATGGCGTCGACCAGCCGATCCCAGGCCGCCACCTGTTCACCCAGGCGGGCCTTTCCTTTTGGAGTGATTGAATAGAACTTCGCTTTCCGGTTGTTGTCGGAAGTTCCCCACACCACACTCACCAGATCCTGACGCTCCAGCCGCCACAACGCGGGATAGAGCGCGCCTTCCTCGATCAGGATCGCTCCCGACGAGAGCAGCTCGATCCGGCGCAGGACGCCGTAGCCGTGAAGCGAACCGAAAGAAACCGCCCTCAGAATCAACAGTTCGAGGGTTCCCGGCAGGATTTGTGCTGTACTCATCGTTCTCCCCTAATCATCTTAGGGAAAGACGAGCCGCGCCGGGATTTTGTTCACCGCACGCGTCGACTCTCCGCATCGGATCCCTGGGGCGGTTGACGGTTTAACGGACCGTCGCGAACAGGTCAGTGTGAGATCAACGCGAGCAAGCGGTCGACGAAGGGGGCAAGCTCACCCGCGATCCCGAACACCCACAGGGCCGTGACCGCGCCCGTGAAGACATCCATCGTGTAGTGCGCGCGGAGGACGAGCACGGCCGCGACCTCGATGAACGCGATGAGCAAGCCGACCGCGACGGCGGGAGGTCCGCCGAGCCGGCCGAGTTCGAGACAACCATAGACGGCGATCGCGGTATGGCCTGAAAAGAAGAGATCGGTGGCGGTTCCGTAGGTGACGAACAAAGACGGGAAGCCCGGGCTCCGCCAGATCATGTTCTCGGGCGAGGGCAGAGCGCACAGCCCCTGGCAGATCTGCCGGAGGACGAAGACGATCAACATCCCGAGGAAAGGTCGGATGCTGGAGCCGAAGAGGGCGAGGCCGATGATGAGCAGGCCCAGCAGGTCGATCAGCAGCGAACTGAAGATGAGCAGCCGATCGGCCCATTTGGGGTTGTCTAGAAGGAACCGGTGAATCGGCGCGGTCAGGTCGAGCAGGCCGTCGCCAATCCGGCCCTCGGGAAACGCTCTGCGACCGATGAGGGCCTGGCTCCAGAACCAGAGGCCCAGGGTGATGGCGACGAGTCCGGCGCGTACGACCCAGAGGGGCAGATCCATTTCAGTCGACCTCGGGGACGAGTTTGGCAAGATCCGAGAGTTCCTTCACCAAGGCCCGACGCCTTTCTCGGAATGATCGAACAAGATCGGGATTTTGCCGCTCACGGACGAACGCGCGCCCCTGCCGCACCACGTGCTCGAGCCGCTCGCGCCACCAGATGGCGAGCAAACCCGAAGGGAGGAGGGCCAGGGCGAAGAACCCGGTTGCCCAAGGGCCGCCGAGTTGATGCACAAGAAGGCCCTCCAATGCCCAAAGGACTGGGAAGAATACAAAGGCCACGGCCAGCTTGTCCGTGGCCTCCTCTTCATCGTCGCGCAGGATGCGCTTGACCACGGCGCCGGTGAATTTGTAGGGCAGTAGGTGGATCGCTATTCCGAGGAGGGCGAGGGGGGCGACGAGCAGCAGAACGACGCCTTGCCGTAGCGCGAACGCCCCGAAGGAGTGATGCGGGGCGTGCCCAACGAGCTGCGCGGGCTCGAGCCCATGCGCCTCGAGTTCCTTCTCGAAGAGGCGAAGCCGCTCACGGATCTCACCGACGCGGTCAGGCTGCTTCTCTTCGAGCCGTCGATAGATCCGCATGACCCCTTGCATCCAGAGAACGCGCGCGCCGCCATCGTCGGGCGTCTCGCCCTTGTCGTGCGCCCAGATTTCCTCGACGAAGGTGAGCAGCCCAAGCGTCGCCCGATCTCCGGCCTCGACGATCAGATGGCGCAGGTCCGAACCCAGGCGTTCGGTAAGCCGGCGAGCCGCGGCTTCGGGCTCGGAACGGGCAAGAGCCACGCAATCGGCAGCCTCCACCGGCCGGCCCACGTGAACGAGGGCGCTCCCCTCGCGAAAGATCCCGGGATTCCGAAAAACGAGCCCCACAGGAAGCAGGACAACGGGGTCAGCTTCATCAGCCTCGGTCGCCAGCAGCATCCGAGCGGCGCCCGTTCTTAGTTCGAGGAGTTGGGGCTCGGGTTGGGTGCGGCCTTCGGGAAAGAGCATGATCGCGCCCCGGGCCCTTAGGGTGGAGGTCGTTTCCGCGAAAAGCGCGGCGTTTCGTAAGGGGTCGTTCCCGGATTCCTTGACGCGGTGCACGGGCAGCGCGCCCATCGTTCGGAGGAACGGACCGATCAACGGATTCCGGAAGAGAGGCGCGTTCGCGAGCGTCCTCAGTCGGCGCGGGACGACCGCCACGAGGAGCATCGCGTCGACAAGAGAGTTGTGATGGTTGGCGGCCAGTACGAGCGGGGCCGCAGTGGGAATGCGATCCGCGCCCACGATTTCGATCCGCGGGTAGAAGAGGCGAAGGAGAAACCTCGACAACGCAGATACCAGGGTGTAGCCGATTGGCCTCGCTTCTTCGACGCCGCGCATGGCCGGCTACTTTAAGCACCCCGGGCCGAAATATTTCCAAAGAGGTCTTGACGGATTCACATTGTGTGACATAGTCTTTACGTATTATTCATGTCACATGAAGATCTCGATCACGTCTGGCGCGCGCTTGCGAACCCGCATCGCCGCCGCATGCTCGACCTGCTGCGCAAGAAACCCTGCACCACTGGCGAACTCGCCGAGGCCCTGGGGGAGAACCGCTTTCTGGTGATGCAGCATCTCAACCAGCTCAGGGAGGCGGATCTCGTCACCGTCGAGGTCGACGGAAGGCGCCGGATCAACCATTTGAATCCCGTACCCATCCAGCACATTTACGAGCGCTGGGTGGGGAAATATCAGGGCGACTGGGCCTCCGCCCTGGTCGGCCTGAAACGCACCGTTGAGGAAAAAACCGAAGCCCGCCGCGCGAAACGCGCTTGATGAAGGAATAAGAGGCACCATGGAAGAACGCCAGATACACGTTGTCGAGATCAAGGCCCCGGTGGCGGATGTCTGGGCGGAGATCACCAAACTCCAGCACGTGCAGAAGCCGATGTTCGGCACGGTGCTTGAGACCGACTTCAAACCCGGATCACGCATGATGTACCGCAGCGAGGACGGGAAACGCGTCTTCATCCTGGGCGAGGTGCATGAGTTCGTTCCGCCCACCCGCTTCGTGCACACCTTCCGCTTCACGAACCTGGCCGAGTCCCCCACCCTCGTGGAATGGAATCTCGAGGAGAAGGCCGGAGTCACCCGGGTCACCGTAACCCACTCGAAGTTCGTCGACCAGCAGAAGACCGCCGATTCCGTCCGCACCAGCTGGGTGGACATCCTGAACAACATCAAGGCGGTGGTGGAGCAGGGCGACGTGCCCCTGAAGACCCGGCTCATACTAGGCATGATGAAGGCCTTCATGTTCATGACTCCCAAGGAAATGCTGCGCAAGAACATCCCCGAACTGAACGAGAAGAAGTAGCTCTCCTCTCAACTACCGAAGAAGAAGAAGAAGAAAGGACTCCCCCTTTGATTTCCACATCGAACCGTCGTTCCCTTGTCGCCTCGCTGCTGCTCAGCCTCACTCTTATCCCCGCGGGCGCCTCCGCGCAGAACATCGAGGGCAAGGCCGCCTTCGAAAAGCTCAAGGGACTCGCCGGAACCTGGTCCGGCCCCATAGGCGCGGTGAACGGCCCGAAGGGCGTCCTCCGCTACGAGGTGATCTCGGGTGGATCGGTGGTGATGGAGGTGCTTTTCCCGGGTGAGCCGCACGAGATGCGGTCGATGTATCACCTCGACAAGGGGGACCTCATCATGACCCACTACTGCTCGGGAGGCACTCAGCCGCACATGCGACTGTCGAAGACGGGGTCATCGGCCGAGAAACTGGTGTTTGACTTCGACGGAGGGACCAACTTCGATCCCGCGAAAGACTCCTACATCCATGACGGCGAGATCCGTTTCCTGCCCGACGGACGCATGGAGGCGAGCTGGACCTTCTTCGCGAACGGCAAGTCGACGGGCGCCAATCATTTCTTCGCGCTCACGAGGGAGAGGTAGCCATGGGCAAGGTTGAAGACGCCACCGCGACTATGGTCGCGAACCTCGAAGCCAAGACCGGGAAGCCCATGGCGGCCTGGGTCAAGCTGGTGCAGGCCGAGAAGCTTGGCAAACACGGCGAAATGGTTTCCTTTCTGAAAACGAAACATGGCCTCGGCCACGGTTACGCGAATCTGGTCGCCCACTCGGTGGCGGGCGGGGGAAGCCTGAGCCGCGGCGACGACCCCGTGGCCGAGCAGTACGCGGGGGCGAAAGCCGTGCTACGACCGATCTACGACGCAGTGATCGCCGCGGTTCAGAAGTTCGGCCCCGATGTCGAGGTGGCGCCCAAGAAGGCCAACGTCAGCCTGCGTCGCAACAAGCAGTTCGCGCTGGTGCAGCCCTCCACCGCCACCAGGTTCGACGTGGGCCTGAATCTGAAGGGCGTGCCGCCGTCCGGTCGCCTCGAAGCGTCAGGGAGCTTCAACGCCATGGTCTCTCACCGCGTTCGTCTGGATTCGGTGAAGGGCGTCGACAAGGAACTGATCGGCTGGCTGAAGCAGGCCTACGACCAGGCCTGAGCGGCTCAGCGCCGCCTTCAATCGCGGGGCGAGAGGCGTCGCTTCAGGCGTTCGAGGGCCTCGTCGAACTCTGCCCCGCGGCCCTTGTGATAGACGCCGATGCCGACGATCAGAGCGCCGAGAGCGAACACTCCGAGACCGATCCAGGTCATGCGGGCCTGGGATTCCATTCCGGCCAGCGCTTTGGCGGCGAGCGACGCGAGGTCGAGCATCAGCACGCTGAGGCCGAGAGTCACGTAGAGACGCACGCGCACCAGGGCGCCGAACGCCATCGAGGCGAGACAAAGGACAAGCACGGTCAGATTGAACACCACGGGATAGCGGGCGTCGAGAAGGGCGTGGTACATGGCGCTGCCGAGCATGGCGGAGAGCGAAGCGAGGCGGATGGTCGAGAGAACGCCCGGCTTCAGCTCCCGCTCAAAGAGCTGCGCAATGACGAGAACGCCGAGTGCTACCGGGACGACGTAGGCGTGCAGAACGCGCAGTTCGAGCTTCGACCAGAACACAAGCGCCACGAAGGAGACAAAGCCCGCCACCGCGAGGAGGTTGTAGGGCGAGTTGCGTCGGTCATGTCCAAGGAACGCAAAGAGAACGGAGTTGAGGCCCACAACGAGGAGCACCATGTCGGCGCCGAGTCCGTTCGCCAGGGTCCAGTAGAGAGCGACTGCGGGGATCAGCAGAAGAGTCAGCGTGACGGGACGATGCAGCTCGGGCGCGTCGGTTTCATGAACGAGGCGCTGCTTGAGGCCGGTGAAGGTGGCTGAAGCCGCGAGCGAGAGCCAGAGGTCGTACTCGTAGCTCCAGAAGGACGTGGTCAACATCAGCTGACGGCGAAGGAGGGCCAGGGCCGCGGCCACGTGAATCTCACCGACAAAGCACGGCACCCACGAACGCCGTCGTCGTCCGTCGCGATACCACGCATAGCCAAGTCCCACGAGCAGGGCCGTGAAGATGACAATCTCCGGCGTCGTGTAGGGGACGCCGTAGTGGGTGACGATCACCGCCGCGTACGCGATTGAAAGGACGGCGACGATTCCATCGTGAAGTACTGCGCCTTCGGCTATGAGAAGAGACCGGACCTGGTGGATCGAGAGGCTCCGTTTCGGAGTGTTCACCCCCGCCCACGTCCCCACGGTTCTCGCCGCCGCCGCAGTCAGGAGCAGGGCGAGCATGGTTCGCAACAACGGTTCGGTGATGAAGAGCGCCGAAGCGCCGATGTCCCCCCATGGGGCCGAATAGAAATGGACGAGCCACACCGGAGTGAAGATCAGGGCGAAGGCGGCGAGCCGCTCGCTGTAGCTTGCGGGAGAGAGCGTCGCCCGCGGCATGAACGCCACGCTGAGCGTCAGCAGGGCGAAGGCGAAAAGTCCCTGGCCCGTCCAGGGCCGATGGAAGAACACATGGCCCAGGATCACGATCGCCAGAACGACGCGCCATCTGCTGATCCATTCGGCCGTGACGGGGTCGGGGGAGGGTCGGTAGAGAGCCCACACGCAGAAAGCGCGCAGGAGAAGAAGAACCCAGACGACGCGTCGGAGGTCGAGGGCGCTTGGAACCAAACGATCGGCGTGGAGAGCCGCGAGCAATTGGAGTCCGCCTAGATCGAAGTAGATCGTCATTCCGCGGTGGTAGCCGTGGTGGAAGAAGAGAGTCGCGCCGCCGAGCAGTAGCGCAGCCACGGCGACATCGGGTCGGCGGGGATCGGCGATGGCGTAAAGGACAAGAAACTGAACGGCCCATAGAGCGAGGAGCCCCGCGAGCGTCCGCACGCGGGCCCAGGCTTCCTTATCGAGTCCTGCGAACCACCCGAGCAGTCCGGCGGCCGACCGATGCTGCGTCGTGGCGAATGTCCAAAGGTGCAACAGCGCGATCCCCGCGAAAGCGCCCTCCATCGGCGCTTCGAACGGGCTCAAGCCTTCGAACGACGTGACCGCGAAGTAGGAGCCACCCATCATCGCGATGGCCCCCGTGAGGGCCACCCCGAAGGGCGCGCCGAAGGAATGGGAACGCGCGAGGATCAGCCCGACGACGATGAGAACCATCGACTGCGTGTGATAGTGACGGAGCGGCAGGTCGACCGAAGGATCCAGGAGCGCCGACCAGAAGAACCGGGACAGATAGAACGGGAGCACCAGGAGTCCCGCGACCACCGCGGCCTCGCGGTTCTCGCGGCGTCCTCTCTCGTCGGCCGCGGTCTCGGTTCGGAAGGCGAAATAGAGGGCCGGCAGGGCCAAAGTCGCGAGGGAGAGCGCCGGTGTGCGCATGAGCGGCGTCGCGAGGGCGAGCGCGATGAGACCGCAGGCGACGCTTGCCTGATCAAGAACACGCAGCGCCAGGCCAAGGGTTCCGCCGCGCCCCGAAGCGTCGCGCAGGGCGGCGGCGCCGATGAACCAGAGGACCGAGACCAGAAGGCCTCGCCACCCGGTGAACCGCGAGAGGCCGGGCTCGATCGCGTAGTGCCCGAGCAGCACGGCTGCGAGAACAACCGCGATGACAGCGCGCAAGGAATCGACGGAACGCCTGGTCGCCCTGATGGGCCAGAGAGTCAGAAGAGTGAGCCCGAGAGCGGCGGCAAGTCGATGATCGATGCCCAGTCCGTGCGCCGCCATCGCGGGCCCGACAAACCAGTCAATCGCAGCCAGATGCGCAAGCGTGAGAAGGCCGGTGGCGGAGATCAGGAGGACCTCGGTTCCGGCCCACAGACCAAGCAGCGCGTGGGCTGCGCTCGCGGCATAGTCGACGCCGATCTGCGCTAGGGTCGGGTCGGCGCCCTCGAAGCGCGGACGAAGGACCGAGATGATGGAGAAGAGGGCCGCCGGACCGCCGAGCCAGTAGAGAAGCCGCGCGGAGAGGCCGCTCAACAATCGCCTCTCGCCCTCGACGGCAAGGGCGAGCATCAGACCTAGCAGGACGAGCGGATTCGGACTGAGGGCGATCGAGAAGCGATCGGCGTCGGAAACGGCGGCGAGAAGCTCGCGATTCAGCGCCACACCGTAGGTCGCGAGTGACAGGGCGAGGGCGAACGGTCCGGGGTCAAGGCGGAGGCAGAGGAACGCGATCGCGATGATCCCCGCTTCGGACAACAAGGCGGGCCGCATGACGGCTTCGATGGATCCCATGACGAGAAGCAGTCCAACCGGAATCGTGGCCAATCGATTGGGGGTGCCGCGCATCAGCCAGACGCTCGAGGCGCCGCCGAGAATCGCGCCCGTCCCGTAGGTGTCCGGCCCGACGCGGAGGAGCGCGGCGAAAGCCGCAAGAAGGGGCGCGGCGACAAGATAGAGATGAAAGCCCCGGGCGAGCGATTCGGCCATGCCGTCGTCGATGCTCGCGAATCCTTTTAGGAACTTCCGCCATCGTTGCGAGCGCGAAACGAGCCACGTGAACGCGTGCCCGGCGAACACCGCGAGCCACGCGCCTTCGAACGGATGCTCGAAGGGACTCAGGAAAGGGAAACCGCTGATCCCGAAATAAGCGCCCGTGAACACCGCAATCCCGCCAAGCGTGCCGACACCCAGATGCGTCTCGAAGGCGTTTAGACGGATCAGAACGAGACCAAGCGCCACCATGAGCGGCGCGTTGTAGTGGTAGTAGTCGGAGCGGATCTGGCTCTCCGGAAAGAAGACGATCTGGAAGATGGGCCTCGCGGCATAGAGAAGGACGGCGGCTGAAGCGATCGCGGCGGCGGATCGCGCGTAGCGCACGGCGCGGGTCGCATCCGAGTTCTTGAATCGCTCGGCCGCGATCTGGAAGTAGGCCACGGGCAGCGAGAGGCCAAAGAGCGCCGCGACGGGAGAACGGAACGCCGGAACGAGGAGGATCAGGCACCAAAGCGCCATGGCGACGCCAAGGTGGTAGACCGCGTGAGCGACGCCGACCGACCGATCGCGCTCGACTTCCGGAAGGTCCGGCAACGTCGCAAGAGTCAGCTTCCGGAAGAACCAGCCGGCAAGGAAGGCGAGCGACGCCGACACAATGAGACGCTCCCCCGTCAGGTCGCCGAGATTCGGATCCGCGGTGAAGTTCGCGTTGAGCAGAGCGAGCACGAGAAGTGGGCCCGCCAGAAGGATCCGCGTGACGCGTCGCCCTTGAAGCAGTAGACCAAGCGGCGCCCGAAGCACGAGAACCATGACAACCGCAGCGCCGACCCCGATCGCCGCGACGTGAATGTCCGAGAGACCGCGCGCGCGAAGAAGGTCGCCAGCACCCCACTGAACAACGTGATAGTTGGCGAGCGAGAGAGTGAGCGAGGCAAGAGAGGCGAGGACGGAGGTTCCCCGGATAGCGGCGAGGAGGAACAGCGCCGCGGAGGCGAGGTAGGGATCGATGAGTTCCGATGGGTCGCGCCTCAAGTCGTCGACGAGAAGGTGGCGAGTCACCGCGAGGAGCGAGAGGATGAGCGATGGGAGGTGCAGCCACGCCGTCACCCTGCTGTTCGCGAAGGACCCGGGCCAGGGGCTGCTCAAGAGGCCTGGCCGCAGCGACGCCGTGTTTCGGGAGGCGACCAGGACGACGGCTTGAATCAGCGAAAGGAGGGCGAGACCGAAAGGGGCAACGAGCAGATCCTGACGCGCAGCCAGGTCTTCGGTCCGTAGAAGTGCGGGATGAAGCGCCGCGAGAAACCCAATGATCGAAGCCATGAGAAGGCTCGGCCCCGGAATGGTCCAGCGCGCCACCAGCAACCAACCCGCGAAGGCCATCAGCAGGCTGAGCAGATCGATCCGCTCTGGGGCGGTGGCGTTGATCAGCGCGAGTACCGTAACCCAGCCCACGACCACGGCTGATCCGAGCCGAAGCGGCGCGATGAGACGCAGAAACTTCGTCGAGGCCTCCTGTCGTGCTTCGAGAAGGCCTAAGGCCGCAAGCGTCGTGGCCGCAAATCTCATCAGCCAGGGAAGCGAGTGTTCGTAGCTCAATCGCGCGAAGAGCGGCCCTGCCCCGGGCGAAAACTCGGACGCGACCATCACGAGGGTCAGAACGGCGAACAGGGACCCCGCGCCGAGTTCACGCGGACGCAGGCACGGCCGAATGAGTTGTGCGAGGACGAACAGGCCCAGCCAGCGCAGGTCGGCCGGAGCCGCTCCAAAAAGGTGCGCGGCAATCAGTGCGGCGCCGGCGACCAGGCTGCCGGTTTCCAGCCAGCGCTCGATCGGTTCGAGGAGGAAGGCCCGGATCCAAGCGCGACTCGGTAGAACGACGGTCGTGACGACGATCTCGGACACCTGGAGGACGACACCGGTCCAAAGGACGGGCCATTGCCATGCCCAGACGTCTCCATTCCGGTGCGACAGCAACCAGAAGCCCCAAAGGAGGGAGAGAGGACCGAGGCGAAGCAGCGAGCCGCCGCTCTCGTCGCGACGCCATATCGCGACCAGCGTCCAGATCGCTGAGCAGAGCAGGACCGCGACCACCGTCTTGAGCGAGGGACCCAAAGGCAACTGAACGATCGCCGAATAGAACTCGACGCGCAGCGCGAGGCCCGCGGCGAGCAGCACCAATGGCGTCGTAAAGAGGGAGTGGCCGCTCCGGTTCAGAGGCAGGAGAGAACCGTCGAAGAGCTGATCGGGCTCACGGCCTTCGTCACTCCAGGTTCGTCGCCTCAACCCTTGGGCGATGCCGAGTGCGAGCGCGGCGGCGGCCGCGCTCCCGAGGCCGCTCCCCCACGAGAGCCACGGAAAGAGGATCCTGAAGTCCGCCTTCAACCCCGGTAGGAGCGCAAAGACGATGAACAGTCCGACGATGAACGGCAGCATCGACCGGGCGAGGTAGGTCGTATAAGCGAGAACGCCCAGCATCATGAGAGGGCCGAGGTACTCGGGGAGCGAGGCGATGAGCGACGGCGGCGGTGGGTTTTGTCTCTCGAGAAGAACTCGCGCCAGCATGGCGGCAAGCGCGAAGACGCCGTACAGGGAGAGCGCCGCCGTACGGACGCGGCGCAGCGCCTCGCTCGATGTGGCGCGGATGAGCGCCAACCATGCGAGCGAGAGAAGAGCGAGGCCGAAGGTGAGGGTATTGCCCGCGAAATCGCGGCCCTGCATGTCGGCGAAACCAAGATACGGCATGGCCATCGCGGCCATCGTGGCCCCTATGAATCCGTCGCGGCGGCGTTCCGATTGGACGCTGCGGTAGAAGAGGAGAAAGGCGACGAAGAGAAGGGCGAGGCCGGTGTAACGCTGCGGCGTCTTGAAATGCGAGTGCGCGAGAACGGCGACGATGCCGGTAATGACGAGAAGGGCGCGCTGCAGCTCGCGCGCCGCGAGTTCCACACGGGACACGCCGCGGCGACGCGCGTCGACGGCGATGGCGCCCATGAGCAGCGCGATCGAGTAGCCGACGACGGGACTCCACGCGAGAGACAGCCCGGGCAACAGATTGATCGACGCCGCCGCCAGTGTGAGGAGAAGGAGGCCGAGATAGGTATGGGGGACGCTGTTCCGAAACGCCGCCTGATAGAGCCAGAGCACACCGGCCAGCGCTCCTGAAACCACGCGCAGGTAGGGGTCTCGCGAACTGGCGACGACCCCCGCGAGAATGAGAGCGAAGCCGATGAACGATTCCTCGGCGGTCGAGGCCTCGTCGGACTTCGTCACTCGCAGCTGTCGTTCGACGAAGAAGGCGACTCCCCCGCCCATGACGATCAACGGGCCGTACACCGCGAGAACAGGCCATTGCTGCTCCCACGCGTGAACCCACCCGAAGACCTGCAGGTATGTGAGAGCGAGCGTGAAGGCGGCGAACCACACGATGCGGCTCTCCCGGGCGGTCGCGGTGTCGTGGGCGTGCGCCGAGAACCGCCGCAAACGATCGGCCGCTACGAAGAATCCCGCGTAGAAGCCGAAAGCGAATACCTCGGCCGGACGGAGTCCCCACGACTCCGCAAGCAGGCGTGCGAGGGGTCGCAACAGGACAAGAGCGTTGAGGAACAGCAGCGCCGGCGTCAGCATCCCCCCGAGCGGTGCGTAGACCGCCGACGTCCAGCTGCGAAGTCCGAAGGTCATCACCACGAGATAGAGGCCGGCCATCAGGGGAACGGCCACCCACTTCGCCGTCACATTCGGATCATCCGCAAGCAGCGAGACGCTCATGCAGTTCACGGGCAGAAGCGCGATCGCGGCGCCTCTAAGCATCGCGGCGGTCCCGGAGAGTTTCGAATCGCTCCTCTCGAGCCATCGCGCGACGAGGCCAAGGCCGCCAGTGAAGAACGCGAAGAGGCCCGGGACCAGGGTGTAGCGGAAGAGCCAGTGCCGAGTCCACGTGAAGTACGCGACTAGTGAACCGCCGACAAGGAGCATCGCGATGCCGGCGAGCAGATTCGCGTTCTCCATGATGAAGTTGCGCCAGGGCGACGGCTCTTCGGGCGTCGGTTCCCGCGGGGGCCGACTCGCCGGGTGGGGCGGCGGTGCCACGGAGAGCGCCGCGCGCGGAGTCTCGATCTCGGTCGCGGTCGGTGTGGTCGATGAGGTCAGCGTGAGTGCCGGCGCGGGCGTTGGGGCCCGCTCCGTGACGGATGTCCCCGCGATCGACGGCGCCACGGCGGGCGCGGGTGGCTGAAGAGGCGGTTGCCCACGCACCCCTTGAGCCTCCTCCGGGGAAATCCGATCTTGCCACCGCTTCAGGAAGAGTGGACGGTCAGGAAGGGGAATCGCCCCGCGGCATTGAGTCTCTATGGCCTCGTGGAACACATGGAACGGAGAGGCGCTGGCGCGCGCGGAGAGCGTCAACAGGAGAAGGGGTTCGACTCCCGCGGCAAGGGCCGTCGCCGAAAGGTCGTTGTCGCCCGCCCAGCTTGAAAGCCACGCCGACCACTTCTTCGCGTCGGGCCCGAAGCGCTGACCGAAGCGGACGGTGAGACCCACTGCGGCACGGGGCTCGATCGAGGGATCCGAGAGGAGGCTGACCAGCGGACTGATCGCCGATCGGTCGGGTGTGGCAAGGGCGTGATCGAGGACGTCGTCCTTCTCTTGCGGAGACAGCGACATCACGCCCGGCAGCCTGTCTCGCCACGACTCGTCGGGGGTCTCAGGCTCAGGCCGGTGGCCCTCTCGAAGAGTCGGCAAAGCATCGGCCAGCGACGGTGGGAGGCCGTTCTTTTCAAGCGCAGCCTCCGCGAGGCGGAACGGATCGCACCAGGGGACGCGTTCGAGCGCCGCCAGGGAGGCGTCCAACGCCGCACGTATCCGCGCCGCGAGATCCGTCCCCGCGCCGAGTGTCGCGTCGATGAGAACCAGATCCTGATAGAGCGAGATCGCCTCGCCAAGAAGTGAGAGGGGACGAGGCGGATCCGAGAATCCGATTGGAATGTTCTTCGTGAAGCCCAGCCGTGAGAGTCCGTCGGCCGAGAGGGACTCGCCAGCGACGCGTCGTCGATGGATATCCAGTGCGGCAACACAGTCCTGGGCCACCGCGTCACGAAGCAGCACCTCGCTGCCCGGAACCTTCGCGTCGCTCAGCCAGCGCAGCACGCGATGGCGCGGAATGTTCGGGGGCGTGGCGAGCAAGACAGCGGCGAGGGCCCGCTCGCGTTGCGCCGGCGTCAGACCTGCAGCGTAGGGACCCACGAGCAGACGTGCGGCCTCCAGGCGGAGGCTCTCTTCTGAAGCGCCGGTGTCCTGCCGTTCGTCGCTCATTCCTGGCTCACCCTGGAGAGCTTCTTCACGACGCGCGTTCCCACGATCATGTCGTGAAGGCCGCGTCGATCTCGGTTTAGAGGGATTGCCCCGAGGGTGAGGCCGCAGCACATGAACTGGCCGGTCTTGAGCAGCGCTCGCATCCAGGCCGAAACGGCGGAAGCGGGCCCTCCGCCGGCCGCAACCACCTGGATGTCGGCGAGGGCCTTTCCAAGCGTCTGACCGCCTTCCTGAACGAAGAGGGCTTCATAGATGAGCGAAACCAAGAGGAGCCGCCAGGTCACGGCGCTGCCGCCGGCCCAATTGAAGATCGAGCTCAGGATCACTGTCGTCATGACCACAACAACGACGTCCACGGAAAACGCGATGAAGCGGTCGCCGTTTGACGCGGGTTGAGGGTCGGTGTGAGGAGGTGTTGGGTCGGACACCGTGGGCTGTTGCCGCTCGGCTCTCTCACCCGCGATTCCCGCCTTCGGCGCGTCGTTTCCCTCGCCCTCGGGGGAACGCGCCTCGACCCTGGACTTTGTGGCCCCCGTCGAGAGACGCAGGCACCCGCGGCAGATGAAGAAGACGTCCCGCGGAGTCACGCAGTTGGAGCAAAAGGGACGAAGGCAACTGGCACAGCGGATCCCATGACTCGAGTTCTCGGGATGCCGAACGCAGTTCAGAAAATCGGCCGGCGCGCCGCCGTGACCTTCGCCCATGTGCGGCGCAGTATAGTTATCTCGTCGCGGGTCTCGGTGGCACCCTGGTGGGCATCGCGGTTCGAGCCAGACCCAAGGGGTTAGTAAGCTCCCGCGGCCATGAAGATCGCCATCGTCACCAATCCGAAACACCCCGAGATCGAAGATGACGATCGGCCTCTGGCCGCTGCCCTCGCGCTTCGTGGAGCCGTGGTTCTCACCGCCTCCTGGGACGATCCCGACTTCGCCTGGGACCGCGTGGATCTCGCCCTGATCCGGTCGCCCTGGGACTACTACCGTCGCTTCGAGGAGTTCCTGGCCTGGCTCGGCCGTGTGGAGACGCGGACGACGCTCGTGAATCCGCCCGACGTGATCCGCTGGAACGCGGACAAGCGGTACCTGCGTGATTTCACCGACCGGGGTCTTCACTGCGTGCCCACGACGTTCGTCGGCCGGGGCGAGAACGCGGACCTGCGGGAACTCTGCCTGGCGCGCGGCTGGACCACGGTGGTGCTCAAGCCTTCGGTATCGGCCGATTCGTGGGAGACGATACGCGTCGAGCCGGATCGGTATGCCGATGGACAGGCCTACCTGGAGAGGCACCGGCCTGATCGGACCATCATGGTGCAGCCCTTCGTGAAGGACGTGGAGGAGGGAGGGGAACAGTCCCTCATGTTCTTCGGCGGCCGCTATTCCCACGCTGTCATGAAGAACTCCGCGTTTCTGGGCGGACGCCACGTCGGCCCCGAAGGTCGGCTCATCGAGCCGCGGCCGGACGCGATCGCCATGGCCCGCGACGTGCTGGTGCGCGCAGATGTCCCCCGGATCGCCTACGCCCGTGTGGACATCGCGCGCGATGACTCCGACCGGCCCATGCTTCTCGAACTCGAACTCTTCGAGCCGACGTTGTTCCTTCGCGAGAAGCCGGGTTGTGAAGAAGCGCTGGCCTCGATACTCCTGCCCTGAACCCTTGGTCTACTCGTCGACTTTGAGCACGGCCAGGAAGGCTTCCTGGGGAATGTCGACGCTGCCCACGCGCTTCATTCGCTTCTTGCCTTCCTTCTGCTTGTCGAGCAGTTTGCGCTTGCGGCTGATGTCGCCGCCGTAACACTTGGCGATGACGTTCTTGCGCAGCGCTTTGACGCTCTCGCGCGCGATGATGCGCGAGCCGATGGCGGCCTGGATGGCCACGTCGAACATCTGGCGTGGGATCAGGGCCCGCATTTTTGTGACCAGCGTCTTGCCGCGCTGATAGGCCATGTCCTTGTGGCAGATGATCGAAAGCGCGTCGACCGGCTCTTCGTTCACGAGGACGTCGAGCTTCACCAGCGGCGACACCCACCATCCCGTGATCTGGTAGTCGAGTGAGGCATAGCCCTTCGACGCCGACTTGAGCCGATCGTAGAAATCAAGCAGCACCTCGGCCATCGGAAGCTCGTAGGTGATCATCACGCGCGTGGGCGTGATGTAGCCCATGTTCTTCTGGATGCCGCGTTTGTCCTGGCAGAGCTGCAGGATCGCGCCGACGAACTCGGGGGCAGTGAGGATGGTGGCGGTGATGACCGGCTCTTCGATGGCTTCGATGGACCCCGGATCGGGAAGGCGCGCCGGCGAATCGACGTCGATGATGTCGCCGTTCGTCTTCATCACCCGGTACTTGACCGAGGGTGCGGTGACGATCAGTTCGAGGCCAAACTCGCGTTCAAGGCGCTCCTCAACGATTTCCATGTGCAGGAGACCGAGGAAGCCGCAGCGGAATCCGAAGCCGAGGGCGGCCGAGGTTTCCGGCTCGTAGTTGAACGAGGCGTCGTTCAGCCGGAGCTTCTCCATAGCCTCGCGTAGTTCGCCGTATTTGTTCGATTCGATCGGATAGAGTCCCGCGAAGACCATGGGCTTGACGTCCTTGAACCCGGGCAGCGGCTCCGACGCCGGATTCCGGTCGTCGGTCATGGTGTCGCCGATCTTGGTGTCGGAGATCCGTTTCACGCCCGCGACCACGAAGCCGACCTCGCCCGCGCCCAGCGAATCGACGGGCATGGGCTTGGGGGTGAAGACGCCCAGGCCTTCGACCTCGTGGCTGCCTTCGGACGCCATGAGCCGGATCTTCATGCCGGGTTTGATGACGCCGTCGACCACGTGGACGAGGATCACCACACCGCGGTATTGGTCGAACCAGGAGTCGAAGATCAGGCAGCGCAGCGGACCATCGGGATTGCCCTTGGGTGCGGGCACGCGGTGGACGATGGCCTCGAGGATTTCGGAGATGCCGATACCCTGCTTTGCGGAAGCGAGAATGGCGCCCGAGGCATCGATGCCGATGACGCTCTCGATCTGCTCCTTGGCCCGTTCCGGCTCGGCCGAGGGTAAGTCGACTTTGTTGATTACGGGGATGATCTCGAGGTGGTTTTCGACCGCGAGGTGCGCGTTCGCCAGAGTCTGGGCTTCAACACCCTGGCTCGCGTCGACCACGAGAAGCGCGCCCTGGCAGGCGGCCAGCGACCGGCTGACTTCGTAGCTGAAGTCGACGTGGCCCGGGGTGTCGATCAGGTTGAAGACGTAGTCCTTCCCGTCTTTGGCCTTGTAGTTGAGGCGCACCGAGTGCTGCTTGATGGTGATGCCGCGTTCCTTTTCCAGGTCCATCGCATCGAGGAACTGGGCACTCATTTCGCGCGCGGTGAGGGCGCCCGTCGCCTCCATCAGGCGGTCGGACAACGTGGTCTTCCCGTGATCGATGTGGGCGATGATCGAGAAGTTGCGGATCTGTGAGAGTTCGGTCACGTCTACCTGAGGAGAAGAAAAAGAGTCGAAAAGGGGCGAAGGAGGGGCTAGCGGACGTTATGCATCGCCACAGCTGCTGCCCCGATCGCACCCGCCTGGTGGCCGAGCTCCGCCGCGACAAACGATGCGCGGCCGAAGATTTCGCCGAACGTCCGGGCGCGGGCCGCCTCCATTATCCGCGGAATGAGCAGATCAGCGCTACGGGCGAGGCCACCGCCGATCACAATGCGTTCGAGGTCGAGGATCTGAAGGGCCATGGCGCAGGCCCGGCCGAGGGCCGCCCCCGCCCTGTCGACGAGGTTGACCGCGAAGGCGTCACCCGCGCGCGCGGCCTCGAAAATGGCCGCGGCGTCGAGTGGATTCGCGTGTGAAAGCGAGGTGTGCACCCCCGAGCCGATGGCGGCGCGAGCCCGGCCCACGAGGTAGTAGGCCCCGCACTCCGTCTCGAGGCAACCGTGATGGCCGCAGGCGCAGGCATCGCCAATGGGCTCGACCGGCACATGGCCGATTTCCCCTGCGAAACCGGAGGCGCCCTCATAAGGCTGGCCGTTCAGTACGAGTCCCCCGCCCACCCCCGTGCCCGCGGTGATGAGGAGAACCTGGGAAAGACCCCGCGCGGCGCCGTACCGGACCTCGGCGAAGGCCGCGGCGGTGGCGTCGTTCATGACACTCACCGGCACACCGAGGGCCGCGTCGAAAAGGGGTTTGGCGTCGACGTGACGGAGCGAGGGCAGGTGCGGCGAAGCGGTGAGCCGACCCGTCGACTTGTCCACCAACCCCGCCACCGCCACCCCGGCCGCCCGAGCCTCGGACTGAGGATCGAGTTCCCGTTTCAAGGCCGCCAGCTGAACGCACAGGGCCTCGATGGACTCCTGGTGCACCGGCGTCTCCCCCCGCGCCACGACGTCCGCGTCCCGCAAGGCCACCGCCTTGATGAAGGTGCCGCCGATATCGAAGCCGAGGGTGAGCATGGGGAAGTGTCGAATGCTATCAATCGAGCGTGGTCGCTTCGACCGCATTCAGCACGGACCTCCCTCAGCGACCGGTGCGCGAGCTCGTGGGCTCGGCAACCGGTCGCGGTGGCTCTGTCCATACAATGCGGGGTCCAAACAGGCGGGGGAGCGATAATCCCAGGCGAAGCAATGACAACACTCCTCGAACTCAAGCAACAGGGTCTTAAAGGCGGCGAATCCGTCAAGGACGAAATGCGCCGGAATCTGCTCGCCAAGCTGCGCGACCAGGAGCCGCTTTTCCCCGGCATCGTGGGTTACGACGAAAGCGTCATCCCCGAAGTGGTGAACGCGGTGCTTTCAAGGCACCACATGATCCTGCTCGGCCTTCGCGGCCAGGCCAAGACCCGGCTCATCCGCCAGCTGGTGTCGCTGCTCGACGAGCGGTTGCCCATTGTGAAGGGCTGCGAGATCCGCTGCGATCCCTTCTTCCCCCTCTGCCGGCCCTGCCGCGACAAGTGCGCGGCCATGGGCGACGCCATGGAAGTCGAGTGGCTCCATCGCGACGAGCGGTACGTCGAAAAGCTCGCCACTCCTGACGTCACCATCGCCGACATGCTGGGTGATCTCGATCCCATCAAAGCGGCGAAGAGCGGCCACATCCTGTCGAGCGAAGGGGCTATCCACTACGGCCTGCTGCCAAGGTCGAACCGCGGCATCTTCGCCATCAACGAGCTGCCCGACCTCGCGCCCCGCATCCAGGTGGGCCTGTTCAACATCCTTCAGGAAGGGGACATCCAGATCAAGGGTTTCCCCGTGCGCCTGCGCCTCGACGTGGCCATGGTCTTCACCGCCAACCCCGAGGACTACACCGCCCGCGGCAAAATCGTGACACCGCTCAAAGACCGCATCGGCAGCGAGATCCGCACCCACTACCCAGAAACCATCGAGCTTTCCTCTCTGATCACCGCGAGCGAAGCCTTCTCGAAACGCAGCCTGCCCGTCTTCGTGCCCGAGTTCGTGCGCCACACCGTGGAAGCGGTGGCCTTCGCGGCCCGACGCGACCGGCGGGTGGACAAGAAGAGCGGCGTTTCGCAGCGTCTCGCCATCAGCGTGCTCGAAAACGCCATGTCATCCGCCGAGCGCCGCGCCATGGCCTTCGGCGAAGAAGAGATCGTGCCCCGCATCGCCGACATCTACGTGGCCCTGCCCGCAGTCACGGGCAAGATCGAACTCGAATACGAGGGCGAGATGGCGGGAGGCGCCGCGGTGGCCCGGGATCTCGTGCGCGAGGGCCTCAAGGAAGTTTTCGCCCGCGAATTTGGCGGGACCAACCTCCGCGCGTTGATCGATTTCTTCGAACAAGGCGGCGAGATCGGTGTCTCGGACGACAAGAGCGCGGGGGACCTCCTCGCCGCGTTGTCGCGGGTTCCCGGTCTGCTCGCCCATGCCGGCCGCCTCATCCCTGAACGCAGCGACGCGCCCACCCGGGCCGCGGCCGCGGAGTTCATCCTCGAGGGTCTGTTCGCTCAGAAGAAGATCGGACGCTCGGATGAAGGCGGCTACATCGCGGTCGAACGCAAGACCGAAGACGGCGGGCCCGACCCCGAGCGCCTCGAACGTCTGGCCCGCCTCAAGCGTCAGGTGAACTAGCGGGCCCATCAAACCCATGCCTCGCTTCACCTACCACAAGCACCGCTCCAATCTCTGGGAGGACCTCGACCTCTCTGAGCTCGTGAGCGCCATGTCCGAGTTCCTGCTCGGCAGTGGTTTCGGCGAGCCCGCCGACGGTGATTCCCAGACCTCGGAGCAGGATCTGAAGGATGCCATCGTCAATGCCCTGATGACCAGCGAACTCCTTCCCGACGAGGATCTGCAGAAGCTCTTCTCGAGCGAAGAGACACTGAATGAGTTCCTGGAGAAGGTCATCGAGCGGCTGATGAACGAGGGCTTCATCCAGGCTTCGCAGAACGGATCGGGGCCTCTCGAAGACAGCGAGGGCCAGGGCGAGGCCTCCGGAGCGGGAGCCCCGGTGAGGTTTGAGCTGTCGGAGAAAGGCACGGACTTCCTCGGCTACCGCGCCTTGCGCGAACTCATGGGCGCCTTCGGCCGCTCCTCGTTCGGGTCGCACGACACCCAGGACCTCGCAACCGGCGTCGACGCGAGTGGACCCAGCAAGTCCTACGAATTCGGCGACACACTGAACCTCGACGTCAGCGAGACGCTGCTCAACACCATCCGCCGCACCCGTTCGCTCGAGATGCGCGAAGGCGAAGGTCTCGACGTCGGCTACGACGACCTGGTGGTTCGCCAGACCGAATACCGCTCGTCGTGCGCCACCGTGGTCATGCTCGACTGTTCGCATTCCATGATCCTGTACGGGGAAGATCGCTTCACCCCGGCCAAGAAGGTGGCCCTCGCCTTGTCGCATCTGCTGCGCACCCAGTATCCGGGCGACTCGCTGCGCGTGGTGCTCTTCCACGATTCGGCGGAGGAGATCCCGCTGTCGCTGCTCGGGCGAGTGAAGGTGGGCCCGCACTACACCAACACCCGCGAAGGGCTGCGGGTGGCCCAGCGGATTCTGGCCAGCGAGCGCAAGGACATGAAGCAGATCGTCATGGTCACCGACGGCAAGCCCACCGCGCTCACCCTGGACGACGGGCGGATCTATCGCAACCCCTTCGGCCTCGATCCCAAGGTCATCGGCCTGACCCTGAAGGAAGTCATCAACTGCCGCCGTCAGAACATCATGATCAACACGTTCATGCTGGCCCGCGACTACGAGCTGGTGGCCTTCGTGGCCAAGGTGTCCGAACTCACCCGGGGCAAGGCCTACTTCACCAGTCCCTATGACCTGGGCGAAGCGGTGCTCATGGACTTCCTGCGCAAGAAGCGCACCGTTTCTCACTGACCGACTTCTTCTCCCGGCACGCGGCTTGAGTTCCAGACTGTTCAAGGACGCGGCCGGACTGCTGGTGGCGCTTCTGATCGGCGCCGCTCTCGTTGGGTATCACCACCAGGCTCACTTCGATCCCCACGTGGCCTGGGACGGGTTCACGCTGCCGGGTTTCGATGCCCACGTCTACGTCGCGATGGCCGAGGAGCCGAGGGTGTTCACGGTGGCGCCGTGGGGCTATCGCATTCTTCTGCCGGGGCTGATCGGCTCGTTCCTTCCTCCGAGGCTTATCGTGCCCGGCTTCGAGTGGGCGGCCCGCTTGTCGCTCGTGGCGGTGAGCGGCCTTCTGTTCATCTATCTGAGAACGTTGGGGGCGACGCAGCGCGCGGCGCTTCTTGCGGTTCTAGCCATGATGGCGACGCCATCGATCGGCGCGGTGTTCGAGAATCCTTTCCTGGTCGAGCCCTTCGCTCTCGCTTTGCTTCTTTTCGCACTCATCGCCATCGAGGGTCGCCTCGGCCCGGGGGTGACCGCCCTCGCCCTGGTCCTGCTCGCCTTGTCGAAGGAAATCTGGGTGGTGCTGCTGCCTCTGATCTTCCTGCGCGAAGTGAAAAACGGAGCGCGCGCAGCCGCCCTCGAGACCCTGCGCACCGCCGTCCCCGCCCTTCTGGTGAGCGCTCTGATCCGCGCGATGTGGGCGCCCCAGACCGAAACGCCGCCAGCCGGAGCGGGATGGCTGGACACGCTCAGCGATATCCCGTCTGGCCTGGTCGAGGTGGCCCCCGAGTTCCTCCTCGGAGGTTTCGTTTTCACCGGTCTGCTCGCCCTGTATCGCCCCGCGGCGCGCGATTTCCTGTGGCGGCACCTCCTCACTCTGGGGCCGCTGGTCGTTCTGCCCATCATGGCCGCCACCTACTCGGGCGCGGGCGCCGCCGCCAGCTTCTTCACCGATGACGTGCGCCGGCTCCTCATCTACGTCCTGCCCTTCGTGGCCGCCCTCGCCGTCCACCTCGACCCCGGGCACGAACCGGCGCGCACCATCACCGCACCCGCCGCAGCGAATCGCATGATCGGAATCATCGCCCTTCTTCTGGCGATCTCGCCCCTCGCGCTTGATCGATACTCACGCGTGGATCTCTCGATCTCCCGCGACGGCCCCTATGTCCTCGGTTTCACCCGAGAGACACTCAAGACCGCGCGCAAGCTGCAACGCGGCGAGACCGTGATCTTCGACCCCGCGGAGCGGAAGTTCGCCTGGGGAGTGTCGCCTCCGAATGAACTGGCGCGCCTGCGTTTCTTCCTGCGCCGTGGTTTCGGCCCCGTGGCCCACTACGGCATCCACGACATCCGCATGCGGGAGACCACGGCCACGCTGATCGCGCCCTTGCAGGAGGCGCGGATGCTCCGCCTCACCCTGACCATGGACGCGCGTGCGTCGGCCTGGGTCTCGGTGTCGGCCGGGGGACGGAGCGTGGGCGAGGCTCTCGTCGGCCCTCATGCGGTGCGGGCCACTTTCGAAATTCCGGCGGCCAGCCTCTTCCGCGGCGACAACAGGGTTCAACTCGACTGCATCGAAGGCGCGAAGGTCCTGCCCCGCCTGCTCCGCGTGGAGATGTCTCAACCCCGGTCCGAATAGACTGGCCGGGTCTTGAGCTTGGGGAGAGTTTTCGCGCGCTTGGGTAACCTGGGCAGGAGTGGCCCGGAGATCGCCGCGTGGCTGCTTCTCCTGGGCGCGCTGCGCCAGGCGTACGTTTTCATCTCAGAGAACCTTGCCGCCCGCGAGGACCTCTGGTTCCTCTTTTCCTCCGACACCGTCCAGTACGGCCTGCTCTACCGCGACCTCTTCGAGGATGGGTTTCACTTCTCGGGATGGAACATCTCCCATGCCCCCGAGTATGTGCAGATGTTGTGGTCGTTGCTGCTGCAGCATCTCGCGGGCAGCCTCGCCGCGGGTCATGTAATCGAGGCCTTGCTTCAACCCCTGATCCTGGCCCTTGCCTTGCGCTTCACCTTATCGAAGTTAACTACCGCCTCGCCCGCCGTCGGTCCGTCCATCGTCGCGCTGGTTCTCACCCTGATCAGCCACGGCTTCGGTCTGAATCTGATCGCGTTCATCTGGAGCAACCGCCACGGTTTCACGGTGATCCTGAGCGTGCTCGCGCTTGGGGCCCTGCTCGACGCCATCGGGGCGGGTCGCCGCTTCGTTCTGCTGGTCGCGGTGGTGGCTTTAGGCGTCGCCTCGGATCTGCTGTTTGTGGTCTGGTTCGTGGGCCCCGCCCTCGCCTCGCTCCTCTTGTTCGGACGCTCCCTGGAGTCCGACCGGGGCCCTCGAGCCGGAATCTCGATCGTGACGGGCAGTGTGCTCGGAGGGGTGTTGTTCCGGGTTCTGACTCCGGTGGCCACAGTGGGATCGAAAGTGGAGATTCAGCCGGAGCAGGTCTGGCCCGCGCTCAACCGGATGTCCGATGTCGCCTTCAAGTCGTCCCCGGTCGAACTCGGTTTCGCTCTCACGACTCTTGCGGGACTGCTGGTCGCGGCCGTCATCGCCATGCGCTCCCAGGATCCGGTCGCCCGTGTCGCTTCCGCGTGGTCTGTATTTGTGGGCCTCGCCACGGTGGCCGCGGTGGCCGCCACCGGCGCGCCCTTCCGCGAGGGTGCGGGATACACGCGCTACCTTCTGGCCCCCGAGTTTGGAGGCCTGGTTGTTTTGGTGGTGGCGATCGGTTCGACCTTCAGCGGTCGCGGTATCGGCGCGCTTCTAGTCGCTCTCGCGGTCTTCATCCTGCCCGGCATACGACCACTGTCGAAGGACGTGCCATCCGCGGCTTCGTTCTATCCGCCCATGGTCCGATGCATCGACGAAGTCGCGCGCCGGCACAAGCTCACCTACGGGGTCGCCGACTACTGGATCTCCAAATACGTGACCGCTTTGTCGCGCACCGGTGTGCGCGTTGTCTCGGTGACTCCGCGACTCGATGCGTTTCCGGACTTCACCAACATCGAGTGGTTCCTGGGTGGCGTGGGCGCCCGTCGCCACGACCGCCCGGTTTACACCTTCGCCATCCTCGGCTCCATGCGTCCGGACGCTCCTGGCGTATCGCGAGTGGCGCTTGACGCCCTCGGGCCTCCGCTCGCGGTTGAGAACTGCCAGGGCTTTGAGATCCGGGTTCTGCCGGAGAACGCGGACACCCGCATCAAAGAGCAATTCCGGGCCAGCAAGCGTGTCCGCGACTACTACGCCTCACAGGATCGCCAACTTCCCTGACCCCAAGGGCGCTACGAGCCGGAGCTCGCCCTATTCCTCCGCCTCAGCCGTGAGATCCGGTAGCGCGGGCGCTCCCTCAGGCCACTCATAGTGCACGATCCGTCGATCGACCTGGATGTCGCGGATGACCTTCAGCGGGTAACAGGTCCGGAGCTTTCCTTCAAGGGTCATTTCCCGCGGCTCGCCGAGGCGGAGTCGCACCGCTCCGGCGAACACCGTGGTGTGCTGGGTCCAGCCATCCTTGCGTCGGCTGGAAACCACCACGAAGTCCGCCTCTTTGCCCGCGAACTTCCGGCACTCGAGGATCTCGTCAGGAACCACCGCCCCTTCCGCGGCTTCCCGCGCCTCCGCCTCCTTCTTCCCCTTCCACGCGTCGGTCTTGTCTCTGACCGCGTAGTCGACGACGGTCAGGACGGGATCTCCCAAAGGCTGGTCGACAGCGAGGGAAATCCCTCTGACAACTGCCGAGATGAGCAAGTAGTCTGCAAGCCAGCCAAGGGGCGTGAAGAAGAAGAACGCGATGGGTGAAAGCGCACCCATTCCGGCCAAGCCTGTCCGCGAGGCGCCACCCGCTAGGGCCACTTTTGCGGAGGCGGTATTGACCAGGTCCATGTAGTCGAACAGGCCCTGCATACCAACCAATGCCCCCGCGAACGCCGTGAGGAGCGCCGAAAGAATCGCGCCGCGACGCGACTCGTACCAGTAGCGTGAGGGCAGAAAACATCGGAACACGCCGACCAGTGTCTCCACGTCCATCAGAATGCGCCTGTTACAGTACGTGGTCAAGCGGGAACGACCCCGCGGGAGCTTAAAAGCATGTTCTCGATCCTCGCCAGCGTGCTCAGCCTTGCCCTGCCCACTCCCCTCCAGCAGCCGGCGGCGCCTCTCACCATTCCTCCCTCCGTGGCGCAGATCGTGATCGTTGATGCCTACGTCATCGATTCCAAGGGGCGACCGGTTACGGATCTCAGGCGCGAGGACTTCGAGTTGCTCGAAGACAACCAGCGTGTTCCCGTGGCGGCCTTTCGGGCGCCTCAAGGGGCCGCGCCGCCCGGTGTGGAACCGAGATCAGAGCGGACCGGGGCGGCGCAGGATGGGGCGGCGCCGCAGGTAGAGAGGTTGACGGTTGCGATCTACGTCGATCGATGGCTCCTGTCAGCGCCCGGCCGGAAGCGCGCGCTCGACCAGGCGGCCGCCCTCGCCGCCAGCCACATAGCTCAGGGAGCCCAGGCGATCGTCATCGCCGACGAGCGTGGACTCCGAGCCCTCACTCCGCTCACCAAGGATCCTGCGGTGGTGCGGGCCGAGCTGACTCGCCTTCAGTCGTGGGCGACCACCTCTCCCGGGGTCGGCGAGGGCCGACAGGTGCTCGACAACGTGAGGTCGCGCATCGAGCTTGCGCGGACGGAGTGCCCGGATCTCCCACCCTGCCTCTGCGTCCTCCAGGAACTCATCGGCATGGTCCGGGTATATTCCGGGGCTCGGGCGAGGGACGTCCAGGGAGCGAGCGAACGCCTTTCCTTTCTGGTGAATGCTCTCGGCAGCCTGGAAGGGCGGAAAGCGCTCATCTACGTGAGCGACGGTCTCGAGCAGCGGCCGGGAATCCATCTCTACGATCAGCTGGGAGCGATCTGCCCCCAGGCCCTGGAGAAGGACTTCTCCACCATCACCGCGGCCATGCAGGAGTGGGAGACGTCCCCACCCCTTCGGGAGGCGGCCGCCCGCGCGAACGCCGCAAGGGTGAGTCTTTACCCCATTGATGCACGGGGCCTTACGGGTCTTTCGGCCGGAGACATCAGCCAGGCCGATCGCGAATACGTGCCAAGCCCGAGGAACGACAGCATTCGGGACGCCAATCTTGTGAACCCTCTGCAACTTCTTGCCGAGGAAACCGGCGGCTTCCCCCTTCTTCGTGGACTGGATGTGCCGGCCGCCATGAAGCGGTTCGAAGCCGACGAGAGAGGACACTACGTGCTTGGCTTCGCCCCGGGCGACCCGGATGGCCGGACCCACGCCCTGGAGGTACGGCTGACCGCGGCGGCGACAAAAACCGCGAAAGCCGAGGTCCGGCATCGACGGTCTTATCGACGCGCGGTGTCCCTCGACCGACGAGGGCAGAGGGCGCTGTCGACCATGGTGTTCGGGCTGGAAGAGGATGGTCTCGGCGTCGAGGCGGAAGTGCAGAGGATGACCGCGACCACGGCTCAGGTGAGAGTCGTCCTGTTGCTCTCGTCATTGAAGGCGGCCACGGACAAGGAAGAGGCGCGGGTGAAGATGGTGGTGTCGTTCCGGAACTCGGATGACGAGAAGGCCGCTCCGGTGGTTCGCGAGAAGGACGTGATCTTCCCTCTCGGCGCCCTCGAACTCGAACGCGAGGGCGGCCTGCGAGAGATGATGGTCGAGGTGCCGATCGGCGCGTCCGGGTACGACTTCGTCATAGGCGTCGAGGACCTGTCTTCGGGAGTCACGTCCTACCTGAAGCGCGCCATTCCGCCGCAGACGTGAACGCCCGGAATCCGGTGGCGGCTTACCGGCGAGAGGTAGAGCGGGCGATCGCACCGGCGATTCCGCCCGTCACCATACCGCCGACAACGGTCATGTAGATCCAGAGCGTCAACTGCGGCAGCAGCCCGATCAACAGCCACTTCACAAAGGGCGAGTAGGTGTCTGGAAACCCCGGCGGAGGCACGTCGTAGTGGGTGCCCCAGTTCCCGAGGATCGCAACCAGCATCAACAGGGCGACCGGGATGCGCGCGGCGAAGGCATAGGCGAGGAGCGTTTGCCAGAGCGCGGGCCACAACGTCCGGGTCAGGAAGATCGCGACGATTGCGCCAACGATAAAGACGCCAAAGAAGGCATTTTGCCCTGCGACTTGTCCGATCCCGAAGGAAGCGACGCCGACGACGAGGACCACCAGGGCGGCAAGCCCCGAAACCTTCAACGGGTTCTCCGCCCCGTGGCCCATAAGGGTCAAGCGCCAGCCGAACCAGCCGCCGAAAACGAAGATCAACCAGGAGATCCCGATCAAGGATCCGCCGCCGCCGGCGGCCTTGCCGAAGAGCGAGGGCGACCAGTTCTGCAACTCCCCCACCAGCCTTAACACCGTGATCCCCAGAGTGATCAGGGCAGGAACCATGATCAGCTTCCAGATCGCAGGACGAGATTCAGTCATGGCCACCTCAAAAAATCAGACGGGCTCAGAATGGACGGAGTCTGAGTTCAAGGCGAGGGGAGAGTCAAGCGCCGACGTCTTTGGGTGCTTCGCTGATCACGGTTCGTATTCCGATGACGTGATCCTGGGCGTCCTTGAGATGACGCTCGACCTGAAGAAGGCTGATCTCGGTCCCGTCCGCTTTCCGAAACGAGCGCGTGTTCGGAAGGAGGAGGGCGCCCGGAGTGAGTTTCCGCGTTGTGGCACTCTCAGAGAGTCCCCTCATGACAACGTAGTCCAGAGGAGACCGCCCAACCATGTCGGACGGGTTGTAGCCAAGGATCGTACGATGGGCCGGACTCACCCGAAGAAACTTCTTCTCCGTGTTGATCTCATGAACGCTGAGCCCGGCCGGTGGTGCGTTGAATGCGTGCTCCAGCGCGGCCGGACTGACCCGGGCCGCTTTCTCGAGATCATCCAGGAAACGGTTCATCTCGACGATCTTTGCGTCCTTGAGCGAGAGTGTCATTCAAGTCTCCTTCGGCCGGAGGTGTGGCCCATCGTACTCCCGTCCGGCGGGAGTTGAGCGCACCCGCGGTCACGCCGCTCCCGAGCCCGATCCCGAACCCGATCCCGACCCCGTCCGTTGAGCGTGAACCGGGGGTTTACAACGATTCACCAGGGGTTTTCTCTGCGTACGTTCCGGACCTCCCTGGCTGTGTGGCCACTGGCTCCACCGTAGAGGAAGTCGAATCCCAGATCCGCGAAGCTATCGAGCTTCACTTGGAGGGCCTGCGTGAGGATGGCACTCCAATCCCCCCGCCTTCCAGCCGGGTCGAATACGTCGAAGTCGCGGCGTAGTAGGCCCGACACCGATCCCGAAACCGAACCCGATCCCGTCCGTTCGGGCCGAGGTTCAGACCCGGTCTATGAGCGTTTGGAACCCGAGGCACGAACGGCTCAACGAAAGCGAGCCTCGAGCTTCGAGAGCATCATCGCCGAGCGGGTGAACAGCGCACGCGCCAGCGCGGGGACGCCTTCGACCCCGAGAGCCGACGCGAGGTCGAGAATGGCGACACACTCCATCGCGCTACCGCGAGCGATCTCGTAGTGCCGCCTTGTGCTGGGCATCGATGTTGCCCTGATCTGCCGCGCGCTGGTACCAAACCGCGGCTTCCTCGTCGTCCAAAGGAACGCCCTGACCTTTGTGGTACGCAACCCCTAGGTTGAGCTGAGCGCTTGCGAGGCCCTGCTTCGCAGCCGTTCTGAACCAAACGGCTGCCTGCACTAAGTCCTTCGCCACGCCCAGTCCTTCGGAGTCGCAAGGGCGCCCTGAAGGAGCGCCAACGCGAAAAGGGGTGGGCGGTCAGTCGACGTTTCTTGAGCTACTTCAATGCCACCGTCGTCGAGACTCTCCCGCCCTTCAGGCTGTCGTAGGTGACGGTCATCGGCCCTGCGCCCTTGACGATGTACTCGATGGCTCGGGTGGTGCGACCCGCGTGGCCGTTTCGAATCAGGATTCGTGAGGGTTGCTTCTGGTCGATGAGCTGGGTCGCCCCCGGACGGAAGCGGTCGCGCACCCAGCCGGCCGATAGCACCTCGACTCCCTGACCGGTCACCGTGAGCAGATCCGGACGCACCACGTTGTTCTCGGCCGCCTTGGCCATGATCGTGGGCATAACTTTCGGATTCTCGAGCTCAAGGCGCACACGGTAGACGTTGCCACCGAGGGACTCCACGCTGGACTCGCCCACTTTCATCTGTGGCATCTCATCCGCCTGGTAAAGCGAGAACGCCATGTTGCGATGGCTCAGCTCCTCGTTCATGAAGCGCGGAGGCACGCGGCCCTGCGTCTTCTTGAACCCGCCCAGATCCACCTTGCCGAACTGCGGGTGATCGAAAGGCGCCCACTCGACGTACTGATCGCCGAATTCCAGAAAGTCGTCGAAGTACAGAGCACCCTGCCGGCCCGCGATCGGGCTGTCGGGGTTCTTCTGCTGGTCGACCAGAGCGGGGCTGTTGAAGTACTGACCACCGTTCCACAGCTCGTTCGAGAACGAGAGCATCCCGAGGCCGTCGTTCGTCCAGTCGATGAAGCCGCCGTGCACGGTGTAAAGACCGCTCCAGATCACGATGTAGCGGTAGTACGGGAGCATGCGCTCTCCCTGTTTCCCGAGCTCGTCATAGACACTGACGTCGGCGCGGGGATATTCACCCTGCCATTCAGCGCCGGGGCCGCGGAGGATCATGCCGCCGCTGTTGTGATACGACTGCACGCCCGCGATGTTTGGGTGAGACATCAGGAAGTCGTTGATCGCGCGGGCTTCGGGAAGCTGGAACGGATAGTCCAAAGCGCCGTTTTGCACATATTCGGGCTGCCAGTTGGATGCCCAGTTGCGGTTACCGTCATAACCACCAACCGGATCCTCGTTCACCCGTCCGTCGCCGTCGTTGTCGAGTCCTTCCTGGCCGAGGATGACCCAGTCGCCCGTTTCGCCCGCCGGAACGGGCTCCATCAAACGCTTGTCGCGCGCGCTGATCCGGAGGTTCCCTTTGCCGGGCACATACTTGCGGATCTGCTCGATGACGCCGTTGCCGTTGAGATCGTCAGCGTCGTCCTCGTCGGCCACACCGTCGTTGTCGTCGTCCACCGGCACGTGTCCGGTGCGCGAACCAGCACCCGTCCCTTTGAGGAAGTGATCGCGGCCGTCGGGATTCACAGAGGGGACGATGTAGAAAACCCGCTCGTCGACGAGCTTCTTCACCTGAGGAATCCGGTCGTAGTGCTCCATCAGATACCAGACGGTGTAAAGCGCCACTTCCGCTCCCTGGATCTCGTTGCCGTGGACGTTGGCCTCGATGTACATGGCCGCCTTGGTCATCTCACCGCCGGTGTCGGGATTGTTGATGGTCATCAACATCATGTCGCGGCCCCCGTGGCTCTTTCCAAGCGACGAGTACTTCAGGAACTTCGGCCAGGCCTTCTCGAGGCGGAGGAGATCGGACTTGATCTCGTCGGTGTCGTGCCAGCGGTTGAAGTCGAGCCGCACTTTGAAGTGCGGGTCGGAGCCGCTCTTCGGGCTCTTGGCCGGCGACTGCGATTGAGCGGCCGCGGAAACACCGAGAGAAACAAGGAGGGCGGCGAAAGTGATGAGGGATTTCATGGGTAGGGTTTTCACTTGAGGGTCACCGTCTTCAGGGCGCTGCCGCCTTTTTCCGCCATGGCCTTGACCGTGATGGTTTGGCCGGCCTTCCCGCGCACGATCCATTGGTAGCTCTGACGCCGGCCCGATCCCGCGAGTGCCGGTATGAAGCTTGTCTTCGCGTCGCCCGAGACAAGCGATTCCGGGTCAATGCCGATCAGCACCATCGTCGGTTTCACGCTCTGCGACGTGACGCCGTGCGCAGTTGAGGTCGGGAGGTAGCCTGCGTTCTCGACTTCGGCCTTGATCCGATACAGCCCACCACCCAGGGCTGTCGCGGTGAGGTCGGCGACCGCGACCTTGGGGAAGAGCGAGCCGAGATAGACGGCGAACGCCGCGTGAGACTTGCCAAGGGCCTCAATCTCGGACGCCTCGGGGTTCGTGAGCGCGTAGGGCTTGAAGCCGCCGATCTCGACCGAGCCAAGTGTCGGGTGCGTGAAGGGTGTCCAAGCGATGAGGCTGCTGGGGATGGCCTTGGCTGCGCGCACATCGAACACCGCGGTTCCGGTCGGCTCGTCGGCGCCCGACGGCGGCGCGCCCCCACCGGGCCCTCCCGGTCCACCTCCACGGCCTCCTCCTGGTCCGCCGCCGATCGGGCCGCCTGCAGGTGGCACGCCCGTTGGGGCCGTGGGCGAGGCTCCGGGTGTGGGAGGCGCCAGCGAAAGGCCCCAGCCAGGTGTCGAGAAAGACGGCACACCGAACTGGTAGTAGCCGTATTCGAAGAAAGCCCCGGCCGCTGCTCGGGTGACCGGCGCGTTCTTGATTCCGGTGAGTGCGCGGTACTTCTCGCTCACGGTCTTGAAGTATTCGAGATCCGCGGTGGCCACAGTGGTGGCAGGGGGACGCGGCGCGGGCTGACCGGCGGGCCGCGTCTGGGGCGGGGCAGGGGGACCACCGAAGCCGCCGCCGAAGAAAAAGAACTGATTGCCCTGGGCGGGTGCCGCGAATGTTCCCACCTTGCGCGCATCCGCCACGCTCTCGTAGGCGAACGCAAGCAGGTCGATGGTCTGAGCCGGCGCCAGCGCCCCCGTCTTGGTGGGGGCGCTGATCAGGTTGTCGCCCGCCCCGTAGGTAAGGATCATCGCCACATTCTTCTTCTTGAGGATGTAGTCCATCAACGCGCGGGTCTCGGGCTCGCTGATCATGTGCGGTCCCGCGTCGGGTGTGTAGTAGGGATAACGATGCTGGAAGTTGCGGTTCAGGTCGACGCCTCCCGGACCGTCTTCGTTGATGAAGCCGTCGCCGTCATTGTCGACGCCCTCCCAGTAGACGCTCCAGCCGCCTGCTTCGCCTTTGGCGGCATCGGCGCGACGAAGGAGACGCGGGTCATCGGGGTGGACCATGTAGGGCCCTTTGGGGTCCTTCACGCGCATCACGGTGATGAAGCCGTCTCCATTCAAATCCTCCGGGCCGTCCTCATCGACGCGGCCGTCGTTGTCTTCATCAACCTTGCGTGCGTTCGTTCGGCGGAATGACTTCACCTTCCCGAACATCAACTCGGCGCCGTCTGGATTTACGCGTGGGACGATATAGACCGCGTGCTCGTCGAGCAGCTTCTTCACCGCCGCGTCTGTGGCATACGACGAAGTGAGGTGCCGCACGAGGGAGAGCGCGAGTTCGCTGCCTATGACCTGATTGCCTTCGAAGTTCGCGGCGACGAGGAGCGCGGGCCGCGTATCGGTCTTGTTGCCGCTCGCAATCTCAACCGCCCATACCGAGCGCCCTTCGTGGCTCTTGCCGAGGTCCACCAGCTTCACCAGGCCGGCGTTCGCCTGGGCGAGACCGCGCAGAGCCGTGGTGAGCTCGTCATAGGTCCGGTAACGGGCGGCGTCCGGCGTCTGGGCAAGGGCTGCGGGCGCATCGAGCGCGAAAACCGCCAGCGCCAACACGATCGACCTGGGCAGGGAGAATGGGAGCCTGTTCAACTTGGATGCCTCCTGAGGCGAGAATGCCGCACAGTATCAGATCCCCCGCTTTAGCTGGATCCACGCCGGCGCGTGATCGCTTGCGTGGTCGCGCCCCCGCACATCGCGATCGACGCCGGCCGCGGAGAGCCTTTCCGCCAGCGAGGGACTGAGGAGGAAGTGGTCGATGCGCAAGCCCGCATCCCGCGCGAACGCGTTGCGAAAGTACTTCCAGAATGTATAGACGCGCTGGTTGGGATGAAGGGCGCGCACCGCGTCCGTCCAGCCTTGCTCGACCAACGCGCGATACGCCTCACGCGCCTCAGGCCGGAACAGCGCGTTGTCGCGCCATTTTTCGGGCGCGTAGACGTCGAGGTCTGTGGGCATGACGTTGTAGTCGCCCACCAGAGCCACGGGGGCGCCGGTCGAAAGCAGGGCGCGCGCATGCTCGGCGAGCCGTTCAAACCAGCGCAGCTTGTAGTCGAATTTCGGACCGGGACACGGGTTGCCATTGGGCACGTAGAGACAGCCCACCAGAACGCCATCGATGGCGGCCTCTATGTAGCGGCTCTGGGTGTCGGATGGGTCGCCGGGCAGGCCGCGCCTGGTCTCGATGGGATCGGCGCCCCGCGCGAGGATCGCCACACCGTTCCAGTTCTTCTCCCCATGCCAGATGGCGCCGTATCCAGCCTCGCGCAACGCGCCAACCGGGAAAGCCGCATCGGCCGCCTTCAGCTCCTGAAGACACACCACATCGGGCTTCGTCTCATCGAGCCACTGCCGCAGGCTGGAGAACCGGCCGTTGATGCCGTTGATGTTGAAGGTCGCGATCCGCATCGGGGGACTGCGGCTTCGCCGCGGTCAGAGGCTTAGTTCGGTATGTTGATCACCAGTCCGTCGAGCAGGCTCTGCAGCAGCGGCCGCTGGGTGGTGAACTCGGCGGGAGCCGACCAGGTGAGCAGTTGCACCGCGCCGCCCTTCCCACCGTAGTAGTAACCGAGGAAAGTGACGGGGATGCCGCCCGGAGCGGTATCGATCTGCAGTTCTCTGACTCGCACCCCGGAGACCGTGCGCTCGCGCTGGCTGACGAGGCGCATCTTGGGATCCTGCTCCTTCATCTTTTCCAGGGCAATCTGCTGCAGCGAATCGATGGGAATCTCATACTTCTCCGCGATCAGCTTGGCGTAGGCCTCTCCGGAGCGTGAGGCGAGCTGCCATGTGCCGGCTGCGGACGGCGGGTCGGCCTTCCATACTTCGGGATCAAACTTGAGGACGAAGTTCCCGTAGCTGAGTTGCCCGGGGTCCGCCTCGACTGTTTTCTCGGGCTCGGGGGCCGAAGGCTCACGAATCTCGACGCCGTTGATGAACTCCTCGAGGCCTTTCCGGGTGGCTTCGAACTCGCCACGCACGGTGTAGCCGATCACCTGGAGATTGCTCTTGGTCCCGCCGTGGTAGTAGCCGGTGAACCTGAAGGGAATCCCCTGACCGGTGACGTCCATCTCCAGATAGAGCAGCTCGCGCCCGTTGATCACGCGCCGCTCTTCAACCACTACCCGCGCGTCAGGGTCGAGCTTCTTCGCATTGGTGAGAGCGACGTTCTTCATGCTGGAAGTGGGAACTCCGCCGAGGCCTTCCGATACGATCAGTCCGAAGGACTTCTCGTCGTAGCCGGCGAAGACGATCCGCCCGCCCTCCCGACTCTGCTCCTTCCACCTTGTGCTATCGATCCAGAAGACCGCATCGCCGAAAGGAACCGCTACCCGAGTGGTGGCGGCGGCCGACTTCCGCCGCGTGGCCGCGGCCGGCGCGGAGGGCCGGACGGCGGCTTCGTATTTCCAGGTGCCATCGGGCAGGAGCTGAACGCGTTTGCCGTCGTCGGTGGTGGCGCGGATCTGCGCCTGGCTGGCCAAGGGGAGTGCGCACAATAAGGCTACGGCCAGGCGAGAGAAGGTCATGGGGATAGCTTACGCCCGCGCCCGACCGCCCACCCGCCGATTCGTCCGGGTCTTCGCCTTGGCCCCCGCTTTCGCCTTGGCTTTCGCCGGAGCCTTGGTCTTGGCCACCACCTTGGTCGACTTTGCCTTTGCCTTCACCGCCACCTTCTTCGCCTTGGCCTTTGGTCTGGGCTTGGCCTTCGCGACCTTCCTGAGGGACTTGGCGGGCTTGACGGGTTTCGCGGGCTCGGCGTCCATGCTGGCTCCGCTCATGTCGTAATAGAACTCTTCACGGGTGATCTTTCCGTCGGCGACGGTATAAAGCGCCACCTCTTCCATGCGCATTCGCCGACCGGCCATGGGCCCGGTGACCGGCGTGACGTCGAAGTTGAAGATCACAGCGAACCGGTCGCCATTCGGGTACGGCCCCTTGACCGAGGCGTGATGGATCTTGTGGTTGTTCACCCACCACTCGTTCTTGCCGCGGATGGCGTCGCGCCCGGTCATTTCCGCGGGCATGGTCTCGTCGCCCCGCGCTTCAACGCTCACGACGTTGTCGCTCAGCAACGCCTCAACCGCTTCGATGTTCCGGCCCGCGCGACAGAGCGCCACGAGTTGGCTCGCAATTTCCTGTGTGGTCATTTTCCGGGGCTCCCGATGTTGGCCGCTCACCATGAAGGCGGCAGGGGAATCGTAGCCCAACGGAGGAGTCCTCGCTAACGTCAAGGGCGCTTGTAGGGGCGCCCCTTGCCGGCCCTGAGCACCGACGAAGGACGCCGGTCGAAGGGTGGGGCGCGCACCCTGGCCTTGGGCCATGCCCTTCTACCATGCGGCGCAGCCGACCCTCGGACCGACGGGGAGCGCCTCTTACCAGGCGGCCTGGCAGCGATCATCGCTGCCGGTGTGCGTCGCTACAAAGCGGCGGCGGCTCGCCTTCCACTCGAGGTCCAGGGTCATGCATCCCTCGGATCCGCCCTCGTTATAGCGCGCGTAGACGTCGTAGCTCCGGTCGCCGCCCGCGAAGGCGGAATCCAGCATGGCGCCGGCCTTGGATCGGACAATCGTCACCTGACCAAGGCTGAAGCCTTTGAGCTCGGGCATGGTCAAAGCCACGCGCGGGTCGTAGCCCGCGGCGTTCTGGCGGACGCTCTGCTCGATGAGAGACACCACCTCGGAATCCTGTTCGACAACGAACTGGCGTTCGGACTTCACCCCCATGGCGAGGGCCGTTCCGATCAGAGTGAACGCGGCGGCGGTGGTGAGTGCTGACATGGGTTGTTTCTCCTGCGCTCTCCAATGTAGCGGAGATATGAGAAGCCCACTGTGCGAACGCTCACCCCGCAGCCTCAGGGTGATGGAGGACACACCGCCGGTTGGATGCGGCGAAGGTCGACGTGCTCAGATCACAAGGACTGAGCCTTGCGGCGCGCCTCGGGATAGGCAAGGGCCCGTTCGATCCCCTGGACTTGCGAGGCAAGAACGCGCTCGTAAGCGGCCTTGGCTTCGGCCTTGCGGCCGGCCTTCTCGTACGCACGACCGAGCAAGAGGACGTGGAAGGGATCGGTGGGATTCGCCTGCAGCAGGTGCTCGAGCGCGGCCGTGGTGTCGCCGGTTTCAAGCTTCACGTATCCCGCGAGGTAGTGATACGCCTGCCAGTACTGACGGCCGGCCTCCCCGCCCTGCAGGATCATCTGCCGCACCTGCTCGACGCCCTCAAGAGCCTCCTTGTGCCGGCCCATGCGGGCGTGGGTGCGCGCGGTGCCGTGATGAAGGCGGGCCAACCAGGTCGACTTCTCGACCTCCGGAAGACTGCTGCCGGGGACGCTGGCATAGCCGTTCTTGTACGCGGCGAGGGCGGCATCGTGACGCCCGGCCTCGAGGTTGACCCGGGCGATGGCGTTCCAGATGAACACTTCGGGAAACTGCTGGGTCAGTCCGCCCGCTTTGTACTCGGCGAGGTAGGTTTCGAGCGACTTGAGGGCGCCATCGGTGTTGCTCTCGTAAAGATGGCTAAAGGTGATGCCGAAGCGGATGGGGAAAGGCACGGCGCCCTTCTGAAGCTGCTTCTCCGCGGCCTCAAACTTCGCCCGGGCCTCGGCATACCTTCCCTGCAGCAGGTCGTCATTGGCCAGGAAGGCCTCGATCCTCGGACTCGTGCCGATAGCCTGGGCCTTCTTGAACCAGGCGAGGGCCTGGGCGGGCTTGTTGTCGTTGTTGTAGAGCTGACCGAGCAGGACCGGGGGCAGACGTTCGCCGGGATAGTCGGCGGCCAGGGCCTCGAGGAGCGGAATGGAACGGGCGAAATTCACTCCCTGATTGATCCGGGCGTGGACCATGGCCTCGATGAAGCGGCGCTCGCCTTCGGAGGCCTTCCCCGCGAGTTCCCGTGCCTGACCGTAGATCTTTTCCGACTCAGCGGGAACAGGGGTGACGGCGGAGAGGTAGTAGACACCCATGGCGAAGTTCGGATCGGCGGCCACGATCCGTTTGCCGATCTCAAGACTTTGCGGACCGCCCTGAAAGGACTCGATGCGCAGTTGCAGTTCCTTGAGGAGCTTCTTCGCTTCCTCCGACTCTGTGGTCCAGGTGAATGCCTTGCCCTGGGCCAGCGCGGAGGCGCCGGTCGAGACGAGAAGGAGCGCCGAAAGCGCGAGTGTAGTCAGAGACGAACGGATCATGGGTTAACTCTCCAAAAGATTGGTGAAGCCGCGCGTTCAAGCCGATGAACGGCGGCGCGCACGAGCGGCGACGTGCTCTTTATGACGGCCGCGGGCCCCAAAAGTCTGAGGCCCCGGCCTTGCTACCTCTTCTCGACCTTCACCGGACCGGCAGGCTTGTTCGGATACTTCGCCCCGCCCGCTTCGATCTTCTTCATGACTTCGGCCACTGCGCGCTCGAGCTGCTGGTCCTTGCCCTCGATGGTGGCCTTCACGTCGTTGATCACGTCGATGTCGGGGTCGACGCCGTAGCCCTCGATGATCCACTCGCCTTTCGTGTTGGCCATGCCGGACTCGGGGACGGAAATGCCGCCACCATCGATGAGCGGACCGCGGCCGGAGATGCCCACCACACCACCCCACGACCGGCGGCCGATGAGCGGACCCAGGCCCGCCTGCTTGAACATGGCCGGGAAAATGTCACCGTCCGACGACGAACGCTCGTCGAGGATCGCGGCCATCGGGCCGATGAACACGCCGTCGGGGTAAGAGTCGGCCACGTCGTCGGTGCGACCGAAGTTCACGGCCAGGAGCTTGCGGCGCAGGCGCTCGATGATCATGCGGGAGACATTGCCTCCGCCGTTGGCCCGGACATCGACGACCAGACCCTCCTTGCGGATCTGACCGTAGTACCACTTGATGAACTCGCGGATGCCTGCCCCCCCCATGTCGGGGATGTGCAGGTACCCGACCTTGCCCTTGGTCATCTCGGTGACCGCGCGGCGATTGGCGCTGACCCAGTCGAGGTAGTTCAGATCCGATTCGCTGCTGATGGGGGTGTACGTCACGACGCGCGAGCCGTCCATAGCGGGCTTGGAATTCAGGGTCAGGGCGACCGGACGATCCGCCTTACCGCGCAGGTGCATGTACGGGTCCTGGTCGGCATGCAGTTCAACCCCGTCGATCGCCAGGACGTAGTCGCCCACGTTCGCCTTCACCCCGATCTCGGTGAGCGGCGAGCGGTAGATGTCTTCTTCGTTCTGGCCTTCGAAAATCTTCGCGATCCTGAACTTCCCCGACGCCTTATCGAGGGCGAAACGGGCGCCGGGAAGAGCGACACGCGGGCGAGGCGGAGTCTGGAAGTCGCCGCCTTCCACGTACGCATGCTGAATCGTCAGTTCGGAGATCATCTCGCTGATCACGTAGTTGAGGTCGGAGCGGTGGGCGACGTAGGGCAGCCACGTCGCGTACTGCTTGCGCAGGGCGTCCCAGTCGAAGCCGTGCATGTTCTCGACGTAGAACCAGTCGCGATACCGGCGCCAGACTTCACCGAAGATCTGATTCCACTCCTCGGTGGGCACGCGGTCCACCATGAGTCCGGCGGTGGAGACGGTTTTCTTCGCGGCTGCGCCCGTGGGGGTGGCGTCGTGGAGGTTCCAGCCCTGGGCGGTACGGACCATGACCTTCGAGCCATCGCCGGAAAGGACGTAGCCCTGGATGTCGTCGGCGAGGACTGTCTCCTTGCGGTCTTTGATGGAGTAGAGACGGAGCGAGGTTTTGCGGTCGCCCTGGCGCCCGTAGAAGAAGGCCGAGCCGTTGGTATAGAGAAGGTGGCCCTTCTTGGCGGCGAGGCCGTTGTAGTTGTCGGCCTCCACGGGCACGCGCGCCACACGCTGGGCGAGTCCGTCGAAGTCGATGACGAGATCGGCGGCCTTCTTCTCAGCAGGGGGCTTGGCGGCGGCATCGGCGGGTTTGGGAGACGCATCCACCTTGGCTGGGGCGTCCGCTGCCTTTTCGTCTTTCGCCACGCTCACTTCATCGCTCTCCGGCGGGAACGGGTGCTTCACGTCCTTGCGCAGGGCCATGGCGAAGATCCCGGTCGTGCGGTTCGTCGCGTAGTTGAACTCGAAGGTCGAAATCTGGGGCGCGAACTGGCGGTCGCTCAGGAAGTACAGGAAGTTCCCCTCCGGATCCCACGCTGGATTCTGGGCGTTGAACTGCTCGTCGGTGACTTGACGGAGCTGGCCGTTCGGGCCGCCGGTTTCGCTCCAGATGTGAATGCTGCGGGCGTTGTTGGGATTGTTCGAACTGAAGGCGAGGTAGCGGCCGCTGGGGGACCAGACGTAATCACGCACCTGGTCGCGCGCCGCGTCGTAGATCTGCTTGAGCGACTTGTCGTCGAACGAGTAGACATGGATGCGGCCGTCCTTGTCGGAGAAAGCGATCCGCTTTCCGTCCGCCGACCACTCGGGCGCGTAACGCATCGCCTTGCCCCCACTCGTCAGGCGCTCAGGCTTGCCCAAACCGTCCTGGGCCACGACGTACAGCTCCTCTTCGCCGGAAAGATCCGAGATGAACGCGATCTTCGAACCGTCGGGCGACCAACGAGCCCACTTGTCGTGGGCTCCGGAGGTCGCAGTGAGGTTGCGCGTGGCCCCTTTCTCGATGGGTGCGGTGAAGATGTCGCCGCGCGCGACGAAGAGGGCTCGTTCGCCCTTCGGCGACAACTCGGCATCTTCGAGCTGGTTCGCGGCGGAGACGCGCGAGGGGCGCTTCCACAAACCGTCGTCGGTCACTTCGATCTTGAGCGTCGTGCTCTTCCCGGTCTTCACGTCGAGAACCAGCAGGTCCCCGCCGAGTTCGTAGACGATGCGCCCCTTCTTGTCCGATCCCGGCCATCGCACGTCCCAGTTGCGGCTCGTCGTCACCTGCGTCGTCTTCGCGGTGGGCACGTCGTAGGCGTAGATGTTGAATGTGCCGTCGCGGTCGGAGGTGAAGTAGATGGTATTGCCGATCCACATGGGGTCGCGGTCGGAGCGGACGTGGTCGAGGATGCGCTTCGCATCGTTCGTCTTCATGTCGAAGATGAACAGGTCGTTCGCCATGCCGCCGCTGTACCGTTTCTCCGGGCGGAAATCGCGGTAGAGGGGGGAGTAAACGATCTTCGTGCCGTCCGGCGAGAAGTCACCCGCGCCCGATTCGGGCATGGGCAGGGCCTCGGCGGGGCCGCCGGTCATCGGGACGGTGTAGAGCCTCGTCTTACCGAGGGTCCACGAATCGCGATGGGACCGGAAGACGACGGACTTGCCGTCAGGCGTCCAGCCGTAAACGTGCTGGTCATAACCCCAACGCGGCGACAGCGGACCACGTGCTGGATAGAACGTGAGCTGCTTCGGCTCCCCGCCGGTCGCGGGCATCACATAGACCTGTTCATCGCCGTCGTATTGGCCGGTGAAGGCGATCCATTTCCCGTCGGGCGAGAACTGGGCGAAGACCTCGATGCCGGGGTGAGCGGTGAGGCGCGTGGCCGTGCCTCCGCTCGCGGAGGTTGTCCAAAGATCGCCGGCGTAGGTGAACGCCACTTTGTCCCCGTGGATCGCGGGGAAACGCAGCAATTTCGTCTGGGCGGCCGTGGGTTGTGGCGCGGCGAGAGCGACGAGAAGCGAAGCGGCCAGGGCCGCGGGTTTGAAGGTGGACAACACGGGAAAACTCCTTCGGTTAAAACCAGATGAAAGACGTCACTTCAAAGCAGAGGTGTACAGCCGCTCAAGGCGGCCCAGAGCCAGGCCTCAGAAACACAGAGGGAAGGCGGGTCGGGATGGCGACCCAGGATGGCCTGCGAACCGATCACCACGACTTCGGGATCGTCGGCGATACTGGCCGCGACCCGGATGACATGTTCCAGCTGGGCTCGATTCACAGGCGTTGGTCCCTGGGGGCGGCCTCGTCCGCTCGCGCCGCCCGCCAGACTTTCCAGCGCTCGCTGGAACTCAGAACGAATGCGAACGGAGACGAACGGCGCAGCCTCTGTCCCCGGTCGCCCGGATCAACGATAGCGGCAGCCACCTGCTCGATCGGCGCTTCGAGCAGGCCATCCCACGCGCTCAGGAAATGCGGGTGCCTTGATCCTGTCGCCCGCCAGCGGTGCACCCGCTGGCGAGCGTGTTCCCAGAGCGACGGATCGGCGACAAGGCGACGCGCAACCGCGGCGTGCAGGGCCAAGCTGCGGGTTTCGATGGTTTCGGCGCCGCGCATCCCCATGATCTTAGGACAGTGAGGGGTTCAGTTCTGGGCCGCAGCCTTCGGAGGGCTCTGCCAGATGACGTTGACGATCAGCCACTTTCCGTCGAACTTCGCCAGGTGGAAGTAGTCGATTCCCCACTCCGCCACGAGCTTGGCTGAGGCCACCTGATCGAGAACCTCGAACAGAGTGATCTCCTTGGGCGCGTCCTTGCGGAGCTTGCCGGACTTGTTCCATGTCTTGGCGACCTCAATGAGCCCGTCGTAGGTCATGCCGTTGCCCGCGCGGTAGGTGGGGTCGGTCGCCGATCGATAGAACCCGATCTTCGCTAGTTTCGGATGAACGCTGCGCTCAATGCGCGAGGGGTCGACGTTGTAGACGCCCTCGACGTAATCGAGAACGGCCTGGCGGACGGCCGCCTCGTCTTTGGCATCGGCGGCGGCGCGACCGAGAGCGGGGAGTCCGAGGGTGAGGAAAGCGATGAGGAACACTGACTTCATGTCTGCAATCTCCTGTTTGGGAGGGCGATCCTAACCCCCGGCGTCCGAGTGCGCACCCCTCGCGAAAGCGAATTTCGCTCAGTATTCAAGCGGTTGAACCATCGAACTCGATGGCCCCGGAGCGACCTCCGGTATTCTCGGCGGCGAGACATGGACCTCGACGGGTACTTCGCGCGCATTGGTTACACCGGTCCACGCGTCGCGGACTTGCAGACGCTGAGGGCACTGCATCAGCTTCACGTCCAGGCCATTCCCTTCGAGAACCTCGACGTGCTTCTCGGCCGACGTATCGACATGAGCGAAGCGGCGGTGTTCCGGAAGCTGGTGGATGATCTTCGGGGTGGCTACTGCTTCGAGCACAACACGCTTCTCCGCGGCGTGCTCGCCACCATGGGCTTCCAGGTCGAGCCGTTCCTGGCCCGGGTCCGGTTCAATGTGCCGACGGAGGTCCGCACCGGGCTCACCCACATGATCCTGAAGGTGACCATCGATGGCCAACCGTGGCTGGCCGACGTGGGGTTTGGGGGAGTGGGCGGAAGCGCGCCCATGGCCCTCGATACCGAAGAAGTGCAGGCCACGCCGCATGAACCTCGGCGGCTGTTCCGTCGCGGCGATCTGATCGTCCATCAAGCGCTCCTGGGCGGCAAGTGGAAGGATGCCTACGAGTTCACGCTCGCGCCACCCGCACCCATCGACTTCGAGATGGGTAACTGGTACAGCTGCACTCATCCCCAGGCCCACTTCATCAACAACCTCGTGGTGGCGCGCCTCGACGGCGCGCAGAGACTCATCATCACCAATCGTGAGTTCATTGTGCGCCAGATCGACGGAAGCGCTCTTCGCCAGGAGATCAATTCGCCGAAAGAACTTCTCGATCTGCTCGCCACTCGGTTCGGTCTCGTCTTTCCGGAGACCACGGTATTCCAGGCCCCCGGTCTCGGCTGGTAAGCAAGCGCCCCGGGGCACCGGCGCGGCCTTCAGGGCTTCTCGCTCTCCGGTAAATAGTCGCCGAGGAAGTTGCGCTCCATACCGTTTCCCCAGCCCGCGCCGTGGTCGCTGGTGATCCGGGCCCGGGTGGCGTCGCTGATGTGATGGGGGCCGTAGGCAAGAAGGGCCAGGATCGTCCCGGGGCGCTGATGTTCGCTGGCCCAGGTCAGGGGCGAGTCGCCATGAGCGTCGCGCGCTTCCCGATCGGCGCCGCGGGCGATGAGATATTCGATGATGGCGGCGTCGGCATAGGCGGCCGCGCGGTGCAGCGGCGTCTCTCCCTTGGTGCGCACATCCCGCATGAAAGCCTCTGTCTGCTGGCCGGGGATGGTGCGGGCATTGACGTCGGCGCCGTGCTCGAGAAGGAGGCGCACCACATAGAAGAAGTGGGGTCGACCCGCCTTCGCCAGGGCGCCGTGAAGTGGAGTCTCGCCCGTCGCCTCCACGGCAGTGTCGGGACGGGCGCCGTGCCGAATGAGGAAGTCACACACCTTCCAATGCCCGAAGAACGCGGCGTTCCCGAGCTCCTCGTTGAGGTCGAGACTCGAGAGATCTCCGCCCGCTTGAAGCACCGCCTTGAGCGCGGTGACGTCGTTGTAGTAGACGAACCATTGCATGACCCGGACCGGGCCCTGGCGCAGTGTGTCACGCCAATCAGGCAGTCGAAGCAGGTCGAAAACGAGGTCGGTGCGTCCGCGGCTGATCCGGTCGAGGATGGAGTCTTTGGTCACGATTCGGCCTCCCTGATGTTCGTCGATTGGGTCGGGCACTATCAGACCACGATAGGCTCAAGTCCATGAGATCTCGCCCCGCCATCCTCCTGGTCGCCGTACTCGCCGCTGCTTCGTCCTCGCTGATGACGCGCGCCCAGGCTTCGTCCGAAGCTCCTGCCGATCGGTTCTTCGCGAGCGTGGCCGGATTGTGCGGCAAAGCCTTCGCGGGAAGGATCGTGGCCAACCAGCCCACTCCGGCGACCGCGGACCCCTTCGAAGGCAAGTCGCTCATCTTCCATGTCCGAGGTTGCGGGAAAGACCGGCTCGAGCTGCCATTCCACGTTGGCGAAGATCGGTCACGCACCTGGGTTCTCACCCGGAAGGGCGGTGCGATCGCCCTCAAGCACGATCACCGGCACAAGGATGGTTCGCCGGACGACCTCACCATGTACGGCGGTCTGACCTCGCAGTCGGGCACGGCGATGCGACAGGAGTTCCCCGCCGACGTCGAGACCAAGGAACTGTTCACCCGGCTGAAGCTCCCCGTCTCCATTCCCAACGTCTGGGCCATGGAGATCGAGGACGGAAAGCGCTTCATCTACGAACTGGCTCGGCCGGGCCGCCTGTTCCGGGTGGAGTTCGATCTCACCCGCGAGGTAGAGCCGCCGCCCACGCCCTGGGGCCACGACGCGAAGTAAGGAAGACTCGGGAACTTACCGTCAGTCCATCCGAAGCACCGCGGCGTAGGTCACGACGCCGCGGAAGAGATTGCCGAGGCGCAGGTTCTCGTTCTCCTCGTGCTGATTGTTGTCGAAGTTCACCACCGGCACCAGGATGGCCGGGAAGCCGAGAGCCTCGATGAACTGGGAGATGGGCACGGTGCCGCCCGCGGTGCGGATGCGGACCGGCGGCGCGCCCCAGACGCGCTCGAGGGCGGCGACCACGCGGCGCGACTCGGGGAGTAGGGGCGAGGTGCGGAAGGCCGCGGTGGCGGCACGACGCGGCGCCGACAGTTTCGCGATGTGGGTGTAGCGCGCGCGGGTGGCGTCGTCGGGATCCTCGTCGACCACGTGGTATCCCTGCTTGACGATGTGGGCGCGCAGGCGCTCGAGCATCTTCGCCCCGTTCGTCTCCTTCACCAGGCGGATGTCGAGTTCGGCCACCGCGCGATCGGGGATGATGGTGCGGGCCTCCGCGCCGATGAAGGAGCTTTGCATGCCCCGGATATTGAGGGTGGGTTTCTGGAAAGCCATCTGCAGGGACACGTCGTCGCGCTCCGCCTTCGCCACCCCGAACACCTTGAGCAGGCGCTGGTCGTCGGCGGGGACTGCGGCGATCAGGTCCTGTTCCTCCTTGGCAAGGGGCACCAAGTCGTCGTTGAAGCCCTCGACCAGGATGTTCCCCTGATCGTCCTTCATCGAGGCCAGCAGGTGCGCGAGTCGCAACGCGGGGTTCGGGATCCAGTTGCCGTAGTTCCCGCTGTGGACTCCGCTCTTCGGACCGTAGACCGTGAGCTGCGCGTCCTGGAGACCGCGCGCGCCGAAGACCAACGTGGGTTGATCGGTGAAGTGCATCGGCCCGTCGAAGACGAGCATGAGATCGGCCTTGAGCTTGTCCCGGTACTTCTCGATGGCGGGAACGAGGTTCGGGGAACTGATCTCCTCTTCGCCGTCCATGATGACGCGAAGATTCACGGTGGGCCCGAGACCTTGCGCGGCCAGGGCGTCGAGCGCGGCCATGAAGGCGATGATTGGGCCTTTGGCGTCTGAGGCGGAACGCGCGTACACGCGCCAGTCGTTGTCATAGCGAGCCTGACCACGTGGATCCGCGATGTCGCGCGCGCCTTCATCGTGCCGGCCGGAGCGCAGCACGGGTGTGAACGGATTTGGCTGAGCCCAGCCTAAGGGATTCACGGGCTGGCCGTCGAACTGACAGTAGACAAGGACCGTGGTGGTGGCTCCGGGCACGAGACGTTCACCCCACACCAGCGGATTCCCGTCGGTGGCGAGGAGTTCCGCCTTGAAGCCGCGCCTCTCGAGCATGGACTTCAGGAAGACGGCGTTGCGTTCGATGTTCGCGCGGTCCGCCGCCACATTGGGAAGGGCCAGCAGATCGAGGAACTCACCCATGATGGCACGCTGGTTCGCAGCGGTCCATGCTTCGACCCGGGGGCGCAGGTCGTTCTGCGCGCTTACGGGAAGGGCGGCGGCGAGGCAGAGTGTCAGACTGATCTTGAGAAGGCGGGGCGTGCTGGACATGGCGCGATGGTGCCAGAGCCGGCGCACCACAGCAACTCTCAGCGCGGTAGCTTTCATACGATCCACCATGCGGAGGTCCCCCAAGGACTTCCTGCAACAGGTGAGTTTTCGCGTGAGGAGAGGGGGCACCTTGGAGGCTCGAGCTACTCGAAATTCAAGTCCTTTGGCTTCGACTGAGCCAATGTGTTCAGGACTTGGAGACTCGCCAGCAGGACCTTCGGCGGGGGACTCGCGAGAGCCAGCCGGACTGCGTTAGGAGCGTGTCCTGGTCCCGTTGCGAAGGCCGATGCCGGCGCCACGGCAATGCCCCGCGCGGCTGCGGCAGCGGCAAAGGTTTCGGCGCGCCACGCAGCGGGCAACACCCACCATGCGTGGTATGCGCGGGGATCGGCCTCTATCGTCATGTCCGGAAGCGCCTTGCGCAGCAACCGTTGCCGCATCTCGGCATCTCTACGCTTGCCTTTCACCAGGCGGGTGACCGTGCCTTCCGCCATCCAACGGATGCCCAACTCCAGCGCAAGCCCCGACGGGACGAGCACTCTTGCGCGAATTGATTCGGCGAGAGCGGACACCAGGTGTGCGGGCGCGAGGGCCCATCCCAGTGTCAGCCCTGGTGCGACGCGCTTGGACAGGCTGTCGATCATGACGACGTGATCGGGGGCCAGGCTGGCGAGTGGAGAGGGGTCATCGATGAGGAAGGCGTAAACATGATCCTCGATGCCGAGGACGTCCAGCTGGCGAAGCGTCGCCGCCAGCTCCAGCCGGCGTGCCCTGGGCATCGTGATCCCGAGTGGATTCTGGAGGGTCGGCTGCACATAGATCGCTTTCAACGGTGCCCCTCGATGCGCGGCAATCACACCGCCTGGACGGAGACCGTGTTCGTCCATCGGTAGCGGTACGACACCGATGCCGAGCCGGGTGGCGATACCGGTGACGGCCTGATAAGAAAGCGTTTCGACACCGAGACGCTGGCCAGGAGGCACAAACGCCGCCAGTGTGGCGGCAAGGGCCTGCCGGCCGTTGCCGGTGAACAGCAGTCTCTCCGAATCGGGTTGCCAGGGGCCTCGTTTCAGAAAGGAAGCGAGGACGCGCCGTGCCGCGTCGGTGCCGGGTGCGACGACCGGTTCCATCGCGGATGCAATCACGCTGGACCGTCGCGCCAACAGGCCGGTTGATTGGGCGAGGATGCCTGCCTGACTCGGCAGCAGGGGCTGGTTCGTGGCCAGATTGATCAGCCCGCCGATACCTTGCGCGAGGGCGAAGCCGGTCGTGGGTGGTCCCGTTCTGACGAAAGTCCCCCGACCGACCTCACCAATGACCAGTCCGCGCCGGACCAGCTCGGAGTAGACGCGGGTGGCGGTGGAGAGGGCGATTCCGTGCGCGTGGGCGAACTGCCGCTGCGTCGTCAACCGGCTCCCCGGCTTCAAGCGACCGGCATTGATATCGGCCTGCACCTGGTCCGCCAGAATCGTGAACTGAAGCATATTGCACCGAGTACAATTATATTATTGCACTGATCTGGGGCCGGTGGTAGCTTGCGACCATGAGTTCCTATGTAGACACTGCCGGGCCGGCCGAGGTGCCCCCTCCCGACTCAGTCCCCCAGCATCATCTCTCGCCGCCGCCGGGTACACCCGCCGAGATCGCCCGCGATGAGGCGTTTTGGCAGCGAGTCGCATCGACTTACCGTGTTTCACCGGTCGGGACGAATCTCGAGAATGGCTACTGGGGCGTCATGGCGCAGCCGGTCCTCGATGCGTACAAGGCGAACATCGACCGCGTGAACTTCGAAGGCGTGCGCTATATCCGGGGCGCGTACGTCAAGGACCTCGACGCCGCTCGCGCGCGTGCGGCCACAGCACTGGGCGCGGATGTTACAGAGGTGGCCTTCACCCGGGGCGCCACCGAGGCGATGCAGATCCTCATCTCTGGGTACAACCTCGTCAAAGCCGGCGATGCCGTGATGTATTCGGACCTCGACTACCCCGGCATGCAGTATGCGATGAAGTGGCTCGCCACCAGGCGAGGTGTGCGTGTGACCCAGTTCGTGATTCCGGAGCCCGCCACAAGGCAAAGTGTCCTCGACGCGTACGCCAGAGCACTCGACGCCAATCCCGATGTGCGGATGATGTTGGTCACGCACTGCAGCCACAAGACCGGTCTGGTCTTTCCGGTGGCCGAGATCGTGGCTCTGGCTCGCGCCCGCGATGTGGATGTTCTGGTTGACGCGGCCCATTCGTGGGGCCAGGTTGAGTTGAGCGTGGTTGGTCTGGGCGCGGACTTTGTGGGCTTTACCCTGCAGAAGTGGATTGCCGGTCCTGTGGGACTTGGTGTCGTCTACATCCGCAAGGAACGCCTTGCCGCGATCGATCCGATGATGGGAGACGAGGATCATCCGTGGGATGACGTGCTCAGCCGCGTACATACGGGGACGGTGAACTTCGCCGCGGCATTGACCGCGCCCGCCGCCCTCGATTTCCACGAGAGCATCGGGCCGGCGAACAAGGCAGCTCGGCTTCGCTACCTTCGGGACCGTTGGGTGGCGGCCGTTCGCTCCACACGCGGCGTCCAGATCCTCACTCCTGACGACCCTGACCTCGCGGCCGGCATCACGTCCTTCCGTCTCAACGGCGGCGTCAGCAGTGAGCACAACCAACACCTCGTCGACACCTTGCGCGCTCGCCACGGCCTGTTGACCGCGCGTCGAACCGGCATCGCTATGGGGGACTGTGTGCGGGTCACGCCCACGATATACAACGGTGTAGACGACCTCGACCGTCTGGCCACGGCTATCAAGGTGCTCGCACAGGAATGATCACATGCTGTTTGACCTACACGATCGACCCCTTCAAGCTCGATGAGTTCGAAGCCTATGGGCGCCGCTGGATGCCGCTCGTCGCGCGGTTCGGCGGTGTGCACCACGGCTACTATCTTCCGTCCGAAGGCGACAGCAACGTGGCGATGGCGTTGTTCTCGTTTCCAACCCTCGCGCGATACGAGGAGTACCGCACCGCCTCGGCGGCGGACCCGGACTGCATAGCCGCCAGGGGCTTTGCGCGCGAAACGCGATGTTTTCAGAGCTACGAACGCACGTTTTTCCGACCTCTGCCTCCAGCGTAACGTCAACGAAAGGCCAGGTTCGGGATCGGGATCGCGAGGCGGTGGGTTCGGCCGATCACCGCCGTGGCCACAGCGATGTGAGCGGCAGACTCGTAAGGGGTTCTTCGGCGACGCCCCGCTATTTTCAGGGCACCGCGGCGAAGTGTGGCGGGCGGCGGCCTGAGGCGATCGTCGCCATCTCTTCGGGCGGGAACGGCGCGGCCGCCACCTCCGGGTCCTCATGGAAGCGGTCGAACAATGCGTAGACGTAGCGCATGCGGTCGCGGATGTCGGCCCAGTTGCGGGCCGCGGTCCCGGCCCCGCCCGGCACGTCCTCGCCGACGGTGAGGACGTGGTCGCCGACCTCGTAGGTCATCAGCCGCTGGGTCGCACAGCGCCGCACGATGAACGGCATGGCTCGCGAGCCGTCTCAGAGGTCTCTGGAGGCGACATCACTGGTAAATGCTACTTCCTGGGTCGCGGTCCCAAACCGCAGCGCCTCGGTTGGGCGAGGGACGCACTTTGTGTGCCTGACCACGGGTCGCGGAGATAATCGGCAGTGCATGTCCTTCTATGCCATCCTCTTTGATCCCGTGGGCCGTGACTCGACCAAGGTCACGGTGCGCGCCTTCGGCTCGTCGCTTGAGGTCAGCGGCGGCCGTGAGACGCTGCGTGTCGATCCCGCCCGTTGCGAACTGACCGCCGGCGGGTGGGATCGCGAGTCTTTGCAGATCACCTGGCGGGCCGAAGGCGGCGTATTCGCGCTCTCCTCCACTGACCCGGGAGCGACCGCGGAACTGGGCCGGCTTCCGCATTTTCAAGCGGCCCTCGACGCCGCAACCCGAGCGCAGAAAGGCACGAGGCGCAGCGGCCGCCTCGGGCTCGCCCTGCTCGCACTGATCACCGCCTTGCCCCTGCTCGCGCTGCTCGTCCTGCTTGCTTTCCGCGACCCGATCATCGACTTCGTCCTCGCACGAATCCCGGTGAGCGTGGACCGCGAAGTGGGCAAGATGTTCGAGGGCGAAATCCTGGGTTCGAAAGAGGCGGTGGCGGAGAACGAGGCCACGCGCGCCATCAACCTGATGGTGGACCGGCTCAAGGCCGCGAGCCCGGAGAAGCGGTTCGAGTTCAAGGTGAGCGTGCAGACGAATGCCCAGGTCAACGCCTTCGCCGCACCCGGTGGGTTGATCGTGGTCTACACCGGCCTGATCAAGGAGGCCGGGTCAGCGGAGGAGGTGGCGGGGGTGCTGGCCCACGAGATGGCCCACGCCACCAACCGGCACTCGATGCGCCAGCTGGTCTACGCAGGCGGTCTGCTGCCCTTGGCCGGCCTGCTCATAGGCCAGCCCGACGCCGCCGCCTTGTTCCAGAACCTGGGCAAGCTCTCGGAATTGAAATTCTCAAGAACCCAGGAAGAGGATGCGGATCGCACCGGATTCGACACACTGGTGGCCGCGGGCATGTCGACCGAGGGGATGGCCAGCTTCTTCGACAAGCTGGCCGCGACTTCGGGCACCCCACCTTCGTTTCTCTCCACCCATCCCTCCAGCGATGCCCGCGCCGCCGCCATTCGCGAGCGCACAAGGTCCCTGACCGGCCCGAAGCCCGAGCCACTGGCCATCGACTGGAAAGCGGTTCAGGCCTCCGTCAAGTAGCAGTCAAGAAGCAACCGCATCTGCGGACAGCCTGCCTCTTGCCGCTTCTAGCGCCGCTCGCCCGTGTCCAGGAGAATGCCGATCGCCACGGCGACACGACGATCGATGCTCTTGAGCCGGTCGCGAGTGAGATCGAGGACATAAACGTCGCGGATTCTGAATTCCTTCTTGAACTCGCCGAGGACCATGTCGCTTTCGCCCTGACACAAGACGAAGTGAAGGAGAACGAGTTGAGAAACCAGGCGGCGCAAGAGCGCCCGCAGCATGGAGTCCTCCTTCGCCACGAGAAGCGTTCGCCCGCTTCGCGGATCCTTGACGAGCCACTTCTTCCTGAAAGCGTCGGTCAGCATGTTCTTGCTGATTGCGGCCAGGGGACGGCCCGCGGCATCGAGAACCGTGAAAGTTGATGTGAGTCCGGCCACTGTCTCGTTCTGTCGCACTTCGAAGGCCTTCGCTGCCTTCGTGGCGTCGAAGTAGCAGGTGATGTGCCGCTTTTGTCCCAGCCGGGACATGCCATAGATGAAGGTCACTATGGTCGCGCTGAAGGCCAGGGTGAAGAAGATCACGACCCCAAGAGTTCCGAGGTCGGGCAGGACGGAACCGGCCCAGATGAAACCGGCCGCGACTGCAACAGCCGCCGAGACGCTCGCCAGGCCGGCGCCGGCATTGCGGAGGGCGTGTGCCGGGCGCTCAGCGAAGAGCACAGGGGCGCCTGAGTCGTCCAGGATGTCGTACCTCTGGGCGGTGACCGTCAGCAACTGCTGCCGGATCGTGTAGCGATCGAGAGCGAGGGCCGGGGGAACTGCTTGAGCGACCCGCGGCGATGGCGCGGAACGGATTGGACGACCGGCTACTGTGGTTGACATGGCCCCTCAGTGAGCGTGTCCCGACTCGCCGACCGAGGGCGGACGCGCAACTCGGCGCAGACTACAGGAGGTTCATCGGCCAAGCCAGCAGGCCGAGTCCTGAGTCATGATGTGGCCCGATGACTGAACTCAGCCGATACTTCTTCCTTTCCGGCGCGGTCCCTTTTATCGTTCTCGGCCTGGCCCATGCCCGCGCGACGCCGTTCGGCGTGGATGACCGCAAGGGCCTGTCGCCGTCCGATCCCACACTCGCGGCCGCGATGGCAAAGTCTCATCCGCTCTTGACGCGACGCACCGACATCTGGCGCGCCTGGGTGAGTTTCAATCTGACCCACAGCCTGGGCGCGGTCCTGTTCGGAGCGTTCGTTCTGCTGCTGGGAAGGAACGCGGCGACCTTCGAGCAGAACGCGGTCTTCGCGTTGCCGCTCTCGCTCGTGACCTCAACGATGTACCTGGTGCTGGGCCTCAACTACTGGTTCAAGATCCCCATCGCCGGATGCGTCATCGCGACGGCCTGCTTCGCGGTCTCCACGGTTCTGCGCATGCTCTAACACTCAGCGACGGCCGCGCCCTTCAGTGGTTGTCGATGAGGCGAGCAGTGGTCGTGACCACCAGCCGAATGCCGAGGGCGGCGGACAGCTCGTCAGCGCCGGCGATGGCGGCAGTGAGGTCGGCCACTGTGCCAATAACCAGCGAGCCCGGGACTGCGCCGCGGGAGCGGGAGTATCCCCGAGGGTCGATCAGAAGACGGGCGTCCTTTGAACGGGGGCCGTCTGGAGCGGCCTGGATCAGTTCCGCCACTCGCGCCAAGCCGGCCGCGCCGTCCAGGCTTCGTGACGTTGGGGTTTTCGTGGTGTGAGCCAGGCGGTGGACGAACACCCAGGGGCCGGGGAAACCCATGAAGGGCCGGTCATCGGCTGGTAGATCCGCGAACAGAGCCGAGAGTCTCCCGTTGAACTCCACGAAGTAATGGCCGGCCGAGGCGTCCGGGTTCTCAAAGGGTCGGGCCGCGCGATGGCTCCGCCCGCCGGCTGGCAACGCGTCATCGGCCAGCCAGTCATCCGGATTGTCGACCGTTCCTTCCCGCAGAAGAGGCGGCAAGGGGTCGGGGCTGGCCACGAGATGCTCCAAGTGCGCGATCAACACATAGGCGTAGCCCCGTCTTGCCACGGGATCTTTCTCCTTTGCCATATGTCGCACATCGCTCTGAATCGCCCGAATGGTGATTCCGATTTCCAGATTCGGTCGCGGCGAAGTGAGATCCGGTGGCAGTTCCACAAGGACAACGATACCCAAGGCGCGGTTTGACAGGTGCTACTGCGGACGTCAGAGTCCCAGGCGGAGAAACCAATGTCACGGAAAGCCTGGAGCGCCGCGTCGCTCCCCATCGTTGTTGTACTCTGGGGCGTCCTCGCCGCAAGGGCCGAGGGCCAGACCATCGTCCACGAACCGACGCGAGGCGTACCCACGTTTGCGGTGCGCGAACCGGTCTTGCGTCTCAAGCCTGGCGCCATCGTCGAGACGCGGACCTTCTCCAAACCGGGCGACTACTACGACCCTGAGAAGGCCGGGCCCTGGCCGGGCGAAGTGGGGCCCTTCTACCTCGAGGGCGCAGCACCGGGCGACACTCTGGTGGTCAAGGTTGTGCGCCTTCGCCCCAATCGGGATGTCGCGATCTCCAACGTCACGCCCGGAGGCATCAGCGGAGTGGCTGGCGACAGCCGCACCCGCCTGCTCAACGAGCCTCTGCCGGCTCGCCGTTTCGTCTGGAAGCTCGACCCCACTCGCAACGTGGGCATGATCGATCTCCCGAATTCGGCGGTGAAGCGCATGGAGATTCCCCTGCGGCCGATGCTGGGCCGCGTGGCCACCGCGCCCGCGGGCGAGGAGGAGTTCGGTGGTCTGTGGCCGGGAGATTTCGGAGGCAACATGGATGCGTCGGACGTCACCGAGGGAGCCACCGTGCACCTCCCCGTCTTCCACGAGGGCGGCCTCTTCTACTTTGGCGACTTCCATGCCGCGCAAGGCGATGGCGAGATCACCGGCTCAGGCCTCGAGTCGACCGCCGACGTGACGTTCCAGTTCGATCTGATCAAGGGCCGGCGAATCCGGTGGCCGCGTATTGAAAACGACGAATACATCATGGTCGCAGGGAGCGTGCGTCCCCTCGTGGACGCCATGCGCATCGCCTACGTCGAGCTGATCGAGTGGCTGGTCGCCGACTACGGGTTCGACAAGATGGAGGCCTATCAGGTGGTGTCTCAGGTGGGCGTGGTCCGAGTGGCCAACATCGTGGATCCCCACTACACGGTGGTGGCGAAGTTCCCGAAGAAGTTGTTGCCGCCTCGACTGAACCTATCCTCGACGAAATGAAAGAGACTGAAACGAACCTGCTCCCCGCCACCCTCCTGCTGATCCTTGCGTGTGGCGCGAGCGCGTCCGACTGGCCTCAGTGGCGCGGTCCCAACCGCGACGGTGTGGCGCCTGGCAGTGTCGCTTCGGCCGATTGGTCGAAAGCGCCCGCGAAGGTCTGGTCAATCACGCTGGGAGGCGGGCACTCCTCGCCCGTGGTTTCGGGCGACCGCGTCATCCAGCATTTCCATGCTGGCGGAAACGAGGTGGTGGCCGCATTCGACCTGGCCACCGGCAGGCAGGTCTGGCGCGATTCGTACGCCATCTCGTATTCGCCTCTGAGCGAGGCGCAGGGTCACGGTCTTGGCCCATTCGCGACGCCGACGATCGCCAACGGTCGCGTCTTCACGTTTGGCATCAACGAGATGTTGTCCGCCTTTGACCTGAAGACGGGCCGGCTTCTCTGGAGGAAGGACTGGGGGACCGAGTTCAAGACTCCACGCCCGGTCTACGGCACGTCCGCCTCGCCCCTTGTGGCCGATGGCAAGCTGATCGTCTATGTGGGTGGTCCGGGGAAAGGGGCGCTCGTGGCTCTCGATCCATCCTCGGGGGCGATCGTCTGGCGTCTCGATGGCGAAGGTCCGCCCTACGGCCCGGCCGTGGTGGCGACCTTCGGGGCGGCGAAGCAGGTCATCACTCAATCGGAGTCGAGTCTGATGGGCGTCGACCTCGCGACCGGCGCCAGGCTCTGGCAGCGCCCCTTCAAGGTCCCGTATGACAACACGATACTCACTCCCGTCATCGACGGCGAGAATGTCCTCCTTGCCGCGTACGATGTGGACCTTCAGGCCTTCAAGGTGACGAAGGCGGCGACGGGCTGGACGAGCGAAGTGGTGTGGGCGGCGCGCCAGCCCATGTACATGAGTTCGCCGGTGCTGGTCGGGGGCCGCCTCTACGGGATGACCCAGATGAGGCGCGGGCAGCTCTTCGCCCTGGATCCGAAGGCCGGCAAGGTCCTTTGGACCTCACCGGGCGGGATGGGAGAACAGGCGATGCTGATCGCGGTCGGCAAACATCTGCTTGTTCTCACGGACAACGGGGAGTTGCATCTCCTCGCCCTCGGCGATACCTACCGCCCGATCGCGAAACACCGGATCGCCGACTCCGCGACCTGGGCTCATCCTGCGCTGCTCTCTGGAGGTCGCCTGCTCGTCAAGGACGCGGGGAGGCTCACGCTCTGGCGTTTCGCGTCCGACCCGCCTCCGGCCACCGCGGCTCCTCGCCCCAGCCCTCCGGACCCAGAGTGAACGAGAGGCGTGAGTGTTCGCCCCTGTTGAGATCGGACATGGTGCAGCGCCAGTCACCGAAAGTTGTCACAGACCTCCGTCAGGCAGGGGGACGACGCGCTCAGCGCGCGTGGTCGGCGGCGCGGATGATGTCGGCGAAGACGCCCGACGCGGTGACGTCGGGTCCGGCGCCGGGGCCGCGAATCACCAGAGGCGAAGCGGGATAGCGATCGGTCCAGACCGCGACCATGTTGTCCCCGCCGCGCAGCGAGGCGAAGGGGCTGGTCGATTCGACCCGTCGCAGGCCCACCTGGGCCACTCCGTCAATGGCGGTGGCGAGATAGAAGAGCCGCCCGCCGTCGACCGAAGCCGCCTGGGCCCGACGCTCGATAGAGGCGTCGAGTTCGGGAAGGCGGCGCCAGAATTCGTTCGGGTCCATGGCATCCCAATCGGGCGATAGAAGCAGCGACTCGCGTTTCACGTCGGCCGCTTCGATGGGCATGCCCGCCTCGCGGGCCAGGATCAGGATCTTCCGGGCCACGTCGAGGCCGGCCAGATCATCGCGCGGGTTGGGCTCGGTGTAACCAAGGGTGCGGGCCTCTCGCAAGGCCACGCTGAAGGCGACGCCGTCCGCGATTTTCGTCAGCAGAAAGCCGAGCGTGCCGGAGAGAGCGCCTTCGATCCGCCGCACCGAATCGCCGGTGCGCACGAGATCGGAGATCGTGCCGATCATGGGCAGAGCCGCGCCCACCGTGGTCTCGTGCAACAAGGCGCCGCGGCCGGGTCGGCTTCGCGTCTTGATCGAACGGTAAACCGCAAGGTCTCCACCGAAAGGCCGCTTGTTCGAAGAGACCACGTGCACTCCCGCGTCGAGCAGCATGGCGTAGACACCGATCGGCTCCTCGCTGTCGGTGCAGTCCACAAAAACGGTGCGCGAACGAAGGCCGGCGAGCACTTCCCGCACAAACTCACCGAGGTTCTTCGGCTGTCCCTCGGCTTCGATAAGGGCGGGCAGACGCGCCGCGGGCAGACCTGGGCGAAGGAGCATGTGGCGGCTGGTGGCGGCCCCGGCGATGTCCAGTCGCAGTCCAGCCCGACGGAGGCCCTCGCTCTGCGCGCCGACCTGTTCAACGAGGGCCCGACCCACCCGCCCGAGACCGGCGATGAAGACCGATAGCGTAAGGGGAGAGTCCACTTGGCAGGGGAGTTTAGGGGCATCTGTGAGGTCCGTTGCGCCCAGGGCGGTTGGGTTGAGCGGTCCGGGGTCAGTACCATTCGCACGCCACCATGACCGAAAACATCAAACCCGACTTCTCACTGAACCTCGTCTGGCAAGGGGGGCAACGCTTCCAGGGCGCCTCGGGGGGGGTGTCGATGGTGATGGACGGCAACCGCGAGGCCGGCCCTTCGCCGGTGCAGGCGGTGGCCTTTGCCCTCGCCGGCTGCATGGCCATCGACGTGGTCGACATGATCGAGAAGGGGCGCCTTCCCGTAAAGGCCCTCACCTGCGACATGCAGGTATTCCGGGCCGGCGAGACGCCGCGCCGCATCACCTCGGTGAACCTTCACTTCGTGGTCACAGGCGAGGTCCCGCCTGATCGGGTGGCGCGAGCCATCGAACTCTCCCGGGAGAAATATTGCTCGGTCTGGCACTCGCTCCATCCGTCGATCGATTTCAAGACCAGTTTCGCCGTGAATCCGTGACCTTCCCGTACCCCACCGAACTCGAGTCCTGGGGTTATTCGAAGGCCTGGCATCACCGCTTCGAAACCATGGCCCCACCGGGCTGCTTCCCCGCCCGGGTGGTTCGCGATCATCGAGGCTATTTTCGCGTCCTCACCGCGAAGGGCGAACTGATCGCCACCACCGCGGGAAGGCTGAAGCACAACGCCCAGCATGCGTCCGACCTGCCTGCGGTCGGCGACTTCGTGGCCTTGAAGGAAGTGCGGGAGGAGGGCCACCAGCACGGTCGCGGGGTCATTCAGCTCGTCCTGCCCCGCACCACCGCGTTCAAGCGCAAGGCCGCGGGGCATCTGACCGAAGAGCAGATCGTGGCTTCGAACATCGACACCGTATTCATCGTGTGCGGCCTCGACTCCGACTACTCCCCGCGCCGCGTTGAGCGTTACCTGATCCTGGCTCGGGAGAGCGGCGCTAAAGCGGTGGTTCTGCTCAACAAGTCCGATAAATGCGCGGATACGCTGAAGCCGCTGAGCGAGGTGGCGGTGATGGCGGGCGACTCACCCGTGCACCTCATCGCCGCCAAGCCGAGGATCGGCCTCGAGGTACTGCCCGCCTACCTCGGCCCGGGAGACACCATCGCGTTTCTCGGATCCTCGGGCGCGGGCAAGTCAACCCTGATCAACGCCCTGCTCGGCGAGGAGCGTCAGGCTACTCGCGAAGTGCGGGAGGCCGACTCAAAGGGGCGGCACACCACCACCGAGCGCCAGATGTTCCGGCTGGCGGGCGGGGCGCTTGCCATCGACACCCCGGGCATGCGCGAGCTGCAACTCTGGTCGAGTGCCGAGGACATCTCAGGCGCCTTCGCGGATATCGAAGCCCTGGCCGAAAAGTGCCGGTTCCGTGACTGCACCCACCAGACCGAGCCCCTGTGCGCGGTGCGCGCCGCGGCGGAGAGCGGCGCGCTGAACGCCGAGCGTTACTCCCATTTCTCGAAACTGCGTGGCGAGGCCACGGCCATTGGCCAACTCCGCGACGTGAAACTGCGGATCGAAAAGAAGGCCGCGGACCGGCGGGGCAGCAAGGCGATGAAAGTGGTGCAGAAGGTCAAGGCGCGGAGTTGAGATTCGTCGTTGACTGTTTGCACAGTATTTGAGTAGTATCTGTCGCCTATGGGATCGGCCTGGAATCGAATCGTCGCCGCGCTTGTTTGCGGCGCCCTCCTGGCCGGGGCCGAGTCGGCGAAGGCGGGTTCCGGCCTGGAACCCCAGGACATCCGCGGCGAAGTCCGCGACAGCGTGTCGGGAGACCTGATCCAGGGCGTCCTTGTGCGGCTGGACGATCAGGTGACCAGCACCGACGCGTCCGGCCAGTTCTCCATCCGCAAGGGAGTTCCCCCCTACCGGCTTTCCCTGGCCCGCCCCGGCCAAAACCCGGTGATCCGAAACGTTTCGGAAGTGGAATCGCTGTCCACCGTGGTTCTGCTCCTCGACCCCAGGGTGCGGCGCGAGGAGCTGGTCGAAGTGATCGACGAGCGCAAGGACGATCCGGCCCCAGCCTCCATCCCCTTGCGGCCGCAGCAGGTGCTGCAGGTCGCAGGAGCCGTCGACAACATCTTCCGCGCCCTTCAGACCCTGCCCGGGGTGGCCGCCACCGAAGAGTTCGGCTCGCGTCTCGCCGTGCGTGGCGGGACCCCCGATCAAAACCTCACCCTGATGGACGGTGTGGAGATCCACAATCCCTACCGGCTGTTCGGCCTGACCAGCGCCTTCAATCCGGAAACGGTCGAGAGTTTCGAACTCTCGGCGGGCGCTTTCTCCGCCCGCTATGGCGACCGTCTTTCGTCGATCCTGGTCGTGGAGAACCGCGAAGGAAGAAAAGACCGCGGCATCGAAGGATCCACCACGCTTTCCATCACCGACGGCAACGTCCTGGTGGAAGGGCCCTGGAAGAAGGCGAACCAGGAGAAGGGCTCGTGGATTCTGAGCGGTCGGCGGACCTATTACGACCTGATCGCCGACCAGATCATCGACGAGGACCTTCCCGGATTCCAGGATGTCCAGTTCCGCGGGACCTACGATGCGTCGTCGACTACGCGAGTCACCCTGTTCGGCATTCGGTCACGCGAGGGCGGCAACGCCACGTTCGAGGGCGATGGAACCGACTACGGCGCGTTCGTGACCTCGGCGCGGAACGACGTCTTCGGGTTGAGGGCGCGGACGTTCTTCGGGCCCCGTGTCTCCTCCACCCTCGCCGCCGCGTATTACGAATTCGCTCAGACCCTGAAGGTTGACGCTCTCTTCGAGGACGGTTCGCGCCGCTCGAACGCCCGCACCAATCAGACCCAGATCAATGTCGACTTCGATCAGACCACGTCGACCCGCGATTTCTCCCTGCGCAACGACTGGAGCTTCGCCTTGACTCCCTCGAACCTTATCGAAGCCGGTTTCGAGGCGCACCGGCTGCGCACCGGCGCGGAGTACAACATCCGGGGTACGCGGAATCTTTCGGAGGCCAATGCCTCCTCGAACCGCGGCGGGTCCGGCCTGCCTGCGTTCTACGACGAGAAGGTGCCGTCGAACCGCTGGGGCGCCTACATCCAGGACCGGATGACCATGGGTGAGCGCTGGTCTAGTGAAGTGGGACTGCGTTTCAGTCGTTCCTCCCTCACCCGGAACGTGGAGATTGAACCCCGCCTCTCCGTGCTCGTCAAGAACGGCGAAACTTCCAGATGGCGCGCGGCCTACGGCGCGCATTCGCAGAGCCCGGGCATCGAGAAGCTCCTCCAGTCGGATTACTTCCTCGACCTTTCGGGCCTGGGGCTGCGGAACGAGAAGTCCCGTCATTTCACCTTCGGTGTCGAGAAGGACTTCGCGGGCGTCAATCTCAAAGCCGAGACGTACTACAAGACGTTCGACGATCTCATCGTGGGCGCGCTTGAATCAGACGCCGAAGCGGCCACGAGAATTGCCCGCTACGACTTCCCCACCGCACTCGCCTCGAGCGTCCAGAGAGACCGGCTGATCACCACCACGCCTTCGAACAGCGCTTCCGGCCACTCCTATGGCCTCGAACTCGTGGCCACCAGGCCGTTGCGCCGCGTCGACCAGTTTTTCTCCGGCTGGGCTTCTTACACCTGGGGCAAGGCCACGAAGGAGGCCTACGGTCTCACGCTTCCCTTCGAATACGACCGGCGGCATGCGTTCTCGATGGTGGGTCAGCTGAACGCGAGCGAGAAGATCGATATCGGCTTCACACTGCGGGTGGCCTCGGGCTTCCCGCGCACCCCGGCCATCGGGGTCCGCGTGGTGCCGATCGAGGACGCGGCCGACCGGGATGGTGATGGAAACCGGTCCGAACTCGTTCCGGAACGCGATCCCTCGGGACTGCCCGTTTACACCGCCGACTTCGGGCCGGTGACGAACCTCCTGCAGGCGCGCTACCCGCGTTTCACCCGCCTCGATCTGCGGCTCAATTGGCGACCCCGCGGCGATCGTTCGCGGTGGCTCTTCTATCTGGAGTTCATCAACGCCACCAACCGCGCGAACGTGGGCCAGTTCGAAACCCAGCTACGGCCGACGAACGGCGGCGATCGTCCCACCATCGAAGAGGAGCCAGGCGGCGCACTGCCTTTCCTGCCCACCTTCGGAGTCCGCTTCCGCTTCTAGTCGGTTCGCATCCGGGTAGCGCCGGAGCGCCAGGAAGCCAGATCGGCTCGTTTCGTCAGTGGCCGAAAGAACGGCACTTCAGTGAAGCCACGCAAACCTTGTCGGGTTCGATCACGCAAGGCTGCCCGACCACACCGCCGCTCACGGACAGAAGCTGCAGCGAGGGGTCGAAAGCGGTAGTTGACCGCGGGGGCGAGGAGGAGGCCGGCGCGGAGACGTGTCCTTCGGCCCGCGCCTTCTTGAGACTGGTCAGGACCTCTCGGGCGATCAGATCGATCTTCGCGTCATCCATGGCGATCTTCTTTTTACTCCAGGCGTCTGGTCAGGCCGATTCCGGGCGAAGTCCGGTGGGGCCGAAATCGGTCTGGTCTATGACCCCGAGAACCGCCGCGTCGACTCCCGCGACGCCGCGGCCCAGGATCTGCTGGGCCGTGCGACCATCCAGGGTATAGAGCACGCGCTCCTTTGGTCCCGCCCCCATGCGATCGATGGCGATGATGGGCGCTCCCTTGGCCGCTCCCGACAACTCGAGGGGCTGAACCAGCAGCAGCTTCTCGCCGTCGAGTTTGAGATTCTTCTGGGTGGCCACGACGTTGCCTATGACGAGCCCGATCAGCACAACATCAGGCCTCGACGTGCACGGCATCGACGATGCCCACGATGGTGGCGTCGGTCGGCACATCGACGGGGGCGAAGGGATTCGCGGCTTCCTTCGACTTCACCCAGAACACGCGCTCGCCTGGCCCAACCCCCATGGAGTCGGTGGCAACCAGGGTTTTTCCCGTGGATTTGCCATCGGGTGTGATGGGCTGGATAAGGAGAAGGTTGATGCCCTGGAGGCGTTCGTCCTTTCGGCTGGCAACCAGCGTCCCGCAGACGATGCCGAGCTGCATGTCAGCCCTTGGCCGCCGGGGGTCGGGTTATCTCGACTTGATCGACCACACCAATGATCGCGGAGTCGATGGGCGCGTCCTTCATGCCCTGGGCCAGGCGCGCGGACGAGCCGGCGACAAGAAGAACGCGATCGCCCACACCGGCGTTCACGGTGTCGACCGTGACCACATAACCCTGCTCTTCCTTGAAGCCCGGGTCCATGATGCGGACGACAAGGAGCTTCGTCCCCACGAGGCGTTCGTCCTTGCGGGTGGCGACCAGCGTGCCGACGACTCGACCGACCTGCATCGTGGGTTCGGATCAGCGACGCGAGGCCCGGATCGGACCTCGCGCGCGGAGACTCACTTGCCGGCTTTGCCGATGGCGAAGACGTCCTGCAGGTTGTCGTGCGGACGCGGAATCACATGGACGGAAACGAGTTCGCCCACGCGGCGCGCAGCCGCCGCACCCGCGTCGGTGGCCGCCTTGACCGCGGCCACGTCGCCCCGGCACATCACGGTCACGTAGCCGGATCCGATCTTTTCCCAGCCCACGATTGTGACCTTCGCGGCCTTGACCATCGCGTCCGAGGCCTCGACCATGGCCACGAAACCGCGGGTCTCGATCATTCCAAGTGCTTCACCCATCTGAGTTCTCCTTATGCGCGTCTCTTCGGCCTGCAGCCAGAAGGCCGCGCCACGATTATCTACTGTCTTTTATGCCGGAGGCCAAGTCAAGCGCGAAGTTCGGAAATAAGCTCGTCGGACTTTGAGCGCGCAGGAGAATCTCCCCCCGAAGGTCCGCGGCTCGCTTCGGGTCGAGCGGGTCTTCAAGAAACGCGGCGCGGTCAAGGTGCTCGAGGACGTCAGTCTGCCGGTGCTTCCGGGCGAGTTCGTCACCCTCCTCGGCCCCTCGGGCTGCGGCAAGACCACATTGCTTCGCCTGATCGCCGGGCTCGACGAGGCGGACGAGGGGCGGATCGTGGTCTCCGGCCAGGACGTGACCGAAATGAAAGCCCACCTCCGCCCGGTCCACACCGTCTTTCAGAGCTACGCGCTCTTCCCTCACCTCTCCGTGTTCGAGAACGTGGCCTTCGGCCTGCGCATACGAAATCGTGAGGAAGGCGAGATCCGTTCGCGAGTGGCGAAAGCGCTGGCCGCGGTTCACTTGGACGGGCTCGAGGACAGGGCCCCGTCGGAGATCTCCGGTGGCCAGGGCCAGCGCGTGGCCCTCGCCCGCGCCCTGGTACTCGAACCCGACATCCTCCTCCTCGATGAACCTTTGGCGGCCCTCGACGCCCAACTGCGATCGGCCATGCGGACGGAGCTCGTTCAGCTCCAGCGCTCTTTGGGCATCACCTTCATCCTGGTCACACACGACCTCGAGGAGGCGATCGAGTGTTCCTCACGCATCGCGGTGATGCGCGAGGGACGGATCGCGCAATACGCGGAGCCTGAACACATCTTCGAGCGCCCGAGCAGCGTGTACGTCGCTCGACTCGTAGGCATGGAGAACCTTCTTGACGGCCGGGTGGTCGCGCGACACGGAGCCGCGGCCCGGGTCGATCTGGGCTTCACCGAGGTGGAGATGGCGCAGGCTCCGGCCGAGGACATGGTGACGGTGGGCGTGCATGGCGAACACATCCGGCTCGCCGCACCCGGCGGCCCACTGAGCGGGACGGTAACCGACGTCCGTTACCTCGGCGAGGCCACTCGGTGTCGGATCCAGGTCGGGGCCGCCTCGCTCGTGGCCAACATCTCCCCGCGAGAGGTGGTCCGAGTCGGGGACGCGGTGTCCCTCGACATCCCCGCCGACGCCTGGATCGGTCTCGCACCTTGAAGGACGGGGCTCTGCGCGGCAGCGGGGGCCTCCTCCTTCCCGCCTTCGCGACCATCCTCGTTCTCTTCGTCGCCCCTCAGCTGATGCTTCTCTCCCACACCGGAGAAAGCTCGGTCTGGCTGCGGCTCGTCGATCCGCTCTACGCCTCCATCTTCGGACGAAGCCTGGCCATGGCACTGGGCACCACTGTCGCGACCCTCCTCGTCGGCTTCCCCGTCGCTTGGGCTCTGGTGCGGGCCGTGCCACCGCGGTGGCGGGGATCCTTCCTGCTCCTGGTGACCCTTCCTCTCTGGACCTCGGTTCTCGTGAAGCTGTACGCCTGGGTGTTCCTGCTGCGGACGGGAGGCCTGCTCTCCCAGCTCCTCGCTTTCCTCGGCTCCGATTCGCCCAGCCTGCTCTACACCACCACCGCGGTGGCTCTGGGCCAGCTCTACATCGAGCTGCCGTACATGATCCTCCCCATCTACGCCTCGCTCGAGCGCATCGACCCGTCGGTGGTCGACGCCGCGCAGGACCTTGGGGCCGGGCCGATGACCACACTGAGGCGGGTGGTGATCCCGATCGCCGCTCCCGGCATCGTGGCCGGCTGCGTGCTGGTCTTCGTTCCTTCCCTCGGCTCGGTCCTGGTCCCTGATCTGCTGGGTGGAGCGAAGACCGCGTGGGTAGGCACACTGATCACCAATCAGTTCGGCCAGGCCCGCGATCCCGCGTTCGGCTCTGCCATGGCCTTCACTCTGAGCGTCCTGACCCTGGGCGCCTTCCTGATTTTCGGGCGCTTTCTGCGTAAGGCCCAGGAATGAACGGGCTCAAGGGTCTGCTCGTGGGAACGCTGATCTTCCTGCACCTTCCGGTTCTGGCCCTGGCGGTGTTTTCGTTCTCGCGCTCGCGCCTCTCCGCCTCGTTCGACGGCCCAAGTCTGGTCTGGTACGAGAAGCTCCTCAACAACGGCCCCCTGATGCGGGCGATGGAGAACTCGCTCGTCGTGGGCGGCCTGTCCACGCTCATCGTGCTGATCATCGCCACGGCCGCGGCGCTTGGAACCAGGTCCGCACCCAAGCGGACCGGAGAGCGCGTGGCCTCGTTGTTCCTCGTTCCCCTGGTGACGCCCGAGATCGTCTTCGGCGCCTCGCTCCTCGTCTTCTTCTCCCGCCTCTTGATCCCTCTCGGCATCGGCACGGTGGTGGCGGCTCACGTCGTCTTCACCCTCTCCTTCGCCTACTTCGTGATCCGAGCCCGCGTCCACACACTGCCGTTGAACGTCGAGGAAGCGGCGCGCGACCTGGGCGCCACGCCGGTCCAGGTCTTCCGCAGGGTGACCCTGCCTCTCCTCGCCCCTGGTCTGGTGGCCGCGGGGCTGCTCACCTTCTCCCTCTCGATCGACGACTATGTGGTGACGTCCTTCGTCGCGGGCGCGGGCAGCACCACCCTTCCCGTCTACATCTACTCGTTGCTCAAGAGTTCACTCTCCCCGGAGATCGCCGCCGCCTCCACCCTGCTTTTGGGAGCAACCACGCTGCTGCTCATGGCCACCGCCCTCATCGAATCAAGACCGCGGATCGCCTCCGTCGCCATGGCTCTCGGTCTCCTGATCCTGCTCACGCCGGTAGCACTCGCGCGCGCCCAGCAGCAGGGGACCCGGGAACTCAACCTCTATCTCTGGTCGGCCTACATCAAGCCGGAGACCATCAGGAAGTTCGAGGAACGCACGGGAGCGCGGGTGAATCTCGACGTCTACGACTCCGCCGAAGCCCTGCTCTCCAAGATGCTCGCCGGAAACCCCGGCTACGACGTCATCGCCCCGCCTACCTACACCCTCACCCCGCTGATCCAGGCGGGTGTGCTCGCCGAGCTGGACCGCGACCGACTCACCCGATTCGAAAACACCGCGCCCGAATTCAAAGGACAGGCGTGGGACCCTGAGAATCGCTACTCGATTCCCTATCTGTGGGGAGTGACCGGGATCGCCTCGGACTCACGGCAAGTGGGCGAGATCGATTCCTGGAACGCGCTGCGCGACCCGCGGTGGGCGGGCAAGATACTCATGCTCGACGACGCACGCGAAGCCATCGCTTTCGGCGCCTTCCTGCTCGGCGAGGATCCGAACACCATCGACCCGGAGGTCTTGAAGAGGATTGGCCGGATCCTGATCGATCAGAAGCCTGTGGTCAGAGCGTACGACTCAGCCAGCTTCGACGACGCCGTGCTTTCGGGGGAAGCGATCCTCGCCCAATCCTGGTCGGGCCAGATCGCGAAGATCATGAGGGATGCGCCGTGGGTTCGCTTCACCATCCCCAAAGAGGGAGCGATGCTCTTTGTCGACAGCCTGGCCATCCCAAAGAACGCGCCCCACAAAGACCTGGCCCATGAGTTCCTCGACTTCGTGATGGAGCCCGAGATCGCGGCGGAAATCTGTCTCACCACCGGGTACTCCACTCCGTCGAAAGCAGGGCGTGAACTCCTGCCCGAGGGCGTGCGAGACAATCTTGCCATGTTCCCAGACGCCGCCCAGATGAAACGGCTGCACTCGTACGACGACCTGGGCAAAGCCGCGACTCTTCATGACCGGCTGTGGACGGAAGTGAAATCGGGCCGATGATGAGGGTCATCTGATGCGCTACGTCGCCTTCCTCCGCGCCATCAACGTAGGCGGTCACGTGGTGAAGATGGAAGTTCTGAAGACCGCGTTCCTGGACCTTGGCTTCACGGAGGTGGAGACCTTCATTGCAAGCGGCAATGTCATCTTCGACAGCCGTTCCAAGGACCAGCCGGGACTCGAGCGGAAGATCGAGAGAGCCCTGGAGGCGACGTTGGGCTACGAAGTAGTGACGTTCCTCCGCACGTTGCCCGAGGTCACGACGATCGCACGCTATGAGCCCTTCACCAAGGCTCGGATGGCCCAAGCGGTATCGCTCAACGTGGGCCTGCTCAAGGGTGGAGCCGACGACGCGGTGAAGCGAGTGATCGACTCATTCCGTACCGAGATTGACGACTTCCACCTGAACGGCGCCGAACTCTATTGGCTGTGCCGCCGCGGTCAGATGGAGTCGAAGTTCTCGAACGCGGCCTTCGAACGCAAGACTTCGCTGCGAGCCACGTTCCGCGGTCTCAAGACGATGGAGAGGCTCGCGGTGAAGTATCCGCCTACCTAGAGACCGCGATGGTGAGCCGGGCCCCGCGCGGGATCTCGACTTCATTGCCCTTCATGATCAGAACCGCGCCGGTGCCCGCGGCCGCGCCGATGACGGTGCCGATGACCGCGCCCTTCTTGCCGTCCTTGATGGCGCCCACGATGAGGCCGCCGAGCGCGCCACCACCGATGATCTTCTTGTCCTTGCTGCCCGTGGACTTGCCCGTGGTGTCGATGGCGTCGGTTTCGATAACGATCTTCTCGCCGTTCTCCATCACCGCCTCGAAGCCGAAGACCAGCCGGGCCCGACCCTCCACCCGCTTGGCCGGAACCGAGGTGAAGATGCGGCCGCGAACCTCGGCGCCCTTGTCGAGGGTGAAGCCGTCAAGAGGGACATCTTCGGTCAGCACAGCCAGGACCGAATCGCCTTCCTGGCTCGAGTCCGAGGAGATCGTGCTCTGCATCTCGATGGGGAGCAGTGTTCCGGCCGGAACCACGAGGCGAGGGCGAGGCTTTGGCGTGGCCTCTCGGGCGGCGGCGGGACGGGACTCGGCGACCGGAGCAGCGGCATCGCCGGCAGCGGGAGGGTTCTGGCCCGCGGGACCACAGCCGAATGGAACGAACGCGAGGGTGAGGATCAGACTTGATGTTTTCATGTGTAGCACCAACCCACGGTACCCCATCCCAGCACGCCGGTCTGTATCCTTCAGCACATTAGCCTTCCAACTCCATCGCTTTCTAAGGAATACGCCCCGTGACTCCCTCCCGCGCTACCGCACTTCACCTCGTCCTGGCCCTGGGCGCTTTCGTTACCGCCGAGGCCGCAGGACGGGCCATGGAACCAAAAGACATCAAGACAATCCGGGCGGCGCAGGAGGCCGAGATCTCCCCCGACGGCCGCACCGTGGCCTTCGTGATCGCGGAGCTCGACGCCAAGGAGACCGTCTACCAGACCGACGTGTGGATGGTGAGCACCTCAGGTGGTGAGCCTTACCGGTTCACCCGTCATGCCAAGAACGATCGCACGCCTCAGTTTTCACCCGACGGTACGAAGGTGGCGTTCATTTCGGAGCGTGAGGAAAAGCCGCAGATCTTTCTGGCCGACCTGCGCGGGGGCGAGCCTTGGAAACTGTCGGAGCTGAAAGGGGGCGTGTCGGCCTTCGACTGGAGCCCGGACGGAACCTGGATCGTCGCCTTGTCCGCCGACGCTCCTTCGGAAGACGAGGAGAAGCGGACCAAGGCGAAAGACGACGAGCGGGTGGCGGACCAGGATCTGCGCATGACCCACCTCCATCGCATTGATCTGACCTCGAGGGAAACGAAACGCCTGACCGAGGGGAGCTTCACTCTCGCCGACGCGCGGATTTCTCCGGATGGCACGGAGATCGCCGCGGTGCGACGACCTAGCCCGAAGGCCGACGACGGCAGCGGATCGGACATCGTATTGATCCCGGCCGAAGGCGGCGCGCCTCGTCTTCTCTTCGAGAACCGCGGGACCGACACCTCACCCCGCTTCTCTCCCGACGGCAAGACCATCGCCTTCGTAACCCGCGACGGCAAACTGGCGCGGTCGGGCACGAACGCCCTCGCCATCATCCCTCGCGCGGGCGGGGTTCCCACAAGACTCACGCCGGTCGACCTTTCTCCGGGCCCGGCTTTGTGGTCAAAGGACGGCGCCGCCATTTTCTTCACCGCTACCGTCGGCGTGGAGGGACGGCTCTTCTCGGTTGCGGCCACTGCCACCGCGACAGCGCCCCGCGAACTTGTGCGCGGAGCCTTCATGGTCTCCTCGCCCACCTTGTCGAGCGACGGAACCTCCCTCGTTTTCCTGCGCCAGGATCCGCGTTCACCCAACGACGTCTACCTCCAGTCGCTCGATGCCAGCGGCGCGGCCACCGGCGCTGCGCCGAAACGTCTCACCACACTTGATTCCGGCCTCAACGAATTCGCCATGTCGGTTACCGAGGTTGTCCGCTGGAAGGCTCCGGATGGCCGCGAGATCGAAGGCCTGCTGCATCGCCCCGAGGGGGCGAGCGGGAAGAAACTGCCATTGGTGGTCCACGTCCACGGTGGACCGGCCGGGGCGTACACCTTGTCCTTCGCCGCTTCGGCCAACAACTACCACCACATCCTGACCGCGCGCGGCTACGCCGTGTTCCAACCCAACTTCCGCGGCAGCACCGGGTACGGCGATGCCTTCATCCGCCTGAACCGAAACGATTGGGGCAAAGGCGATTTCCTGGACATCATGAGCGGCGTCGATTCGCTGATCGCGAAGGGTGTGGCTGATCCCGAGCGAATGGCTCTGCACGGATGGAGCTATGGCGGGTACATGTGTGCCTGGTCCATCACCCAGACCGCGCGCTTCAAGGCCGCGAGTTGCGGCGCCGCACTCACCAACCTCATCAGCATGTACGGCACCAACGACATCCCTTCCACCCTCGATGATTACTTCGGCGGCGGCCCCTACGGGACGCCCAATGTGGATGCCTACTGGAAGGCCTCGGCCATGGCCCACATCACCAAGGCGAAGACGCCGACCCTCATCCTGCACGGGCAGGCCGACGATCGCGTTCCCCTGGGCCAGGCCCAGGAGCTGTACCTCGGCCTGAGGCGTCAGGGTGTGCCCACCGAACTCGTGGTCTATCCGCGTGAACCGCACGGCTTCCGGGAACCGAATCACCAGGTCGACAAAATCGAAAGGGAACTCGCCTGGTTCGCGAAGTGGGGTGTGAAATGAGGCGCGTCCTCAACCTTGGCCTCGGCCTCAGCCTCACCCTGGCCATCCCCGCCATCACCGCGGCGGCGGACGCGCGTGTCCCTTCCATCGACGAGATGGTGGCGCTCAAGCGGGTGTCTCAACCCGCGCTTTCGCCTGACGGGTCGCGGGTGGCTTTCGTGGCGCGCAAAGCCAACTGGGACGACAACGCCTTCGAAACCGAGATCTGGATGGCCGACACCCGCGACGGCAAACCCATGCTCTTCACCGGCGGAAAGAAGTCGTCAGAGTCGCCGGCGTTCTCGCCCGACGGATCGTTACTGGCCTTCCTGTCGGATCGGGAAGGCAAACGCCAGATCTTCGTGATGAACCTGTCGGGCGGCGAATCTCGAGCGCTCACGTCCGCGGAGGAGGGCGTCTCCCGCTTCGCCTTCTCGGGAGACGGGAAGCGAATCGCCTTCGTGGCCGCGGATCCAAAGACCGATGCGATGAAGGAGCGCTCGAAGATGTTCGGGGACGTCACCATCGAGGACGAGACCACGAATCCTCGGCACCTCCACGTGATCGAGGTCAAGACCGGGGCCACGAAACGCCTCACTTCCGGGACCTTCGTGGTGGGCGACTTCGACTGGTCACCGGACGGACGCGAGATCGCCTTCGATTTCAGCCAGAGCACCGATCCCTCGTTCAGCGTCACCGTCGATATCTCGGTGGTCGACAGTGAGACGGGAGCGGTGCGACCACTCGTGACCCAGGACGGCCCCGACGCGAGTCCTCGTTATTCACCCGACGGCCGGCTCGTTGCCTTCAGCACGGCCATGGCGGATGTGGCGTCCTTCTACTACCGCAACGGCCGCGTGGCCACGATTCCCGCGCACGGCGGATCGATCACCGCACTGACCGTGGGCTTCGACGAAGATCCCCAGCTCCTGACGTGGAACAAGGGCGGACTCTTCCTCGCCGCCAATCAAAAAACCGAGGCTGGTCTCTTCCGTATTGACCCGAGCGCGAAGATGGTTTCGCGGGTGCCCCTCAGCATGCCCATCGCCGCTGGCTTCTCCTTCAGCGCGGACGGGGCGCAGGTGGCCTTCGTGGGCAGTTCGGCCACCTCCTACCCTGAGATTCACGCGGGGCCTTTGGGCGGGGTCGCACGCCGGATCTCCAGCGAGGGCGCTCAGCTCGCCTCGATGACACTGGGCACGAGCGAAGTGGTGGCGTGGAAAAGCGCGGACGGGACGGTCATCGAGGGCGTGTTGCGTAAACCCGCGGGCTGGAAGCCGGGGAAGCCGGCGCCTCTCCTGGTCATCATTCACGGCGGACCCACCGGGGTCTCGCGGCCAAGCCTCTTCGGAGCGACCTACGTCTACCCCATGGAGATCTGGCTGGCCAAGGGTGCGCTGATTCTCGAACCCAACTACCGCGGGAGCGCTGGGTACGGCGAAGCTTTCCGTTCTCTGAACGTGCGCAACCTCGGGGTGGGCGACGCGTGGGACGTGATGTCCGGCATCGACAGTCTCATCACAAGGGGACTGGTGGACAAGACGAAAGTCGGCGTCATGGGCTGGAGCCAGGGCGGCTACATCTCCGCATTCCTCGCCACCCACGACTCCGCCCGCTTCCGCGCGATCTCGATGGGCGCGGGGATCTCGAACTGGGTGACTTACTACGTGAGCACCGACATTCACCCCTTCACCCGCCAGTACCTCAAGGCGACCCCCTGGGACGATCCCGAGGTCTACCGCAAGACCTCGCCCATGACCTACATCAAAGGGGCGAAAGCGCCCACCCTCATCCAGCACGGCGACGCCGATCAGCGAGTCCCGGTGTCGAACGCGCTCGAGATGTACCAGGGACTGCGTGATCAGGGCGTGGAAACGCGGCTCGCCCTGTACAAGGGATTCGGCCACGGCCTCAACAAGCCGAAGGCAGTCCGGCATGCTCTGCAGGAGAACCTCGAGTGGTTTGACCGGCATCTCTTCGGAACTCCGAGTGCGAAGTAGAGGCGAATGGCCCGCCTCCTGATCTCGTGCGGCGAACCTTCGGGCGAGTTCTACGCCGCGGAACTCGTAGCCGAGCTTCGACGACGTTCTCCCGCTCTCGAGGCGTTCGGGCTCGGCGGGGATCGCCTGGCCGCGGAGGACGTGCGACTGCTCGCGCATTTGCGGGATCTCGCGGTGGTGGGCCTCGTCGAAGTGCTCTCGCATCTGCGACGACTGAAGCGTCTGTTCGATTCCGTGGTGGCGGAGGCCGCTCGGGTGCGTCCCGACGTGGCCGTGCTCATCGACTATCCGGACTTCAATCTCCGCCTCGCCCGCGAGCTCAAGAAGCTGGGCATTCCCGTCGTGTATTACGTCTCACCACAACTCTGGGCCTGGCGACGCGGGCGGATCAAAGACGTGAAACGCGACGTTGCGAAGATGCTCGCGATCTTCCCTTTCGAAGAGAAGATCTACCAGGACGCGGGTGTGCCCGTGTCATTCGTCGGGCATCCCCTCATTGATCACGTGAAGCCTCCCGCGGATCGCTCCGCGGTGGCGGCCCGACTGGGTCTTGCTCCCGATCGGCCGGTGATCGCACTGCTCCCCGGCAGCCGCAACAAGGAGGTGGCGTTCAACCTCCCGCCGATGCTGGGCGCGGTGGCCCTTTTGCGGGAGCGACGTCCTGATCTCCAGTTCGTCCTTGCTGCCGCGCCCCACCTGCGCGCCCGCGCTTTCGAGGACGCGGCCGCCGCCGGAGTCACGGTGTTGGAGGGCGTCAGTCGCGATGTCCTCTCGGCGGCGCGGGTGGCCATCGTGGCCTCCGGCACCGCCACAGTGGAAACCGGTCTCACCCTCACCCCCATGGTGGTGGTCTACCGCCTCTCTGCCCTAACCTACGCCCTCGGCAAACCGCTGGTTAGTGTCGCCAACTACGCCATGGTGAACCTGATCGCCGGACGCGTGGTGGTTCCCGAGCTGATCCAGACCGACTTCACCCCGGAGAGGGTGAGCGAGGAGACGCTGAAGATCCTCGATGACGGGCCGGCACGCGCGCGAATGCTTCGGGATCTCGAAGAAGTGCGAAGCAAACTCGGCAAGGGCGGGGCCACCAGCAACGTGGCCGACGAGGTGATGCCATTCTTCGCTAGAAGTTGAGCGCCCCTTTCAGGATCCGGCCCCAGGTCGGAGCGAGCGCCGCCTTGAGGACCCAGTCGGCCAAGACGAGGGTTGAAGCGATCAGGAACCACGGCCGCGTCCTCGACCAGGGCTGGGCGGGATAGCGAAACACACGCGACAGCACAGGGTCGGCGAGAAGCACTCCCAGAATGCAGAAGCCGGCCACTCGACAGATGGCCCAGGGCTGCCAGCCGAAGAAGACCGTGGCCCAAAGAGGGGCGCCGGCGCGGTGGATCGAAGCGACGTACCCGTCCATGTAGTTCGTGAGGATGGCGCCGCCGGTGATGGAGATCAGGCTGCCAGTCATCAGGCTCAAGGCGGCGAAGGCCACGAGGTGGGTGAGGTGCATGGGCAGAAAGAGCCGCCAGTCCCCTTCCGAGCCCACGCCGGTGCGGATCCACGCGAACATTTCCTCGCGGTACTCAGGCCCGTTGAACACCATCGGAATGAGACCGTCCGCGGTGGGCCACAACGAAAGCCAGACCGTGCCGAAGATGGCGAGTGCGAGGGGAAACACGAGCATCAGCAGGATGGCCCCGCGCAGGTCGCCCGCGCGCAGCCGTTTCGTCATCACCCACCACGCGGGCAGGGCGTTCAGCAAGGGCAGGAGAAACCGCGGCTCGAGAGCCAGGCCGATGGGATACGAGAGGGCGATCGATCCAACGAGCCAGATCGCGTCGCGACCGATCGGCCCGCCGCCCATCTCAGGCGTTGCTCAGGGGCAGGCGGTTGAAGTTCACCATCGACGCGAACAGGTGGAAGCGATCCTCGATCTGCTCCCGGGTCAGGTCCTTGAAACGATCGACGCCGAAGGCCTCGCAGCAGAACGAAGCCACGGTCGAGCCCATGATCACGGCCTGGCGGAACGTCGCCTCATCATGTGAATCGGCCTGGTCGAGGTATCCCATCAGACCGCCGGCGAACGAGTCGCCCGCGCCGGTGGGGTCCTGCACGTGCTCGAGGGGGAAAGCGGAGGCAAGGAAGCAGGAGTCTTCCTGGAAGAGGAGGGCGCCATGTTCGCCCTTCTTGATGATGAGCGTTTTCGGGCCCATGGCGCGGATGGTCCGGGCGGCCCGGATGATGTTCCAGTCGCCCGCCAGTTCCCTGGCCTCGGAGTCGTTGATCAGCAGAACCTCGACCTTGGCGAGCGTTTTCTTGAGTTCTTCCAGGCGATGGTTGATCCACAAGTTCATGGTGTCGCAACCGACGAGCTTGGGCGCTTTGACCTGCTCGAGCACATCGCGCTGGAGCGACGGCTCGATGTTGCCCAGGAAGAGCCGGTCGGACTGGCGGTAACTCTCCGGCAGCTTGGGCTTGAAGTGCTCGAACACGTTCAAGTCGGTGCAGATGGTCTCGCGCGAATTGAGGTCTGTCGAGTATTTGCCCTGCCAGTGGAACGTCTTGCCCGGCGCGTGCTCGAGACCGGTGAGATCGATCCGGCGATTCTTGAACACGTTCATCTGTTCATCGCCGAAGTCGTCGCCCACCACGCCCACCATGTTGACGTCGGTGAAGTAGGAGGCGGCGAGGGCGAAATACGAAGCGGAGCCGCCGAGGACTTTCTCGGCGCGACCGGCGGGCGTTTCAAGGGTGTCGAAGGCGACGCTTCCAACAACGAGAACAGACATGGCTTTGGTGTATTCCTGTTTAGACGGCTGGTTCTTGCGATCAGGCAGGCCGAGGGGGCGGAGCCTATTTCAAGTAGCGGCCGATTATCGGCGCGAGGTCTTTCCTGGCCCGCTCGGGGATCAGGTGGGGGGGGGTCATGATGGCGAACTTGAGCGCGCTTTCGCACTCGCAGTCGCGCGGGATTGGGAACTGCTCCACCGCGGCCTTGAGGATAGCCCGGGCCATTGACGCGTTCTTCTGGAGCACCGCGATGACCTGATCGACAGTCACCGCATCGTGTCCGGGGTGCCAGCAGTCGTAGTCGGTCACCATGGCCAGAGTGGCGTAGCAGATCTCCGCTTCACGCGCGAGCTTGGCCTCCTGCAGGTTGGTCATGCCAATGAGGTCGGCGCCCCACGACCGGTAGAGATTCGATTCGGCCAGGGTGGAGAACTGCGGCCCCTCCATGCAGACATACGTCCCACCCTCGTGGATGGTGGCTCCGCTTTTCCGGCAAGCCTCGCCCAGAATCCGGCGGACATGCTTGCAGACGGGATGGGCGAAACCCACATGGCCCACGATGCCATCGCCGAAGAAGGTGCCCTTGCGGCCGAAGGTGCGATCGATGAACTGATCGGGCGTGACCATGTGGGTGGGGACGTACTGTTCCTTGAGCGAACCCACGGCGGAGACGGAGAGGATCCATTTGACCCCCAACGACTTCATGGCCCAGATGTTCGCGCGGAAGTTGAGTTCGGAGGGAAGGATGCGGTGCCCGCGGCCATGCCGGGGCAGGAAAGCCACCGACCGGTCACCGAACTTCCCAACGATGAAGGCGTCGGAGGGCGCGCCGAAGGGTGTTTCGATCGCGACCTCGCCCTGGGCCTCGAAACCTTCGATGTCGTAAAGGCCGCTGCCCCCGATGATGCCGATTTCCGCTTCGTGTTTCATGGTCCGCCTCTCAGGCCTGTTTAAGTTCGAGAAGGACGCCCTGCGCCGACTTCGGGTGGATGAAGGCGACGCGACACCCGCCCGCGCCGATGCGCGGAGTTTCATCGAGAAGTCGGGCGCCTCCTGCCTTCATCTCCGCCATGGTTTTCTCGATGTCGTCGACGAGCAGGCAGATGTGATGCACGCCGGATCGCTTCTCGAGGAACTTCGCGATGACCGATGAAGGGTCGGTGGGCTCGAGGAGTTCGAGATGCGATTCACCCACCGCGATGAAAGCGGTCTTGACCTTCTCAGTGGGGACCTCATGCTCGGCTTCGATGGTGAAGCCGAGCGCCTCGTAGGCGCTTTTGGCCTCGGCCATGTCCTTGACCGCGATGCCGAGGTGATCGATCTTGAGAATCATGGGGGTGGTCCTGACTTGTAACGGGGGCCTCAGCGCCGGTTATTCGGCGCCGGCCAGGGTTTCATCGGCCGCCGTATAGGGGTCGATGGCGCGATTCTGCACCCGTTCGCGGAGTTTGAGACTGGAATCGAGTGCGTCGATGCGACGGCGAACCTTCTCTTTCACCAGAACCTCAACCTCGGTTTCGAACTGGCGGAGCAGCCGCTCGCGTCGGCGCAGGGCGAGCCCACCGTTTTGTTCGCGGCGGGCGCGAACCTCCTCGATGGTCTTCATCAGCTCCTCAATGCCCTGAGAGGCCGAGGCCACTGTGCGCACCACGGGCGGGCGATCGCCTTTGGTATCGCCGGTGAGGGACAACATCATCTCGATTTCGGAGGCGAGGCGGTCGGCTCCGTCGCGGTCGGCCTTGTTCACCACGAACACGTCGGCGATCTCCATGATGCCGGCCTTCAGCGCCTGCACTTCGTCACCCAGACCAGGGACCAAAACCACCACCGCGATGTCTGCCTCCGAAGCGATGTCGACCTCGTCCTGCCCCACGCCCACCGTCTCGACGATGAGGATGTCCTTGGCGGAGGCGTCCAGAATCAACAGGGCAGCGGCAGTCGTGGCGGAGAGACCGCCAAGCGCGCCGCGGGTGGCCATCGATCGGATGAAGACACCGTCGTCGGTCGCATGGTTCTGCATGCGGATACGGTCGCCGAGGATGGCCCCGCCGGTGAAGGGCGAGGTGGGATCCACCGCGACCACTCCGACGGTCTTCCCGGCTTTGCGGAACTGGGTGGTGAGCCGATCCACGAGCGTCGACTTCCCCGCCCCGGGCGGACCGGTGATGCCCAGAGTGAGGGCCCGGCCGGCATGCGGGAAAAGCCGGGTCAACATCTCGCGCGAACCCGGCCAGTCGTCCTCGACGGCGCGGATGGCCCGGGCGACCGAGCGGATATCTCCGCGCCGGATGTCCTGGTCGTCGGGAAGCTTCATGCGCGTCGGAGAAGAAGCTGGAACTATTCGGCGCGGGAGAGCAACTGGCGAGCGATGACCAGTTTCTGGACTTCGCTCGTGCCTTCGCCGATGGTGCCGAGTTTCGAATCGCGCAGCGCGCGTTCCACCGGGTAGTCCTTCACGTAGCCGTACCCGCCGTGAATCTGGATGGCTTCGAGGGAGACTTGCACCGCCATCTCGCTGGCGAACAGCTTGGCCATGGCCGATTCGGTCTTGTGCTCGATGCCCCTGTCGCGCAGGGAAGCTGCGCGCAGCATCAAGAGACGCGCCGCGTCGATGTTCATGGCCATCTCGGAGAGTTTGAACTGGATGGCCTGGAACTCGGCGATGGCCTGATTGAACTGCTTGCGGCCTTTCGCGTAGGACAACGAAGCGTCGAAAGCGCCCTGGGCGATGCCGATCGAGAAGGCGGCGATGCCGATGCGACCCCGGTCGAGAATGCGCAGTGTGTCGACGTAGCCCATGCCCGGAGCGCCCAAAAGGTGGGACTCGGGAATGCGGCAATCCTCGAGGATCAACTCCGAGGTGTCGGACGAGCGCACGCCCAGCTTGTCTTCCTTCTTGCCGGGACGGAAACCTTTCGTGCCGCGATCGATGACGAAGGCGGAGATGCCCTTCTTGCCCTTGCTCTTGTCGGTGACGGCCATGACCACGGAGACGTCGGCGAGGCTTCCATTGGTGATGAAGGTCTTCGAGCCGTTCAAGACCCAGGAATCGCCATCTTTGACCGCGGTCGTCCGGGTGCCGCCGGCATCGGAGCCGGCGCTGTTTTCGGTGAGGCCCCAGGCCCCCACGAACTCGCCGGACGCGAGCTTGGGCAGGTACTTCATCTTCTGTTCCTCGGTGCCGGCGAGGAAGATGTGGCCGGAGGACAGGGAATTGTGGGCCGCGGTCGAAAGGGCCACGCCCGCGTCGACTCGGGCCAGCTCTTCGATAACGATGGTGTAGTCCACCGTGGACATGTCGGAGCCGCCGTATTGCTCGGGGAAGACCACGGCAAGAAGGCCGAGTTCGCCAAGTTTGCGGAAGATCTCGCGGGGGAATTCCTGCTTATCGTCCCACTCCCGGGCATGGGGCTTCAGTTCCTTCTCGGCGAAGTCGCGCACGGTTTTCTTGAGGAGCCGCTGGTCTCCGCTCAGTTCAAAATCCATTTTCGAGCCTCTAAAAGAACAACCCCCCGGGAAGGGGGAACCCCCATCTTAGTAGACGGGAACGGAGGGTGCGTCCCGCACCGGTCAGGAAACCGTCTTGAAGAGGGCGCCAAACGTCTTGATTCGCCAGGCATCCCGTGCTCCGCGAGTTCGATGGTTCTTACCGACCGTACTCGAAGGCCAGCCACTCCTCGGAGTAGCCCTCGAAGGACATCCCCCAGCGGATCAGCAGGCGCAGACGGAGCTTCGGGGGAGGATTCCCCGGGTCCACAGTGACTTCCCATTCCCCGAGGCCCGGCGCGACGAACTCCTGCCGCCCTCCGGTCCCCTCCCTGGTGATGTACCCCACCGTCGGCTGGTGGCTCGGCGTGGGCCTGATCTGAACCGTAGACGACGGAGCGTCGGCCAGGAGGAGGGCCACGTCGTGATCGATCCCGCGGCCCGAGGCCGACGCGGTGGCTTGCAGCCGGACTCGGACTGTGAAGGGAACTCCCGGAACGATCGTCCTTGGCGGGGACGTCTCGAGAACGTAGCTGTACCGGTCGCCACCGGTTCCGCAGGAGGTTTCGGCCTCGGTGGCGCTCCTACGAATACACGGGCGATCGGGAGCCGATGCGGTCACTCTGGCATTCACCAGGCGGTACGCCGGGCCCACGGGCTCGCTCTCCTCCAGCTTCACCGTAACGTGGAAGCGCGCGGCGCGGTCTGGATCTGAGTTAATGACAACCACGCGAAGGCTCTTGAGGCTCTGGCCCAGTCCGTTGAAGACCGTCTCGTCCGTCATGGTGTTCAGGTCCGCGCCGCCCGCCAATACCTCGAGGGGAGGGCCAACGCCGTCCGCGTCCACCCGAACACGCGCATTGATCGGCTGGTCGAGCGCCTGGGTGAAGATCACGTAAACCCTCGCGGTCAGTGGCGCCGCCTCGGCCACCGGAAACACGATGGGCCTCTTTCGCGCGTCCGCGTCGGTGCGCCTCTCCACCGTGGCCTCAGCTCCGCCGGTGAGGACCGCCTGGGGGTAAGTGGTCACACCGATGGACTTCTGGCCGATTACGGCCTGGCCAGTGACCGCCGGTGACCGGTCCGTAGCGTCGGCGGCCCGGAGGACGTCTTTGACGTAGAGAGGGAAGGTCTCTCGCAGTCCGCCGCTTTCGACGAGCTGTAAGTAGCGAACGCTCGATCGCGCGTTACCTCGGCGGAGGGCGCGCTGAACGTAGTAAGGACTGCGCGTCTCGACAAAGTCGATCAAGGGGGCCATACCGTAGGCATAGTTGTTCCCTGACTCGAAACCCGTGCTCGATTCCACAGGAACGCTCAAGAAGAACGTGTATCTCTCGAGGGTTCCATACACGATGTCGCCGAACTTCGCCTTCCGGGCCTGATAACCCGCCCACTCTGCGCTGGCTTCGAACCACCAGGCGCCGAGGAACTGTCCAGTCAGCAGATTGGCCCACTCATCCTGAATCGCATGGAAGAGTTCGTGAAACATCACATCGCGCGTCACTTCAGGGTTGTCGGCCGCGGCGGCCGCATTCACCAGCATGAGGCCGGTCCAACTGAACTTGGACTGGTACTCCGCATTGACGCCGCCCATACCGCGAGGTCCGCGGAGAAGCACTTCCATTCGATTCTGTGGTGTGAGGTCGGAGCGGGCGGGATTCCCCCGGGGATCGACAAAGCGGCCGCGAAAGTGGACCAGCGCCTCTTGTAGCCAGGATGAAATCTGAGCCGCCAGTTCGCAGCCGGCAGTGACCTCGAAGCGAATCGTGAAGGCATGACCCGGCGCCTGGTACGTCTCACCGCGAGCGCCTTCGACGCACCGATTGTCATCATCTGCTTGCCCGCTCTTGGCCAGGACGTAGCCTTCCATGCCCCCGGGTGGTGGATCGAGGGCGCCGCCGTCGCGCAGAGACGCACGGAACTCCGGGGGCAGGACCCGGACCCGGGCGGTCTCAATCTCGACCCGACCCTCGCGGAGCGAGTGTGGCACGGCGAAGAGGGTCCCGCCGGCCACCCCATAAGCCGCGACCCCGGTGACGCTGATTGGAACCGGAATCGAAATCCGCGCCGCCCTGGAGGCGCCAGGTTCCGGGACCTGCGTGGCCGCGATTGAGTAGAGGGGCGTGAGCGCTCCCTGGATGGGCGTGGCTGGTTCCAGCGTCATCAGGGCGATCGACCCATCCCCTGGGACTGCGGAAGCGACAAGAGACGCGCCGTCTTCCATGACGATCGCTCCCCCCTGCGCAAGTTGAGCCCATGAGAGCGAGACGATCCTGGCTGGAGCATCGTCTTCTTTTGCGCCCGGAACCGAGGTGCCCGGCTGCGCCGGCGGTGACCTTCCGGGTGACGGAGAAGGCGATGACAGTGGCGACGGCGGTTCACCGGTGGCCACCACGCGCCGCCAGATCTCCGCGTCATACTTCGCCGTCCCGCCAACCTTCAGCATGAGATTGGCGTCAACAATTCGAAGCTCAAGGTTTCCCAGGGTCTTACCCTGGCCGCCAGGCAGATCGGCCCAGAGGCCCGAGAGTCTGTTCCCGACCAGAGTTCCCCGAAACGCGTTCACCGCCTCGGGGCGCGCATCCATGCTCCAATAGACCGCAGCGCCCACCTGGCGGATCCTGTACTCGCGCCCCCGGTCGTCGCGCCACACGCCGGTTATGTCCGTGTCCTGAACCGGACTCAAGGCTCGGATCACGATTCCCAGGAGGAGGATGCTTGAGAGCACGGTGTCCTCTTAGTGTACTCAACAGGACAACGCGGTGGCTGCCCTTCGACTCCACTGGGACCACCCTTCGGCTCCGCTCAGAGATCGCGCCGAAGCCCCGACCATGGACCAAAGGCCCGACACGGCCGATGGAAATGACGCCACTCGGTCTCCCCAGCTGTAACCCGCGGGCTGTCTGACCCTGCGAGAAGCGGTCGTTGCAGTAGGTATTCCCATCGGCGCGCACATCGCGGAAGGCGCGGTTGACCAGACCCTGAATCGGTCAGGAAACCGTCTTGAAGAACGCGTACAGAAGAGGGGCGGCCAGGAGGAAGGCATCCATGCGGTCGAGAGCGCCGCCATGGCCGGGGAACAGTGTGCCCGAATCCTTGGCTCCCACGTAGCGCTTGAACAGGCTTTCGAGCAGATCGCCGACGATTCCGGCGATGGCCACCAGCACACCGATGACCACGACGAGACCCATGGGCTGATCCTCGAAGAGTTGGTTCGCCACCACCGCGCTCGCGATGGCCGCGCCGACAAGGCCTCCGATCGCCCCCTCCACGGTTTTCCCCGGAGAGACCTCGGGAGCCAGTTTGTGCCGGCCGATGGTTCGGCCCACGAAGTAGGCGAAGACGTCGCAGGTGATGACCACGGCCATGAGCAGAGCGATGCGCGCGGTGCCGTCTTCAAGGGGAGAAAGGCTGGCGAGGCCGGCGAAGGACCCCGCCCCCATCCCGATCACCAGACCACACAAAGCCCCCGCACCTTCCGCGGCCAGCACCGGGGCGCCAAAGCGATTGGCCCGCATCACCGCTACCGCGGCGGCGGCGACCGCGGCCACGATGGGCAACCCGGAGAGGGGAAAGGCCCGCGCGCCGTCGGGCATGCCCGCCATCTCGAAGAAGAGGGCGATCCCGGGCAGGAATGAAATGTGAGAGGCGTGGAGATTGGCCCGGCCCAGAAGAGCATGGGCCTCGCTCACTCCAAGCACACACAGGATGGCGGCGAGGACCCACGGACCTCGGTGGGGGAAAAGGGCGATGGCGCCGATCACCGCGGGAAGGACCACCAGCGCGGTCAGGACCCTGCGGAAGAGATTCGAGGCGAAGAGACCGCTCATGTTTTGCCCGTGGCCGCGGTGATGCCGCCATAACGTCGCTCGCGCTTCTGGAAATCGGCGATGGCCTGAAGCAGGTGACGTCTTCTGAAGTCCGGCCACAACACGTCGGTCACCCAGATCTCGGCGTAGGCGATCTGCCAGAGCAGGAAGTTCGACACCCTCATCTCCCCGCTGGTGCGGATCAGCAGATCAGGTTCGGGAAGATGAGCGGTGAAGAGGTGGCGCTCGATGGTGGACTCGTCGATGGCTGAAGGTTCGAGCGTCCCCGCTTTCACCAACTCCGCGAGCCGGCGAACCACATCGGTGATCTCCGACCGCCCCGAATAGTTGAGGGCAAGAGAGAACTGAAGCCCGGTCAGGTGAGCGGTCTCCGCGATGCCACGGCGCAGTTCGTCCTGAACGTCGCGGGGCAGGCCGTCGAGACCTCCCACCACCCCGAAACGGATGTTGTTCGCCTGAAGGGTTTTCAACTCCCGGCGGATATAGAGCTTCAAGAGTCCCATCAGACCCGACACTTCGTCGGTCGGACGTTTCCAGTTCTCGGTGGAGAAAGCGTAGACGGTGAGGGCCTCGAGGCCGATCCGGGCCGCGGTTTCCACCACCGAACGCACCGACTCCACCCCCGCGCGATGGCCTTCGAGGCGCGGAAGGTATCGGCTCTTCGCCCAGCGGCCATTGCCGTCCATGATGACGGCCACATGCCGGGGCAGACGGTCGAAATCGATCCGGTCGAGAAGATCCTGCTCGGCGCGATCGTCGCCGATCACTTCAAGAACCTGGGCCCGCGTCATGGAGGTCGATTGTAAGCGGTCCCGCTCAGGAGCCCTGGTTCGACGAGGAGGGTGAGACCTTCATGGTGGTGGGGTTGCCTTGCGCTGTATTTAAAGATGTCGCGGATGCGGCGGCCGGCTTTGGACACCAGATCCTCGACTGTGCGTTTGATGCGCTGGCCAGTCGAGGCGCTATGCAGACCACAGAGGCGATCCGGGATCTGATCGCCCTCCTTGAAAATTTCGGTATAGACCGGACAGCTTTCAACGGGTTTGCGATAGCTGATCGCGCAAAGCGTCGCCTCGCGGAGCCCCGCTGGACGCTCGAAGTCGCGCGGCGGGCGAATGCGCGCCGCCCTCTGCATGAAGTCGGCCCAGATCGGCAGCGCGTAGCGGCTGCCGTAGGCTTGGGCTGCAATCGTCTCCGGCTGATCGAATCCGACCCAGACTCCGACTACGGTAGAGGACGAGAAACCTACGAACCAAGCGTCTTTGAACTCGTTGGTGGTTCCGGTCTTGCCGCCGACCGGAAAGCGGATGCCGAGATCCCTGACCCGAGAGCCGGTGCCGCGATCGATCGCATCACCCAGCATCGAGACCATCTGGAACGCCACTTGAGGACTAATCACGCGCTCTGTTTCCTCGGCTTGCTCAAAAGCGGTTGAGCCGTCGGCATCGAGCACGTGCAGGATGTCACGCGGTCGCACGGCCAGGCCGCCATTTGGAAACACGGAGAACGCGGTCGTGATGCCTAGCGGTGTCACCAGGCCCGAGCCGAGTGCCAGCGATGGCACGTCCGGAAGATCGTCGAGCCCGGCGCGCGAGGCGACGCGCAGCAGTTGGCGGGTGCCGACACGTTGCTGCAGCATCGTGGCCGCCCGATTGTTCGATTCGAGCAAGGCCGCCCTCAAGGTGAGCTCGTCGGGCGCGCCGTCATGGACGTTTCTCGGCGTCCATTCCTCCGGGCCTTGCGGGGCGATCTGATTGAGACCAGAGAGCGTCGACACCGGCGACATGCCACGCTCGAGGGCCGCCGCGTACACGAACGGTTTAAACGCCGATCCCGGCTGACGCCGGCTCCGACTGGCGCGGTTGAAGGCGGATTTTTGATAGTTACGTCCGCCGACGAGCGCAAGGATGTCGCCGGTTTGGGGATCCATCGCCACAAGGGCCGCCTGCAGCGACGGTTTTCCGGTGGCCGAGAGACCCTTCTCGACCGCCGCTTCCGCCGCATCCTGTAGTTGGGCGACAAACGTCGTCTGAACGCTCCAGTCGGGGGGATGATCGCCGCCAAACTCATCGCGGAACCGTTGTCGCAGGTACGCCTTCGCGTATCCATGGCGCGAAAGGCTGTCGCTTTGATACGGGAGCACGCGCAAAGGGGCTCGCGTCGCTGCAAGATACTCAGACTCGGTGATGAACTTCTCATCGCGCATGCGCGACAGCACGACGTGACTCCGGGCGCGGGCCTCGTCCAAATTCGACCAGGGCGAGAGCGCCGCCGGCGCGCGCGCCAGGCCAGCAATGAGGGCACTCTCCGCGAGCGTCAGCGACTTCGCCTTCTTGCCGAACACGCGGTGAGACATCGCCTCGACACCGTAGATCGAGGCGCCGAGGAAGATGCGATTCAGATACAGCTCGAGAATCTGCTTCTTGCTGAGCTGCGCTTCGAGCACAAATGCGAGGAGGGCCTCCTTCGCTTTGCGTCCGTAGCTTTTCCGATTGGAGAGAAACAGCGTCCGAGCGAGCTGCTGCGTCAGTGTGCTTCCGCCCTGCCGCGTCCCTCGCGAGCGGATATTGTGAAATACGGCTCTACTGAGTGCGATTGGATCGACGCCTGGATGCAGAAAGAAGCGATGATCCTCGACAGCGACAAAGGCGTGCTGCAGATGGGGAGAGATGTCCGCAATCGGCACATCGCGACGCTGCTCATCCAGGCGAAACCATGGGCGTCCGTCGGCGGTATTGAACCACGTGTCGCCGACGCCACGAGTGAGGCGATAGACGGAATAGCTCTGCTTGGCGAACCACGCGAGCACGATCGCGCTGACGAGGATGTACGCGTACATGAGGTACTTGGCTTTGCCCAGGTGGGTGCGAAACATCGCGCGCATCGGCTCCATGCTGGCACACAGCGGATGTTCGTCCCGCCCTTGCTGCGGTTGATCTCGCCGGGCGGTTCCGCGCTCTCACAAACTCCGAAGGGCCTGGCTTGGGTCCACCGCGGCAGCTCGGCTCGCCGGCAGGTAGCAGGCGCAATACGCGGAGAGGATCAACGGGATTGGCACCACGAACAAGGTCCAGGGGTCAACAATACTGATGTCAATGTCCGTGTAGGCGCGGATGATCGATCTCCCGACGAGGCCCATGAACATCCCCAGGACCAGGCCTTCGAAGACCGGGCGGGAGCCGTCCAAGAGGACCATTCTCTTGATTTGCATCGCACTCGCTCCAAACGACATGCGAACGCCGATCTCACGGGTCCTTCGGGAGACGATGTGGGTCTCGATCCCGAACAGCCCGACCATGGCGAGCAGCAGGGTCACCACTCCGAGCCCGACTGCCCAGAGCCCAAGAGCCCTCAGAAACTCCCAGCGGCCGGCGAGGACTTCGCGGCCGGCGCCGATCAGGGCAACCGGCAGGTCCGGGTCCGCGCGGTGGAGCGCCGTTCGAAGAGCCTGGACGGCTTCGTCCGCGCGCCCGCGCGAGCGAACGGCGATTGACAGGAACGGATCGTAGCGTTGGGTGAGGGGAAGATACACAAGGCCGCGCTGTGGATCGAGAAGACGCCCCACATCCGTGTCGGCGGCTACCCCGATCACGGTGGCGCCCGACGGTTCCCCGCGCAGGATCAGTTGCCGCCCGGCAACCTCGATGGTTCCGAACACCTTGCGCGCGGCGAACTCGCTCAGCACAACCACCGGCGCGCCGTCCATACGATCCCGGTCGTCGAACCCACGCCCGCGAAGTATCCGGATGCCCAGCGTTCGGAAGATCGAGGGAGTGGCGGCGATCGCGGTGACGGCGTGAGCGTCGCGCGGGTCCTGTCCCTTCGCATGGGGATTCGACAGGCCGACACGAAGGCCGCTGCGTATCCCGAACGGCATGCCGGTGGATAAAGACACCTCCTCGATGGCCGAGTCCTTCCTCGCCTCCTCGAGCACGCGGTCGAGCGCTTGCCGAACCCGCCCCTCGCTCCAGGCCTGCGTCTCGAAGTTGAGCACCGCGACGCCAAGCCGGCTCATCTCGATGCCCGGGTCGTGTTGCGCCTCCTCCACGATGTACCGGACGAACATCGTGGCGATGATGAAGAAGGCGGCGGATACCGCCACCTGCCACCGCAACAACCGTCCCTGGCGGGCGGTCCGAGGGCTGCCCAGGCCGGAAGCGCCATCCGTGAGTTCGCCCAGGAGGTTGCGCGTCTTCGTGAGCTGAAGCGCCGGCTCCAGCCCGAACACGGCGAGGGAGAATAGCAATGAGACCGTCGCGATTCCGAGTACGGTCGAGTTGAGAGTCGGTAGGATCGTGAGGGTAAGGCGCTCGGCTCGCGAGAACTCGATGGCGAACTCGGTGTTCATCACCGCGCAAAGCCCTTGAAAAACGGCGCCGGATGCCATGGCGCCGGCGGAAGCGAGGAGGAGGCTCTCCGCGCATTGTTCCCGGACCAGTTGCCACCTCGAGGCGCCCAGGGCGCTCCGGACAGCAATCTCCTGCCGCCTCTTCGTTCCGCGGGCCAGGACCAGATTCGCGAGGTTGGTGCACGCGACGACCAGCACCAGTCCGATGAGCGCCATCAGGCTCAGCCCGAGTCGACGCAGGCCGGTGTCCTCTTTGTTAATCGCCGCGGCTGATTTCGCTCTCCATGGTCGTTCCGTGAGGGCGGGGCCATTCGGCCGGGTCCAGACTGGGAAAGCGGCGTCCAGACGCGCGCCGATCACGGCCAGTTGAGCCCCCGCGGCGGCAACGTTCACCGAAGGAGCGAGGGTGCCAAAGACCACCAGCCGGCGTTGGTCGCGCGGCCGCACGGTTGGAGGGGGCGGAGTCGTATTCAACAGGCCCTCCACACGGTGGTGAATCCAGACCTCGGTGCGGCTGAATCCGCCGTTGATGCCATCAAAGGTGGCCGCGGCGACGCCTATGATCTGAAAGGGATGACCGGAAAGGCGGACGGTCTGGCCCACGATTCCTGGGTTCCCACCGAACCGCTTCAACCAGAAAGAGTGGCTCAGAATCGCGGCAGGCACTTCGCCGAGGTCATCGCTCCGGTCGAACACCCGCCCTAATTCGGCACCCACGCCCAACGTCGAGAAATACGCTCCGTCCACGGCTTCCGCCGATACCAGCACGGGGTTTGAAGACGTTGTGATGGCGGTGCGGAAGAGTGCTGCGGCGGAGAGGCTGCTGAACGACGTCTGCGCGGCACGCAGGTCCTCGAAGTCGGGCCGCGAGACCGTGCCCTTGAGAAACCGCCCATCGAAGGGGGTGACGACGAAGACGACTCGATCGGGGTCGGCTATGCCGAGGTCTCTCAGGAAGATCGAGTCCACGACCGAGTAGACAGCGGTGGTCACCCCGACTCCGATCGCGAGCGAGAGAACCGCGAAAATGGTGAAGAGCGGAGTGGCATAGAGGCGTTGCGACGCCAGTCGCAGGTCGGCCAGGAGGCCGCGGGTCGGACGCCACAACGGGAAGCCTGTCTTCAAGACCACTCCTCCACCCAAGAACTCAGTCTACGGTTTGCGTCGGTGTAGTACTACAGTAATACACATAGGCGGCACCGTCAGGGGCGGGTTCGGCTTGTCTCGGCTCCACGTGAGAGAGTGGTCGGCATGGTGCTACGGTCGTGATGTGTTGGAGCGATTGCCAATGAGGCCGGTCGCGTTGTTCCTTGCGGCCCTGGCGGCGAGCGCGTGCGAATCCGCCGCCGCCCCCGACCCGGTCAAAAGCCTGACCATCGCCACGCCCACGCCCGCTCCCGGCAGCGTGATCCCGCTGACCCTGAACGGATCCCATTATTTCGTGGCGCGCGGTTCCGGCCTCTTTTCCGTTCCGGTCACGGTCACGTCCGATCGCGATGTTCCCTGGGCGCAGCTCTATGTGTATCTGTATGACGGGAGCCCGGGGCTTGGATACTGCGGACAGAATCTTCCCGACGCTCCCACATGGGGACCCTTCTCCAAGGGCCAAACGGTGTCGGTGACCATCAGCGGATGGCAGGTCTCCCGCACGCCTTGTCAGGTCACCTCCATCCGGGCGTGGCTTCACACCAGGAACACCGGCCTTCTTACTCCGCCGACGGAAGCCGAGACCGTTGCCAGCGGGAGCCTGACTGTCAGCTACACCTTCCGTTAGGGCAGGGGTGGAGGCCCGGTTCCGCTCAGCTACCCTGGTTCGACGATGAGAGTAAGGCCCTCGCGCTTCACCACCCGAATTCGATCTCCCATGGCCAGCGTGCTGGGACCTACCATCCGGGCCTGCCAGAAGGATCCGAAGACCTCGACCTGAAGGGGCTTGAGACGAGAGACCGTGCCCTCCTTGCCCACCGGAGACTGAGTGGGCGCTGGAGGTTCCCCATGGGTGGCCAGGACCACGTAAACGGTGAGTGGAGCGAAGATCCAGAGCAGCAGCCGTGTCCAGGAGAGGCCTTCAGGCCTGAAGGGCGGATCCACCAGGAACCAGATCACCCAGAGAACCAGGCTGAAGAGGATGCCGGGGCTGATGGCGTAGAGCGCTTCCATCAGACTCCCGGGCCAACGCGGATGCGGGCGTCGACCACGATGGCGCCTTCACCCGGTCGCAGCACGCGCAGCGGGTTCAGATCCAGCTCGCGCAGTTCGGGCAGTTCTTCGACGAGCGCGGAGAGCCGCTGCAGCACCACGATGAGCGCGGCGCGATCAGCCGGCGGAGCGCCGCGGTATCCGTCGAAGAGCGGGCGGAGACGCAGACGGTCGATCATCTCCGCGGCGTCGAGATCGCTCAGCGGGGGCAGATGGAAGGAAACGTCGCGCAGGAGTTCCACCTGCACGCCGCCCATTCCGCACAGGATCAGCGGGCCGAAAGTGGGATCGACCACCACGCCGACGAGAGCCTCGAGGCCACCCTCGATCTGGCGCTGGAGGATGACGTCTAGAAGAGCGAAGCCGGCGCGGGCCACACTCGACCGCATGGACTCGACCGCCGCGGCAACCTCATCGGCGCTGCGCAGATTCAAGACCACGCCACCCACATCGGTCTTGTGCACGAGGCCCGGCGCCACCGCCTTCGCGACCAGGGGGAAACCCATGGCCGCGGCCACGGTAGCCGCGTCGTTCGGCGAAGCGACTCGAATTTCGGCCATGGCGATGCCCGCGACCTCGAGCAGGGCGCGGACGTCATCCGTCTCGAGCCAGTGCGGTTCGGGCCGAGCCTGAAGCGAGGCCTGGACGATGCGACGGGCTTCCGCGCGCTGCTCGTCGGTGAGACGCAACACTTCGCCCGTCGCTCGTTCCCGCCAGCGGTGGTACTTGACCGCAGCCCCAAGCGCCCGCGCCGCGTTCTCGGGAAACGCGTAGGAAGGAAGGCGGCCGCGGCCACCGGTGGCCAGCATGGGCGGGGCTCCCTTGCTCGCGAGAAAGACGGTGAGCACGGGGATGTGGGCGGGAACGGTGGCGGCGCTCCTCGCCACCGCGGCCGCGATCTCCTCGGCGGTGGTGACGAGGGGCGGCACGAAGACCACGATTACCGAGTCCACGTTCGGATCCTGGCCGACGATCTCGATGGTTCGCGCGTACTGCTCGGCGGTGGCCGAGGCGATCATGTCGATGGGGTTCTTGAAACCGGCGGCCGCGGGCAGGAACGATCGCAGTTGTTCGAGGGATGAGGCGGACAGTTCGGGGAGAACGAGGCCCTGGGCCTCGCAGGCGTCGGCGAGGAGAATGCCCGGGCCGCCCGCGTTCGTCACCACACCGACTCTCGGCCCGCGAGGAGCGGGTTGGGTCGCGAGCAGGGCCGCCACATCGAACATCTCTTCGAGGGTGTTGGTGCGGATCACGCCCGCCTGTTCGAACAAAGCGTCGACACCGACATCGAGACAGGCGAGGGAGGCGGAATGCGAGGAGGCGGCCCGGGTGCCCGCAGCGGAGCGGCCCGACTTCACGGCCACGATGGGCTTCTTCCGCGCCACCTGGGGAGCAAGTCGCGCGAAGCGCCGTGGATTTCCGAAGCTCTCGAGATACAGCGCGATCACGTCGGTGCGTGGATCGTCCTTCCAGAAGGCGAGCAGGTCGTTGCCCGAGATGTCGGCTTTGTTGCCCACCGAGACGAAGGTCGAGATACCGATGTGGAGATCCCGCGCGTGGTCGAGGATGGCGACACCGAGGGCCCCACTCTGCGACAACATCCCCACGTTCCCCGCGGGTGCTTCGGTGGGAGCGAAGGTCGCATTCAACCCGATCGCGGGGTCGGTATTGAGAATGCCCATGCAGTTGGGGCCGACCATGCGCATCCCGGAGCGCCGGGCCAGATCGCGCAAACGCTCCTGCTCCTCCAGACCCTCGGGCCCGAGTTCCGCGAAACCAGCGGAGATCACCACCACGCTGTTCGCCCCGGCTTCCGCGCACTCGCGCACCGCCTCGAGCACTCCTGCGGCGGGCACCGCGATGATGCCGAGGTCGATCTTCCGACCGATGGCGGCCACGCTCTTGAACGCGGGCAGACCCTGGATTTCTCCACCCGCGGCGTTCACCGGATAGATCTCGCCCTTGTAGCTCTGCTTGAGATTGGCGAGCAGTGTGCCGCTGATGGTGGCGGCCTTGCGCGAGGCTCCGAGGATCGCCACCGCGCCCGGCTCGAACATGACGCGGATGCTGCGGGCGGCCGCGGCCGACGAGCGGTCATCCATAGCTCGCCGCGCCGCTTCGGTGAGACGCACGGAGAACCAGGCGCGGATGGCGCCGCCGCGTCTCTCTGATGCGACATCGAATCCGAGGTGGGTGAGCTGGTCCAACATCAGTGGGTTCGAGGGCAGGACGTCGGTCTCGAAGCGTTCGATGCCCGCGCGCGCGGCCCGACCGGCCAACTGCTCGAGCAGGGCGATCCCCACGCCGCGCCTTTGCCAGGCCTCTTCCACGGTCAATGCGAATTCCGCGCAGGCCACACCGTCAGCCGCCGCGTCCAGGCGACGGAACGATGCGACCCCCGCGATCTCTTCCCCTTCGACCGCGCCATGGATGGCGAGGAGGGCAAGGTCGTGGTCCTTGGCCAGTCTCGCCGGACCGAGCCGCACGAGATCATCGGGCTGAACGGCACGAATGCGCAGGGAATCCCCATCGCGAAGGAGAACGTCGATGGAGAACGACGAGGCGTCGGGTCCGGCAATCATGGTCATCGCGGGGTGATCCTACGACCGAAGGCAGGCCCATCGGGGCAACAACCTCCGCCGAGGCCGCCTCTCGATCCGTACGCTATCGAACAGACGGGGGACGGGTTGCTTCCTATCTTGGTCTTCTCTCCAAGGGCGCGTCGAGCGCGCCCGCTCAGAAATCACACCAGAAAAGGAAATCGCCCATGAAACTTCGCTCCACTCCCCTCACCTTCGCCCTCGTTGGAATCCTCGTCTTCGCCACCTCCAACATCAACGCCGCCGACCGGGTGGCCACTCAGGTCGACCTCGACAACGCCGTGGCCAAGACCCTGACTGAAGAAACCGCGGCCCGCGCGGAAATCACCACCCTGCTTGGCAGCGACGAAGCGCGCGCCATGGTCAAGGGTATGGGCATCGACATCCGCACCGCCCAGAACGCGGTGGGAACCCTTCAGGGCGATGACCTTCGTCGCGCCTCCGCCCTCGCCGCGAACGCCAACGCCGAACTGGCGGGTGGAGCCCAGACCGTGACCATCAGCCTCGTCGCCCTCCTCTTGATCATCATCATCATCATTCTCGTCGTCTGACCGTCCTCTCGTCGCGCGAGTCGGCCACTGCCGGTTTCGCGCGGCGGGAAGTACCCATCGGCGCCCCGTCTCGGTCGTTACCGCACGGCGCTTAGTTGGACCATGAGCCCGGCCGAACGGTGTCTCGGGAAGGTCACGCAGTATTGGGCCTTGTCCCCGGGGCGAGCCAGGAACGTCCCGCTCATCTGGCGGGCCAGGTCCGAGACCATTTGCAGACCCAGAGAGACCGCAGGCGTGGTGTCGGGATCGCCCAGGAAGCCGACGCCGTCATCTCGTACCTCAAGACGCCCTGAGTCCGAACCCACCTCGTGCAATCCGAGCCAGATCGAACCGGACCTCCCTCCGGGAAAAGCGTGCTTGAGCGAGTTTGAAACGAGTTCGTTCAGGATCAGCCCACAAGGGACGGCTCGATCCATATCGAGCCTGATCTGCTCGAGATCGAGATGAAACTCGATCTGACCTCGGCCTTCGGCCAGTGATCTGCGAAGCTGCCTTGTGATCTGCCGAAGGTAGTCGGCCAGGTTGACATCGGCGAAGTTCCCCGACCGGTAGAGCGTTTCGTGCAGTGCGGCCATCGACTGGATGCGGTTTTGCATGTCTTTGAGGACCGCTTTGGTGGCGGCATGCGCGACCCGGCTGCCTTCGAGGCGGAGCAGGCTGGTGATGACCTGCAGGTTGTTGTTGACGCGGTGGTGAACCTCCTGGAGCAGCGCCTCTTTCTCGCCAAGGGACGCGACGAGGGCCACTTCCGCCAGATTTCGTTCAGCATGGGCTCGTAAGCTGCCGATTCCGAAGGCGAGGTCGTCTGCGAGCTCGCCAAGGAGCTTGATCTCGTCGTCACCAAGCGGCGTTGCCGCCAGGGAATAGAGAGCGAGAACGCCGAAGGTGCGCTTCGCGTCCTTGAGCGGAAGAAAGACGCCGCTGATGAGGCCCGCGTCCCTGATCCTGGTGGCGACCTGGGCGAGCACAGGTTCGACAGACAGGTCGTCCACAACCACGAGCCGACCGGACAGAATCGCCCGAGCCGTGGGTCCGGTATCGCCCTCGTGATTGGACGCCCAGGTGTGGGGCACACCCGACATGAGATCGCGGGGAGGCCCCGCCTGCGCCCGGACCACGATCGTTCTGCCTTCATCCTCATCGGCATAACCCACGGATGCCCGCTGATAACCGCCCACATCCACGGCGATCTGACAGACGCACTGGAGGAGGGAACTCTCGGCGGTCGCCCGGATCAGAGCCTCATTGCACGCCGTGAGCATCTTCAAAGCGCGGTTCGTTCGCGCGAGTTCGATGTCCGCAGCCTTTCGCGCTCGAGTCTCGCGGGCCTTCTCCGTGGTGTCGACTCCCTGGAGGATGAAGTAAGCGAGGGCTCCCAGTGCGTCCCGACCCGCGGTGAGAGTGATCTCGACCTCGCGCGTTTCCCCCGAGCTGGTGTTGTAGACGCCCTCTCTATGGAGGGACTGGGGCGAGGTGGCGGCAGATTGGAGGAGTGCGGCCCACCACTCCTGAATGCCGGGCAGCTGGGTCCACCAGACGGTCTGCCAGAGAGGGTGCCCCACGATCTGCTCGCGACGAACCCCGCCTACCTGGAGAGCCAGCTCATTGATGTCGATCACCTCTCCCTCAGGCGAGAGGATGGCCAGGAACTGGAAATGGAGGTCGAAGACCGTCCGGTAACGCCGCTCGGCGTCCCACGCCTTTTCGTCCGCGAGCCACCTCTTCGTGATGTCGTGGTGGAGAACCAGAGCCCCGTTGCCGAGCTTTGCGTCGAACACCCCCGTAATGTCGACGCGGAACCAGCGTTTTGTGGTGGGTGAATGACAGGGGTACTCAAGAGAAAACTCATGCCGGCGGCCGTTCAGAACCTCCCGCAGCGCCGAAGCCACGCGACCGGCGCCCTCGGGGTCCTCGGGGGCGGCGCGTTCTGTGACTTCGAGGTAGTTGAGGCCGAGACCGGCCGGCCCTTCGAACCCGTTGGCCGCCGCGAACCGCTTCCATGGTTCGTTGACCGCAACCACCGCGCCGAACGAGTCCAGCAGGGCGAGGCTCGCGGGCAGGGCATCAAGCACACAAACGCGGCGCAGCGCCTCGCCATTGCCCGATGAAGTCGAGCCGCGTCTGCTTCGCGACGAGCGCGCGGGGAGCGTGCTTGTACGTGCGACCATACTCACCTCCCTCGGGGGAGTGACATCTCGCGAGCGCCGATGCGTCTTCGGCGGTGAAGGCACGGTAGTCCTCACTGCGCGATCGTGTCAATGTGCGCGAAAGCATGTGCGCGAAAGCACCCTTCGGTCCGTGGTGGTGACACGACCGGAGACCAGCTCAAGGACCCGTTCGCGCTGTAGAGCCGAGTCGAACTGGTCGCGCCGTCAACGCTCGCCGGGAATCACCGGACGGAAAGACACGGTAAAACGCTTCGGTCCCTCGCACACCTGCGACAGATCGGAGCCTGTTGGGAAACCATGAGTGAGCTTTTCCGGCACCACCACGCTGTTCGCCACGGTCTGGGCGAGAGGCGGAAGACCGGACGCGGCCCGGCAGCCTCCCGGAAGTGCTCGCTCTTTCACGATCATTGTGAACTGGGCGGGAGTCCAGGGCGTGAGGGACGGATGCCTGAAGGCGGCCAGGTGACGGATGAAGTCGGGCAGCGGCGAAAGCGGCGGCGAGCCTGCAGCCTCGAGATTCCCCATAACCACGAACTGCAGCGGCGAGCCCAACAGCACAGAGAAGCGGAAAAGCGCCGGTCCCTCTCCCACCACCAGAGTCTGAGGCAACCCCGCCTTCGCCACCGACTTGATGGCGAGATCCAGCCGGGTCGAGATCGCTTGCATCTCGTCCTTGTCGAGCCGGCCCTTCAGAACCTCGCGGCGGCCGCCCACGAAAACCGAGCCGTCGGTCAGCAGCACGAAACGCGAAGGGACGCCGTCAAGGCTCTCGCGCGGAGTGAGGCGCATCTCTCCTGGCAGCACGTCGAGACGAATCCACTGGGCGGGCGGTGGCTCTTGCGCGAACGCGGCAGAAGCGGTGAGCGAGAGAAGAATCGCCGCGTGTTGAATCAAGCGCGGAGACCTGTGGACGGGAGGTTTGAGCATCAAGGGTGGAGGATAATGTCCCGTCCCGTCCCCGGAGGAAATGAACATGCGCGGCTCTCGCCCGATCTCACTTGTCGCCGTCTCGGCCCTGCTGGTTGCCCTGCTCCAGCCGGCAGCCCAGGCGGCCCAGCCGGTGCGGGCCCGAAATGGGATGGTGACGTCGCAGTCCTTCATCGCGTCGCAGGTCGGAGCCGATGTGTTGTGGGACGGCGGCAACGCCGTCGATGCCGCCATCGCCACCGCATTCGCCCTGGCCGTGGTGCACCCCACCGCGGGCAACATCGGGGGCGGCGGATTCCTGGTGAGCCGTCTCGACAACGGAACGAGCACAACCTTCGACTTCCGCGAAATGGCGCCCGCACTCGCCCATCCCGAGATGTTCTTGAAGGGCGGGAAGTACGACAAGGACCTTCACCACAATTCGCACGTGGCGGTCGGTGTGCCGGGAACGGTGGCCGGCCTCTATGGCGCCTGGGAATCCCTCGGTTCCCAAAAACTCCCCTGGCGTCGGCTGGTGGAGCCCGCGGTGGTGCTGGCTCGTGAAGGCTTCATCGTCACCGACGGCCTGGCCCGGTCCCTGAAGGGCGTGCTGCCGGAGATGAAGAAGTACCCGGCCTCGATGGAACAGTTCTCCCGCAAGGGCGTGCCCTACGAGATGGGCGACATCCTGCGCCAGCCCGATCTCGCGAAGACCCTCGAGCGGATCGCCCTTCGCGGACCACGTGGGTTCTACGAAGGGGAAACCGCTCGCCTCATCGCCAAGGAGATGAAAGCGAACGGCGGCCTCATCACCGAGGCCGACCTCAAGGCCTATCGTGTGCGCCAGAGAAAGCCCCTGGTGGGCAAGTACCGGGGCTACAGCGTGATCGGCATGCCCCCCATCAGCTCGGGTGGCACAGCGTTGATTCAGATGCTGAACATTCTCGAAGGCTACGACCTCGCCGCCGACGGGCCGCGGTCTGCCGCCACCATTCACCGCATCACCGAGGCCATGCGCCGCGCCTTCGCCGACCGGGCCCGCCATCTGGGCGACTCCGACTTCAACAAGGACATGCCGATCGACCGCCTGATTTCGAAGGAGTACGCAGCTGAACTGCGGAAGACCATCCGCGAGGACCGAGCCTCGGTCTCGGCCCCCACGAGTTTCGAGTGGCCGGCGGAGAGCGATGAAACCACCCATCTCTCTGTCGTGGATGCGGAGCAAAACGCGGTATCCCTCACCTACACCCTTGAGGACGGCTACGGCTCGAAGATCGTGGTGCCGGGTGGCGGGTTCCTCCTCAACAACGAGATGGGCGACTTCAATGCCGCGCCCGGACTCACCGATGAAAACGGCCTCATCGGCACCGAACCCAACCTGGCCCGGCCGGGTAAGCGGATGTTGTCATCGATGACTCCCACGATTCTCGCCAAGGACGGCGCTCTCGCCATGGTGATCGGTTCGCCCGGGGGGCGCACCATCATCAACACCGTGCTCCTGAACATTCTGAACGTGGTCGATTTCGGCATGAACATCCAGGACGCCATCGACTTCCCGCGTTTCCATCACCAGTGGCTGCCCGACCGGATCGCTTTTGAGAAGAACGGCATCTCCCCTGATACCGCGGCCCTGCTCCGAACCCGCGGCCACACCCTGGTTGAAAGCCCGTACTACCAGGGTTTCGCCGCCGGCATTGTGTGGAATAAGACGGAGAAGCTGATCGAGGGCGGAGTGGATCGGCGCGCTCTGGACGGAGCCGCGATCGGACGGTAGTGAGCCGCCCTTCAAGAATTCCCGCCGCCACAAAGTACGCCGCGGCCGGGATCGTGGTGATCCTCGTCGCCGCCCTGGCCTGGCGGGCGAATCGAAGCCCAAACGATCCAAACCCTGCGACGCCTTCGCCCACGCCCCCGGCGGCTTACGTCGACAACAAGGTCTGCCTTGGCTGTCATCTGGAGGCGGGCCGGCAGTGGCAGACCTCGCACCACGCTCAGGCCATGGCCGCGGCCTCCGCGGAAAGCGTGCTCGGAGATTTCTCGAACCGGACCTTCACTCACCGCGGCGTCACTTCGCGCTTCTTCAAACGCGGGGCCGCATTCTTCGTCAACACCGAGGGGGGCGACGGAAAACACGCCGACTTTCAGATTCGCTACACCTTCGGCGTGGCTCCCCTCCAGCAGTACCTCGTCGAATTGCCCGGCGGTCGCCTTCAGCCCCTCACTGTCGCCTGGGATCAGCCGCGGCAGCGGTGGTTCCACCTGCTTCCCAACGAGAAGACGCCGCCGGGTGATGTCCTGCATTGGACCGGGCGGTACCAGAACGCGAACACGATGTGCCTCGTCTGTCACACCACCGACTACGAGAAGCGCTACGACGCTGCCGCCGACACGTTCGCGTCGCGATGGGCCGAGCCCACTGTCTCTTGCCAGTCGTGCCATGGCCCGGGCAGCCGGCACGTGGATTGGGAAACGAACCAACGAGGTGCGGGACCTTCTGCCCCCCGGGATCCCCAGGCTCCGCGCGGGCTCACCGTCGACCTGCGAGGGGCCGACGCGAAGAAACGCACGGAACTCTGCGCGCCGTGCCATTCGCGGCGCAGCGAACTCACCCCAAGGCCCGCCCCCGGTGAACCGCACCTCGACAACTTTCTTCCGAGCCTGCTGGTTGAGGGTCTGTATCACGCGGACGGCCAGCAACTGGATGAGGTGTATGTCGACGCCTCGTTCCGCCAGAGCCTGATGCACCAGCGCGGGGTGACCTGCACCGACTGTCACAATCCCCACACCGGAAAGCTGAACCTTCCGGGCAACTCGGTCTGCCTGCAGTGTCATCGGCCCGATCCGGCCTCGCGTTTTCCGACCGCCGCGGGAAATTACGACTCGCCCGCTCATCACTTTCACAAGGATGGGTCGACGGGCGCTAGGTGCGTGACTTGCCACATGGCGCCGACCACGTACATGCAGATCCAACCGCGCCCCGATCACAGCATCCGGATCCCTCGCCCCGACCTGTCGGCCAAGCTCAAGGCACCGGATGCCTGCACGCAGTGCCACACAGGGAAGACGCCTTCGTGGGCGGCCGAGGCGATCGCGCGCTGGTACGGCCCCACGAGGCGGCAAGGATCGCACTATGGTGAGGCCTTCGCGCTGGCGCGGGTCGGCGAGCCTTCCGGTTATGAAGCGCTTGCCGCGCTCGTGGCGAATCGCTCGATGCCGTCCATCGTGCGAGCGAGCGCCCTGGCCGCGCTGCGCCCCGATCCGGTGACCGGGGCCGCTGTGCGCGTCGCGGCCACTCACGATCCCGATGCCGAAGTGCGGGCCGCGGCCGCGGACAGTCTCGATGGTCTGAGCGCATCAGAACGCTTGACCGCTCTTGGCCCGCTGCTCTCAGACCCTGTGCGTGCGGTCCGCATCACTGCCGCGCGCGCCCTTTCTTCCACACCCGTCGAACAGATGGAGGCGACGCTGCGACCGCGGTTCGACGCGGCCCTCGCCGAATACATCGCGGCCCAGGAGGTCTCCCTCGACATGCCGGGCGCGCAGTTCAATCTCGCCATCGTCTATGAAAACACCGGACGACGCGATCAGGCCGAGCGCCACTACCAGGGCGTCCTGCGCATCGATCCCGACTTCACTCCGGCCCGCGCGAACCTGGCTCAGCTTTATGCCGCCTCCGCGAGGAACGCGGATGCGGAGCGCGTTCTGGCCGACGGCCTGAAGCGCCTTCCCGAACTCGGCGAACTTCAATATTCGCTGGGTCTGCTGCTGGCCGAGGATCCAGGGAGGATGAAGGAGTCGGCGGAGGCGCTCACCCGGGCCGCGAAACTTCTGCCCACCCGGTCCGACGTCCACTACAACCTCGGCCTCGCCCTTGAAGTCCTCGGCCAGAACGCTTCGGCCGAGCAAGCCCTGCTTCAGTCGCAGCGCCTCAACCCGAACGATCCGCAAATCGCGTACGCCCTCGCCATCTTCTATTCGAAGACGGGACGGAGCGATCGGGCCATCGAGTGGGCGGAGAAGCTGCGCGAACTCCGTCCCATGGATCCGCAAATCGCACGACTGGTGGAAACCCTCCGCGCGAAACGTTAGCGCTCGAAAAGTGAGTGGAGTACTCCCGCGGGAGATTCCCCCGCAAGATAAATGTGGCCGAAGGCGCAGATCCCGGCGACGCGCAGCCTCGCGGGTGTGGTCATCATCGGTCGATCCAATGTCGGTGAGTCCGAGGGGAGTTCCCTCCTCGCGTATCGCCTCATCCCGCCCACCCTGCTCAAGGCTGCACTCGCCGAGGACCCGGATGATCCCGGCGCGCGGAAGCTGCGGGTCGAGTGGACACCCCCGGTGTTAGGGGCCGACCTCCAGCCGGCGGTGGCCCTCAAGGGATATCGGCTGATTGGCCGTAAGGCAGGGGCGGAGCCTTTGACTCTCGCCGAGCTGCTTTTCCCGAGCGACGACGAAACTCCTCCGGGCCGAGGAGAGAAGCGCATCTCGATCGAGTCGGATTCCACCATCGCCTTCCTCCCTGCGGAAACGGCGACCGGTTATCCGGAACTCGGACTTGTGAGCCTCGATGCCGCCATGACCGAGAAGGGCGCTCCCCTGTCTTCAGACCCTTCATGGCTCGCGGGTGCTCTGGGCAAAGTCAGCGTGTTCGTGGGTAAAACCTTCGAGGAGATGGGACGCCCCAGCAGTCCCTTTGTCACGGAGCCAGACCCTCTTCCCGATATCGATGTCGCGTGGTCTTACACGGCCACGGGCGGAGCCGTGTCCGGATCGCGGCGCACAAATTCGAGCGGCGGCGTGATCATCACCGACGTTCCGCTGGACGTGACGGTGAGCGTTTCCGCGCGGGGCGAGGCGAAGGATGCGACCTGCACGGCCGCGCGCCCGAACGCTTTTGCCAGCTTCGGCTGGGAGGGTCTGAAGATCAGGAACATCAAGACCGTGCCGACCTCTCCCGATCGTCTGCCGCCCCCGCCGGAGCCCCTGCCGCCGCCGGCCCGCCCTACGCCAACGCCTGATGACCCGGTCTCGTCGACGGAAAGGTGACCGGCCTGCTCGGCGGTTAAGAGCGTCCCTGGGCTCCTAAAAATCGACCCTGTTTCGGCCACCGGGGCGCGATGAGCCGGCGTCGATCAGCGCGTCGATCTCCGTCGCTCGCGCCAGAAGCAGCGAGTGGATGCCCGCGTCGAAGCCCTCGGGGGCAGGGAGGCGTTGCGCGGAGATCGTGCGCGCGAGCCGCTTCAAACGGTTCGCGACCGCCGCATCTTTCTCCGCGGCCGAGAGGCTTTCGAGCTCACTCGCGACACGGGAGACCGAGGCCGGGTCAAGTCCTTTCAAACGCAGTGGACGCAGCCACAGCCGGTAGATCACTCGTTCGAGGTATCGATACTCATCCGGCGGCATGCCGGCCTCGCGATAAGCCGCCATGCGACCGGTCACCGCACCTCCCACTCCTTCGAGGAGTCCCTGGATCTCGGACAGGTTCGGCCGCTCATTCTTCTTGCGCATCCCTTCGACCTGAAGCGGGTTCGCTTCGTCGACCGCATCGAGCCGGTGACGTAGTTTCAAGAAGCGATCGAGTTGTTCCGCGGTCAGAGCCACCGCCGCAGGTTCCTTGAAAGCCTGCTCGCGGCTCCAGGCCTCGAAGTCCTGCTGCGCGCCCTGCATCTTCGCGATCGGCGCGTAGATACGACCGCCCTCGCGCACCAGAGTGGGGCCGACGAGAGCAGCGACCATCGCCAGCAGGCCGAGGCCCACCGCGAGTGCGATCAGGCAGCCTCGGGCTTTCACGTGGGTGACGATGATAGCGGCCCATGGACGCGCGTCAGGAGTCGGCGCCCTGCGCATCGACCCTGACTTCACGCCGGCCCGCCCCAATCTGGTTCAGCTTTATGCCGCCTCCGCCCCTCCGCGCGAAACGTCAGCGCTCGATGTGCACGCCGATGACGAAGGCGCGAGGAACCTGGACCATGTTGATCCGACGGTAGTCGGGCAACCACACCACCTGCTCCTCGGCTTCGAATTGAGTGCCCAACGCGTTGAACACGGAGGCCGAGATCTCAACGTCAGCACCGCTCAGAGAGAAGCGCTTCGAGAGGCGAGCGTCGACCGACAAGGTGTAGTGAAGCCGGGCGCGACCACGCGGGATCGCCTGCACGAAGTCGGGACCCTGGGGCAGATCGTACTGGATCACGTGACGGGCGAAGGGCTGGCCATCGTCGTATCGCCCAAGCGCTCCGAAAGTGAAGCCACGGATGTCGTTCGCGGTGAGCCACATGCGGAGGCTGTAGGCGCGGTCGAAAAACAGTCGACCGTAGCCGAAGGTGTCGGCGTTGGTGCTATCGAAGCTCTCGCCCACCACCCCGAAGTCGTTCTCGGCCACGCGCAGGCCGCGATTGCCGCCGCGTCCGGAGACGCGGAAAGCCGCGCCGGTAAGGCCCCAATGGATGTGCCGGCCGTTCGTCTCGAAGCCGAGTTCGGCGCCTTCGCCCAGCGCTCGGTGCTCGGACGGATTGGTGAGCAGATAGGCGGAGGATGTGAAGGACAGGGCGCTCTCCTCGACGATGGGCAGGATCTGATCGTCGGAAGCGCCCACGATGTCGCCGGAGGGGTCGGGAATGTTACGGATGCGCGCGATCTCGAAACCCGGTGGATTGAGAGCGGTCTCGATGAGGTTGCGGTCGCGACGCGCCCACGCAGTGGCGTGGATCCCGATGGCGCGCCACTTCGTCTTGAACCCGATGATGACCCGGCGCATCGCAGGAAGCGCGAGATCGGGATCGACGCCCACCGATCCAGACCCTCGACGCGCGACTTCCGCTCCCAGTTCAGAAGCGCTGGCCCTGCCATCCCCGTTCTGATCGCGCCACAGACGCGCCACCGTGGTGGGGGCGTTTCGGGTGGCGGCTTCGTAGGTGAAGAAGGGCACGGGGGGCGCGCCGATCGAAGCCTCGGCGTAAAGCTGCGTGGTCTCGCTCTTCTTCCAGTCGAAACGAACTTCGGGGAGAAACTTGGTGGAGCCGAGGATCTGGTCGCCATCGCGGTCGCCCACGGTCAGGCGCTGCAACTCGACGTTCGCGGTGAGGCGCGTCCGTTCGGACATCTCCCGGCTGAGTGTCACAAGGACGCTCGCCCGGGTCTCGCTCAGCCGCGACGGCGAAGCTCCGCTAAACGTCCACTCACGCGCGGAGACTCCATTCAGTCGCTCGAGGGCCACGAACGTCGATTGGGTCAGCGCGCGCGAGGCGCTCGCCCGGCTCAATCGGGCCACCAGGCTCATCTCGACGTTCGGACCGACGACGCCCATGGAGCGACCGCCCTCGAGTTCGAATTTGCCGGTGGAGGCGTCATAAGGAACCTGCATCGCCTCGGTGCCGTCGACGAGACGCTCGAACGGCAGCGCGGATCCGAACGTGGGATCCTCGGTAACGCCGCGGCGATAGGAACCGCGGGCCCACGTGGTTGTGGATGATGCGCCCTGACCGCCGCGTGTCCACGCGAGACCCGCGATCATCCCGCTCGATCGCGTTTCCGCGGTGGTGAAACCGAAGGGCGCGCGGCGTCCCTGATACATGGCGAGACCCTGATATCGATCATCGCCACGGGTGTGGTGCGCGCGGGCCTCCACCCCGAGGCGCGCCGTGGCGCGTTCGAGATCGGAGTCACGCTCCGACCGGGAGACGTCCACCCCCGAAAGCGCGCCGCTCCAGCTCGTGTACCCGCTCGAGGACGAGCCACTGGCCGCGATCAGGCCGTCGAAAAGATGATGGCCGCGAGCCAGCGAGGGAATGGGATCGGCGGTGTTGCCGGTGGAATCGAACAGACCCAGGTTGCCCTGGACGAGGAATCGCGTGCCCGCACCGGCTGTGGGTGCGGCGTGGTTGTGCACCAGCACCGTGCCCCTGGAGTCGGTCCGCACTCCCACCTCGCCAAGGTCAACCGAACCCCACACGAGGGCCCGACCGCCGAAGATGGGATCGGAGACGTCGAAGCCATCGATCTCGACGCGGGACTGTGTCCAGGCTCCCCCCCGGAAAGCGAAGCGAGAAGGCTCGGCCGGGAAGAGCCCGACCCCTTCCTCGCGCTCGAGCACCAGGCCGGAGGGGATCTGAACCACGCGCGCAGTGAGTGAACCAGCGGTGGGCAGGGCCTTCACCGCGTCCTTGTCATACCAGTTGATGGGAGCGGGCGAAGGCGAAGGTGAGGGCGCTGGGTCCTGGGCGCGAACTTCGGTTGCGACCATCAGCAGCCCCACCACCGCGGCGGCCGTCCGCCTGACCGCCATCGCGCGCGCCACCAGTGTCCCCCGGCTGCGCACGAGGTGCGTGCCCACGCCGACGGCGCGGTGGCCGGTCTGGAGTCGGGCGAGGGGCTGGGCGAGACCCGCCCAGACATCCTCGCCGAAAACCACATCGCCGAGAATGAAGCGCCGTTGCGCGGACACGGCCTGGGCAGCCTGGCGCAGAGCGGTGAGGGCGCCGATGGTGTCGCCGCTGCGGCGTCGCAGCTCCCCGAGAAACAGCCACATCTCGGCGCAGGGATCGAGGGAAGCAAGGACCTCAGCTTCGCGGGATGCCTGGCGCACCGACCCATGGCGAAACAACGCGCAGATAAGGCCGGCGCGCGCCTCCGCGTCAACGGCGTCCCGTTTGCAGGCCTCACGGAAGAACACCAGCGCTTCGGCGTTCTCGCCCGCCTGCAGACGAGCATTGCCGATCGCCCGAGCAAGGACGGCGGAGCGGCGGCCTCGTGTCCACTCCCTCTTGAGAGCGTCTCCGGCGAGCCCGTGCAGGCCCACATCGGCCAGAAGATAAGCGGCGGCCCTCATGGGATGGCGAAAGAAAGAGGTCTCAGGCATTCGGCAGGGGTCCTTTAATGCTCGGGCGATTCACCACCCACTTCAGCTCGCGCGGATCGATTCCGCGCAGACAATCGATGACGGATTGAACGGCGCGTCCGGCCATGCCGACCTCGGGGTCCGCGGAAAGCCGCGTGGCCCAGGTGCCGGAGCCGAGGTGGTTGAAGAGACGGAGGTTCAGGAAGAGGCGCTCGTCACGAAGCGGCGAGTTCATTGGCAAAGGTTCGGTAGCGAAGACGTCGAGAGCCGCACCGGCGATGCCGCCATCGAGAAGAATCCGGGCGAGGACGGTTTCGTCCACCACCGGACCGCGCGTTGTGTTGATGAGATAGGCGGTGCGCTTCATGAGACGGAGGCGCTTCTCGTCCATCAATTGCAGTGTGGCGTCGGGACCGGTCTTGGTGAGGGGCACGTGCAGAGACACGAAGTCGGCGCAGCCAAGCGCCTCGTCGAGCGACACGTAGCGGATAGTGCGCCGCTTTCCAAAACCTAGTTCGGAGCGCAGATCCATCACTCGTTGCACGTCGGCCGCGAACTTCGCGTCGGCGGTTCGCGAATGACAGAGGATGTCCATGTCGAAGCCCGCGCACTTGTGCACGAACGCCTTGCCGATGCGGCCAACTCCGATCACCGCCACCGTCTTGCCCGCGACGTTGTCGCCCAGCCAGGGGTGATGCGGGTGCCACACCCCCCAACGGCCGCTGCGCACCAGGTCCTCCGATGGATAGAGCTTGCGGGCCACCGCACCCATCATGAAGAAAGCAAACTCCGCGGTGGCATCCGAGAGAACGTCCGGCGTGTTGGCCACGAGTATGCCGTGACGGGTGGCCGCGGCCACATCGACGTTGTCGAGACCAACCGCCACCTGGGCCACGATACGCAGGCCGGAAGCCGCCCCGCGCACGAGAAGCTCGTCGTCGATGCGGTCGCGGATGGTGGTGACGAGTGCGTCCACCCCGGTCTCCACCCGGACTGCGAGTTCATCGGGAGAGGGAGGTCCGATGGTTGGGTGGACATCCACCGAGAAGCCTGCGTCCACAAGTCGTCGGATCGCGTCCCCTCCAATGTCGGCGGTGACAAAGACACGGGGGGCGTTCATGGGCCGGGGGATCATAAGGGGCGCGGAGCGAGGTTCAGCGGAAGAGAGCGATGGCGCTTTCCGAGATCGCGACCGCGGCCGGATGTTTCAGCCGGCGTTCCACGGTGAGGGCATACGCCCGCTCCTGGAGGCCATCGAGCCGGCCCACCAACTCAGCGCCGTACTGGGCCTTGATGTCGCGGGCCAGAGCCAGCGGTGCGGGAAAGAGGCCAAGGCCTTTCTGTCCAAAGACCTGCATCAGAGCGCTGTCTTCGAACTCGCCGACGATGCTGGGGGTCACGTGGTGGCTTTCGAGCCAGCGGTCTATCGACCGGCGCAGCGGCGCCGATTCGGTGGGCATCAGAAGCGGCACGCCGGCGAGGGACTCCGGGAAGCTTCGCTTCAATGGGCGGAATTGGGGCACGCCGAAGAAGCCGACACCGCTCTCGCCCAGGAGGTGGGAGTAGGCCTTCACCTTGGTGGAAGGCGGAGCGGGCGCGTCGCTCAGGACAAGGTCGAGGTGGTGGGTGGCGAGTTCGGCCAGCAGACGGTCTGGTTTGCCTTCAACGCAGACCACCCGCACCGTGGGCTTGAGGCGCAGCGCCGGCTCGAGCAACCGGTAGACGACGAGTTTGGGCACGGCGTCCACGATGCCAATCGACAAGGCGCGCGGGCGGGGGGCGGCCCGGCCCGTCACCACCTCGACCAGTTCCTTGCCGATGCCGAAAATCTGATCGGCGTACTGGAAGGTCAACCGACCCACGTCGGTCAAAACAATGGTCCGGCCCGAGCGGGTATAGAGGCGCGCGCCCAGGTTCTGCTCCAGCTCCCGAAGCTGTGCGCTGATCGCGGGTTGAGATACGTTCAGCCGCTCGCTCGCGCGGGTGATCCCGCCCTCGCGCACCACCGCCCAGAAATAGCGGAGGTGGTGATAATTCAACGCGTCGGACATGGAGGCCTGATTCTGTCTCACTTCGAGCAATCCTGTGGTTAACTTCGCGAGGTGACCGCCCTCCTGCGAATTCGCGCGCTGGCTCGAGAAGCCCGGAAGACGATCGCCTTGCCCGAGGCGGACGAACCGCGCACGTTGCAGGCGGCCAGCATCGCGGTGCGCGAAGGCATCGCGCGCATCAAACTGGTCACCGTCGACCCGGGACGGGTTCGGTCCGTCGCTTCGGGCCTGGGCGTCGATCTCGTCGGAATCGATCTCGTCGAAGCTCCGGCCTCCGGCAAAGAGCACGAGAGCGCGAAGCGCTTCTATCTCGAGCGGTCGCGAGCCCGGGGCTTGTCCGAGTCTGAAGCGGCCGACCATGTCCGCGCGCCCCTGCTCTACGCCTCGATTGGCGTCTCGACCGGGGCCTTCGACGGTTTCGTGGCTGGGGCGCGGGCCACCACCGCGGAGACGCTGCGCGCCGCCCTGCGCGGCATCGGGGCCGCCTCAGGAATCTCAAAGATCTCGTCCTTCTTCCTTATGGAGACCAGGAACGCCGATCTGGGAGTGGGCGGCAGCATGATCTTCGCGGATTGCGGAGTGAATCCCGATCCGTCCGCAGGCGAACTCGCGGAGATCGCCTGGCTCGCCAGCCTGAACGCCAAGAAATTCCTGGGTGAGGAGCCGCGGGTGGCCCTGCTCTCTTTCTCCACCAAGGGCAGCGCGGATCACCCGCGTGTACGCAAGGTGCGAGCTGCATACGACATCGCGCGCGAGCGCTACCCCGGTCTTAACATCGACGGCGAGCTGCAGCTCGATGCCGCCCTTGTGCCCATGGTCGCGGCCTCCAAGGCGCCGGGCTCATCTGTGGCCGGACGAGCGAACGTGCTGATCTTCCCCGACCTCGACTCGGGGAACATCGGCTACAAGGTGGCCGAGCGGCTCGGCGGCGCGCGCGCGGTAGGCCCGATCCTTCAGGGCCTGGCGAAACCCGCAAACGATTTGTCGCGGGGCTGCTCGGTCGAAGACATCGTCGACGCCATCGCCATCACCGCCCTGCAGGGCGGTTAGGGAACTATCTCGAACTCGGTTTCCTTGATGTAGTCCTTCTGGGCTACGTTGTCGCGCAGGCGGAGCTGGGCCACGTACTTCCCGGGAGCGTAGCCGCCAAGGGGCACCGGCCCGGCCGAGGGCGTTGCGGGTTCGACGTCGTAGGGTTGGTCGGGGGCCTTCGCCAGGGTCTTGCCGTCCTTGATGATCTGGAAGCCGCCGACCACCGAGATCTTGCCCGCCTCGTCCTTGGCCGCGCCGTAGATCGCCGCGAGAAGGGTGACCGACTCCCCCTGCTTGAAGACGTTGCCGTAGCGGGGCACGAAACGCGTCGAACCGAAGGTGAATTCGAAGAACGGGTCGTCCTTCATAGGCGCGGCGGTTTCCTGGATGTCGGCCAGAACCATCACCGGGGAGACAGTGAGATCGGCCGCGTACTCCTGCGTCTTCACCGCGAGGTTCACGACCGCGCCCTTGCCCGACTTCGGATCGATGGCCGCGACCTTCATGGTGTGCGCGCCCGGACGCACGGGCATGCCGAAGGCGGAGACGAATTTGTTGTTCTCGACTTCCGCCGTCACTTCGCGATCCTGCGACTTGAGCAGTCGCCCTTCCTGGTCGGTCGAGTGGACGGACACCACCACCTTGACCACCTTCTTGCCCCCCGCGTCCGACTGGGTGAGACCAGTGGCATCACCCTGAATGAGGCCGGCCACGAAAACCGAGGCGCCGTCCTGGGATCTGATTTCCATCACCTGACGCGCGTCGAGCGGAAAGTCGGTGCGGGGGTCCTTGAGGAGGGCCTGTGCGGGTGTGGGCTTGGGAAGCAGATCGGCCAGCTTCACCAGCGAACCCTTGGCATCGTACTTGTAGGAGAGGTTCGTCTGGATGACCTTCAACTCGGCGATACGGTTCAGCTGATCGCTCAGACGATTACCCTGGGGCAACATGCAGCTCCCATCGAGGGGGATATCGAGAAAGCCGCCAGTGAAGGTGAGGCCGGGGCGGTTCTTGAAGGTCCAGGTCTCGGGGGTGCGGAACGCCACATCGCCGGAGCTCTCCTTCTTCACGCTGTCGGGAGCGCCCATGAGAATGTGGAGACGACCGCAGTCGGTAAGAGAGCCCATACGGCCACCCACACGATATTTGGCGTCCACCTCAGCCACGAGCTTCAGGTACTCAGTCTGGAACTCGTTTTCCGGGGTATCCAGGTTCGGATCGCGACGGGCCCAGAAGATCTTCTGGAACTCGGCCGCGTCGGAGTTGTTCTTGAGATTCTTGTACGACTTCTCTTCCTCGGGAAGGATGATCGGGCGGACGGAATCCACCCACTTCTTGGCGTTCTTGTCGAGATCGGCAAGGGCGGGGGACGCGAGGAGGACGACCAGGGTGGACGCAAGACCAAGACGTTTCATGAACCTGTTCCTTTGAACCATGAGGCGCGACTTATGAGTGCAGCCGAAGGCAAACCGCCGTTGCCCGCAGGGGCCTTCGACTTCGGGACAGGGAGTGTACCGCCGCGGCGACGAAAGCCGGGACCAGAGCCTCGTGATAGCTTGTTTCCTCAAGCCCCATGTCCCTCGGATCCCTCTCCAGAATCGCCGGAATCGCCCTCTGTCTGTTGGCCTGGGGCGGTGACGCGTTCGCGGCCCGAAAAAGCCGACGCAAGGCCCCGGCGCGGACGCCGGTGGTCATCTTGACACCTCCCGCAGCCTCCCTTTACGACCTGAAGGTGGGCGAAGCGGCGCGGGCCGCCATCCGGAATCGTTCGGGTGTTGCCATCGTGGCCATGGATCCGTGGACAGGACGCGTTCTCACCATCGGCAATCCCCAGTCCGGACTCTTCACCGCCTATCAGCCGTGCTCGGTGTTCAAGCTGGTGGTGGCGGTGGCAGGCCTGGCCGAAGGGGTGATCACCCCGGAGACCCGATACACGTGCAACAACGGTTGCTGGCTCAGTCCCGGCCACGGTCCCATTGATTTACGCCGGGCCCTCGCGGTGTCGTGTAATCCCTTCTTCGAGTGGGTGGGCGAGCGGCTCGGTTTCTCGGCGGTGCGGTCCTATTCCCAGAGGCTTGGCCTCGGGTCGCGCACCGGCATCAACCTCGCGGGCGAAACCGCGGGAGAGATTCCCTCCGTGATTCCCAGGGGCGGCCTTGGCCACATGTCTTCGCACGCGCAGGGGGTGAAGACTTCCGCCATGCAACTCGCGGTTCTGATGTCGGCCCTGGTGAATGGCGGGATCATCAACGAGCCCCAATTCGTTTCGCCCCTCGGAATGCAGGCCAGGGAACGGTCCCGGCTTGACTCCCCCGCGAATCTCTCTCTGCTCGCCCCCGGACTTTTCTCGTCGGTCACCGAAGGCAGCGCGCAGCGCGCTTTCGACGCAGGCTTTGTGGCCACCGGCAAAACCGGCTCCTGCTCCGGCGTCGGCTGGTTCGCCTCATCGCTCGGCTATCCACGCTCGGAGCTGGTGGTGGTGGTTCTGGTCCGCGGCGGCAACGGCTCCGCGGCCTCCGGGGTGGCCGGGGAGTTCTACCGGGAACTACTCGGGGTTTCGCCCCAGTCGGGAAACAGCCTCACCATCGCACCCGGCGCTCAGTAAGGCGCCGGGTGGCGGGTTTCTTGAGAAGGCCCGTGCCCGTCAGCGTCGGCTGAGCTTGACCACCACTCGCGTGGACTCACCGAGGACGTTGACCTCGGTCTCTTCCGTCTTGTAGCCCGGGCGGACGACTTCGATGCGATACCGGCCCGTCGGCAGTTCGAGGCGGGTGAGCTGCGCGGCCTTGCCGTAGAACTCTCCATCGACATAGACGGAGGCGTCTCCCGGTTCGATCTCGAGCACCACCTCGCCCCGGCCTCCGTCCCGCGCGGGGGGCGCGTAGGGCTTCTCGGCGTCGACTTCACGGCTACGGTCGGTTTCCCGAGCCGATTCGCGATCCCGGTCGCGATACATATCGACGCGAGGATCATCGCGATCGCCGTCGCGGCGATCGGCGTCACGATCCGAGCGGTCTTCTTCGCCAACCGTGTCGCGGCTTTCCCCACTGCCCTTCACCATGTCGTAGCGGAGCTTGAGGGTCTGGTCGCGGTTCGCGTAGATCGAGAAGGTGTGGGAGCGATAGCCCTCATGGCGGAACGTGATCTCGTGACGCCCCGGGGACACACTGAGCCGCTGGAGAAGGCCATCGAAGTCGTCGACAATCCCGGCGTAGTAGCCGTCCACATAAACGCGAGCTTTGGAGGGCTCGACCAGCGTCCTGAGCTGAGCAATGTTGCCCGACCGGTAACGGTAGGAGCGCTGCGAGGGGTAATAGCCGTAGTAATCGCCGTAGGAATAGCCGTAGTCGTAATAGCCGTAACCGTAGCCGTACAAGCCATAACGACCGCCCGGATAGCCCCATGAGTAGTAGTAGGGATCGTAGTAGTAGTTCGAATAGGGGTAGCTGCGGTAGCTGCCGTCATTGCCGTAGTAGCGACCACGGTCACCACTGCCGGTACCCGGACGGGGCCTTCGGCCCGCCGCGTCGGAGGCACGGCTGTTCTGCCGGCCACCGTTGTTGTACTGGCTCCCGCTGCTGCTGGAGCTCGAGCCGCTGCTCTGGGTGGAACTGGAACCGGACGAACCGCCCGAGTGCCTTGAACCGGCGTCGGATGCCGAGGAACCGCCGCCACTCGAACCCCGGGGAACCGCGCGGTTGTCGTCCTGGGCGAAGGAAACGGCGGCAAACATGGCCAAGGGGACCAGACCGATGAGTTTGAGTGTCTTCATGGCTTTTTGAAACCTCGTAAGGGCGCGCTCGAAAGGGAGTGTGCCACACGTTCTATAGCAAACGTTGTGCCCGTTCGGAAGCCCCGGGTGGGGGTCAAACCGTCCCGGTCAGATGACATCCGCGGTCGAACCGAGGACAAAGAAACCTCAGGGGGACGCAACAAAGGCCACGGGGTCGCCGGGCCGGATGAGACCGGAAGTCAGCACCCGCGCGTACAGCCGCCCTCTCCCGGGATGGATCTTCGCGGACAAGCGGGAAAAATCCCCATCGTTGAAGGATCCCGCGATGTTCTTGCAGGGGTGGGCGGGTTTGGTGATTTCGAGCACCACCTCGCCCACCGTCAGCCGGGCGCCGGGCGCAAGGCGCGTCCAGTCGAGACCGGAAATGGTGAGGTTCTCACCGGTGGTGCCGCGGTCGATGGGGTGCCCAAGAGACCGCAACGCGTCGATGTGCTCCTGGGCGAACAGGCAAACCGCGCGATCCGGGCCGCCGTGGAAACGAAGGTCACGGTGGCGGTCGCCGGTGAGGCCGGCAGTGGTGACCTCGACCGGGCCCGCCACCTCTCGTTTGGGCACGCCTCCGTTCGAGATCTGAATGGACACGACACGGCCCGGGCCTGGGCTTTCGGGCGAAGGACGGGGACCTTGGTCTGCGGACATGGGAAAACGTAAGATAACCCGCTCGGAACTTACAGCCATCGCGTCTCGTATTCATACTGTTGGACGACTCGCAGGTCCCGTCCAACCTCCTCGGGCTTTTCCTGGCCTTGTCGAGGACGCTCAGGCTGGCCGGCATCTTTGGAGGATTCATGTCTAAGGCGAAGAAAATCGGGCTGTCGATTGTGGCCCTGGTGATCGTGGGGGCGGTGATCGCGGCAAGCGTGGCCCGCTCGAACGGCAGCAAGGTCGAGGTCCAGACCGGGAAAGTCGGCAAGAAGGACCTTGTCTCCAAGGTTTCGGCCTCCGGCGAGATCCGCCCGAAGAAATTCGTCAACGTCTCGTCCGACGTGGCCGGCCGCATCGTCCGCCTGCTGGTGAAGGAAGGCGATCAGGTGAAGCGCGGCCAGATCCTGGCCCGGATCGACGCCAAGCGTTTCGAGGAGTCGGCGCGGCAGTCTGAAGCCGGACTCGGCGCCTCGCGCTCCGAGCTCGACCGAGCCCTCGCCGATCTCGAATTGAGCCGACAAGGCCTCGAACGCTCCCGCAAGATGCACGGGGAGCAACTCATCTCCGACCAGCTTCTCGAGCAGTCCGAATCCGAGTTCAAGATGAAGCAGGCCGCGGTCGAATCCCAGCGCAAGCGGGTGACCCAGCAGTCGGCCATCGTGGCCACCAACCAGGATGACCTCGGCAAGACCGTGGTCGTCGCCCCCATGGACGGTGTGGTCACGAGCCTCCAGAAGGAAGAGGGCGAAACCGTCATCGGCGCCCAGAGCTTCTCCCCCACTGTCATCTGCGTGGTCGCCGACCTCTCGGTGATGGAAGTCGAGATCCTGGTCGACGAGACCGATATCCGCAACCTCTCCCTCGGCCAGGTCGCCGAAGTCCGAGTCGACGCCCTCGAAGGAACCATCATCAAGGGTTCGGTCACCGAGATCGGCTCCTCCGCCATCCCTCGCGGCGCTGCCGCCAACACCGGCTCCAACGTGAACACCTCGAACCAGGCCAAGGACTTCAAGGTCACGGTGACCCTGAACGAACCCCCTGCCTCGTTGCGCCCCGGCCTGAACGCCACCGCCGACGTCATCACCGCGAAGCGCGAAGGCGTGGTCGCCGCCCCGATCCAGGCGGTGGTGGTACGACAGATCGACAAGGACGGCAAGGTCGTCGACCCCGCCATCGGCCAGGCCGGTCCCGCGGACGGCGGCAACACTCCCGCCCGTACCGCCAAGCTCGAAGAGAAGGAAGGCATCTTCCTGGTTCAGGCCGGCAAGGCGGTCTTCAAGCAGGTCAAGACCGGCATCATCGGCGACTCCGACATCGAGATCATCGAAGGCGTGAAGGACGGCGAAGAAATCATCATCGGTTCCTACCGGACCCTTCGAACCCTCCGCAACGACGCAATTCTCAAGGTCGAGGCGCCGACCGGCAAGGGCTCCAAGTGACGGAACAAAGCGCCGCCTCGTCGATCATCCGGTGCGCCGATCTGTGGCGCACCTATCAGATGGGCGAGGAAACCATCCACGCGTTGCGCGGAGTCTCTTTCGAGATCCAGCCCAACGAGTACCTCGCCATCATGGGGCCCTCGGGTTCGGGCAAGTCGACGCTGATGAACCTCATCGGCTGTCTCGACACGCCGTCGCAGGGTGAGTACTACCTGCGGAACCAGCTGGTGTCGAAGATGTCGGACGACTCGCTGGCCGAGGTCCGCAATAAGGAAATCGGCTTCGTCTTCCAGACCTTCAACCTGCTGCCGCGCGCTACCGCGCTTGAAAACGTGGAACTGCCCCTCGTGTACGCGGGCATCCCCAAGGCGGTGCGCATGGAGCGGGCGCGGGAAGCCCTCGACAAGGTCGAGCTGGGCTCGCGCATGAGTCACAAGCCGAACGAACTATCGGGGGGCCAGCGCCAGCGCGTGGCCATCGCGCGCGCTCTGGTCATGGGTCCGGCCATCCTGCTGGCCGACGAGCCCACGGGCAACCTCGACTCCACCACCGGCGAGGAAATCATGCGCCTGTTCGAGCGCTTGCATGAAGCCGGCAACACCATCATCCTGGTGACTCACGAACGCGACATCGCCGAACATGCGCACCGGGTCATCATGATCCGTGATGGCAAAATCGCGAGCGACGAGATAAGCCGAAAAGCTTCGTAAGCCGTTTTCGGGGGCAATAGGCCCCCACCCGGAAGGACGCTGATGCCGTTTCATGAGGCGATCGCCATCGCCATGGCCTCGGTCAAGGCCAACAAGCTGAGGTCCATTCTCACCATCCTTGGGGTGGTGATCGGCATTGCTTCGGTCATCGCGGTGGTGGCCATCACCGACGGCCTCGACCGCTACATGGCCGACAAGGTCCTGGCCCTCGGCAGCAAGAGCTTCACTGTCCAGAAGTTCCCGGACATCATCGTCTCCTTCGACCAGTTCCGCGAGTTCATGAAGCGCAAGGATCTGACCTTGCGCGACGTCGATCTCGTGAAGGAATCCTGCACGCTGTGCGCAGAAGTCGGCGGTCTTATGGCGACGAACAAGACCGTGAAGTACGGGTCGATCAAGCAGGAAAGCGTGCAGGTCATGGGGATCACCGAGAACTACAGCCGCATCGGTTCGATCCGCGACCTGATCGTGGGCCGGCACCTCATCGACGACGACATCGGCTCAGCGCGCGCCGTGGCGGTGATCGGGGCCGACCTGATGGATGCCTTCTTTCCGAACACCGAGCCGCTGGGCAAGGAGGTCATCGTCGACGGCATCAGGTTCCGCGTGGTCGGCGTGGGCGAGCGCAAGGGCAAGGTCTTCGGGGAAAGCCAGGACAACTTCGTCTGGACCCCCATCACCGCCTACCGCAAGGTCTTCGGATCCCGCCGCTCGGTGAGCATCCAGGTTGAGGCCCAGTCGATGGACGTTTTCGAGAAGGCCCAGGACCAGGCTCGCCTCGCCCTGCGTAACCGTCGCCACCTCGCTTACGGCGAACCCGATGACTTCAACATCGAGACCGGGGAGAGCATCATGGATCTGTGGAACAGCGCCACTCAGGGCATCTACGTGGTCACCATCGTGGTCACCCTGATCAGCCTGCTGGTGGGCGGGGTGGTGGTCATGAACATCATGCTGGTGTCGGTGACCGAACGCATCAAGGAGATCGGTGTGCGCAAGGCTCTGGGCGCGCGGCGCGGCGACATTCAAAAGCAGTTCATCGTCGAGTCGGTGCTGCTCACCGGGGCCGGAGGCATCCTCGGCGTGGTGGGCGCGTCGATCTTCTCGTTCCTGGTGGGCCGGCTCATGTCCGGCATGGTGGGCGACGAGTTCTCCGCCCCCGTCCGCCTGTGGGCGGTCGCGGTGGCCGTGGTCTCCTCAACCATCGTGGGTCTCGTGGCCGGCATCTATCCGGCGTCCCGGGCCGCCGCCCTCGACCCCGTGGTCGCCCTGAGGAGCGAGTGACGAAATGAAGCGAAAAGGCAGCGGCCGTATCGCGATCTTCGCGTTGTGGGAGTCGGTGAAGATCGGCCTGTCGTCGCTGATCGCCTACAAGATGCGGGCCGCCCTCACCATCCTCGGCGTGGTCATGGGCATCATGACCGTCACCGGCGTCTCCGCCATCATCGCCGGCCTGAACAAGTCGCTGTCCTCACAACTCGAGCAGCTGGGCTCGGCCTTCATCCTGGTTCGGCCCCAGCAGCCGGGAGAGAACATCTCCTCAGAGGAGCGCCGGCGCCGCCGGCTGCTGACCGAAGATGAGGTGAAGGCCATCCGCGAGCTGCCCGAGGTGGCCGCGGTGAGTCCGCTCGCTTTCGTGCGCGCGGATCTCATCAAGTACAAGGAACTCCGGGTGAACGCGGCGCAGGTGTTCGGGACCACGCCGGACTACGAGCCGGTGCACAACATGTACGTCGAGCGCGGCCGGTTCTTCAACGAGAGCGAAACCGCGCGCGCCGCCCAGGTCGCGGTGATCGGCCCAGACATTGTCGACGCGGTATTCCCTGGCCTCGATCCCATCGACAAGGAACTGTCGATCGACGGCCGCAAGTTCAGGGTCATCGGAGTCTCGGAGCGGCAAGGCAAATTTCTGTTCTTCAGCCGCGACAACGTCGTGCTGGTGCCGGTGAAGAGCTTGCCCTCCTCCAACTTCATGGGACTTGAAGGCTACGTGGCCGACGTCAAGGCCACCTCACCCGAACGAGTGCTGCAGGCCGAAGAGTCGATCCGGGAAACCCTGCGCCGCAAGCGCCGGCTGCGCTTCTTCGCCAAGGACACCTTCGCGGTCTTCACCCAGGACGCGATCACCGACCTGTACAACCAGGTCACCGGCGGGATCTATATGGTCATGATCGCCATCTCCTGCATCGGCCTGGTGGTGGGAGGGGTGGGCGTGATGAACATCATGCTGGTCTCGGTCACCGAACGCACCCGCGAGATCGGCATTCGCAAGGCCCTGGGCGCCAAACGCCGGGACATCCTGTGGCAGTTCCTCACCGAAGCCATGACGCTCACCGGGGTGGGCGGCATCCTGGGCATCGCTATCGGCGGTGGCCTCGCCAGCGTGATCAATGCACTCTCCCCCTTTCCGGCCGCGTTTCAGCCGCAGTGGGTGGCGGCGGCCTTCATCTCGTCGCTCGCGGTCGGTCTCTTCTTCGGTTTGTGGCCGGCGGCCAAGGCGGCGAAGCTCGACCCCATCGAAGCCCTCCGATACGAGTAGATTCCACGGGGAGGATTCCCCGTGACCGAAAATACCGCCCCTTCCGCTCCCCCTGATGCCGCCGCACAGGACTCCGGCTCGTTCTTCGGAAACCTGTTCAACCTCTACTTCGAGCCCCAGGCGGCGTTCACGAAGATCTTCGTGAAACCGCGGGTGTGGCTCGCCATCCTCCTGCAGACCGCTCTTGGCGTGCTCTTCAGCTCGATATGGCTCGAGCGGATGGACGCCCGGGAATTCATGCGGGCCCAGATGGAGCAGAACCCGCGGGTGCAGCAGATGCCGGCGGAACAGGTGGAGCAGATCATCAACGCCCAGGCGGGTTACGTGAAGACCTGGGGGCGCGTGGGTCCGCTCATCGGGCCGGTGGTGATCGACCTCATCTTCGCGGGGCTCCTGCTCTTCATGTTCCGATTCTTCCTGGCGGTGGACGTGTCGTTCCTGCAGTCCCTCACGTCGGTGGCCTGGACTTTTGCCGCGGTGGGTCTCATCCAGACACCGATCATGCTCGCCGTCTTCTTCCTGAAAGGCGACTGGAACCTCGATCCCAATCAGGTGGTGCAGGCAAACCCAACCGTGCTCTTCGATCAGAGCGACCTGCCCCGGTGGTTATGGAGCCTGTTGTCCAGCCTCGATCTGTTCTCGTTCTGGACCCTGTTTCTTCTCGCCACGGGCTTCGCCGTCGCGGGCAAACGCGGGCTCAGTACCGGGCTTTGGGGAGTAGGAATCCCCTGGGCGGTTTATGTGATGGTGAAGGTCGCCTTCGCCCTGATGTTCGGATAGTGATCGCGAAACCTATAACCTAGCCGTTCAATGTGCGGAATTGCCGGTGTGGTCGAGGCGGAGGGATCCCCTTCGCGTGAGCTTCTCGAGCGGATGGGCGGCGCCATTGCCCACCGCGGACCGGACGATGGCCGGATAGAGATCCTCGGCCGGGCGGGTTTTTCCTTCCGCAGGCTGTCGATCATCGATGTGGCGGGCGGGGCCCAGCCCATCGCGAACGAGACCGGCCGCCTCCACGTCATGGCCAACGGCGAGATCTACAACTATCTCGACCTGCGCCGTGAGCTGGAACGGCTGGGGCACCACTTCAAGACCCACTCGGATGTGGAGACCATCGTCCACGGCTACGAGCAGTGGGGCGACGACGTGGCGAAGCATCTCCACGGCATGTTCGCCTTCGCCATCTGGGATCAGGACCGCGAGCGCCTGCTCCTCGGCCGCGACCGTCTGGGCAAGAAGCCGCTCGTCTACGCGGAAGCGCAGGGACGGATTGTTTTCGGCAGCGAGTTCTCCGCCGTCCTCGCCGACCGAAGGGTGTCCCGCGAAGCCGACCACGCCGCGATCCACGACTACCTGACCTACCAGTATGTCCCTGCCCCCGGCTCCGGTTTCAAGGCGGTGCGCAAACTCCCGGCCGCCCATGTCCTCGTCTTCGAACGCGGTGTGGCGAAGACATCCCGCTACTGGCAGCCTTCGTGCGCTCCGCGGCTCGACCTCACCATGGACGACGCGGTGGCGGAGACCGAGATCCGGCTCAAGGAAGCGGTGCGCAAGCGCCTGATGAGCGAAGTCCCTCTGGGCGCGTTCCTCTCGGGCGGGGTCGACTCGTCACTCATCGTCGCTCTGATGTCCGAGTTCACGAAGGTGAAGACCTTCTCGATCGGTTTCGAGGAGAGCGGATTCAACGAGCTGCCCCACGCCCGCGCGGTGGCCGAGCGCTACGCCACCGACCATCACGAGTTCGTGGTGAAGTCGAACGCCGCCGAGGTGCTGCCGAAGCTGGTGCGCCACTACGGCGAGCCCTACGCCGACTCGTCGGCTTTGCCTTCGTACTACCTCGCCAAGCTCACGCGCGAACACGTGACCGTGGCCCTGAACGGAGATGGGGGCGATGAGGCCTTCGCGGGCTACGACCGCTACCGCGCCTTGCAGTACTTCAAGCTGGCCCGCCTGCTCATGCCCCTCGGTCCGGTGGCCCGCGCGTTCTCGCAGTGGCGTACGCTTCCGCTCAGGGCCCGCCGCGCCTTCGCCGGCGCAGGACACAACCCCACCCAGGGCTACGCGCGATTGATGTCCTACTTCTCACCCGAGGAGAAGACCCGGATCTACTCGGATGCCATGCGCGACGAAGTCAACGGACGGGACTCGTACGAGTGGCTTTACGGCTTCATGAAGGAATCAGGCGAGCCCCTGGGCGTGCGCCTTTTGCAGTATGCCGACGTGATGAGTTACCTGCCCGGCGACATCCTGACCAAGGTGGACATCGCCACCATGGCGAATTCACTCGAAGGCCGCTCGCCTCTTCTCGATCATGAGCTGGTCGAGTGGGCCCTGCGCCTGCCCGAGAAGATCTCGAGCAACCGCACCGAGGGGAAACTGGTGCTGAAAGCCCTGGCCCGAAAGTACCTGCCCGCGTCGGTCATCGACCGACCGAAGATGGGGTTCGCCATCCCCATCAACGGCTGGTTCAAGGGCGAGTTGCAACCCATGCTCCGAGACACACTCCTGTCGAAACGCGCACGGGAGCGCGGACTCTTCGATCCCACCCGGGTAGAAGCCATGATCTCCGATCACGTTACGGGCAGGGATATCCACGGCTTCAGGCTGTGGGCCCTTCTATGTCTCGAGCTTTGGTTCGTCGAGGTGGTGGAAGCGCGGACCTGAGACCAGGCCTCGACCGAAGTGCCCCGATCAGTGCGAAGATCCCTTCAGGACCTCGCGGAGAGTGGCATCAAGGCTCGAACTGACTCGCGGTGCCGAGAACTGCTCGGCCCGCACCCGGGCCGCGGCGCCAAGGCGGATACGGAGTTCGGGGTCCGTCAGTGCGCGACCCAGGGCCCTCGCCAGATCCTGCGCGGCGGGATGGGCGAGAAGTCCGTGCACGCCATCCTCGAGAAGGTCGGGCGTCGCCCCGACTCGCGTGGCCACAATACAGCGCCCCAACATCATGGCCTCCATGACGGCGTTGGGCATGCCTTCCGATAGCGAGGGCTGGACAAACACATCCGCGGCGGCGATGAAGCGGAGCGCGTCCGCCCGGTGACCAAGGAAGAGGACACGATCGGCGAGACCGCAGGCCTCGGCCTGGGCGCGCAGGTTCGAAGCCAGGGGACCGTCGCCAACAATCGCAAGACGCGCATCCGGGTGATCAACACTCGAGGCGAGAAAAGCGTCGATCAACAGTTGGTGGCCCTTGGCCGGCGTTAATTGGCCCACCGATAACACCACTCGGGCGCCCGCAGCGCCGAAGTCAGACCAGTCCACCGCGTCCACCACCTGCGGCGGCACCGCATTGGGGAGATAGGCGGTCCGCGCCGCGCTGGGAAAGCCGGCCTGCTCTTGCCGAAGCACCTCCATCGAGTTGCAGATGACAAGCTCGGCGCCCCGATGGGCCACTCGGGCAACCAGCCGGTGCGCCACCGACAGATTCCGACGGTATGACTCTCGGACCGAAACAACGAGGCGGGGACCTGGCCTCAGTCCGCGTGTCGACAGGACCGCGAGCAGGTTCGAAAGGAACAGGAAGGAGAGCACGATGTCGGGCTCCGTTTCACGAATGACGCGACGGAGCCTCAGGATCACGCCGAGGTCGAGTGGCCCACTGCGATTGAGGGTGCTCACTGGAATGGCGGCGGCGGAAAGATCCCCGGCAAAATCGTTGCGTCTCTTGATGAGAACCACCGACACAGTCCAGCCGAGTTCCTTGAGACCGCAGGCGAGCAGACTGGCCTGCTTCTCGGCGCCGGCCCTGGCCAGGTCGTTGATGACGATCAGGCACTTCACAAGGAAGGTCCCGAAGGCACACACTCCCGCAGCCAGATCGCCGTCGCGCACCATCGAGCCAGGAAGGGCCGATCCGCCAGGGCCTCGCCTTCAGCCAGCTTCCCGCGAACGAATCGAGGGTCGAGACGGCCGTTCAGGTCGCCTCCTTCGGCCAGGGACTGTTGGATCAGGGGAAAGGCCTCGCGCAGCAAGCGGGCCTCCGGCGTGGCGAATCCGAGTTTCTCCTTTCTGCGCACGATGGAGGCGGGCAGGAGGTCCGAAACCGCGTCGCGAAGAATCGACTTCGTCCATCCGTTCCGAAACAGCGCGGACGGAGACAGGCGCAGTCCGGCATCAACCAGGCGGAAGTCCAGGAATGGGAGCCTCGCCTCCACAGCGAAGCGCATCGTATTTCGATCCTCGTAGCGCAACAACGCGGGAAGGCTCGTTACGGTCAGGCTGCGTCTCCGCTCCTCATCGATCTGTGAACACGGGCCGTGCTTCACTCCCGGCCGGGCCAGCGCGCCGAACTCGCGCGACAACGCGCCCGCGGGCAACACCGCGTTTGAGGCCCCGCGGGTTCGGAGGAGGCTGCGCACGGGTCCAGGCCAGGGGAATCGGTGATACGTGGCAAGGGCGCCCAGCCACAGGGAGGTCCGCGCCATATTCGCGGCCAGGACCCGCATCGTTCTTGACGCAGCGAAAAGGCCTTCCTCCCTCCAGATACCCGCGAGGTAGGGGCCGGCCTGGTAGTGATACCCCGCGAGCAGTTCGTCGGCGCCCTGCCCATCGAGCAGCACCTTCACCCCAACTTCCGCCGCCGTGCGCGCCACGCAATACTGGGTGTAGGCCCCGAGCGATGGAGTGGGCTCACCTTGAGTCTTGATGAAGGTCACGAGGTCACGAGCCAGGGTCGTGCCGTCGGGAGTGACCACGTGGTCAGTCACGCCGGTGGCAGCGATGGCATCCCGAACATAAGGGGCCTCGGAGAAGCCGATGTCCGAGTACACCGCCGAAAAGGCGTGGTAGTCGGTCGTCCCGCCGATCTGCCGCGCCGAGAGGGCCGTGATTGCGGATGAATCGAGCCCCCCCGAGAGGCAGGTGCCCACCGACACATCGCTCCGCCGTCGAATGCGGATGGCGTCGTCGAGCAAGCTCTGGAACTCTTCGACAGATGGAGCCGCGCCCTCGCCTGAAGGAAGCGAATACCACCTTGAAGTGGTTGTCTCTCGGGTAGACAGATCGAGAACCAGCATGCCTCCCGGAGGGACACGACACACTCCTTCGAAGAAGGTCCGCTCCCCTTCGTCGACCACTCCGTGGCTGAGGAAAGAGGCCAGCGTCGCCTCATCCACGGCCATGGGCGGAAGTGCCGGCCCGAGGGCCTGAATCTCGGAGGCGAAGGAGAAGGAGTCCGCGTTCTGCGAATAAAACAACGGCTTCTCCCCGAATCGGTCCCGGGTCAGGATCAATCGACGCTGCCGCAGGTCGACCAGGGCGAAGGCCCACATTCCGTTCAGGCGATGAAGCGCCGCGTCGCCCCAGGCCTCCCAGGCGCAGAGGAGAACCTCCGTGTCGGAGGACGTGGAGAATCGGAAGCCTGCCGACTCGAGCTCCGCTCTCAGCTCGACGTAGTTGTAGATCTCGCCGTTGTAGGTGATCCAAAGGCGGCCGTCCTTCGAGGACATGGGCTGATGCCCGCCCACGGACAGATCCAGGATCGAGAGCCTGCGGTGCCCGAGCGCCACGTCGAACGGCGCCGTATCGATGCTGGCCAGATCGACCCCCAAAGCCGCGGGGTGGGAATCACGACCGCGGGCCAGGCACGCGCTCCCGGACCGGCTGTCCGCCAGGAGGTAACCCTCGTCGTCAGGGCCGCGGTGACGGATAGCCTCGGTCATCGGCCCGATGACGCGCAGAAGACTGGAATTCCGAGTCGCCAGGCCGACAATGCCGCACATCGTTCGGGATTGTCTCAGAAATGGACGCCACGCCCCGGCCGGGGCCCGATTCCCCCGCTGATAGAGTAGAAAACAATGCCGGGCTCGTCCCAGATGATGAATCTCTTCGGATTCCAGGTCGACGGGATGGACATCGATGGCTTCCTGGCCCTCCCCCGGCTCACCTTTGTCGTTCTGGTTCTGATCGGGGCGGCGCTCGTGGCGCGTGGCGCCGGCGATGCGCTCCGGGCTCGGGTGGTGCTCGCCCTCGCCGCGGTGGGACATCTTCTCGCCTGGTTCGCCACCATGTTCCCTCTCGCGAACGTCTATGGCGCCAACGGCAGCATGGACCGAGAGAATCACCTGGGCTGGGCCAACGTCGTGGCTTCCGGGTTCTCGCCTCTTTTTACCTCTCAGGTGAATCACCTTCACTTTGAGCCCCTGTGGCCGTTGCTCGCGGGGCTGGCCTCGGGCTTCAATCCGGATCGGGTCTATGCCTTCTTCATGTGGACCCCGCTGATCGTGGGCCTCGCTCTTCTCTGGTCGGTGCACACGGCATGGAGCCGGCTCGGAGAGGAGCCGGTCGGAATCGGAACCGGGGCCGCGTTCGCGGCGACCGGCGCCCTGCTCCTTATGGCTGCCCCGGGCGACTTCTCCGGGCCGTTTCGTAATCCGTGGGCGCTGACTTTTCTCCTCAAACCCAATCACGCTCTCGGTCTTGTTCTCGTTCCGCTCGCCCTCCTGGCCATCGCCCGGGCGAACTCATGGAAATCCCGCCTCTTCGCCGGATTCATCCTCCAGCTGGTCGGCTGGGCGTTCGTCATCCACATGGTGCTCGTGGTCGCCGGGCTGGCGGTGTTCCTCGCCCTGGCATGGCTCGAAAGACGTCGGGACCGGGTGAAGGATCTGATCGATGTCGGCGCGGCCGTCGGGGTGAATCTGCTCATCGTGAGCCCCTATCTGTTCATGCTGGTGGTCGCCTACCCCTTCCTCGAAGGCAACGTCCCCAACACCCTGCCCCCTCTTTCGGAGCGGCCCATCGAGGCGCCACTGCGGATGGGGGTCCTTTTCCTGTTGGGCGCCTTCGGGGCCTGGAACACGTATAGCGGCGGTCACCGACTGGCCCGGATGTTCGCGAGTCAATGGCTGGCGGCTCAGTTGATCTGGCAGCTCTTCCCGCTGCTGGGTCTCATCGGTCAGGCGCGGGAGCAGGATGAAGCCTTCTACTGGTGCCGGTTCTGGTCGGGACTGTTCGCCGGTTTTGGCGCGTGGCGTTTGAGCCTTTTGATCCTCGCCCGACTCCGGATCGGCTCGCTCTGGAGCGACGAAAGGCTTCATGGAACCGCGGCTACACTGTCGCTGATCTTCTTGCTCCCTTCTCTCGTCCCATCTTGGTGGGACCCGAAGGCGATGGATCAGTACTTCGTCGCCGCCCGGGAGCCTCTGCCCGACTGGATCGCCGAACCCACGCGTTTCATCCGGACCCAAACGCCGCGCGAGGCGGTTTTCGCGGGCGACCGGAACTACGCTCGCTGGGTGGGGGCCTACGGGGCGCGACGCGTCCTCCTCTCGAATGCGCTCAACCTTCCCAACGACCACGTGCGCCGAAAGGAAGTCGAGCAGGCGCTCTTCCGAAACGGCCCCGAGGCCCTGAGGGTCGAGGGCCGCGATCGCTATTCCATTCAGTATCTCCTCGTCACCTCCACGCCCCTCGAGCAGGACAGGGAGTTGACCCTCGATCAGTTGAAATCCCTTCCGTATCTGCAGACGGTGTACGACCGAAACTTCTTGTCCGCTCGAGTCGTGATCCTGAAAGTTCTGGCTGTTGGTGGACCATGATCGCCAATGATCCCGCGCTGCTGAACGCTGTCCGCGCGGCGTTGGCCGAAGAGGCAGCGGTGCCGGCGGGCCGGGCCATGGTCTTTTTGTTTGTGGCTCTGGCTGCTCTTGCCTGGGTTCACCGTCGGCCCGGCCTGGCCGCGATCACTTCCCTGGCCGCTGGAGGCCTGGCCCTGGGTTTCTGGCTGGTCCAGATCGTGTCACCTGTGGGCTTTGAAACGGACCCGTCCGCGGCCCGGGCGTGGGCTCAGGCCGGAGTCACGGCGCTGGCCGAGCCCAAAGGGTCTGGCTTCGTGTGGGGAACAGAACCTGGTCCATCGCTGGTTTCGACCATGGCCGGGAGCGGGATTCCTCTTCCGCTGGTGAGGGTTGCTCCTCAAGTGGTCACATTGTTCACGCTGCTTGCGCTCGGCATTTCTCCCATGCTCATGCTGCGGAACCAAACCACCGGCGCCTTCACCGCCACTCTCTTGATGGCAGGAGGGCTGTGGCCCGGCTTCGCTCCTTACGGAGGGATCCTTCTCCGGCCTACCGTGGGCCTGCTCGTGGTCCTGGGGCTTTGTGTGATGGTGGCCATGGGACGTCTGCGCTCCATTCGTAGAGTCTTCCTGGGTTCCCGCTTGAAGGTCGCGGTCGGCCTGATCGCCATCGCCGCCCTCGATCAGGCACTGAACGGAGGCGCCCAGGCGTCGGTAGCCGCGGCGCTGCTGCTGTGCGGCGCAACCTTCATTCTGGGACCGCCGCTGCGGGTGGCCTTTCGCGCCCTGGCTCATTCCGCTTTGGCCGCGCGTCGCTTCGAGGCGCTGGTGCTGCTGTGCGCCTTCTCCGGAAGTGGCCTCTTCTGGTGGGACCCGCCACGGAACGTGCCGGGCTTCCGGGAAGCCAGAGACGAAAACCTGGCGCTGCAGAGGGCCATGGCCTGGATGCGGGCCAACATCCCCCCGAGCAGCGTTGTCTTCGCCTCCCCGAGCTACAGCGCATCCGTCGCCGCCTTCGCGGGTCGGCGAGTCCTTTTTCCGCCGCCTGGAAGCATCGAAGCCTTGAGCCCGCTCCGAGAGCCCTTCCGAAGGGCCCGCCTCGTGGAATCGGTCCGACTCGGCCGACCCATCGCCCGACTGGCGCGGGATTTTTCCGTCACTCATCTCTTCCTCGGACCGGGCGAGGTTGGCCCGCCCGAGGGAGCCGTCCTCCCTGTCGATGCCGAAGCAAGATTGGAACTCGTTCTCGTTTATCAGGACGTGAAGGATTTCCGCGTCTTTCTCCTCGCGGCGAAATAGACTATCGGGGGTTTTTCATTGTTTCAGGAACATCGAGTCACCGTCGTCGTACCCGCTCACAACGAGGAACTCCTCATCGAGCAGGTCGTGAGCGGAATTCCGGCATTCGTTGACCACATCATCGTGGTGGACGATGCCTCGACGGACAAGACTCCGGAGCGATTGGCCGCCCTCAAGGCCCACCACGGCGAGCGCCTGTTGGTGATCCGTCATCCGCACAACCAGGGAGTGGGCGCGGCCATTGTGACGGGATACGAAGCCGCCCTCGGGATCGCCACCGAGAAACACCTGGTGGCGGTCATGGCCGGCGATGCCCAGATGGATGCGGACGATCTGCCCAAACTCCTGGCGCCCTGCGCGCGGGGCGAGGTGGACTACACCAAGGGTAATCGCCTGATTACCGGCGAGGCGTGGAAGCTCATTCCCAGGACCCGATACATCGGGAATGCCGTGCTCTCGCTGCTGACCAAGGTTGCCTCTGGCTACTGGCACGTCGCCGATTCCCAGACGGGCTATACCGTGGTCCGCGCGGAAGCGCTGGCCATGTTGCATCTCCGGCGGCTCTACCCCCGCTACGGGTTTCCCAACCATCTCCTGGTCGAGCTCAACAACTACGACTTCCGGGTTCGGGATGTGCCTATCCGACCGGTCTACAACGTGGGTGAAGTTTCGGGAATCCGTTTGCACAAGGTCATTCCCACCATTTCATGGCTGCTCTTCCGGTGCTACTTCTGGCGGATGAAGGAGAAGTACATCATCCGCGACTTCCATCCCCTGATCTTCTTCCTGTTCTTCGGGCTGCTGCTTACGAGCGGTTCCCTGCTGTTCGGCTCCTACCTCCTCTACCTCCGAATCAGCGTGGGCCCGATCAGTTCCGTGGCCGCCATCTTTGCCGGGGTGTGCCTCAACTCGGGCATCCAGAGCATCCTGTTCGCGCTCTGGATGGACATGGAAAGGAACAAGGAGCTGAAATAGGCGCTGCTATGCTCGGCGGCGAAGTGCGGTTCCTCGTCGAAGTCGGACATCCGGCCCATGTGCACTTCTTCCGCCCTGCCATCGCAAGGCTGCGGGCGAGCGGCCACGAGGTCCTCATCACGGCCCGCGACAAGGACGTCACGGTCCGTCTCCTGAAGTGCTTCGGTCTCGACCACCTCGTTCTTTCCCAGGCCGCGCGAAGCCGGTGGGGCCTTTACGCCGAATATCCGTTGAGACTGCTGCGTCTCATCCGACAGGCGCGGGATTTCCACCCCGATGTTCTGCTCGCCATCGGAGGCGTTTTCATCGCGCCGGCGGGACGTCTCTGCCGTATCCCGTCGCTCGTCTTCACCGATACCGAGCACGTCGCCCTCGACCGGTGGTTGACCTATCCGTTCGCCACCCGGATTCTCACTCCATACACGTTCCTCAAGGACCTCGGCCCCAGGCAAGTCCGGTATCAGGGCCTGCACGAACTCGCCTATCTTCATCCCCGCCGGTTCACACCGGATCCCGAAATCAGAAATGCGCTCGGGCTCGGCGCGACGGAGCCTTTCGCCCTAGCCCGATTCGTATCATGGGGCGCGAGCCACGACCAGGGTCACTCCGGATTCGGCGCGGGCCATCAGGAAGAGACCGTGCGACGTCTCAGCGCACGTCTTCGGGTCTTCGTCAGCGCGGAAGGCCCGGTGCCTCCCGCGCTCGAGCCCGTCGCCCTTCGATTGGATCCCCATCTCATCCACCACGTTGTGGCCCAGGCCCGCCTGGTCATCGGAGATGGCGCCACCATGGCTACCGAGGCTGGCCTCCTCGGCACGCCCTCTCTTTATGTGTCATCCCTGGTTGGGACAATGGGGAACTTCCGGCTGTTACAGCAGGCGGAACTGGTCGAATCCTTCCCGCTGGTCGCTCCCGCCCTCGACCGGGCCGAGGCGCTGCTCGCCGACCCCGAGGCGGAGCAGGCGTGGCGGGCGCGCGCCCGTGCTTTCGCGGACGAACATGTGGACGTGGTCGATTTCGTGGTCAACGAGGCCCTGAGTGCGGCGGGTGAGGACGGGTCGGGCCAATGAGGGTCGCGGTCATCGGGAACGGGCAATCCGTCCATGTGGTGAGTCGCAGCCTGGCCCTCGCCGCTCGCGGCGTGTCCATTCGACTGGTGACCCTTGGCCCGTCGCTGCCCGCGCCCGGCATCGAGGTCCGCACCCGTCCGATTCCCGAGGGCCCTTTGGCCAGCGTGGTCGCCCTCGCGGGCTTTCTGCGGGACGTGCGCTCATTCCAGCCGGACATCCTCCATCTCCACTACGCAGGGGGCCGGCTCGGATCGCTGGCCCTCCTTTCCGGGCTCCGTCCGCTCGTGGTCAACGTGATGGGCGGGGATGTGCTGCCCAATCAGCACCCGGGCGGCCTCTCGCCCCGGGCGCGACGGGCGACCCGCCGCATTCTCGAGCGAGCCGACGCGGTGCTGGTCAAATCGGAAGGTCTGCTCCCGGCGGTGGCCGCGCTGGCCGACGTGGGACCGCGAGCGCACGTCGTTCGCTGGGGCGTCGACCCTGAAAACTTCTTCCCCGATGCTCCCGGCGCCGCTGCCTGGCGGACGAAGCTGCAGCTGAGCCCGGACGCGCCAATCATCCTGAGTCCAAGGCTGCTTCGCCCTCTCTACAACATCCACCTGATCGTTGAAGGTTTTGTCGAGCTGGCCAGGGAAGACACACGAGCGGTTCTCGTGATCGCAGAATACGGGGCGGACGAGGAGTACCGAAGGAATATTGAAGGGATCATCGAATCAGCAGGGCTGCGCGGTCGTGTGCGGTTCATCGGAGCGGTTCCGCACGCGGAGATGCGGGGTCTGTATTCGGCGGCGTCCGCGGTGGTGATGACGCCGTCTTCCGACGGCCTCCCCCAGTCGCTGATGGAGGCTCTCGCCTGTGGCTCCCCCGTGTTGCTCGGTCCGCTCCCCGCCTATTCCGAGATCGTCGAGAACGGTCGCTCCGCCCTCATGGTCGAACTCAACGCCTCTGCCATCGCCACGGGACTCGGGAAATTGCTGAGCGACCCCGACCTGCGTAACCGGCTCGCGCAGGCCGGGCTTGCCGCGGTGCGCGAGAAGGCCTCCCTCCCGGCCGACGTGGAACGGGTCCTCGGGATCTTTGAGAGCGTGCGGGGCGGAGCCGGTCGGACCTCGCGGCCTGACCCTTGGGAAATGCTGCTGGACGTCGTGGGCCTGGCGAGGCCCTGAGTGAGCGGGTCGCGATTCCTCCGGCGCGCCGGTGGTCCTTTCGCGCTGCTCGTGAGCACGCTCTTTTGTCTCGTGGTTCTGGAACTCCTCCTGCGCCACCGCGTGATTCCCGTCGCGCCGCTGGACGCCCAGGGCCGAGTGGATATGCGGCAGGCCGCACGCGAGGCCGCGCGGCGTCGCGGTGAGCCCTTCGATGAGAGGTCCGCGCACGAAGTCATCCAGACGGCTCGGAGGTTGGGGAGGAGGGCCTTCCCCGCGGTTTCTCCCGCCTACTTCCTCGCCGAGACGGGTTCGACCCTGAAGATAGGAGGTGATCCCGTTCTCCCCCTGGGCATCGCCGCGCGCGCGGACAACTACTACTGCAACGAGTCGGGTCGATTCGCGAACTTCGTCACCGACCGTTTTGGCTTCCGGAATCCCGACGCAATCTGGGACGGGGCCGCCGAGATGGTGGTCGTTGGGGACAGCTTCACCATGGGCTCCTGTCTCGACGAGGAGTCGAGTCTGGTCGGGCAGCTGAGGCAGTCCGGGCGCCAGGTAGTCAACCTGGGCATGGGCGCCAACGGCCCTCTCCTGGAGCTCGCCTCACTGATCGAGTACGGGGGGGCGGCCAGACCGAAGACAATTCTGTGGATCTTCTTCGCGAACGACTTCGAGGACCTGGAGCGCGAAAGCCGAAATCCGATTCTGCGCTCCTATCTGACCGCGGGATTCTCTCAACGGCTGATCGAACGCAGGACGGAGATCGACCCGGCCATCGATGCCGCCATCGAAGAGCACTGGAAACGAATCGAGGCGGCCGAGGCGGTGAAAGACGCGGGTGGCCCTCCCGCGTTCTTCACGCTCCCGGAACTGCGGCGGGTCTTTCTTCACCTCAAAGCTCAGGCGATCTCACGTCAGACTGCCGTGGCCAAGCCGGACATGCCGCTGCTGATGCAGATCCTTCGTCGAGCACACGATGAGGCGAATCGAATGGGCGCGAGGCTGCACTTCGTGTACATCCCCGACTGCCTCGATCGGTCTTATGGGCAAGACCGATGGAAACAGGCGCTCATGACTTCGGTCCGCGCTCCAGGCGTTGGTGTCGTCGACACGGAGACAGCCATCAGCAGTCTGACGGGGAAGACGACTTCGGGCGGGTACTTCTATTGCCCGGGCAGTCACCTCAACGAAGCGGGAGCCACCGCGGCGGCCTCGGCCATCCTGGAGGCCCTGGCTCGCGATCACTAGGGCCGCACTAAGGCGTCAAACCAATTGAGCAGGGGTCAAAATTTGCATGCTTATTGCAGAAGCACTGCAGCCACACGTCATGCATAATTTAGCAGTGTCCGAACCGTTACCGTCCACTCTCGACCCAAGCCGACCAACCCCGTATGTGCTCACGCTTGATCTCGCGCGAGGGGTGCTGGCCGCATCGATCATGATCTTCCACGGGCTCAGTCGGGAGGCCCTGGCGGACATCGAACGCATCGGTTACTACGGAGTGTACGGTTTCTTCGTGATCAGCGGGATGTCCCTGTATCTGACCTACCGGGATCGCTTAGGTTCGCGCACCCAGCTGCGGGCCTATTTCGTGCATCGCTGGTTCCGCATCGCGCCGCTATTCGCGTTGGCGCTAGCGCTGCGGCTCGTCTTGGTCCCGCTACCGCCCGACGCAGTGGTGCTCACCCTGCTCAATGCCACCCTCCTTTTCGGCTTCGTTCACCCAGGCGCCACCTCGCTCTTGACGGGCGGATGGTCGATCGGTATCGAAATGGTCTTCTATGCGTTGTTCCCGGTCGTTGTCTGGACTTTGGGCGGGAGACTTCGGCAATTGGCGCTACTTAGCCTCATTGCCTGTATAACCATGTTCGTCTACGCCAACCATGTGCTAAGGACCAGCCCAGTGATGACAACAACCGCGTGGGCGATCTACACACAACCCGTGGCTTTTTTTGGTTATTTCACGGTCGGTTGCCTGCTGGGAGAAGGCTATCTCAGACCGTCCTGGGTCGCGCGATTGCGGCTCTACGCACTGCCAACGTGCTGCCTTGCCCTGCTGGCGTTCCTGGTCGTGCGTGTCACTGCTCCGACGCACCTTCTTCAGGGTTGGACGGGCATCGTGCTGGCAACGGCGACTGTGGCTCTGGTGGCGGGCGCGGCGTTCGCGCCGTGCCCACGGGGGAGACTTGCGACGGCAGCTCACTGGCTCGGTGTCATGAGCTATCCGGTCTATCTGCTGCATCCCCTGGTCCATACCGCCCTCCTGAAGGCAGGCATCGCACGTGGCTGGCGGCTGGTCCTCCTTGTGCTTGTTACGCTCGGCCTCGCGACACTCACCAGTCGATACATTGAATCACCGGCGCGGCGCTTAGGCCGGCGACTGAGTGGGGGTGCCGCTTGAACCGCCCGTTGCCCGTTGTCCGATGAGCAGGTACTGCGTCTACGTTCAGAGCCAGACCCAGTTCTCGGAACTCGAACGGGTGGCCAAGCTGGTCGTGGCACGTCGTGGACATCGTTGCCGCGTCGCCATCGACTCGGCGGATGCGCTCCTTCACGAGCGTGCTCGTTTCGGGCTCGGCAAGCTTGTCGAAGACTACCGCGCCCCTGCCGCGGAATCCTCGGCCTGGCGTCGCTGGTTGACCACCGACCTCGCCGTGCGAACTCCGCCGGCACCGCCGCCGATCGATCCCGTTCAGCTCGACCAGCACAACGAGCGAGCGCGTGCCGGTAGATATTGCGCGGCCTTCCGCGTGGACACTCTGGTCGTTGGTGAGGATGGTCTGGGTGGACCTTACCAGCTCATCGACGTTGTCAAGCGGCAGGGCGGGCGGGTGGTTGTTGTACCCTACGAGTACTCGGGAAGGAAGCAACTGATGCGTCATCTCGCGATTTTCGAGCCCGAGCCCGATATCGATGGGCGCTGGATTCGTGACGGCAGACTCCGGTTGCCGGCACCGATTATCCGGGCTATCGAGTCTTCTGGCGTCAGCCTGCCCACTCCTTGGACCGTCCACGGCGGCCAGGCCGATGCTCTGCTTGCGGAAAGCCCGCGCATGGTGGAGCACTACCACCATGAAGGTATTGCGACCGACAAGATAGTGTTGACCGGTTCGCTGAGCCACGATGACCTGAAGCAGCACCTAGACGCCGCCATGCCACCCGGAAACCGGTTGCGGGTGCTGTGCGCGTTCCCCCCAGATTACTGCGGGCTGCCGGCGCAGTACGATGAGTTGATCAACCGGTGGACGGCCTTGATGCGCCAGCCAGGCGTGGACGTCGTCTACCAGGGCCACCCGAGCGCAATAGCGTCGATCCGGCTAAACCCGTGCGCGCCTGACCTTGCGCCCAATGACATTGTGAGGCTAATCGCAAACTGCGACGTGCTGGTCACCTCCGTCTCGTCAATCATCCGCTTGGCCCTGTTGGCAGGCAAGCCTGTCCTCAACTTCGACTTCTACAAGTTCGACTACGACGACTACCGCGACACACTAGGTGTAACCACGGTGGCGGATTGGGCTGCGTTCGAAGCGGCGTACCGCGCGCTGATTTCTCGTGAGGGCTATGGCCGGCAGCGCGACGACGCTCGGAGCGAGGCGTCGCGTTGGGGCCTCCTCGACGGCAGGTGTGGCTGTCGAATCGCTGATGCCCTCAAACTCTCGCAATGGAAATGGTTCTAGCAGCTTGCGCGGATCCGTTCTGGTCCGCCCTGCGAACCGGCCGCCCGAGGGCGCGTCTTCATGGGAGCGGACGGGCGAATGGCCTTGGGGAGTGGTTTCCGGGGTCGGAAGAGCGGTAAGCTCTCGCTTTTCCAGGAAGCGAATCAGGCGACAGGTGAAGCGACGAAAAATCCTCTGGCTGGTGCCGGCCCGTGGCGGATCTAAGGGCATTCCAGGAAAGAACCTGCGGCACGTCGGGGGCCTGCCGATTGTCGCCCGCGCGGTGCGCGGATGCATTCGAGCGGCAACACTGGTCACCACCCATGAGCATGAGGTCGTGTGCAGCACGGACTCTCCCGAAATCGCGTCGGTCGCCCGTCGCTGGGGCGCCAAAGTTCCTTTCATGCGCCCCGCGGAGCTTTCGTCGGATGAGGCCGATTCCACCGGGGTGGCCTTGCACGCGATCGACTGGCACGTCGCGCACCACGGCGCGCCGCCCGATGTCGTCGGTCTGGTCCAACCCACCTCGCCTCTAACGCAGGCCGAGGATCTGGCCACCGCGCTGCTCGTCCACGAAGGGAATCCAGACGATTCCGTGGTCACCGTGATGCCGGCCGCCCACTCTGCCTGGAGCTACCGCGTCGAGGATGGACGGCTCGTTCCACTGTCCAGTTCGGCGGAGGCGGGTCGCCGGCAAGATGCTGGAAACATCGTCGGTTTGAACGGGGCGGCCTTCCTGGCCACCCCAGGCTTCCTCAGGGAGCACCGTCGCTTTTTAGTGCCCGGCCGAACCCGGCCGAGTCATATGGCCGCCGCCGCGAGCATCGACATCGACTCCGAGGATCAGCTTCTCGCTTGTGAAAGCCTGCTCAGAGCCCGGCCGATTCGCTCATTCTCGATCGGGGCCAGGCCCATCGGACCGGAAGCACCCTGCTACGTGATCGCCGAAGCCGGTGTGAACCACAACGGCGATGTCGCCCTGGCCCACCGGCTGGTGGATGTGGCCGCGGACGCCGGCGCGGACGCGGTGAAGTTCCAGACCTTCAACCCCTCCCTGCTCGCGGCGGTCAACGCACCGAAGGCCGAGTACCAGAAACGAACCACGGGAGGCGAAGAGAGCCACCAGTCGATGCTCGAAGCTCTGGTGCTGTCGCACTCCGCCCATCGGGAGTTGCGCGCGCACGCCGCGGAACGCGGCATCGAGTTTCTGTCGAGCCCGTTCGACGAGGAGTCCGCCGATTTCCTCATGGAACTCGGTCTGCCCGCTTTCAAGATCCCGTCTGGCGAGATCACGAACCTCCCCCTGCTCCGGCACATCGCGCGTTTCGGGCGGCCGCTCCTGGTCTCCACCGGGATGTGCGAGATGGTCGAGGTGGCCGAGGCTCTCGACGCGATCCGAGCCGAAGGCGACCCTCCGGTCGGCCTGTTTCACTGTGTCTCAAACTACCCCGCGGAGCCCAGGACCTCGAATCTGCGTGCCATGGAGGCTCTGACCCTCGCGTTCTCACGACCGGTGGGGTGGTCGGATCACACGCTCGGCATCGACATCAGCCTGGCCGCGAGCGCCCTGGGGGCCAGGCTCCTCGAAAAACACGTGACCCTCTCTCGTTCCATGACCGGCCCCGACCACAGCGCCTCCCTCGAGCCCGCTGAGCTGGCCGCGCTGGTGCGGGGGGTTCGCGCCATCGAGAGCTCACTTGGAGACGGGATCAAGATGCCCCGGGAAGAAGAGATCCCGATGCGGCGGATCGCGCGCAAGAGCCTTCACTGGAAAAAGGCTCTGCCGAGCGGGCACAAGATCTCCGAGGCCGACCTCATCTGCCTGCGCCCCGGCGACGGCCTCCCTCCGGCCAGCCGGGAGAGCCTGTTGCAGCACTCTCTCCGACGCGAGGTGAAAGAAGGAGCCATGGTGACCGACGACGACGTCACCAGGGAGGGCGGCCAGTGAGCGGATCCAGAAGACAGATGCCGGTCCGAATCATCCCGCGCCTCGATATCAAGAGCCCGAATCTGGTCAAGGGCATTCAGCTCGAGGGACTGCGGGTGATGGGCGACCCGGCCGAACACGCCCTTCGCTACTACAGCGACGGCGCCGACGAGCTGCTATACGTCGACATTGTGGCGAGCCTCTACGAACGGAACAGCTTGTCGGGCCTGGTGGACCAGACGGCCTCGAAGATCTTCGTCCCGCTCACGGTTGGCGGGGGCATCCGAACCCTCGAGGACTTCGCCACGATGTTCCGCTCCGGCGCGGACAAGATGGCCATCAACACCGGAGCCGTCCGCGATCCCGAAATCCTCACTCGGGCTTCCCGCGCCTACGGCGCCCAGGCCGTGGTGCTTTCGATCGAGGCCAAGAGGCAGGGGCGGTCGTGGGAGGCCTACACCGACAACGGACGCGAACACACGGGGCTCGATGTCCTCGACTGGTGCCGAAAGGCCGTCGACCTGGGCGCGGGCGAGATACTCCTGACCTCGGTGGACCGCGAAGGGACGCGTAAGGGCTTCGATCTTGAGTTGATATCGGCCGTGAGCGAAGCGGTACCCGTTCCCATCATCGCGTGCGGGGGTGCGGGGACGGTGGACCACATCGGGGAGGCGATCGATGCCGGAGCCGACGCCATCGCCGTGGCCACCCTTCTCCACTACAAGGACTTCACGATTTCAGGCCTCAAGGCGGCGCTCCGCGGCCGTGGCTACTCGGTGCGCTTATGAACCCCGGACAAGTGGCGGTGCTGGACTACGGTATCGGGAACCTTCACAGCGTGGCTAAAGCGCTGCGTGCGGTGGGCAAGACTCCCGTTCTGACCTCAGATCCTGATGGGGTGAGGCGTGCTGATATGCTCGTCGTTCCCGGAGTAGGGGCGTTCGCCGATTGCCTGGGTTGCCTCCTCAAGAGCGAGCTCGACCAGCCGGTGCTCGATTTCATCCGGAGCGGTCGCCCCTTTCTGGGTATCTGTGTGGGAATGCAAATGCTGTTTTCAGAGAGCCGGGAGTTCGGCACCCACAAGGGACTCGGGGTCATCGAAGGAACGGTCGACCGACTGAAGGAAGAAGACGGGGTCAAGGTGCCCCATATCGGTTGGAACGCCATCCGGCCCGCCCGCCCCTGGTCCGGCTCTTTTCTGGAGGAATGCCCCCCCGGCGAGATGCTTTACTTCGTGCACTCCTTTGCCGCCACGCCCTTGCGTGAACAAGACCGGCTGGCCGACGCCACTTACGGCTCGAACCGGATCTGCGCCGCGGTGCAAAAAGACAACGTCATGGGCACGCAGTTCCACCCCGAAAAGAGCGGCCCGCTCGGCCTCAAGATCCTCGAACGATTCGTCACCCTCAAATAGGAAACCCGCGTGACTTCAAACGATCCAAGCTCTCCCCAGGACCTCGAGGCCTACTACGGCCTTCCCAAGGAGGTCCGCTTCTGCCGTCGCTGCGTGATCTCGAACCAGAGGCCGAATTCGGCGGTCGAGTTCAGCCACACCAGCGCGAGCCGGAAGACCACCATCGGCTTCAACGAAGACGGCGTCTGCGACGCCTGCCTTTTCGCCGAACGGAAGCGGTCGGTCATCGACTGGGCGGAGCGCGAACGCAAACTCCGGGATCTGTGTGATCGTTACCGCCGGAACGACGGCTACTACGACTGCCTGGTGCCCGGATCCGGCGGCAAGGACAGCTTCTATGCCGCTCACAAGCTGAAGTACGAGTACGGGATGCATCCGCTGACCGTCACCTGGGCCCCCCATATCTACACAGAGTGGGGCTTCCGGAATCATCAGCGATGGATTCATGCGGGTTTTGACAACTACCTCTGCACCCCCAACGGCCGCATCCATCGCCTGTTGACCCGACTGGCCGTCGACAACCTCTTTCATCCGTTCCAGCCCTTCATGCTGGGCCAGAAGAACCTGGCCCCCAAGATGGGCCTGCTGTTCAACCTCCCGCTCGTCTTCTTTGGCGAGAACGAGGCGGAATACGGCAACCCCATCGCCGACACCGACATGGCCAAACGGGACGACCGCTACTTCGTGCTCAAGGATCGAGCCTCGGCGTTTCTCGGCGGGGTTTCCCTGTCCGATCTGGAAGGTCGATACGGGCTCGATGCGGTGGATCTCGAGCCCTACCTCCCGCCCGATCCGGAGCAGGTCGCGGCCAAGAAGATGGAAGTGCACTACCTCGGGTATTACCTCAAGTGGCATCCCCAGGCCTGCTACTACCACGCGGTCGAGAACGGGGGCTTTGAGGCCTCCCCGGAGCGGACGCCCGGGACCTACAGCAAGTACAACTCCATCGACGATCGCATCGACGATTTCCACTACTACACCACCTTCATCAAGTTCGGCATCGGTCGCGCCACCTACGACGCAGCACAGGAGATCCGATCCGGGGACATCACTCGGGATGAAGGGGTCCGGTTGGTCCGTCGTTTCGACGGAGAGTTCCCGGAGCGTTTCGCGGAAGAGATCTTCAAGTACCTTTCGATACCTGAGAAGGAGTTCCCGGTCGCCGCGAAGGCCTTCGCTCAACCGGAGATGACCCGCGCCTCGTTCATGGACCTCGCCGACCGATTCCGGTCTCCCCACCTCTGGCGCCGTGAAAACGACGGCTGGCGTCTGCGCCATACGGTCTGGGAATAGGAATCGCTTGAGTCGGACAATCGGCGTCCTGACCACCGGCCGGCAGGACTGGGGGATCTTGCGGAGCACCTGTCTGGCCCTGCGCGAGGATTCCGCCTTCGCCCTAAGACTGCTGGTGGGCGGGATGCACCTGTCCGACGCCTTCGGCCGGACGGCGTTCGAGATCGAAGCCGATGGCTTCAAGGCGGATGCGGCTCTCCCTTGGATCGACGAAAACGCGTCCACGAGCGCGATCGAGCAGGCGGGGCGGGCCCTCGAATCCGTCGGTCAGGCCCTGGAGCAACTGCGCCCTCACGCCCTGCTTCTGGTCGGAGACCGATTTGAAACGGCGGCGGCGGCCATCGCCGCCACCCTCAGCCGAATTCCCATCGTCCACCTGCACGGCGGTGAGGAAACGACGGGCGCCGTCGACAACGCCTTGCGTCATGCCATCACTCAGATGGCCCAGCTTCACCTGGTGAGTCACGAGGCTCACCGGAACCGCGTCATTTCCATGGGAATCGACCCGAAGACGGTGCATGTGGTGGGAGCGCCGGGGCTCGACAACCTGCGCCGGTCTGATCTTGCAACCCCCGAAGAGTTGTCGCAGAAGCTCGGTGTGGAACTAAGCCATCCGCTGGTTGTGGTGACCCTTCACCCCAGCACTGCTTCGGCGATACCGGGAGAGGTGGAGGTGGCGGCCCTTTCCGAAGCCATGGACGCTGTGCCGGCCACCTTCGTGATCACCCTGCCAAACAGCGATTCCGGGCACACCCTGATTCGTGAGGCGCTGGTCCGGGCCGCTCGAAAGCCGGGGCGGGTCGCGGTCGAGGCCCTGGGCAGCCGGGGCTATTGGGGTCTCCTGAGCGTGGCCGACGCGATGCTCGGCAACTCGTCAAGCGCCATCATCGAGGGTTCTGCTCTCGGCCTGCCCGCGGTGAACATAGGCGATCGACAACAGGGAAGACTGCGTGGAAACAACGTAATCGACGCGCCGGTGGACGCGGACGCGATCAAATCGGCCCTTCGGCACGCCCTCGATCCCGCAACCCGTCGAGCCTGCCAGGACAGCAGTCCCTTCGGCAACGGTCGAAGCGCCGAGTCGATTCTGGATATTCTGCGTCGATGGACCCCTCCTTTCGGCCGGAACGTCGCCGTCGATCCCGGAGGTCGGTAGCGCCGTGCAATTAGTTGTGATCGGCGGAGGGGAGCATGCCCGGGTGGTGTTGGAAGCCGCCCGCACGCGACCGGACCTGTGGGAGGTCAAGGGCTTCGTCGACGTTCAGCCCTGCGAGGAGACCTCCCGACGCCTGGGGTTACCGCGTCTCGGGCCGGACGATTCGGGATTGAAGCTCGCGGCCTCGGATTCGGTTCGTTTCGTGCTGGGCATGGCCGGTATCGGTTCGCGCAGCCTCCGCATGGCTCTCGCCGAGACCTATGACGCAGCCGGCGCCCGGTGGGCCACCATCGTTCACTCCTTCGCCTGGGTATCGCCGACCGCGATACTCGAGGGCGGGGCTTTTCTCTCCGCGGGAACCGTGGTGAATTCCGGAGCCCGGGTGGAGCGCCACGCCATCATCAACACGGGCGCGGTCATCGAGCACGATGTGGTTGTCGGGGACTTCGCCCAGGTCTCTCCCGCCGCGACGATTGGGGGGGGGGCGCGAATCGGCCGGAACGCTTACGTGGGTCTCGGCGCCAAAGTGCGCGATCATGTGGCCATCGGCGAATCCGCCACGGTCGGCATGGGAGCGGTTGTTGTGGACACGGTGGACAGGGACACGGTCGTCGTCGGGACCCCGGCCCGGCGCAAGGAATTGAAGCGATGAAACTCGAGGCCTGCCAGCTCTCTCCGAGTAGCACCATAGAGGACGCGATGCGATCTCTCGACCGATCCGGGGCCGAGATTTCCCTTGTCGTCGACGCCAACGGGGTGCTGCTTGGAACGGTCACCGACGGCGATGTGCGAAGAGCCCTCCTGGCCGGCGTTTCCCTTGCCGGAAGGGTCGTGGACTGCATGAACCGATCCTTCGCCATGGTTCGACCGACCTCGGGCCGGGCTGAAGTGATGGACCTCATGCAGGCTCGTAAGTTGTCCGGAGTGCCCGTGGTGGATGAGGACGGCCGGCTCATCGGGCTCCACCTGATCCATGACATCCTGGGCCGGAATGACCGCCCCAACTGGGCGGTGGTGATGGCCGGAGGGTTCGGATCCAGGCTGTGGCCTCTGACCGAAACGCTGCCCAAGCCCATGCTTCGCGTGGCGGGTCGACCTATTCTCGAGCGGATCGTCCTTCACCTGGTCAGTTTTGGGATCAGACGGATCTACATCTCCGTGCACTATCTGGGGGACGTCATCGAGTCCCATTTCGGCAGCGGCTCGCGGTTCGGATGCGAAATCGAATACCTGCGCGAGCAACAGCCCCTTGGCACAGGGGGCGCGCTCACCCTCCTTCCCGAGCCGCCGACCGTCCCGCTCCTCGTTATGAACGGCGACCTCGTGACCCAGGCCGACATTGGCCGGATGCTGGACTTCCACGAGCGGGAGCGCTCGGCGGCCACCATCGCGGTCCGCCCTCATTTTCAGACCATTCCCTTCGGCTGCGTTGACATCGAGGGAGTGCGGGTTCGCCAGATGGAGGAGAAGCCGCGGATCGCGCGACTGGTGAACGCCGGCATCTACGTGCTGGATCCTCCGGCTCTGGCCCGTATTCCGCGTGGTCAGCCCTTCGCCATCACCGACTTGTTCACAAGCATGCTGGCGGACGACGAACGCGTGTGCGCCTTCGAAGTGGAAGACGATTGGATTGATGTCGGGCAGAAAGACACGCTTCGACACGCGATGCAGGGTGGAGGAACAGAATGACGCTAAAGGGACGCAAGGTGCTGGTAACCGGAGCCGATGGTTTCATCGGAAGCCATCTGGTCGAGCGATTGGTTCAAGACGGGGCGAACGTGCGCGCGTTCTGCCTCTACAACTCCCAGGGCTCGCGTGGGTGGCTCGAGACCTCGCCCGAAGCAGTGCGGCGGAGCGTCGACTTCCGCCTCGGCGACATACGCGACGCTCGTTTTGTTGAAGACGCGATCGCCGGGGTCGAGGTCGTGTTTCACCTGGCCGCGTTGATCGCGATTCCGTATTCGTATCAAGCCCCCCAAAGTTTCGTAGACACGAACGTCTCAGGCACCTTGAATGTTCTCGAAGCCTGCCGCCGAACCGGGGTGACTCGAGTGGTTCACACCTCGACCAGCGAGGTTTACGGGACCCCCGCTACACTCCCCATCCGGGAGACCCACCCTCTTCAGGCTCAGTCTCCGTATGCTGCCTCGAAAGTCGGAGCGGACCAATTGGCGCTCTCCTACCACCGCAGCTTCAACGTGCCCGTGACGGTGCTACGCCCGTTCAATACCTATGGGCCGCGCCAGTCGATGCGGGCCGTCCTTCCCACCATCCTGGTCCAACTTCTACGCGGCGTGGACGAAATCCAGTTGGGACGGGTCGACACGCGTCGCGACCTGACCTTCGTGACAGACTCCGTCGACGGGTTCGTGAAGGCCGCGCTCTCCGAGGCTGCCCTCGGCCAGACCATCCAACTGGGAACCGGGCACAGCCATTCGGTGCAGGCTTTGTTCGATACCGCCTGCCGAGTGCTCGGGAGGGCGGCGCGGATTCGTACTGACGAGCGCCGGCTGCGCCCTGATGCCAGCGAGGTTCTGGTGCTCGAGTCCGACCCGACGCTCGCCCGCTCCGTTCTCGGATGGGATGCGACGGTCGGTCTCGAGGAGGGGCTGGCCGCCACCGCGGACTGGATCAAGTCCCGCCTCGACCTCTACTCAACGGAGTACTTCCATGTCTGAGGTCCGCATTCCGCTTGCCGAGCCGTTCCTGAAAGGGAACGAGAAGGCCTACGTGATGGAATGCCTCGATTCCAACTTCGTGTCCTCGGTCGGACCTTTCGTGCGGAGATTCGAGGAAGAGTTCGCCAAGCGCGTGGGCAGCCGGTTCGCGATCGCCTGCGCCAGCGGGACCGCGGCCCTCCATGTGGCCATGAGACTCGTGGGTGTGGAGCCGGGCGACGAGGTCTTCGTGCCCAGCCTGACCTTCATCGCGTCCGCGAACCCCATCGTCTACGAACGCGGCGTCCCCGTATTCGTCGACTCCGAGGCGGAGTCCTGGAATATGGATCCAGGTCTCGTCGTCGACGAGCTGAATCGCCGGGCGAAGGCGGGCCTGCGACAGCCCCGGGCGGTGGAAGTGGTTCACCTCCTGGGCCAACCGGCGCGGATCGACGAACTGGTCGAGGCCTGCGCGAAACACGGAGTGGCCCTCATCGAGGACGCGTCGGAGGCCCTGGGCGGGAGTTATACCGAGGGACCATTCGCGGGAATGCAGGTCGGATCGATCGGCCAGATCGGCTGCTTCTCCTTCAACGGAAACAAGCTGCTCACCTCGGGAGGCGGAGGCATGATCACCACCAACGATCCCGAGCTCGCCCGACGGGCGAAACACCTGACCACCCAGGCCCGCCTGCCTGGACTCGAGTACCGGCACGACGAGATTGGCTACAACTATCGCCTGACCAATCTGGCCGCCGCTCTTGGCCTGGCCCAACTCGAGCGGCTCGACGACCTGCTTGAACGCAAGCAAGCCAACGCGCGGCACTACGATTCGAAGCTGCCGGACATCGCGGGTCTTGAAACCGGCCCCCGGCCTTCCTGGTCGAAGCCGTCCTACTGGCTCTGCTCCATCGCCGTCGATCCTGCGCAATTCGGCCGGGACAGCCGCGAAACCATCGAGTACCTGCAAACCATGAACATCGAAGCCCGTCCCATCTGGTCCCCGCTCCATACCCAGCCGATGTTCGCGGACTCCCCGCGGCTCGGAACATGCGCGGTCGCGGAGAGCCTGTTTGCGCGGGCGATCAGTCTGCCGTCGGGAGCCGGCCTTTCCGAGGCCGATCGTCATCGAGTGACTGAAGCCCTGGCCCAGGGAAGCAGGCCCGTTACGGCGAAGCCGGCGCCGGGAGGCGCTCAGTGAAAGCCGCCGTCATCGGCGCGGGCCGCATGGGTCGACGCCACATGGAGGTCGTCCGGAGTCTGGGCCTCGATTTGGTGGGCATCGCCGACCGATCATCGGACAATCTCGAACTCGCGGGCGCCGAGGCGTCGGTTCCGCCCGAGCGACGCTTTCTGGAGACCCAGAGATTGATGGACCTCCAGCCCGAGGTGGTGGTGGTCGCGACCACGGCGCCGTCCCATCTGCCCTACGCTCGGCTGGCCGCCGACTCCGGCGCGCGTTATCTGCTGTGCGAGAAGCCGCTCGCCACCTCGCTCAACGACTGCGACGCCATCCTCGCCGCCTGCGCCAAAACCGGAACGCGGCTGGCCGTCAACCACCAGATGCGATTCATGGAGCAGTACCGACTGACCCGCGACCTGCTCGTGTCCGACGCCATCGGTGGCCTCAGCAGCGTCACGGTGATCGCCGGCAACTTCGGCATGGCCATGAACGGGACTCACTACTTCGAGATGTTCCGATACATGGCCGGGGAAGCCGCGCTCGACGCCACCGCCTGGTTCTCGCCCGACACGATCCCCAATCCCCGCGGCGCGGAATTCCAGGATCGGTCTGGATCCATCCGTCTCACCACGGCGTCGGGAAAACGTTTCTATCTCGACGTGGGCCCCGATCAGGGGCACGGTATTCAGGCTGTTTACGCGGGGCCTCGCGGCCAGATCGTGATCGATGAGCTTGCGGGGACGCTGCGAATGACGCACCGACGCCCGGAGGACCGGGCTCTCCCGACCACGAGGTACGGGATGCCCGCGGAAATCGTCAACCGGACCATCAAGCCCGCCGACGCGGTGACCCCGACGCGTGACGTGCTCGAGGCCTTGCTTGGGGAGAAGGATCATCCGACCGGTGCGGATGGGCGTCTGGCCGTGGCCACCCTCGTCGCAGGGTATGTCTCGAACGAAACCGGACATCGTCCGGTTCGCGTCGAAGACGCGGCCTTGCCGCTCGATCGTCAGTTCCCCTGGGCGTAAGGATATTTAGAACATGGAGCCGATCAAAGTCGCCCTTCTGGGCGCAGGAAAAATGGCCCGAGAGCATGCACGGGCCTTCGCCTCGATACCGGGGGTCGAGGTCTGCGGCATCGCCAGCCGAACACGGGCAAGTGCCCTGGCCCTGGCTGGCGATCTCGGAATCAGCGTGGTCGCCGATTCGGTGGAGGAGCTCCACGAACGCACCGGAGCCCAGCTCCTGGTGGTTACCGTGCTCGAGACGGCGATGGTCGAGGTTTCATTGCGCGCGATGGCGTTCCCCTGGGCGCTCCTGCTGGAGAAGCCTCCCGGTCTTTCGCCCGCGGATACCCGGCGTCTGGCGCAGGAGGCAGGGACTCGCGGTCGACGCGTCCTCGTAGGCCTGAACCGTCAGTTTCTGGGGAGCACGCAGGCGGCTCTGAGCCTCCTGAAAGATGTCGGCGGGACCCGGTTCGTGAAAGTCCAGGACCAGCAGAGTCTCGACCAGGCGACTTCGCTCGGGCACTCGGCTGCCGTGGTCAACGGGTGGATGTACGCGAATTCAATTCATCTGGTCGACTACTTCCGCATCTTCGCGCGCGGAGCGGTGAAGAACGTTCAGCACGTGGTCCGGTGGAATCCGGAAGCCGGAGTCGGCCTTCTGCTCGCCCATCTGGAGTTTGAAAGCGGGGATGCCGGTCTTTACGAGGCCTTCTGGCGAACCCCCGGACCGTGGGCGGCCAGCATTCATGCCCCGGGACGGCGCTTCGAGCTGCGACCGCTCGAGGAGCTTCGATGGCAGGCCACGGGAGAGCCTCTGCAGACCGTTCTTCGGCCCGCCGCAGACCAGGAGTTCAAACCGGGATTCCAGCTTCAGGCCGAGAACGCGGTCGCCGCCTGCCGAGGGGAGGCGTCAACGAGCCCCACGCTCGATGATGCCCTGGGCACCATGGCGCTGATCGAACGGCTTTACGAACGGTAGGTTTCCCGGTCGAGCTCCCGACCGGGGGGGCTACTAGATCTCTTCCGTCAGCGACTTCCGATCTTCCATGTCCGGCGCGGACGAAGTCAGTCGGTTGTCATCGAAGTACAGATCCACCGCGCGATGCGGATCTCCCAGGAAGCGAACCCGGCCGCGGTCCATGTAGAGCACCTGGGTGGCGCGTTCACGGACGAAGCTGAGATTGTGGGTCACCACGATCATGGCCTTGCTTCGTTCGATCAGTTGCTCCATGCGGGCGGTGGCCTTGGCCCGGAAACGCACGTCCCCGGCGCCGAGCAGCTCGTCAAGGAGAAGGATGTCGGGCTCGACACTGGTGGCGATCGAGAAGAGCAGCCGGGCCTTCATGCCATCGGAGTAGTAGCGGTAGGGCAGATCCTGCGCTTCGGTCAACTCCGCGAACTCAAGAATCTCGGGCACCCGGCGGGCGATCTCACGGCGGCGCATCCCGAGATAGAGGCAGCCCAGGCGAATGTTCTCTTTTCCGGTGAGCTCATCCTGGATTCCCACGCCCATCACCAGCAGTCGGGAGCGTCCATTGACCTGAACGAGGCCCTCATAGTCCACGATCCCGGCGATGGCGCGCAGAAGAGTGGATTTGCCCGCGCCATTGTTGCCGATGATGCCCAGGACGCTTCCGTACCGCAGATCGAAGCTCACATCCTCGACGGCCCGGCGATAGTTCTCGGCGTGGTACTTCTTCGGATCCATGAGACGCCGAATGATCTCAACCGGTTGGGTGACGCGGTGGGGGGCCCGGGCGAACAGAACCGAAACCCGGTCGCAGACAACGGCCAGAGCTCCAGGCTTCTCCGTCTTCACGGCGACGCGGTCGGCCTCGGCCGGCCGGTCCAGTGCGCGCAGGCGAGCCGCGATCCTCTGCAGGCTGTCGTCGACCGAAAGATGCGTCGCCTTCACTGCATCAGGACGCCGCTCCTCGGCCAGCCGAACGGCCATGTCCACACAGGCTTCGATGATCGGCGCCTTTGGCCGACCGCCCAGCGAGGCCTCGAGGGCCATGGCGCTCTCTTCGGATCTTCCCGCGCGCAACGCCCAGTCTGCGAAACTGGCCGTCCACGCCTCCCATCCCTGACAGGGAGCGAAGTCGTCAATCGAGTCGCCCTTGAGGCCGATACCGACGCGCACACAGCCGAGCATGAAATCGGTGTCGAGGTTGTCGATCGACTCCACGAGTCCAATCCGAAGTCCCGGATTGCGGGTGGGCACCAGGGCATCGGAGCGGAGCAGTCGGGTGCCGTCGATCCACATTCGCGCCGCACCGTCCTTGACCACCAGCCGGAAGGGACGAAGGCGGCGATCGAATGACAGCCGGATAGCCTGGCTCGATGAGCGTAGCCCCACCGTCCGGGCGTTGAAGACCACAACCTCGCGCTGAACTCCGTTGTCGACCTCGACTCGGCAGCACTCGTCGTCACCCACACGCTTTCCGACCAGGCCTTCAACCAGCACTCCATCCGCGGAATCCAGGCTGAGAGCAAGATGTCGCAGGCCCGAGGACAACTTCACGAACGACCAATAACCGGCATGGCGATCGAGTCGTCCCGACCCGCCCTCGACGAGTCGAAACTCTTTGGGGTAGGCAACGCTGTCCCTGCCAAGGAGCGTGTGGAGCGTTCGACACCTCGTCGAGAGGGGATCCTTTCGTTGGATGTCCTCGAACGCGGCCACGCCTTCGACCGTCCGATCGATCTCAAACAGTGAGTTGAGCCGCTGGAACGCGAAAAACGCCTCGTCGGGATGGTCCAGAGAAAGATCGGACCAGAGGGACACGGCCCGCTCGAGATCGCCCACGGCGGAGCTGTGGAACGCCGCCTCGAGTTTCGCGACTTCCGCTCCCGGCAAGGCCGGCCGGAGACTGGTGGGTTCCATCAGCCGCGAACTCATAGGAAGCGGTAAAAGCGGGTCTTCGAGCGCTCGAATACGACGTATCCGCTGATGCCCACCACCAGAGCCACTGCGGACCAGAGGACCACTTCGGGCCACTGAGTTATCCAGGCTCCATCAATGAGAATCGCGTTGTAGAGGCCCATCAGGGGAGCGAACGGGTTCACCACCATCCAGGAAGCCAGACCGGCGGGGACGATCTCCGGACGGTAGGCGACGGGGGACAGATACATCATGAGATTGAGGCCGAAGTTCACGATGGGTATGGTGTCCTGCACGAAAACGGCGCTCGTCGCCAGCCAGAAACACAGCGCCGCGGTGAGGCCGAACTGCAGGAGAAGGGGAATCGGAAGCTGGAGCCAGGAAATCGAGACCGGGATCCCGGCGAGGATGAGAACCACGGCCACCAGGAGGATGGAGATCAGGCAGTTGATGAACTCGATGAGCAGCTTGGAAGTCAGCAGCAACGTCGGCGGAAAGGAAATCTGCTTCACAATGCCTGACGAACTCACCATCGCCGTCATGCCGATGTTCACGGAGTTCCGAAACCACTGCCAGAAGACCACCCGCATGAAGATCTCGGCGAATGCAGGCGCTCGGGCGGCTCCTCCTCCGGAAAGAACGAGGGTGAGGAAGAAGAAGGTCACGGCCAGCAGAGCGGGCTCGATGAACCACCAGAGCAGGCTCAATGACCGCCGCGCATACCGGGCCTTGAACTCGGCGATGGCCAGTTCCAAAAGGACCTCCGAGTAGTACCCATAGGGCAGCGCCGAGCGATTGAGATTCACGTGAGGAGGGCCTGGAGGACGATAAGGGGGAGTATAACCGCCGCCTACTTCAGGAGCCCGTCCACCGCCGCGCGGATGCGCTCGGCCACGCGGCCATCGGCCCCGAGGCCACCCACGGGTCCGGGTTGAGGGTGAAGAGCGGGGCCCCTGAGCAGCGAGGAGAGCTCGCGCGGGCTGCCGGGCTGATGGCCGATTCCCAGCGAGGCAAACACGGCAGCGGTCCTGCCAATGCTCTCGGCTTCGAGTATCAACGTGGTCTTGCCCAGAGCCTCTCCCGCGAAGCTCACCGCGGACCCGAGGGAGGCGACAACGTCCGCCGCGTGCAGCAGGACGGCGAGTCGATCCCGAAGAACCGGGATGGGGGGATCAAGCTGGGCAGCCATCCTCTCGATCTGATCGTCGCTTTCGCGAGGATGGAGTTTGACCGCGAGCTGACAACCCGTCTGCCGGCAGGCGTCGGCGAGGCGCTCGAATCCTCGGCGCCTTGCTTCGGCAGGCACCACCAGTTCGTCGGCTGCCGACGAGGGTGACGAGAAGAAGACGACAAGCGGGCGATCCGGCTGGAACCCGAACTCTTCGCGAAGCGCCGCGACCTCAGCCGGCGTCACGGCGCTCAGGCCGTCCATTTCGGGCCATCCGGTTACGATGAGCTGCGATGCGGCCACCCCTGCCCGACGAAGCTCTTCCGCCAGGCGCTCCCCCGGCAGCGCGAAAACGGTCTGACCGGCGTCGGCGGGATCGAAGGAGGGTGGCAAAAGGTAGTCGGCCCCCGTGGGCAGACTGAGCACGGGGACCTTCAGGCGGGCGGCGACACCGGAGATGACGGTTCCCATGCCGGACGCCATGCTGGTGCCCAGCAAGAGACGGGGCCGATGGGCTTCGATGGCCCGGGTCAGAGCGTCCACCGCCACCGCCGCCCGCAACCAGGTGCGAGAGAGCCATTCGGCGCGCTCTCCCGACTGCATCCAGGGCAGACCGGCGACGCGGGGGGGGCGGCGGGTGACCCAGGACCAGGCTTCCCGCGCCACATCGATGGCGGTGAGATAGGAGATCAGGGGGTGGTGTGAAGAAGGCTGGAACCTCGCCTGTTCAGGCCAGGACCACGATGATCGCCCGAGCGCCACGACCTCGATTCGGTACTTCTCGGCCAGCAGGCTCAGCACGCGGTCCTGCTGGAGGGCCACATGGGGCTCAAGGGAGAGGTGGAGGATGTCGCAATTCTTCACCTTGCGCGGTCGAAGGCGCCCCGGGAG